>Ga0210380_10000833_pt1 | contig 12808 bp, 13 predicted proteins | sample PLM4_5_coexredo_FD_155476 | JGI IMG/M metagenome (GOLD analysis project Ga0210380, IMG submission 155476) | Groundwater sediment microbial communities from an aquifer in East River, Colorado, USA - PLM4_5_coex redo | ecosystem: Environmental > Terrestrial > Soil > Riparian zone | place: USA...
GCGGCGCTGATCGAGATCGGCGCCAGGCATTTCGCCACGCTCGACGATTATCCCGAGGCGCGGGCGTTTTGGTGGCCACGCTTCCAGCGCATCGCGCATTGGTTCGCCGGCTGGGAGACGCGGCGGCGCGCGTTGGTCAAGACACTCATGGCCGAGACTTCGGGCAAGATCGACATCCCGCTCGGCGAGCGGGTGTTCACCCTGCGCGGGCGCGCCGATCGCATCGAAGAGCTTGTAGGCGGTGGCCATGCCATTCTCGATTACAAGACCGGACAGGTGCCGACCGAAAAGCAGGTGCGCATCGGCGTTTCGCCACAGCTCACACTCGAAGCCGCGATCCTGCGCGGCGGTGGATTTCGCGATATCGCCGCCGATGCCTCGGTGAGTGAGCTCGTTTATGTCGCGCTGAAGGGCGGCGAGCCCGCAGGCGAAGAAAGGCCGGTCGAGTTCAAGGAGGGTGACGCCGACATTCACGCCGACCTGGCGCTCGAGAAGCTCCGATCGGTGGCCGCGCGATTCGAGGACGAGCAGCAGCCCTATCTGCCGCTGGTGCTGTCGATGTGGAAGAACCGCTACGGCACCTACGATCATCTCTCGCGCGTCAAGGAGTGGTCGGTCGGAGGCACCGACGAGGAAGACGGAATGGGCGCGGGCGAATGAAGGGCCCACGTATCATTCCGGAGGCCGTGCTGCAGCTGCAGATCACGGCGTCGGACCCCGCGGTCTCGGCCTGGGTCGCGGCCAATGCCGGATCGGGCAAGACCCATGTTCTGGCGCAACGGGTCATCCGCCTCCTGCTCGACGGCGTCGAGCCCGGAAAGATCCTCTGCATCACCTTCACCAAGGCCGCCGCCGCAAATATGGCCAACCGCGTGTTCGACGAGCTGCGGCGTTGGACCGCGCTCGACGACGAGCAACTCGATGCGGCGATCCGGCGGATGTCCAACCTCGATCCCGATCCGGCGCGGCGAGCGCGCGCACGACGATTGTTCGCATTGGCGCTGGAGACGCCCGGTGGACTCAAGGTGCAGACCATCCACGCGTTCTGCACCCGGCTTCTCCATCAGTTTCCGTTCGAAGCCACTGTCGCCGCCCGGTTCGACGTGCTCGACGAGGCGTCGGAAGCGCAGCTGCTGGGCGAGACCAGCCTGAGCGTATTGCTTGATGCCACCCTGACCCCGGATGCCCCGCTTGGCCGGGCGCTCGCAACGGCCATTACGTTCGCCGCCGACCGGACCTTCAAGGAGGTAGTGGGCGAAGCCATCCGCAAACGTGACGTGGTGCGGGCGTGGATCGATCACGGCGGCAGCGTCGACGTAGCCGTCGCCGTGCTGTGCGAAACGCTCGGCATCAGCAGCGACGACACTCTCGAACGGGTCGAAAGCGAGATGATCGAGGGCCCGCTGCTCCCGTTCTCGCGCTGGGCGGCCGCCGCCCAGACCCTGATGCAGGGCTCAAAGAGCGATCAGGAACAAGCGGGGCGACTCATCGACGCACTCGCAACCTCGGGCTCCGAACGGGTCGGCATCTATCTACAGCTCTTTTTCACCGACAAACTCGAAGCCCGCCAGCGCCTGGTCACCAAGGCAATCGAGAAAAGTGATCCCGAGCTTGCCGATTGCCTGCAACGGGAAGGCGAGCGACTGCTGGCATTGGTGGAGCGCCGTAAGGCTGTCGCCTGCCGAAATCGTACGGCCGCGCTCCTCACCATCGCCGATGCAGTGATCTCCCGGTACCAGAGTGCGAAGGACCGGCGCGGACTCCTCGACTACGACGACCTGATCGACAAGGCACTCGCCCTGCTGGGTGAGGATCGCGCGGCCTGGGTGCATTACAAGCTCGATCAGGGCATCGACCACGTGCTGATCGACGAGGCGCAGGATACGAGTCCGAAGCAATGGGAGATCATCCGGCTTCTAACGGCTGAGTTTTTTGCCGGCGCCGGCGCGCGTGCTGTCAACCGAACGATCTTCGCCGTCGGCGACGAGAAGCAATCGATATTCTCGTTCCAGGGCGCGGCGCCACGCGAGTTCGACGCGATGCGGCGCACCTTCGCGACGCTTTGCGCCGCCATCGACCGGGATTTGCAATATGTTCCCTTCCGCCACTCGTTCCGTTCAGGACCCAATCTGCTCGGCGCCGTCGACAAGGTATTCGAACGGCCGCAAGCATACCGGGGGCTGTCTGCCGACAATGTAAGGCCCGTGCACGAATGGCTGCCGGAAGCGATGCCTGGCCTCGTCGAGATCTGGGACACCATCAAGCCGAAGGAGAAGCGCGAGATCGAGGCCTGGGATGCGCCGTTCGACGAGCTGTCGGAAAAGAGCCCGCAAGTCCGGCTGGCGACCAAGATCGCGGCAAACGTCAAGCGTTGGACAAAGCAGGGCACGCGTGCCGGTGATGTGTTGATACTGGTGCGCCAGCGTGGCGCCGTGTTCGAGGCGATCATCCGATCGCTCAAGGATGCCCATGTGCCGGTGGCCGGCGCCGATCGGCTGGTGCTGACCGAGCATATCGCGGTTATGGATTTGATGGTGCTCGCGGATGCGCTGCTGTTGCCTGCCGACGACCTCGCCCTGGCCACCGTGCTCAAGTCACCGCTGTTCGGGCTGGACGACGAGGACCTGTTCAACATCGCCTGGGAGCGCAAGACATCGCTGCACACGGCATTGCGGGCGAAGGCGCCCATGGACCCACGCTTCGCGGCGGCGGTCGAGAGGCTCGATCGCCTTTCGCAATGGGCGCACAAGGAGACGCCATTCGGGTTCTATGCACGCGTATTGGGGGCCGAGAGAGGTCGCCAACGCTTTCTTGCGCGCCTCGGTCACGAGGCCGACGACGCGCTCGACGAATTTCTCAATCGCGCGCTCGACTATGAACGCCGCGAAACACCGTCGTTGCAGGGCTTCATCGCCTGGCTTCGCGCAGCCAGGACCGACATCAAACGCGACATGGAGATCACCCGCGACGAGGTGCGGGTGATGACGGTGCACGGTGCCAAAGGCCTCGAGGCACCCATCGTCATCCTGGCCGACACCACGACCCCACCCGCCGGACCGGGGCAGCGTCAACCGCGTCTGCTCGATTTGACGACGTGCGCAGGCGCTCCCGACCATTTTGTATGGACGGGGCCGAAGGCCAACGACGTTGCGGCGGTCGCCGCAGCCCGCGAGCGCGTCCGGCGCGAGAACGAGGACGAGCATGGGCGCCTGCTTTACGTAGCGATGACGCGCGCCATCAACCGACTTATTGTCTGCGGAGCAGAAGGAGAGCGTAGCCCGCACGAAGGCTGCTGGTGGAACATGGTTTCTGGCGCCTTGCGTCCGGTTTCGGCTGAAGAGCCGGCGGATGACGGCGAAGGAATCGTGTGGCGCTACCGTCCGACGCCATTGGGTGTCGCCACCGCGGTATCGTCGCCCGCGGCCGCAGCACGCCAGGAGCAGCCGCCATGGCTCGCCCAGAAAGCTCCCGGTGAGACAGTCGCAGCGGTGCCACTCTCGCCATCGCGTGCGTACGATGAGGAGGCGGCGCCGGTGCGTCCGGGCCGTGCCGGCAGCCCCGCCGAACGCAAGAAAGCGATGGCGCGTGGCGTGCTCATGCATCGGTTGTTGCAATCGCTGCCGGACATTCCGCGTGAGGCGCGAACCGAGGCCGCGTTCCGTCACCTCGCGCGCGCGGCCGGGGATTTCAGCGCCGAGGAACAGGAGAGCCTGCTCGCACAGGTCCGGCGCGTGCTCGAAGACGCGCGGTTCTCTCAGCTGTTTTCACCCGGGAGCCGCGCCGAGATCCCGATCGTGGGCCGCCTCAAGGGCGGAACCCTTGCTGTCTCCGGCCAGGTCGACCGACTTGCCGTCATCGCCGATGCGGTCCTGATCGCCGACTACAAAACCAATCGTCCGGCCCCCGAGCGATTCGAGGAAGTGCCAACCGCCTATGTCCGCCAGCTGGCGCTGTATCGCGGCGTGCTGGCCCAGCTCTATCCCGATAAGGTTATTCGTGCCGCCCTCTTATGGACGGATGTGCCTGATTTGATGGAGATTCCGGCATCGGCCATGGATCGCGAACTCGCCGCCGTCACCTCGGCGTGAGGCCGCCTTGACGCTCGGCAAGCGCGTTCATAGGTTCGACGTTCCTGACGCGGCGCTTCGCCTGCATCTCAAGGACAACGAGGTATTTCCCATGGCCGTTGGCAAGGTTTCGGACACCACTTTCGAATCCGAGGTGTTGAAGGCGACCGGCCCGGTCGTGGTGGATTTCTGGGCCGAATGGTGCGGACCCTGCAGGATGATTGCGCCCGCGCTTGAGGAGATCGCAGGTTCCCTCGGCGAAAAGGTGAAGATCGTCAAACTCAACGTCGATGAAAATCCTCATACCGCCGCAAAGTACGGCATCCAGTCGATCCCCACGCTGATGATCTTCAAGGACGGTCAGATGGCTTCGCGCCAGATCGGAGCCGCGCCGAAGCAGAAGCTGGAGCAGTGGATCACCACGGCGGTGTGACGCCGCCCCCTCGCGATCAGCCAGAGATTTTCCTCGCAGCGGCCGGCCGAAATGCCGGCCGTTTGCGTTATCGCCTCGGGCTTGCCCACGTCAGGGCCGAGCGGATACTGGTCGATCATGGCTCCTGCATTGCGTCCGCCATTCCCGCCGATGGAAGCCCTGTCGGTCGCCGACATCCCGACCGGGGAGGAATGGCAGTACGAACCGAAATGGGATGGCTTCCGCTGCCTCGTCTTCCGCGACGGCAACAAGATCGAGCTGCAATCGAAATCGGGCCAGTCGCTGACACGCTATTTCCCGGAGCTGGTCGACGCGGTACGCAGCGTCAAGGCCGCGACATTCGTCCTCGACGGGGAGATCGTCGTTCCGGTCGATCGGGCGTTTTCGTTCGATGCCCTGCTGCAACGGATCCATCCAGCGCAGAGCCGTGTGCAGAAGCTCGCGGCGGAGACGCCGGCGCTCCTCATCGTGTTCGATCTCCTGGCTGGCGCCGACGGCAAGCCGCTGATCGAGCGACCATTGCGCCAGCGCCGGCTGGAACTCGAAGCCTTCGCAGATAAATGGTTGCGCGGCGTGGCGCCCATCCGGATGTCGCCCGCAACCACGAAGCTCGTCGAGGCCAAGAGCTGGCTCAAGCGCGTGGGCGCTACGCTCGATGGCATCATGGCCAAGCGGCGCGACCTCGAATATTGCTCGGGTGACCGCACCGGCATGCAGAAAATCAAGAACTATCGCAGCGCCGACTGCGTGGTCGGCGGCTTCCGCTACAACGAAGGCAAGCCGGTTGTCGGCTCGCTCCTGCTCGGCCTTTATGACGATGAAGGCCTCCTTCACCACGTCGGTTTCACCTCGGCGATCAAGCGCGAGGACAAGCCCGCACTCACCAAGAAGCTCGAACCGTTGATCGCGCCGCCGGGATTCACCGGCAATGCCCCGGGAGGGCCGAGCCGCTGGTCGACCAAAAGGTCAAGCGAGTGGCAACCGCTCAAGCCCAAGCTGGTGGTCGAAGTCTGCTACGACCATTTTGCCGGCGAGCGCTTTCGCCACGGCACCAGGCTGATGCGCTGGCGTCCCGACAAGTCGCCGAAGCAGTGCACGATGGAGCAAGTCAAGCAGAAGAAGGCGGATTTGCTGAAGCTGCTGAAATAGCGTGCGTGGGCACTACGCCTTACACCGGTGTGGTGCCGTTGGCGTGGAGGACGGCCCCTGCCAGATAGAGCGAGCCGGTAATCAGGATGCGCGGCGACGGCTCAAGCTCGAAGCGGCCGATCGCGGCGAGGGCCGCCTCGACGTTCTCGCTGCTCTGCGCCGGAATGCCAACGCCGCGCGCGATATCGGCGATCGTGTCGGCCGGAAAGCTCTTGTCCTGATAGGGAATCGGCACTCCTATGGTGCGGCGCGCAAGCCCGGCAAAGTTCTTCAAGAAGCTTTCGCAATCCTTGGTCGCGAGCATGCCGACCACAAGCACCAACGGGCGCGAAACACGCTCCTCCAGGTCGGCGAGGGCGTTGGCAATGGCACGGCCGCCGTCAGGATTGTGGCCACCATCAAGCCAGAGTTCGCTGCCGGGCGGCACGAGCGCCGCAAGACGTCCCTGCGAGAGCCGCTGCATGCGCCCAGGCCAATCCGCCTTGGCAATTCCGGTCTCGAATGCGTCAGGCGGAAGACTCAGTTCGTCTATGCCGCGCAAAGCGGCGATGGCGACGCCGGCATTCTCGAATTGGTGTCGCCCATAGAGCTTTGGCGCCGGAAGGTCGAGCAAGCCGGCGTCATCCTGATAGACGAGGCGTCCGCGCTCCTCGGTCGCGGTCCAGTCCTCGCCCGCGATCCTGATCGGTGCCTTGACGCGCCCCGCCTGGCGTTCGATCGACAGCAGCGCCTCGCGCGGCTGAGCAGCCACGATCGCCGGCACGCCGGGCTTGAGAATACCCGCCTTCTCCACTGCGATCTTCCCCAAAGTATCGCCGAGGTGCTCGGCGTGATCGAGCGACACCGGCGTGATCACGCTGGCGAGCGGACGGTCGACCACGTTGGTCGCATCCAACCGCCCACCCATCCCGACTTCGAGGAGCAGCACATCGGCCGGGTTGCGCGCGAACATCAAGAACCCGGCCGCGGTCGTGACCTCGAACACTGTGATGGGCGCACCCGCGTTGGCGCGCTCGCATTCGTTGAGCGCGCTGCTGAGCTCTTCGTCCGAAGCGAGGCGTCCCTCGCCCTTGCCGCCAAGGCGAAAGCGTTCGTTGAAGCGCACGAGATGCGGCGAGGTATAGACGTGTACGCGCAGACCGGCCGCCTCTAGAATTGCCCGCATGAAGGCAATGGTTGAGCCCTTGCCGTTGGTACCGGCAACATGAATCGTGGGCGGCAGCTGCTGCTCGGGGTGCCCGAGCGAGCCGAGAATGCGCTGCATCCGATCGAGCGAAAGATCGATCAGCTTCGGATGCAGCGACGTGAGACGCGCAACGATGGAATCGATCGGGGTCATGCAGTTATTCTTCAGCGTGGCCGACTGGCCTGTAACGGCGGGGCACGCCGCTACAGGCTTCGCGCGAGCCAGACTCCACAATCCCTACCCATTGAATGAGGCACGGCCAGCGCAAGACGGCAAGTCCGGTGAGATGGATCGCGGGTCGCGCCGCGCCCACACCGATGGAACTAGGCGATGGCAGCAACCGGCAAATTGTCAGCGGGCGGCTTGGCCTGTGTCTTGGTGAAAATTCTGCACAGATTGGCGAGCGTCGGCCGCAATTGCCCGCGATGGACCACCATGTCGACCATGCCGTGGTCCCTGAGATATTCGGCGCGCTGAAAGCCTTCGGGCAGCTTCTCGCGGATCGTCTGCTCGATAACACGCGGCCCGGCAAAGCCGATGAGCGCACCGGGCTCGGCGATGTGCACGTCGCCGAGCATCGCATAGGAGGCCGTCACGCCGCCGGTGGTCGGATTGGTGAGCACGACGATGTATGGCTTTCTTGCCTCACGCAGCATCTGCACGGCCACCGTGGTGCGGGGCAACTGCATCAGCGAGAGAATTCCCTCCTGCATGCGCGCGCCGCCCGATGCAGCGAACACGATGAAGGGCGTGCCCTTTTCGACCGCGGTCTCAAGTCCCTTGATCACGGCCTCGCCCGCCGCCATGCCGAGCGAGCCGCCCATGAATTCGAAATCCTGCACGCCGATCACCACCGGCAGGCCTTCGAGTTTGCCGAAACCGAGCTTGATCGCGTCGTTGGTGCCGGTCTTGCTGCGGGCGTCCTTGAGGCGATCGGTATAACGGCGCTCGTCGCGGAACTTGAGTGGATCGAGCGGGACCGCGGGCACCGCGATATCGAACCATGTCTCATTGTCGAATATCGATTTGAGCCGCGCCATCGCCCCCATGCGCATGTGATAATTGGAGCCGGGGATGACGAACTGGTTCGCCTCGACGTCCTTGTAGAATACGAGCTGGCCGGTGTCCGGACATTTGATCCAGAGATTTTCCGGCGTGTCACGGCGCGCGAAGTAGTTACGGATTTTCGGCCGGACGACGTTGGAAATCCAATTCATGCCTGGCGCCTCGATCTGCTGTCATGCCCGCAACGGCCGGCGCTCGGGATTGCCATGCTTCGCCACATCTACGCCAACGCTTGCAAAACCTTCCACCACCGGACGAGGAGAGAGGTGATGGTTCTGACCCCATCTATATGGATGGTCACGCCGAGGCTGGCAACCCGGGCTCCGCCACCGCGCTCAGCGCGAGTTGCGGCGCCGGGGCCGCATTGCAAAGCCGAACGTGCTGTCGCCATCGAATAACGTAGGCGTATCGCTCGTGCGCGCGCGTTCGATCGTGAGCAGGCGCAGCTTCGTCGTGATCCCCCCATTGGCGGAGAACCCTCCCGCCTTCCCACCGGCCGCGAGCACGCGGTGGCAGGGCACGATGATCGGGAATGGGTTGCGCCCGAGCGCTTGACCCACCTCCCGCGCCAAGTCCCGGGCGCCGAGCCGGGCCGAGATCTCGCCGTAAGACAGCGTCGCGCCGGGCGCGATCGTGCGTGCTACCTCGTAGACGCGGCGGTCGAATGACGGCAATCCATCCATGTCGAGCGCGATTGCGGAGAGATCGTGCCGTTCTCCGCGCAAAAGTGAAATGATGCCTTCGATCGCATCCTGCACCGCGGCCGGCGGCGCTGCTTCGCGCGCGTGCGGACATCGCCGGAGCAGCCGGGCACGGGTCTTGGCCTCGTCTCCCTCGGGAAGCTGCACCGCGATAACACCACGATCGCTCCAGGCGATGCCGCATGGGCCGATCTGGGTATCAAAAAGCATGAAGCCACGGTCTGTCATGATGGGCCATTGTAGCATCTGCCCCGACGTCCGACGCCTCGAATCTTGCTCCCTATTCCAAGCACCCTGCCTGCGGTCACGTGGGCGCAGACTGCGTAGACTTGTCTGCGGTCACGTGGGCGCAAACTGCGTAGACTTGTCTGCGGTTACCTGGGCGCAGACTGCGTAGACCTGTCTGCGCTGGCACCGCGAACGCCACGGGCGAGTGCGGCGACCAAATCGACCACCCCGCTTACCGTTTTTTCGGTTGCCTTATCGTTCGGGTCGAGGCTGCCCTTAAGCACGCTCACCAGCGCCGAGCCGACCACCACTCCATCGGCCCCGGATGCGATGCCCGCCGCCTGCTCCGCGGTACGGACGCCAAAGCCGACTGCCACCGGCAGCTTGGTATGGCGCTTGATACGCGCGACCGCCGCCGCCACTTTTTCCGCGTCGGGTGTCGCCGCGCCGGTGATGCCCGTGATCGAGACGTAATAGACGAAGCCCGACGTGTTGGCGAGCACGGCCGGCAGGCGCTTGTCGTCGGTCGTGGGCGTTGCAAGCCGGATGAAGTTGAGCCCGGCCTTGAGCGCGGGCAAGCAAAGCTCCTCGTCCTCTTCCGGCGGAAGGTCCACGATGATGAGGCCGTCGACGCCAGCGGATTTCGAATCCCGGAGGAAGCGATCGACGCCATAGATATAGATCGGATTGTAGTAACCCATGAGCACGAGCGGCGTCGCATCGTCGCTGCCGCGGAAGGCGCGCACCAGCTCAAGCGTCTTTTTCAAGGTCTGCCCGGCCTTGAGGGCGCGCTGGGACGACATCTGGATCGCCGGTCCATCGGCCATCGGATCGGTGAATGGCATCCCCAACTCGATGACGTCGGCGCCCGCCGCCGGTAGCGCCTGCACGAGGGCAAGCGACGTCTCGGGGTCGGGGTCGCCGGCGGTAAGAAACGTTACCAGCGCGGCGCGGCCTTCCGTCTTCAGCTCCGCAAAGCGCCGATCGATACGCGTGGCCATGGGTTACGATCTACCACGTTCGATGCGTTGAGTTGGGCAGGCCTTTTCGTCTTCGCTCACGCATCGCCGCAAGGCGGACATTGATGGTGCCCAGCATCAATATTACGAACGTTCCGATGAACTGCACCCATTCCTTCTTCTCTATCATCGGCCCGGGTGCGAAAAGCCGGACCCGCAGAAAATACGCGATGTAGCCGATGGATACGATGACCAGAACCCAACCGACGATCTTCTGCCTGCTGATCACAGGTTGCTCCGATGCGCGCCCAGCCGGTCATCCCCCGCGCCGATCGAGATACTCGGCGACGCTCGCCAGATCCTTGTCGCCGCGTCCGGACAAGTTGACCACCATCAGATGATCGCCAGGCTTTTGCGGCGCGAGGTCCATCACCCTTGCCAGCGCATGCGCGGGCTCGAGCGCGGGAATGATGCCCTCGAGGCGCGAGCAGAGCTGGAACGCCGCCAGCGCCTCCTCGTCGGTGGCCGACAGATATTTCACCCGCTTGATGTCGTTGAGCCAGGCGTGTTCCGGACCGATGCCTGGATAATCGAGGCCGGCCGAGATCGAATGCGCCTCGTTGATCTGACCATCCTCGTCCATCAGCAGGTAGGTCCGATTGCCGTGCAGCACCCCGGGTCGGCCACCGGCAATGGAGGCTGCATGCAGGCCGCTCGAAAGCCCGTGACCCGCAGCTTCCACTCCATAGATCTCGATTTGGGCATCGTCCAGGAACGGATGGAACAGGCCCATCGCGTTCGAGCCGCCGCCGATGCAGGCAATGAGTGAATCGGGCAAACGCCCTTCCGCCGCCAGCATCTGCTCGCGCGTTTCGTCTCCGATCACCGATTGAAAGTCGCGCACCATCATCGGATAGGGATGCGGCCCGGCGACCGTGCCGATGCAGTAGAAGGTGTCCGCGACATTCGTGACCCAGTCGCGCAGCGCCTCGTTCATCGCATCCTTGAGCGTCTTGGATCCCGACTCGACCGGACGCACCTCGGCTCCCAGCGCGCGCATGCGCAGCACATTGGGTTTCTGCCGCTCGACGTCGACCACGCCCATATAGACGACGCACTCGAGCCCGAATTTGGCGCACATCGTGGCGGTCGCAACCCCGTGCATGCCGGCCCCGGTTTCGGCAATCACGCGCGGCTTTCCCATGCGGCGGGCGAGCAGGATCTGCCCGAGCACGTTGTTCACCTTGTGCGCGCCGGTGTGATTGAGGTCCTCGCGCTTGAAATAGACCTTGGCGCCGTGCAGATGCTCGCTCAGGCGCTCGGCGAAGTAGAGCGGCGACGGGCGTCCGACATAGTCCTTGAGGTAGCCGTCCATCTCTTTGCGAAAGCGCGGATCGTTCTTTGCCGCCGCGTAGGCCCGCTCCAGTTCCAGAATGAGAGGCATCAGCGTTTCGGCGACGAAGCGGCCCCCATAGAGGCCGAAATGCCCGCGCTCGTCGGGGCCGGTACGGAACGAATTGGGCTGCTGAAGGGTCATGCCCCACTCATCATTTTGCCGCGCGCTGCAAGCGCGCCTGCTGCGTCGCGTGCCGCAGCGACGAACGCGCGGATCTTGTCCGGGTCCTTCTCGCCGGGCGCGCGCTCGACACCGGACGAAACATCGACACCGGGCGCAGCCGTGATGCGCAGCGCCTCGGCGACGTTGCCGGCATGGAGGCCGCCCGAGAGCATGAACGGCACATTCACCGCAAGGGCGTCGAGCAGCCGCCAGTCGAAGCTCTTGCCGAGGCCGCCAGGCCGTGTCGCCTCGCCCGTCGCCCGCGCGTCGAAGATCAAATGATCCGCCACCTTGTCGTACAGCCGGATCGGGGACAGATCTGCCCGCTCGGCGATCGGCAGCGCCTTCATCACCGGAAGTCCGAAGCGCTTCCGCACCGCGGCGACGCGATCCGGCGCCTCCTTGCCATGGAGTTGCAGCAGGTCGGGCCTGAGCGCTTCGATGCTCGCCGCAAGCTCCTTGTCGCTGGCATCGACGGAAAGCGCAACCTTTTGCGCCCTGCCCCGCACCCGTTCGCCGAGCGCATGGGCAATCTCAAAGCTCACATGTCGCGGCGAGGCCGGGAAAAAGACGAAGCCGACCAGATCTGCGCCCGCCGCGAGCGCGACATCGAGCGCCTCGGGCGTCTTCAGGCCGCAGATTTTGATCAGGACGGACATTGCCGCAGGCTCCTGCACGCCGCGGTTCTACATCGCTGCCGACGGTTTGTCTCGCCCTTGCAGGCGCCTGATATTAAAGGGGAACTCACGGAATCAGGCCGCGGGAGGCGGAATGCTGAGCCGCGGGCCGTAGTCCGGGGGCACCGGCCGGGTGGAAAGCGGTCTCGGCCCCACGATGACCTCGGCAGGTCCCATGCGCCTGAGGCGCTCCACCTCCGCGCGCAGCTCGCGCGCCTGCGCGTCGGCCAGTCGGGCGGCGCGGCGCCATTTCGCTTGTCTCACCCAGGCGGCGATACCACCCACCACCACGCCGGCGATCACCAGGATCAGCATCAGCGCATAAAGCGGCAGCGCGCGCGCAAAGGCGGGATTGAGCTGATCGAAAGGATCGAAGGAGACGAGAACCGGTTGGCGGTTCGCCACCGCCAAGGCGACGAACACGATGGCAAGCGGCACGAGGATGAGCGCCGTGACGATCTTACGGATCATGGCATCACACGCTCGAGCGGTTGAGCCGCTCGCGCATCTCCTTGCCGGTCTTGAAGAACGGCACGGACTTCTTCTCCACCGACACGTGCGCTCCGGTACGGGGATTGCGGCCGGTCCGGGCCGGCCGGTTCTTGACGGAGAACGCGCCGAAGCCTCGCAATTCGACGCGGTCCCCGCGCGCCATCGCCGCGACGATCTCACCGAGGATAGCGTTGACGATATTCTCGACGTCGCGCTGATAAAGATGCGGGTTCTGCGAAGAGATGCGCTGCACGAGTTCGGATTTGATCATCGGTGCTGCCGTCCGTGGCTAG
>Ga0210380_10000834_pt1 | contig 12801 bp, 7 predicted proteins | sample PLM4_5_coexredo_FD_155476 | JGI IMG/M metagenome (GOLD analysis project Ga0210380, IMG submission 155476) | Groundwater sediment microbial communities from an aquifer in East River, Colorado, USA - PLM4_5_coex redo | ecosystem: Environmental > Terrestrial > Soil > Riparian zone | place: USA...
CAGCACCGGCGCCGTGTCGAGGATGATCACGTCGTACTCTTCCTTCGCGTACCGAAGCAGGTCCGGCAGGTGGAGTTCGAGGAACTCCGCAACGGTCCGCGCGTCGCACAGGCCGGCGGTCACGATCTCCAGGCCCGGCACGGGGCCGCGCACGACGACCTCTTCGAGCGTCGCCTGACCGCTGACCCATTCGCCGAAACCGGCGCCGCGCTTCAGGCCGAACAACTGATCGATCTTCGGGCGGCGCACGTCGGTATCGATCAGCAGTGTCCGCGAGCCGGCGCGGGCGAACCGCGCCGCCAGGTGTGCGGAGACCACCGTCTTCCCTTCCCCCGCGACGGCGCTCGTGACGACGAGCGCGTAGCCGGGGATCGCGGCGAGCACCGGTGCGATCACCGCGCGCGTCATGTCGACCGCATCGGTCAATTGCAGGTGGTCGCGGCGTTCGTTCAGCTGCGCGGGCGGGTCGAAGACGGGCAACAAGTTGGCGCGAACCGCGGGCAGTGTGCCGATCACGCGGATGTGGGCCGCTTCGAGGTCGGCGGGCCCGTTCACCCGGCCGCGGCGCAGATCGAACCAGGTGAGCAAACCGACCACGGCGAAAAACGCAAGGAAGGCCGGGGCCACCGCGTACTTCAGCGGCCGATCCCACTTCGGCATCTCGACGATGGCCGCTTCTTCGATCACGGACGCCCGCTGCGGCGCTTGCAGTTCCACTTCGATCGCCCGGATGCGGGTGTTCACGAGGACGAGCTGTTCCTCCTGAACGACAACTTCGCCGCGCAGAAGCTCCAAATCCGCGATACCCTTGGCCAGTTCGACCGCTTCCAGTTCCTTCCGGCGAATCTCCGCCTCGAGTAGTGCGATCTGCTGCCGGATCACGTTGAGCGGGCGCTCGATGGCGACGGGTGCGGCCGCCGCCGGCTTCTCGACGCGCGGCACCGAACGAATCCTCTCCGTGACTTCGGCTCGCAGCGCCTCGCGGCGACGATTGAGCGCTCCCCGGCTCGCTGCGAGATCGCCCGACGCCTGCTTGTAATCCGGATCACTCTCGTAGTCCCGCAGGCGGCGCTCGAAGTCTGTGACCTTCTTTTCCAGTCGCAGGATGTCTTTGCGATGCCCTTCCGCCAGCAGGTCTGCCGCGAGGGCCGCCGCGAGCGCGGCTTCGATGGCCGCCAGGTCGGGCTCGGAGATTTCCCTCGGCACCGAATTGATCGGCGGCGCGACCTCCTCGCGCTGCGACTCCTGACGAGCCAGCAGCAAGTCGTTCTGCATGGTGTGAATCTGGTTCGTCAGGCGGTCGTACTTCGCTCGCGCGGCCGGAAGATCGCGAACGCCGAATGCCTCCGCCCGATCGGCCAGGCGCTGGCGCTGCGCCTTCAGAGTCCCGTCGTGCTTCGCCGACATTTCTTTGAGATTGTCCAGGCGCGTGACCCGTTCGGTGCGATCCCGATTGACGACTTCCCTCAGATAGACGTCGCGGACCGCATTGAGCGTGGTGAGCAGGTCGTCCGGCTCGCTTCCCTTCATGGTGATGCGGAGGATTTCCGGCGCGACGGCGTAATCGGCGACGATCTCCTTCTCGAGCCAGCCCACGGGGTCGGGTTTCGATCGGAGCGAAGCAAGCTGGAGCGGGGCGAGCTCGCGCACCACTGCTTCGCGAACCAGGCGGCTCTTCACGGTGGCAATCTGCGTGCGCTGAAAGTTCGCGGTATCGGCTCGCCCCCGGTGGTCGTCGTAGAGGAGGGTTGGTCGATCCGCTCCAACGTGCAGCAGCGTTCGCCCGGTATAGACCGGCGCGATTTGGCTGTCCGCAGCGAGATAGATCACGACGCCAATCGCGATTGCGAGCGGCACCGCGACAAGCCAGATTCGTCGAACCGAGTGCAGAATCTGGGTTGCGGTGTAGCCGCTGGAGGCAGCGCCGTCCGGCCCGTCGCCGGGTGGAATCGGCGCGGAGGAGGAAGGCAGGCCCTGCACGGGCACGTTCGGTGGTGAAAGTGTTCGCATGGTGAGAATCCGATCCCGGCGATTCGGTGAGCGCAAACTCCGGGCTCGTGGGTGACAGACACCCAGGAGGGATCGGCTAAGAGAAACGAGCCCGGATTACAGCCGGCCTAGGAAAGCAAAGGCGGGACCAAAGCGCGGACGGAGTCGCGCAATTTCGCCAGTGGCCTTGTAACCCGGCTGTTTCCCGAGTTCGGATGGGATCGTGAATGGCGTTCGGGTCAGGACGTGAATCGGCGGGGTTTACACCTCGGGTCTTTGCGATGGCATGTGTAAAGCGATCGGGGTTCAAGCGTAACTTGTAAGTCAACCACGAAGGGTGAACGAAGGGTTGTCAGCACCACCCTGACAGCGAGTGTCGGTTGATTCCGACTTTGACGATTATTCGTTCCTGCTAGAGTATCATTCTTCATCCTACGCCGCCCGCGCTCAGTCCGCAGCTTAAATGTTCATCTGAGCAAACGGTGCAGTAGAAACCGCCTCCCCTGCGGGTTTGCGCGTGGCAAGCTCGCCGGCGGTTCATTCCGATTCTAAGTTCCCGCGAGGTGTCCACCAAGTCGTTTTACACCCCCTGCTCTCCCGCGATGGATCGCGAACCTTCTTCAAGGAAGTCCATTGAGTCGGTCGTGCTACGACCGATCGCCCCCCGCCCGTCCTGCCCCTACAGGCCGAGCGAGTACTCAAGCAGAGGAATACCCGCCCATGAAGTGCATCACGACGCTCCTGGTGACTCAAGACCCGTTCATCGTTCAGGAGATTCAGAAGCTTCACGACGAGACCGACAACTTGCGGCTCGAAGTGTGTGGACAGTACGAGAAAGCCACCGCACGTTTGAACGGCGGCAACACGGTCCTTCTGGTTCACAGCAGTCTCGCCGGCGGCCCGTCGCGCGTTCGCGCCTTACTGGACGCGGCCGACCGCGCCCAAATGAAAGCCGCGGTCGTGTGGCGACCGACCCGTCCCAACGAACCGGATCCCGACTTCGGACCGTTCCCCATCTGCCGGCTGCCCGAGGCCACCGCGACGCTGGGCCAGTTTCTCCTCGCGGCCGGCGCCGAGGCCGACGCGGCCCAGTCCCACGGCGCGAATCCCGCGCGCGACCCGATCGATCCCATCTCCATGACGCTGCTCGGCAGCGACATGGCCGATCAACTGACGCGCATCCGCCGCGTCGCGGAGCAGGATACCACGATCCTGCTCACGGGGGAGACCGGCTCGGGCAAGAGCATGATGACGCGGTTCATTCATGCGAATTCTCCGCGAAGGCACGAACCGTACCTGGTCGTGGATTGCGGGGCGCTGGCGGGCCATCTGATCGAAAGCGAGATGTTCGGCCACGTCCGCGGCGCGTTCACGGGCGCCGAACGCGATCGGCAGGGCAAGTTCGCGGCCGCCGGCGTCGGGACATTGGTTCTCGACGAAATCAACTCGCTTCCCGTACCGCTGCAAATGAAACTGCTCCGCGCGGTCGAGGAACGCGTCTTCGAGCCCGTCGGTTCGAACAAGTCCGAGAACCTGCGCGCCCGGCTGATCGCGGTCAGCAACGTGCCGCTGGAAGAAGAGGTGCGGCAGCAGCGATTTCGCGCCGACCTGTTCTACCGGCTCAACGTCGTCGAATTCCGCATTCCCGCGCTGCGGGAACGGCCGGCCGCCCTCATCCCCCTGGCTCACCAGCTGTTCCGCATCAGTGCGACCGCGGCCTGCCGGGGCATTACGTCGATCTCCCCGGACGCGCTCGAAGTGATGGTGCGCTACCCCTGGCCGGGAAATGTCCGCGAGCTGCGCAATGTCATCGAAGGGTCCGCCGCGATGGCCACGGGATCGGTGATCCAACTCGCCGACCTTCCGGAATCCGTTCGCGGCCGCATGCCCACCGTGGTGAGCTTCCCGTCACGGCCCGCGAGCGATCCGGTCTCCGAGCCGATCGCACCGATCGTCGTAGACGCAAGCGATGAGACGGCGCGGATCCTCGCGGTTCTGCGGAAGCACAACAACAATCGCCGGCAGGCGGCGGCCGAACTCGGCATGAGCCGCGTGTCCTTGTACAAGAAGCTGCACAAGTCCGGTGCATTCGTCCGCAAGCAGCGGATGCAGGTCGCGAGCTAGCTTCCGGCGAGTGCAGTCACCGCAGTGTGCCGGCCGCGTGCGGCCAGCACCTGCGCGACTTGTTCTCTCATCCGCGCGACTTCTTCCCACGATTCCCGAACGACCGGGTCGTCCCGCGTCGGTTCGTGCGCCGCCGCGTAGTCGTCGATGATCTGCGCGCCCCGTTTCTCGTCCCGCTGTTTCGACCGTTCCACCGACTCCGCGAACTCCACCGACAGTTCCACCAGGCGGCTCAGCCGTTCCCGAATCTCCTCGCGATCGAACTCTGTCGATGAGGCTTTCTCGAATCGCTCCCACCAGCGGAGCAACTGGAAGCGCTCGAGGTGCTCCGAATAGCAGCGAATCGCGGCCGCGCGGTGCCGTTCGAGAAGCACGCATCGGCCTAGACCGGAGATCTCGCGTTCGGTGTAAACCTCGCCCTCTCGGGCCGGATGCTCGAGGCGGTGCAGCGCTTCGCTCACAAGCGCCATGATGTCCGGCCGGAACACTTCGTAACTGAGCCGATGCCGCATGGCACGGTCGCGGTTCCGGAACTTGAACGCGGAACGCTGCACCGCGTAGAGATTGTCCGACAGGACCCAGGCCGGGATGAGAAGGTGCGCTCCAGGCGGAACGTCGGGTATGGATTCCGTCGGCGACCGGAGGAGTGAGAATGGAAACGCGAGCCTCTGCGGCGGCACGTTCACGCCGCTCGCCACCACGCTGTACGGGGCACGGCTGAAATCGACCGGGTACTGGAGCTGCGCACCCAGGCCGATGAAGAGCCCTTCGCCGAGAACGGCCTCCTGGTCCGGCGCCCGCGAGGTATGGTTGCACCCCGCAGCCGCACCGTAACCGAGGTTCCCGCGGCCGCCGGGCCACCGCGCCGCGATCAGCAGCCCCTGATGATGACAGCTGACGAATGGGCCGATCAGGCTCGAAGCGACCTCGGCGCCGCCGATCCCGCTGTTCGGCCCGATTACGCTGTCCGCGATCTTCCCGAATCGTTCCACCGATGCGTGTTCCAGGAGCGCGGAACGTTCGACCGCGGCGGGCCCGCGAATCTCCACGCCCCATTGGATGACGCTTTCCGTGATGCAGGCGCCGTCGCTGACGCGCACGGGCTCCTCGGCGGAACTGAGTAGTGTGCTGTCCGCGATGCGGGTGGCCGCATCGACAACCGCTCCCGGGCCGATGTAGACGTTCTGCAAGACGGGAACGTTCGTGATCCTCGCGCCGCCGCCGATCACAGTGCGCGTGCCCTGGACCATCCGCAGGTACGCTTCCAGCAACTCGGTGTAGCGCCCGTCCAGCCCGCGGTCGAATTTCGGGGACGTCAGCGCAGTCGCAAGGTCGAGGGAGATTTCGGCGAAGAGCCGCAGCCATCTGCCGCCGCACTGCGGGCCGATGGGGATCGCGATTCCGTTCCCGAACGTCGTGAGACCTCCCATCACCCGCCCGCAGTCGGAAAGCAGCGCATTGTTGCCGACCGCGCAACCGGCGAGGAGCCCCACGTTGCGGACGAGCGCGTTGTGCCCGACGACGCTGTTTGAAATCGTGCTGCGATAGACTCCCGCCGGGAACTCGATGTCGCCGGGGCCGCGGACGACGCCTTCGAACTGGCCCAGGGTCACATTGCCCAGGAACTCGTTGTGCTTCACCAGGCCCGGGCGGAACCACTCGGCCACGCGAACGAGCCCCCAATCCTCCGCGGAGTTCCCGTCGGCCACCAGTCTGCGAATCTCGGCGTCGCGGAGCGGGCGCACCGGTTCATCCGCCAGCGCCCAGGCCGTGCCGCCGTCCGGCCGCACCGCCAGCAGCGTCCGCAGGAATTCCGAATCGCGCAGCGCACCCGTCAACGATTCGAGCGATTGGTCGATCATGGTTCATTCCACCGTGACGCTCTTGGCGAGGTTGCGCGGCTTGTCCACGTCGCAGCCACAGAGCAGGGCGATCTCGTATGCAAGCAACTGGAGTGGGATCGTGGCGACGATCGGCTGCAAGTACTCCGGCACGTCGGGAATCGAAATGACGTCGTCGGCCACCGCCTCAACTTCCCGGTCGCCTTCCGTGGCGACGGCAATCACCGGGCCACCGCGAGCCTTGATCTCCTGCAGGTTGCTCATCACTTTGGGGAACACACTGCCGCGGGGAACGAGGAACACGCTGGGTGTGTTCCTCTCCACGAGTGCGATGGGACCGTGCTTCATCTCCGCGGCGGGGTAGCCCTCCGCGTGGATATAGCTGATTTCTTTCAATTTCAGTGCGCCTTCGAGCGCGGCCGGGTAGAGGTACTGCCGGCCGAGGTAAAGTACGTTGCGCGCGTCCGCGTACTTCGCCGCGATGTCCTTCACCACGTCGTGGCAGTCGAGCGTCCGGCGAACCACTTCGGGAAGCCGGCGCAGTTCCTCGATGATGCGCTGACCCTGAAGACTGGAGAGATGCCGCGTGCGGCCCAGGTACAGCGCGAGCATCGTGAGCACGGCCACCTGCGACGTGAAGGCCTTTGTGCTGGCGACGCCGATCTCCGCGCCCGCGTGCAGATAGACACCACCGTCCGCTTCGCGGGCGATGCTGCTGCCCACCGCGTTGCAAATGGCGAGCGTGGTGTGCCCCATTCGCTTCGACTCGCGAAGGGCCGCCAGCGTGTCCGCCGTTTCGCCGCTCTGCGTCAGCGCGAGCACGACCGTGTTGCGATCGATGGGCGGATTGCGGTAGCGGAATTCGCTGGCGTACTCGACCTCGACGGGGAGGCGGGCCAGCTCTTCGAAAAGGTATTCGCCCACCATCGCGGCGTGATAGCTCGTTCCGCACGCCGTCATGATGACTCGATCGACCTGGCGAAGTTGCTGGGCGTTGAGGTTCAAGCCGCCGAAGTGCGCCGTGGCGTCGCCCGAATCGAGCCGGCCGCGCATCGCGTTCGCCAGCGTTTCCGGCTGCTCGTAAATCTCCTTGAGCATGTAGTGCGGGTAATCCCCGCGGCCGGAGTCACCCTCGCCCAGGAAGTGCGCGATCTCGTGGACCGGCACGTCGACCGAATCGAAATCGTGGTTGCGAATGATGTAACCGGATTCGTCGAGCTGGCACACCTGCCGGTCGTTGAGATACACGACCTTGTCGGCGAAGTTGGCGAGTGCGGAGGCATCGGAGGCGAGGTAGTGGCCGTCCGGTCCGATGCCGATGACGAGCGGACTGCCGAGCCGCGCCCCGACGATCACGCCGGGCTCCGCCTGCGCCATCACGGCGATCCCGTACGTCCCTTCCACCAGCGCAAGCGCGTTCGTGACGGCGGTGAGCAGATCGCCTTCGTAGTAGCGTGCGATGAGGTGGCTGAGCACTTCCGTGTCGGTTTCCGATCGGAACTCGACGCCGTCGGCCTGGAGTTGCTGCCGGAGCGTGGCGAAGTTCTCGATGACCCCGTTGTGGACGACGGCGATGACATTGTCCGCGTCGAGGTGCGGGTGGGAGTTGCGGTCGGTGGCGCCACCGTGCGTGGCCCAGCGCGTGTGGCTGATGCCGGAGCAACCCGGGGCCGGATGCGAGGAGAGGAATTTGCCGAGTTCCGCGAGGCGGCCGGCCTTCTTGCGAACGTGCAACTCATGGCCAGTGCTGGTCGCCAGACCGGCGCTGTCGTACCCGCGGTACTCGAGTCGCCGCAGGCCTTCCATCAACACGGGCGACGCTTCACGCCGCCCGGTAAAACCCACGATCCCACACATGTTTGTTCTCAGATGAGGGCAGGAACGAGTTGAGGCCTGGATGCGGCAGGGCTCGCGGAGGTGGGGAGGACGCGCAGCGCCCATTCCTCGATCTCGATGGAGACGCCGCGGCGGAGGAATTCGACTTCCACGACGAGCCGCGTTTCCGTGCCGCGGCGAATCACTTTGCCGCACAGGCCGCGGAACGAGCCGGCCGTCACTTCCACGAGCGCGCCGGTCGGGACATCGGTCTCGGGCGTCACAGGTGCGGAGCCGCCGAGCACGCACTCAACGCGGCACAAGTCGTTGAACAATCGCTGCTGATCCTTCACGGGAAGGACGGAGCAGAGCAAGTTCGTTTCGAGGGCGGTGATCCGGGCCGATTCGTCGCCGTGGAGGAATACGTAACCCGGGAAGAGCGGCAGGAAGGAGGTACGCTTGCGGCCGCCGGTCTTCCACGTGTGCTGATAGAGCGGCAGGTAGAAAGGAATGGCGTGGGCACGCAATTGGCGCGCGAGCGACTTCTCCATGCGGGCACGGGTGTAGAGCACCCACCACGATCCGTCGGTCGATCCAATGCCGGCCGGATCGGAAAAAAGGGTATCCGGGAAGGCACGGGGTTCGGCTTCGAGCAGGGGCATGGCGGCTCCGTGGTGACGACACCGCCCCCGTGGGTGGCGCCTGAGCCCCCAGGATCGAGTGGCAACGGTGTTAACGTGGAACGTCTGGCGGAACGAGATAGGCAAGTTCGAGGCCGATCGAAGCAATTGTCGGTCGCCCGCACAAAGTTGGTCTGGAAATACGGGAGTTCAAGCGGTATCGCTCGCCGGCATTCGGGGGAAACTCGCTCTTCAGCGCGGGACGCAGTTGACAATGCACCTGCTGTGTCACGCGTTGCGGTTACAGTTTTGACGCCGGTGTAAGCGGGGCGCGGGGGCGTCCAGCTAAGGGATCGAGGGGGGAGAGGTAATGGGGGCTTCTCGACGGGCCGGAATTTGGCTGCTGCTCGCCTGCACCCTGGCGACAACCTGCGGCTGCGCGCACTTCCACCAACCCGAGATGTTCATTCCCGACGTTCCCTCGGAGCGAAAGAAGACCATTCTCGCCGACTACATGATCGAATCGCCCGACTTGCTGCAGATCGATTTGCTCTACGCCGTACCGAAGCCGCCCTACAAGATTCAGCCCCTGGATGTCCTCTCGGTCACCGTGCGAAACACTCTGGAAAACGAACCGCTCACCGGGCTTTACCCGGTCGAACCCGATGGCCTGATCACTTTCGGGGGCCGATACGGCAACGTGAAAGTGTCCGGCATGACGCTGAAGGAAGCGACGGAGGCGATTCAGAAGCACCTCGATCCGATCCTGAAAGAACCGCCGTTGAAGGTGGCGAATGTCGCGGTCGCGGAGGGCCGCGGGGTTCAACTGATCCGCGGGCAGCACCTGGTGCGGCCGGACGGCACGGTCTCGCTCGGTTCGTATGGAACGGTGATCGTGGCCGGGCATACTTTGTCGGAAGCGAAGGCGCTCATCGAAGCGCATCTCAAGCAATACCTGGAATCGGCCGAGATCGTCATCAACGTCATCGGGTATAACAGTAAGGTGTACTACGTGATCTTCGACTTCGGCGGCAACGGCCAGCAGGTGATCCGGCTTCCCGTGACCGGCAACGACACGGTGCTCGACGCGATCAGCCAGGTGAACGGATTGACGTCTGTCTCAGATGCGAGGAACGTGCGGGTGGCGCGGTCGGCCGGCGCGGGGGAACCGGACCAGATTCTCCCCGTGGATTGGGAAGCACTGACCTGCCGCGGCCGCTCGGAGACGAACTATCAACTGATGCCCGGGGACCGGATCTTCGTTAAGGCGTACCCGATGACGGCGCTGGATAATCGAATCGCGCGAGTGGTTCAACCGGTGGAACGGCTCTTCGGCTTCACGCTTCTCGGAACGGCGACCTACAAGGGAGTGAAGTTCGCCAACACGTTCGGCGGCAGCAGCACCTCCGGCGGCGGGTTCTGATGAGGAGATGCTTGGATGTACGGGAGGAGTTGGATTCTGGTGCTGGGGCTCACCGCAACAACGGCCGGTTCGGCGATGGCCCAGCCGATGGCGGGCGTTCCCGCGCCCAAGCCGCCCGTTTTCTCTCCGTATCTCAACCTGGCGCGGCGCGATTCGTCCCCCACGCTCAACTACTTCGGCCTGGTGCGCCCACAGATCGCCGCCCGCAGCAGCCTGCAATCCCTGCAGCAGCAACTCCTGCAGCAGGGGCAACAGCAAATTGCCGCTCAGCCCGTCGTGAATCCGGACCTGCCCGTCACCGGGCAACAGGCGGTCTTCCTCAACACAGGCGGTTACTTTCTGAACAGCCGCACAGGAGTCGGTCCCGTGAGCGGAATGTACACGACCCGTCGAGGCCCGCCGCAGCCAATCCAACCCGCATCCGCTTCACTGCGACCCCGCCTCCGCTGATCACCTCTCGTAGGGTGGGCACTGCCCACCCCCAGATCCAATCACTGCTTGAGAAACACGGGTGCGCACCGGATCTGTTGGTGGGCAGTGCCCACCCTACTACGTGAGCCGTCGGTGATCACTTCAACTCTTCGGCTTCCACGGGAAGTGTCAGGGTCGCGCCGCCGTCGAGGTCGGTCTTCACGCGGAGGTCGCGGTCCAATGCCGCCGGCTTCTTGCGGTCGAACTTCACCGTCAGCACCTGGACCGGCAGCGCGGTGTTCGCCGTGGTCGGCAACTCGACGGCAACGCCTTCACCGACCCCGTCCACGCCGAGGATCTTGAAGGGCTTGGCGGCGCGGATGAGCACGCGCTGCGTGCCCGTGCCGCCGATGGCCACGCTCTCCATCCGCACGCGGGCCGGCGCCGCTTCGAGCGGCGCGGCTACCACGCCGCTCACCGCGACCTGGATCAGCGGGTTCGCCGGGTCGTTCGTCCTGAGCGCGATCTGCTCGACAATGGGGCCGGACGCGGCGCCGGGCTTCAGGTTCACGGTCACCAGGTACTCGACGCCGCCGCGCAGCGGGCCGCCGCGGCTCGTCTCCGCCACCTGCACGTCCAGCGATGCCGGGGCCGAGGCCACTTCCAGCACCTTCCAGTCGCGGCTCCGCCCCTTGTATTCCAGCTTCACGGCCTGGCTGGCCTTCGAACCCTGGGCCACGGTGCCGAACACCACCGCGCCGGGGTTCACCGTTACGTCCGTCTTGCTGTTGGCGGAGAGACGGATCACGGCAGTCGAGATGAACTTGGGCCCGAACGTCACGTAGATGGTCTGCGAATTGGTGCCGACGAACTTGCCCGAGTTCATCGTGACGGTAAACTCGCCGGTCTCGTTCGCCTGGAGGACGCGTGCCATGGGAACGTAATCGAGGCAGGTGCAGCTCTTCCGCACCTCGGTGATCTGCATCGGCACGTCGTAGATGTTCGTGATGGTGAAGGTGTGCGTGCAGACGGTTCCGTGGGGCACGTCGCCGAAGTTGTGCTGGATGAGGGCGGGGGCGGCCTGTTCGCGGTGCTTCTCGATTCCCGGCACGAAGAACTTGTTGGCCCAGGGCGCGGGTTGTGCGGGCTGGGCGGCGGGCGCGGGTTGTGCCGGCGCGGGGGGCTGGCCGCTGCCGCTGTTCGCCAGGCCGAGTGCGATCGCCGCCGCGAGGCCGTGTAACCGCTTCATCCCGTGGACTCCTCTCATCGCGCGGACTGCGCCGCGAACATGCTATGCATCGGTCCGTGTCCCGTGGCGGATTGCGGTCGCGTCCGGGCGAAGCGTTCATTGACCCGGCCGCGCGTGAAGCGAATGCGGGTCGTGGCGGATTCACGCTGCGGCCGCAAGACCCGCACAACGCGAGCAAGTATCATGACGCCATCCGTTGATTCGATCGCGAGCATCGTCATGTCCGCCGTGAAGACGATCCTGGGCAGTGCGCTCGTCCACGCGGCGGGTGCCGCCGCGCTCTGGTGGATGGTCAACCGCATGATGCGGATCAACGATGTCGGCTGGCTCGAACGACTGGGCTGGCCTTACGACAGCGTCATCCTCTTCTCCTGCCTCGGCGCTGCGATCGGCTTCCTCCGCCATCGACGCGAGGAAAAACTGCGGCACGAACTCGCCACCGTCAGCAGCGAGGCCGCGCTCGAGTTGTCCGAGAAGCCGCATCACGAACTTCCGGCGATGCCGCTCTTTCAGAACCTGAGGCGAGTCACGCACCCAATCGCGGGGGAGCGCGACGGCGTCCCGGTTCAAGTCTTCGATCTGACGACGGTCACGCAAACGGACGACAGCGAAACGGAATACACGCGCACGGTCGCGCTTCTCCCCGCCGCGGGGCTTGCCCACTTCCGGCTCAACGCGAAGACGCTCGGCTATCGGTTCCTCGATTGGCTCGGTGCGACGGGTGTGACCTTCGACCCGGCCGCGGCGCCGACGGACGCCGACCGGGAGGCCGTCGCGCAATTCGCCCGGCTGTATCAGTTGCGAACCGATGATGTGACCGAACTCGCCTCGGGACGGACGGACGCTCCGGCGTCGGAGGATGCCGCCCGGTCCGTCTTCACGCTGCCGGTGTTGAGGATGCTCTCGCGTCGACCCGGTTGGTCCATCGAGTCGCACGGCGGGCATCTTGCTTTCTGGCGGGGAACGGAAGTCCTTTCGGCCGGCGACCGCGTCGCCATGCTTGGCTCGGCCGTCGCCATCCGCGCGGCGCTGCTTCATGCGTCGGACCCCGCCGGCGTGCTGCCGCCGCGACCGGGAACGGATCAAGCCCGGCAATCGGCGCGATTCCAGGGCGCGCTGCTCGGCGGGCTCATCGGCGGCTTCGCCTCGTTCTTCATCGCGTTCATCGTGACCGCGTCCTTGTTCTTCAGCCGCACGCCGGAAGACTTTGGCTTCCCGTTCGAGTTGCTGCTCTTCCCGCCGATCATGGTCATCGGAACACTGCTTGGTGTGTTCATCGGGTCGCGTCTGCCGATCTGCAAGCCGCTGCTCCAGAAGCCGAGAGACAAG
>Ga0210380_10000835_pt1 | contig 12782 bp, 11 predicted proteins | sample PLM4_5_coexredo_FD_155476 | JGI IMG/M metagenome (GOLD analysis project Ga0210380, IMG submission 155476) | Groundwater sediment microbial communities from an aquifer in East River, Colorado, USA - PLM4_5_coex redo | ecosystem: Environmental > Terrestrial > Soil > Riparian zone | place: USA...
GCGACGAGCTCAGGCTCCAATTCGGCTAAATCGGAGATTTGGCTGGGGGACTAGGATTCGAACCTAGATTGACGGAGTCAGAGTCCGCTGTCCTACCATTGGACGATCCCCCATTATAAGCACCTGATCTTGCAACAGATTTTTTTCGGTTTCGCAAATTTCGCTGCAGGAGAGAACGCTCGGGCGGCGCAGATGCTTTAAGGCAATTGGCCCAACTTTCCAAGCACTTACTTGGAGGCGAGTGGGCCCGCCGAACACGCCCGTAAAGCAGGATATCGAGCCAAAACTCAATGACGCGGCCTGCCGGGCGTTCGCCCGTTATACCTCGTCGACGGCAATGGCCAACGTCTTCTCCGGCGGGAAAAAGACGTTCACAGCCTCGGAGCCGTCATAGTGCCCGGCGATGCCGCGCACCAGGATATCGACGTCATTGACCTGCACGACGTATTCGGTGGCCTCGCCGAGAAACGCGACGTGCGACACCCGGCCGCGAAATCGATTGAGCCCCGGCTCGCCGCTCCCGGCCACCGGCGTCAGCACAACATGCTCGGGACGGATCAGCGCCGCGCTGGGCGAAGGGCCCGCAGCGCCGTCTCGCGCCTTGCAGAGCACGGGCCCGAGAGACGTGGCGATCCGCGCGCTGCGGTCCTGCGCGTCGTATTCCAAAAGCGCGCCGCGCAAAAGATTGCTGCGTCCGACAAATGTGGCGACGAAGACATTGTTCGGCTGCTGGTAGATCTGATGCGGCGTGCCGATCTGGACGATCCGGCCTTTGTGCATGACCGCGATGCGATCCGACAGCGCCAGTGCCTCGGACTGGTCGTGGGTCACGTAGACGGCGCTGACCCCAACCTCCTTTTGCAGGCGGCGGAGCTCGGTCCGCATCTGCTCGCGGAGCTGGGCGTCGAGATTGCTCAGCGGCTCGTCGAGCAGCAGCAGCCGCGGCTCCGCGACCAAGGCTCGCGCCAGCGCCAGCCGCTGCTGCTGGCCGCCGCTCAATTGCGCCGCCGAGCGATCCGCGAAGGCGGCGAGACCCATGGTTTCGAGCGTGCGCATCACCCGCTGCCGCATATCGGCATCGCTCCATCGCTTCCCCGGCAGCATCCGCAGCGGGAACGCGGTGTTGTCGAATACCGACATATGCGGCCAGACGGCATAGGACTGGAACACCATGCCGAGCCGGCGCTGATTGGCCGGCAGGAAAACGCGCGTTGTCGAATCGAAGATCACCTGGTCGGCGATCGTCATCCGTCCGGACGACGGCTCCTCGAGACCGGCGACCGACCGCAGGGTGGTGGTCTTGCCGCAGCCCGAAGGGCCGAGCAGCGTGTAGAACTCGCCCGCCGTGACATCGAAGGAAATGTCGCGGATGCCGCCGCCGCTTTCCCCCGGCGCGTAGAGCTTGGTCAGATTTTCCACGTGCAGCATGTTCAGCCGATCGGCAGTTGATAGCGACGCGCGACGACAAGAAAGGCCGTGCTGAACACTGTCATGATGGCGGTCCAGACACAGCCGAGCGCGGCCAGCTCGCCGATCTGCCCATTGTTCCAGAAATCGAACAGCGCCACCGCGACGACCTGCGAATCCGGCCCGGCCAGAAGCAGCATCAAGGATACGGCGCGTACCGCGAGCAGGAACACGAACAGCCAGCAGGAAATCAGCGCCGGAAGGAGCAGCGGCAGGACGACCCGGACGAAGGCGCCGCCCTGCCGGGCGCCGGCGATGGCGGCAGCTTCCTCGAGCTCGGGGTGAATCTGGATGACGCCAAGCTGCGCATAGCGCAACCCATAGGGCATGTAGGCCACGACCGAAACGATGACGAGCGATAGGAGGCTGCCGTAAATCCGGCTGCCGGCGTGAACGAATATTTCGAGGAACGCGAGGCCCAGCACGATCGCAGGAAACACCAGCGGCAGCGCCGCCAGCGTATCGAGCAGGCGGCTGCCCGGCACGCGCCGCGCGACGCACCAACCGGCGACGGCCGCGATCGCGGTGACGAGCGTCGCCGCGGCTCCGCCGAGCACGAGGCTGTTGACGATCGCGCCCCGGAACGACTGTGAGTTCAAGACCTGCTCGAAATTTCCGAAGCCTAGCAAAGGAAAAGCTTTGATGCTGAACGGCTGATAGTACGGCAGCAGCGCCGCCCACAGGATCGTCGCCAGCGGCACGACCACGACGACGAAGGGAATAGCGACGATCAGCGCGCCCGCGGAGTGGCGCCAGCGGCCGAGACGAATGACCCGCGGGCGAAATCCCTTTCCGGTGACCGTTTGATAGCGATGGGTCTGCGCCGCCACGCGGCCGTAGATTTGCAACAGGACCGCCATGACGACGAGCAGCAGCACGCCGAAGGCCGACGCGCTGCCGACATCCGGCGGCATGTCCAACGTCAAGCGTTGATAGATCGTGCTGGTCAGCACACGAGTCGAGCCCGGCAGGCCGACCAGCGCCGGCACCTCGAAGGACTCCGACGCCTTGATGAAGACGAGCAGGCCCAGCGCCAGCAGCGCCGGCCGCGCCATGCCGAGCGTGATGTGCCGCAGCGTCGAAAACAAACCGGCGCCGCAGATGCTCGCGGCCTCTTCGAACGACGCATCGGAATTGCGGAACACCGGCGAGAGCAGCAGGAAGGCGAGCGGCGACCACAGCAGGCCCTCGACGAAGATCATACCGCCGAGCGAATAGATGTTGATGTACGGGCCAACGCCGCCGAACGTCCCCTGCAAAAACGCGTTGACCGGACCGGCTTTGCCCAGCAGCAGAATCCAGGCGACGATATAGAGAACATAAGGGATGCCGAGCGAGACGATCGACGCCACGTAAAGCACCTGCCGCAAACTCGCATCGGTCCGCTCCGCGAGCCAGGCCTGGGCCGCCCCGATCACCAGCGCAAGCAGCGCCGAGCCCAGCGAATAGACCGCGCTGTTGACGAGCACCGAATTGAACGTGCGGCTGGAAAAAATCGTAGCGAAATGCCCGAACGTGAATGCGCCGAACGCGCCGCTCGGATCGAGCTCGTGCAGGCTCGAATAGGCCAGGAACACAAACGGCGGGACGATCGAGGCGCAGAACAGGACCGTCAAGACGATGACCTGCGGCGAGTGGCGGCGGATCGTCGAGGATCGGCTGCGCCCTCGCGCAATGGTCATGGTCATCCCGTCCATCACGCGCCCGGTTACTTGCCGAACAGTTCCTGGTACAGCGTCCGTGACTTCGCCAGGTCCGCGTTCATTTTCGCCGGAGCAATGAAGTTTTCCTTGAGGCCGATCTTATGCGGCACGATCTTGTCCAGGTCGGGCGAAGCTGCGACCTCGGGATGGGCCGGGAAGTAGTCGGCGCCCTGCAACCTGGCCTGCCCTTCTTTCGACAGCAGATAATCGATGAACAGCATGGCCGCATGTGGATGCGGCGGCGCCTTCGGCAGCATCACCGAACTCACCACCGTCAGCACCGGCTCGAGCGGTAGCGGCGCCACCGGCGCGCCCTTGCGCGCGCTGATGATCGGATGATGCAGGAAGGCATCGAGGCACAACGCGTGCTCGCCGGCCATCACCCGGTCGACGACGACACGATTGGCGGATGCAATCGGCGCGACGTCCTGCTTCGCCAGCTGCTGCAGATAGGCGAGAGCCCTTTCCTCGCCCATGAAGTTGCGCGCGCCGGTGATGAACAGCATGGCGCCGATCACCGTGCTGGACCAGGCGATCTTGCCCTTCCACTTCGGATCGAGGAAATCCTCGAAGCTCTTCGGCACATCGCCGGGTTTGACCAGGTTGGTGTTGTAGCAGGCGCCGAGATAGCTGAACCGCGTCGGTGCCCAGTAGTTCTGCGGGTCGCGGCGTTCCGGCTGGTAGGCCTCGACCTCGGGCGACCAGAACGGCTGATCGATGTTGGCGGCGCGAACCGGAACTTCCAATCCGGTGCTTTCAAGCACGTCGGCCACCATCCGGCCGGCGCGCGATTCCGCCATGACCTTCTGCAACTGCTGCGGCGGGTCATCGCGGACATATTGCGGCTTTACGAAAGGATATTTCGCCTCGAAGCCGTTAAGTATCGGACGCAGCGCCTGGTCGGCGATCATCGAGGAATAGACCGTGACCTGTCCCTCATTGCGGGCGCCTTCGATCAGGCGCTGCTCGCGGTCGGGCCCGCGATACATCGCGGGATTGTCGGCGGACTGAGCGGAGGCATGGCCCGCGCCACACACCGGGATCGCGCTGGCGACGAGCAGACAAGACCGGATCAAAGCGGCGACCCTCATGCGATGTCCTCACTTATTCTGTTGTTTTCAGCGTAGCAGCGCGTCGTTGTCCGCTCCAAGCTCGGGCGCGGCGGTCTCGACCCGCGGCGGCGTGGCGCTCAGCCGCACCGGATTGCCGACGACAGATACGGTGCCCCGGGTGCGATGCGGCAACCGTTTGCGCATGTCGAGCGCCACCACCTGCGGGTCGGCGAATACCTCGTCAATGGTGTTGAGCGGACCCGATGGCACATCCTCGGCCTCAAGCAGTGCAAGCCACTCCGCGCGCGGCCGTGCCTGGAAGGCCGCCGTGAGCTCGGCGCAAAGCGCATCGTAGTTCTTCACCCGCGCCTCCCTGGTCCGGAAGCGTTCGTCAGTGGCCAGCGCCTCGCGTTTTGTTGCCACCAGGAGGCCCTGCCAGAACTTTTCCGGCGATGACAGGTGGACAACGAAAGGCAGGCCGTCGCCGGCGGTGAAGGCAAAGACCTGGGCGCGCTGGCATCGCGTTGCCCGCGTCGGCACGCGGCCGTCGTCGAAATAATTCGCCGCGTTCTCGCCGAGGAAGGCCACCGTGGCCTGCAGCAGCGAGGTTTCGACCTTCTGCCCGCGGCCGCTGGCGGTCCGCGCCATCAGGGCCGCCAGGACGCCATAGGCCGCGAACGTGCCGGCCAGATGATCCGAGAGCGAAATGCCCATCGGCTGCGGCGCCTTGCGGTCCGTCAGCACCGCGAGCAAGCCGGACATCGCCTGGCCGACCGTGTCGTAGCCGGGCCGGCTGCGGTACGGGCCTTCCGAACCGAACCCCGTGATCGAACAGTAGATCAGCCTCGGATTGTCGGCGGCGAGCGCCTCATAGCCGAGGCCGAGACGGTCCATCGCGCCGGAACGGAAATTCTCGATGATGACGTCGGCAGAGAGCGCGAGCTTTCGTGCCGCCGCCTGGCCGTCCTTGGTCTTCAAGTCGAGTGTGACGCTCTTCTTGTTGCGGTTCATCGAGCCGAACGTGCCGTTATAATCGGTCTTGCCCCACATCCGGAACGGATCGCCGCCGTCCGGCGACTCGACCTTGACCACCTCGGCGCCCAGGTCCGAAAGCAGCATTCCGGCGTACGGCCCGCTGACATAGTTGGCGAATTCGAAGACCTTGATCCCGTCGAGGGCGCCGGCGCTCATGGGCGATCTTCCTTGCTGGTGGTCACGCGGCGACCGGCCTGAACTTGGGCAGTGTGATCGCGTCCGTGATCGGCTCGTAGGCGACCTCGACCTTCATGTCGCAACTGAGCTGATCGGGCGGCACTCCGATCACATTGCTGTACATCCGCGGCCCCTCGTCCAGCTCGATCACCGCGACTGCGTAGGGGACCTCCTGCGCGAACGCCGGATGATAGACCCGGTGGTAAACAACGTAGCTGTAGATCCGGCCGCGGCCGCTCGTCTTCGTCCAGGTCCAGTTCGCCGAGTTGCAGCGCGGACAGAGCAGCGAGGGCGGGAACCAGTAGCTCTTGCAATCGTCACAGCGCGGCATCATCAATTTCTGTTCGTGCAATCCATCCCAATAGGGCTGCGACTCCTGGGACGGCACCGGGATCGGCTTCTTGTAATCCCCCATGGGCTCAGACATGGCGTTCATGCCCTTCCGAGGATCAGGGTCGAGTGACAGACCTGATTGCCGCCGTGGCCGCTGATCAGCGCGATCTCGGCATCGGTGACCTGCCGCTCGGGGCCATAGACGCCCTGCAACTGCCGCGCGCCCTCGACGATCTGCAGCATGCCCTCCACATGCGCCTCCGAGAGCTGGCCGCCCGAGGTGTTGGTCGGCAGCGACCCGCCCATGCGAAGCGCGCCGGACCGGGCAAACTCGCCGCCCTCGCCCTTCTTGCAGAAGCCGTAGTCCTCGAGCTGGGTCAGGACCATGTAGGTGAAGCAATCGTAGATCTGCGCGGTGTCGACGTCCTTCGGCCCGAGCCCAGCCATCTTGAAGGCGCGTTCGCCGCTGTCGACCGCACCGGTCGACAGCATGTGGTCCTCTTCGATCCAGCCCTTGGTGTTGTTGTGGGTGGCAAAGCCCTTGATCAGCACGGGCATCTGCTTGAGCGAGCGGGCGCGCTCGATCGAGGTGACGACCACCGCACCCGCACCATCGCTGTTGAGGCTGCAATCAAACATGCAAAACGGATCGACGACCAAACGAGCCTTGTAATAATCCTCGATGGTCATCGGCTTCTTCATCTGCGCTTCTGGATTGCGCAGCGCGTGCTCGCGGAACGCCGTGGCAATCGCGGCGAAATCGTCGCGCGTCGTGCCGTATTCGAACATGTGCCGACGCGCGCCGAAGGCGTGCTGCGACACCGCGCCGAAATGGCCGAACTCCGGGCCGTGCTCGCGCGGGCGCTGGGATGCCGGGATAAGGTCGTTTTGCGCGAGGCCGGCGCCACTTTTGACATGGGTGCGCGACCAGGAATCGCGGCCGTAACCGCACACCACGGTGGTGGCGAGACCGGCCTCGATCGCCATCACGGCCAGGATGATCGACAGTATCTGGCTCGCGCCGCCGTTGTCGAGCGACGTGCTGAAGCTCGCATCGACTCCGAGCCGCGCCGCGACCTGCTGGTGATGGGAATAGACGTCGTCGGGACCGCGCACCACGACGCCATCGACATCCTTGTTGGTGAGCCCGGCTTCGTCGAGTGCGTTCTTGATCGCCTCCTCCAGCAGCGCCAGCGAATTCGCGCCGACCTGGCCAAGCCGGCTCTTGCCGGTGCCGACGATGGCATATTTATCCCTCAGCGCACTCATGCTCGTTTCTCCTCATTTCCGGCCGCCCCTGCCGAATCTTCAACCGCTCCAGCCGCGGCAGGACTTCATCGCGCAGCACAGGCATTTCATTGACGTAGTTGACGAGAATCAATGCCATTCCATCGAGTCCCGCATTCGACAGCCTCAGGAACTTCTCGGCGACCTCATCATAGCTGCCAATCACCGGAAACGTCGCCCCGCCGCTGATGACACGCTCCATCATCCGCCGCATCAATTCCGGGGACAGCGAACGGCCATCCCCCGCCGCGCGCTTGGCGATGATCTGCTCGGCAGCCTCCCAGTCGCCCTTCTCGCGCACCAGATAGTGATAGTACTCCTCGGTCTCTTTTTTCGTGGCGCGGCACAGCAGATGTCCGCTCGCATAGAGCCCGACCTTTTCGGCGCCGGGAGTGGCCCGCGCCTGCGCGACATCTGATTCGATCTTGTCGTCCTCGGTAATCACCATGAACAGACAATCGACGTTGTTGACGGCGAACTTGCGGCCCGCCGGCGACGAGCCCGCGCTCATCAGCATCGGCGACCCCACGCCCCAAGGTCTCGGCTTTCCGTTGACATTCTTCAGACTAAAATATCTGCCGTCGTAATCAAACGGGCCGGTCTCGGAATAAATCCTCTTCAGGATCGATACCCATTCGGCCGAATAGTCGTAGCGCTCGTCGTGCTCGCGAAGCGGAATGCCGAACATCGCGAACTCTTCGACGTTCCAGCCGGAGACGATATTGATCCCGAACCGCCCCTGCCCAACGTGATCCGCGGTGACGATCGACTTGGCCGCGAACACCGGATGGACCAACGGCACATGAATGGTCGAGAACGCGACGATGTTTTCCGTCGAAGCCAGCAGCGCCGACGCCCATGACAGCGATTCAAAGCTCGTGCCCTGACGGTCGGTCTGGCCGCCGTAACCCATCCACCGCGCGATCGGCAGGATGAACTCCAGGCCTGCCTCGTCGGCGAGGCACGCGGCTTCGAGATTTTCCGGCCAGCCGGCCTGCCACCGCTCCGGCGCGGTGGTCGCGAACGAGCCGGAGCAGTTCATGCCGAACAGCCCGAGCTTGAACCGGTTGGCGTTCTGCATGCGGGTCGTGCGCTTCGTCACAGCGTTACGCCTTTCAATGCAACGGTTCGCGGAGGCCAAGCCGCTCGAGACGCGGCAACAGCTCGTCGCGGATGACCGGCATCTCCTGCACATAATTCACCGACGCGAGCGCCATGCCGTCGAGCCCGGCATCGGACAGGCGCTTCAAGGTCGCGGCCACCTCGTCGTAGCTGCCGATCACCGGAAAGGTGCCGCCGCCGCTGATGAAGCGTTCCATCATCGCGTGCAGGCGATCCTGCGGCAGCGAACGGCCATCGCCTGCGATTCTTCGGAGCATGGCCGCTTTGGCCGCTTCCCAGTCGCCCTTCTCGTGGACCAGGTAGTGGTAATACTCCTTGGTTTCTTTCGGCGTGGCCCGGCACATCAGATGTCCGCTCGCGTACACGCCAATCGCTTGGGGGCTGCCCGCCCGCAACGAAGCGATCTCGTCGGCAACTATCGCCTCCTCCGTGATCGACATGAACAGGCAATCGACATGGCGCGAGGCAAACGCCCGACCCGCTGGCGACGAGCCAGCGCTCATCAGCAGCGGCCGCACGCCGCCCCACGGTTTCGGCTTGCCGCCGACGTTCTTCAGGTTGAGATGCTTGCCGCTGTAGTCGAACGGCTTTTCCTCCGACCAGATTCGCTTCACCACCGTGATCCACTCCTCGGAGTAGCCGTAGCGGTCGTCATGCTCGAGAAGCTGCGCGCCGAACATCGCGAATTCGTCGACGTTCCAGCCGGACACCACGTTGAGACCGAACCGCCCGCGCCCAACGTGATCCGCGGTCACACTGGACTTGGCCGCGAACACCGGGTTGACCAGCGGCACATGAACGGTGGCGAAGGCGACGATCTCTTTCGTGGCCGCAAGCAGCGCGGAGGCCCAGGACAAGGTTTCGAAACTCGTGCCTTGGCGGTCCGTCAATCCGCCGTAGCCCAGCCATCGCGCGACCGGGAGCAGGAACTCAATGCCGGCGGCATCGGCCAGCCGCGCCGCCTCGCGATTTTCCGGCCATCCGGCGTTCCAGCGCTCAGGCGCCGTGGTCGCCACCGAGCCGGAGCAGTTCATGCCGAACAGGCCGAGCTTGAACCGGTTGCCGTTCTGCATCCTGGTGCGGCGCGCGCCTGCGGCAACGCGTTCCGTCATTGCGCGATGCCGATCTGCTTGACGATCGGCTGCCATATGTCGCGCTCCTCGCGCACGAAGTCGGCGAGCTCTTTCGGCGTCATCGGGCGCGTGTAGTTTCCGAGCTCCTCGATCTTCCTGACGACCTCGGGACGGGCCAGCACGGTGCGGAGATCGGTGTTGATCTTTTGCACGACCTTCGCGGGCGTGCCCTTCGGCGCAACCAGGATGGACCAGCCGGACGACGTGAAGCCCGGAACGGTTTCCGCGACCGTCGGCGTGTCGGGATAGTTCCGCAGCCGCCCGGTCGAGGTCACCGCCAGCAACTTCACTTCGCCCGCGGCGATGGTCCCGGCGACCGGCGCGATGGTCTGCATCATCATCGGGACTCGCCCGGCGATCACGTCATTCGACGCCTGCGCCGCACCTGGATAGTGGATCATGTTCAGCTTGGCGCCGCTGCGGTTGCGAAACCATTCGACGGTCAAGTGCTGCAAACCGCCGCGGGTGCCGGCAACGGAGTCCAGTCCGCCTGGCTGTCTTTTGGACAACTCGACCAGCTCCGTCACGGAATTGACCCCGAGCTTGTTCGAGATGAGTAGCGTGTAGGGCTGCTCGGCGACGAACCCGATCGGCACGAACTCGTTCACATCGAACGGCAGGTTGTTCTGGACCACCGGCAGCACGACGAATACCGAGCCGCCCGCCAAAAACAACGTGTAACCGTCGGCGGGAGAAGCCGCCAATGCGCGCGAGGCGATCAGCCCACCGGCGCCGGCCTGGTTGACGATGATCGGCTGCTGCCCCCAGAGCTGCGACAGCGGCTCGGCGACAAGCCGCGCCACGACGTCGAGCGAGCTGCCGGCCGCGGTCTGCACGATGATCTTGACCGGCTTCGACGGGAAATCTTGTGCCCAGGCGGTCGAAGCAGCCGTCATCGCCGCAATGAACGCCGCCGCCAGGCAGATGCGCGACACAACGGATCGGAGCATGTTCATTGCGACAGTTCCTGGCGATGAATCGCGACTATATCGCGCGCGCGCCGGGCCGAGAAGCTTTCAGGCGCTCCACCCATCCCTCGCCGCTGAGCCACGGCTGCAACGTGGACGCGCTCGGTTCCTTACGGTCGAGCGCTTCGACGCAGCGCCAGGCGAGGCACAGGTTGCACGACATCACGGGCGCACCGCGCCAGCCGATCGAGCCGGCGATCGGCTGCAATGTCGGCATCCCGGTCCCGAGCATGATGATGGCATCGAGCGGCGCGTCCTCAAGCGTGCCCAGCGTCTGCGCCGCCGCCGAGCCGCCCAGACTGTAGATCGGATGAAATGCGCTTTCGCTGTTGAACGCATTGGCGATCTGCACGACCTCGAAGCCATGACTTTGCCAATAACCCACGCTGGCGCGGTTGAGATCGTCCGGATAGGGCGAAACGAGACCCAACCGGTGCGCCTTCAGGGTGGTGAGCGCATCGACCACCGCCAGCGCCGCCGTGATGAACCGATGACCGCTCCGCGCTTCAATGTCCGCCACCACCGCCGCCTCACGTTCGCGTCCGGCGAGATAGGACGCGCCGGTGCATGCCGCGCCGACAACACCCACCGGCGCGTTGGCGAACTGCCGCAACGACGCCCCGTAATTGTCGAAATAGTCGACCAGCCGGTCCGACATCGATGGCTTGTCGCTTATCAGCCGCGCGTTGATCATGGCAACGCCCGGCGGCCACAGCAGGTTGAACTCCGGCTCGACCGTGGTGTTGGCCTGCGGCGTCAGCATGCCGACGAGGCCACGCGGCGCGTATTCAAGCGACATGATGTCTCCGCTAATCCGGCGCCTTCGCGCCAGACTCTCTCACCACCTGGCCGAGCCGCACCAAGTCGCGCGCGACGATCGCGCCCAGCTCTTCGGGCGTGCCGGGGATAACGAACACCACCTGCGGCAGCATCTTGTCCTTGACCTCGTCGCTCCGCAGCGCCTTGACAAATTCGGCGTTGAGCTTGGCAACGATTGGCGCGGGCAGGCCTGCCGGGCCGAACAGACCGAACCATTGCTGCATCTGCACATCCGGGAAACCTGCCTCCGGCATGGTCGGAACATCGGGGATGCGCGAATGCCGCTCCGTGCTCGCGATCGCAAGCATCCGAAGCGCGCCGGTCTCGGCGTGCGGACCGATCGAGACATAGGAGGCAAACAGCAAATCCATCCGCCCCGCGACAGTGTCGGTCACGGCGGGTGCAATGCCGCGATAGGGCACGTGAACAAGCTTGATGCCGGCGTGCTTGGCGAACAGCTCGCCGAGCAGGTGCCCGCCCGTCCCCACGCCCTGCGAACCGTAGCTCAGCCCCTCGGGCCTGGTCTTGGCGAGCGCGACAAGCTCGGCGACCGATTTGGCCGGGCTCGCCGCCGGCACCACCAGGATGTTGTTGAACGAAATCAGCGCCGTGATCGGCTGGAAATCCTTGACCGGATCGAATTTCAAATCCTTGTAGAGCGCGGAATTCATGGCGTGGGTGCCGGTGTGGCCCATCATCAGCAGGTAGCCGTCGGGGGCTGCATTCTTGATCGCCATGGCCGCGACGTTGCCGGCGGCGCCCGAGCGATTTTCGATGACGATCGGCTGTTTGATGCTCTCGGCAACCTTGCTCGCGACAAGCCGCATCACAATGTCGGAACTGCCGCCGGGCGGGAACGGCACGATCAACGTGATGGGGCGCGACGGATAGTCGTCGGCACGCGCGGGCATGGCAACGGCTGCGAGCACCAGGCCAATAGTGGCGGCAATCGCCGGCCGAACATGCATCGATTTCCAAAAAGTCATCAAGATTCTCCGTCGCGCGCCCGGCTCAACCCAAGCATATCTCATGCCGTGGCGGCAGCGCGCCGCAGCCCTTCGATCATGGACGATTTCAGCAGATAGGCCTTGAGCTTGACCGGATCGTCAATCGTGCGCTGCAATTCCTCGAGCGTCGCGCGCCGCCGCGCCGGATCGCGCTCCTGCATCCGGCTGCGATTGCGGTGAGCCTGCTGGATGATCTCCTCCTCGGCGATGGGCCGGCGCTGGCGCTCGTAACGGTCGAGGACTTGCGGATCGGCGCCTTCCTGCACAACCGCGATGATCTTCTCGCACAGATTGAACGCGTCGTGGATGCCGCCGTTCATGCCCATGCCGCCGGAGGGGCTGTTGAGATGGGCGGCGTCGCCGGCGAGCAACACGCGGCCCTTGCGATAGGCCGAGGCCAGACGCCGATGGATGCGATAGGGCCGCGTCTCCAGCACGTCGATGCGGCCCGCGTCCGGCACAATATCGTGCAGCAGGTCCTGCTGGGCTTCGTCCTCCAGCGCCTGCTCGGTGGTCTGGCCGTCGCGGGCATAGAGGCTGACGCGCCAGACGCCGGGCAACCGGAGCAGGCTGAAAGTACCGTCCGGCTTCCAGCAATAGGAGACGTTGGAAAGCCCTTCGAGCTTTTCGTGAAACGGAAACAGCGTGGTGGCGAGGATCGTGGTCTCGGGATAGATGT
>Ga0210380_10000836_pt1 | contig 12781 bp, 10 predicted proteins | sample PLM4_5_coexredo_FD_155476 | JGI IMG/M metagenome (GOLD analysis project Ga0210380, IMG submission 155476) | Groundwater sediment microbial communities from an aquifer in East River, Colorado, USA - PLM4_5_coex redo | ecosystem: Environmental > Terrestrial > Soil > Riparian zone | place: USA...
CGTCCCTCTCGGGGAGGAATTCCAGGAAGTGCGATGTGATCGCGAGCACTCCGCCCGCCCGATCGGCACGGTGGGGAATCGCGAACACGCCCTCGCTCGCCGACACGGGAAACTCAAAGTGCCGGTTCATCCCGAACGCGGAGTCGAGCGCATCGAGCGAGTAGCCCATGTTGCCGCCCTGCCAGCAGACGAGCACCGCGAGCGACGGAAACAGCAGCCGCGTGGGCAGCGCTCCATCCCCTCGCCATGCAGCGCGCAGGACTTCGGCGAGCGCGGGGTCGGGTCGGGTGCGGAACGTCCCGCGCACCGCGGACGGACCGCGCGACTCGAGCGTGCCGGATGCGACGTCGTTGCACAGGCGCTCCGCCTGGCTCTCCAGGGCCTGACGCAGGTTGATCAGGTTGACGGGCGAGATGGCGCACAGCGCACCGAGCCGCCGCTCGGAGACGAGGATCCGCCCCGCGGCGTAGTTGCGTTCGTCCACGTCGTCGATCGTGAACACCCAGTAGGGCACGACGAACCGGCGGCGGACCAGCCATGGAAAGTTCTTGTAGTTGAATCCCGAGGCGAACCCCCGCGGAATTCCCGTCGGCGAGTGCCCGCCCTCGGCGGAACCGACGAGAAACTGCACCTTCAAGGCACGCGCGGCGGGAACCCTGGCCTGCATGGCGCCGCTGAAGACCAGCGATGCCTCGCGCAGCTCGCGGCGGAACTCGGCCGTGATCGGAACGAATTTGAATTGGCCGGTCGACCCGGCGGTCATCGCGAAGAACACCGGCCGACTCGGGCACAGCCGCTGCCAATCCCCCTGGTAGACGGCGTCCAGGTCCTCACGCATTTCCGCGTAGGTGCGAATTGGAACCGCCGCGCGGAACGCCTCGACCATTGCGGCGTCGTCGGCAACGCGGCTGATCCCGGCAAAGTCACACCGGCGACCGATGGCGGTGCGCCTGGCCTGGGCGAGAATCGCTCGCAACCGCTCCGCCTGCGTGCGCAGCGGTGCATCCTGGGCCGCGACGAAGCGCTGGTAGCTCCGCCGGAACAGAAGACTCGCGATCATCGAGCGGCTCCGATCACGGACGACAACGCCGGCGTCCCTGACCACACAGTCCCGTCGGGCAGTCGAGCGCCGTCCGGAACCACGGCGCCGGAGGGAATGACGCACGACTTGCCGATGTGCGCCCCGCGGCCGACCCGCACCTTGTTGAGAATGAGAGTCTCCGCCCCGATGCGGCAGTCCTCTCCGATCGTGGTGTGGGCGCCGATCGAGACGTGATATTCGGCAATGGTGCGCGAGCCCACGCGACATCCCGCGCACAGCACGCTGTGCGCGCCGATCAGCACTTCGTCGCCGATCCGGATCCCCGCGACCACCAGGACTCCGGGCCGCGGCTGGTACGAACACGCCAGATGTGCGAACTCGCCGACCAGGCTGTCGCGACCGATCTCGACCAGATGCGGCTCACGAATGCTGGTCCTCGTCGTCACCTGGGCGCCCGCACCGAGCCGCGACCCGAACGCGCGCAGGGCGATGTGCTGGAAGCTGGGAGTCAGGAAGAAGATGGGTTGGAATACGGTGAGGTACACCGACGGTGCCCACCCCTTGAGTGCCCATCGCGTGCTTCCGCGGTCCGCGAACAGCTCGAAGATCCCTTCTTCGGCCGCCGGCAGAAGGCGATGTGCCACCGACATGCCGAGCAGCGCGGACCACGGCGCGAGCAGCACCCACGCCGCCATTCCAAGCACCGGCCCCACCACCCCGATCAGCGCCAGTGGCAGGCCCACCCACGCGGCGAAGTAGAGCCAGCCCACCCACCACAGCAGGTCGAGCGCGATCACAGGTCCGTCTCGACTGCGGCCGGATCGCCGGTGAGGAACACGTCGACGACCTGGCGCGCGACATCGCAGGCCTCGGCGACGGGCCGGCCGTGCTTCGCTCCGAACTCGTCGGCCACTGTGAGGGTCCGCGGCGTCCGCACGATTCCAGGATGGAGCAGGTGGACCCGGACACCCCGATCCGCATATTCGTGGTGCGTCGCGACGGCGAGACCGGAGAGAAATGCCTTGGTCGCGCCGTAGAGCGCCGCGCCGGGCACACCCTGGCGGGCGGCCTGGGAACCGATCCAGATGAGAACTCCCGCGCGCTGCCTGCGGAACCGCTCGACCAGAGCAGCCGTGATGCGGAGCGTATGCGTACAGTTGATCCGGATGGTGTCGTCGATCGTCCCGCTGTCGAGCGCGTGGAGCCTGCGCGGTCCTTCGCGGTAGAGAGGATTCACGCCGACGGTCAGAATCGCGCCATCGAGCGGCTCATCGGTCGCGGCCAGCAGTGTGAGCAGCTCGTCGACGGCGCGCGCGTCGCCCTGATCGCAGACATGCGTCCGCAACCGGTCGCGTTGCAGGGCCGGCAGCGCCTCGCGCGCCCGCTGCAGTTTTTCTGCGCATCGGCCCGTCACGAGCACCGACGCGTCCGTTCGATCGAGCAGGGCCTTCGCACACTCGTAACCGATGCCTTCGCTCGCCCCGGTGATGACGATCACGGTGTCCCCCATCGAACGAGCTGCATCGCCCCGGAGAACCCTGCCCCGACCGCGCCGAGACACAGCCAGCTTCCGGCGGCCAGCTTGCCGGCGGCGGCGGCTTCGGCGAGCGCGATGGGAACCGACGCGGACGTCGTGTTGGCGTACCGGGGGAAGTTGATCCACGACTTCTCCCCGGGGATGCCGAGATCGCGCAGGATCTGCTCGACGAGCAGCCGGTTGGGTTGATGCAGGCAGAAGAAGCCGATGTCGCTCAACGGCACTCGCGTCTCGGCGACCAGGCGATCCGCCAGATGCCGGAAGCCCGCACGCGCCGCTTCTGCGACGCGGTGCCCGTTCGGCATCCGGATCGAACCTCGGCGATGCTCGAGGCCTTCGATCGTGAGCGGCTCGCGCGAACCGCCGGCCGGGATGTAGACCGCCTCGGCCCCGCTGCCGTCGGCAGTCAGGATCGAGTGGTGCACTCCCTCCTCGCCCGCGCTCGCGGCCAGCACCACGGCGCCCGCCCCGTCGCCGTACAGGAACGCGGTGCGTAGGTCCGCGAAGTTCAGCTGACGGGACCGGATGTCGGCCCCGATGACCAGCACCGGGCCTTCCCCCGTCGCCACGCAGCGCGCGCCGAGATCGAGCGCCTGGAGAAATCCGGAGCACGCTCCGACCAGGTCGATCGCGGCGCTGCCGGTGAGCCCGAGATTGCGCTGAACGACGCAGCTGGTGGCGGGTGTCGGGTAGTCACCCGAAACCGTGGCGAGGATGACGCGGCGGATCGACGCAGCCGGGAGCCCGCTCGACTCGATCGCGCGCGCCGCCGCCTCGGTCGCGAGATCACTGGTCGCCTGATCCCTCGCGGCGAAGTGTCGCGTCTCGACACCGATCCGGTTGCGCACGAACGACGGCTTGATCCGCAGGTCGTACCGGGCGATCAACTCGTCGTTGGTGATCGGTGGACCCGGGACGTAGTAGCCGGTACCGGCAATGGCCGCTCTCATTGAACACCGTTCCATGAGGAGAGCCGCACACGATCGTCGCCCGCGGTGGCCGCATGCTCACGCGGTGCCCACTTCCGCGGGCGCGGCGGCCCGTCGAGATGCGCGAGGAACCGATCGATCTCGCCGGGCAGCTCGTGCGGATCAATCACGGCATCGAGCGTTCCCGACGCGAGCAGGTCCTCGAGGTCCGGGCCCTGCTCGGCGGCGGTCTGCCGCCATTGCTCGCGGAGCCGCGGGCTCTGGTGGAGGAGCCGGTCGATGATGCCGCTCTGCATCGTCCCGAAGGTGCTGCCACGCAACGCCAGCACCCGCCGTGCGCCGAAGATCTTCGGAAAGCAGAGCGTCGACGCACCACCGAAACAGCGCCCGATGACGACACCCATCGATCCGTGCGGATACTGGATGATCTTCTCGCCGACCCACAGCATCCTGCGGATGTTGTTCGCGTCGCTCTGATCGAATCGGGGATCGACGCCCGGGGAGTCGAGGAAGCTGACGATCGGGACGCCCATCGCGCCGAAGACATCGAGCCCCGCCGCGTACTTCTCGAGGGTGCGAACCGTGATCAGGTTGTTCGACTGTCGCGGCGGGTTGATGAAGATCCCGAGCGGCTGGCTGCACCGTGTGCCGAGAAACAGCCGCACGCTCGAACATCCGCCGGGCACGAGTTCCTGGGGCGCATCGTCGAGGAAGGAGCCGAGCAGCGCCGCCATCTTTGGATTCGCTTCCAGCGACGCCGGCCGCGTCCTCAACTCCGGTACGAGGATCCCCTTCCACCGTTCGAATGCCTCCTCCACCGAGGCCACCAGTTCGTGGACGAGGTCGTTGTGGTCGTGGATCTCCTCCACCGACGCGTGGTGCTCGAAATCGACCCGCTCCCCGAAGAACAGCTTCATCACCTCAGGGCCCGTCAGATTGATGTGCGTACGCCCGGCCACCGCCATTCGATAGTGGCCGAGGCCATACAGGAGCGGGGCGAGGCCGAGGCACTTGCCCACCGCGCATGTGAGAACGAGGTGTTCGCGCGCGTACGCGAGCAGGTCAGGCCACAGCTGGAAGGCATCGGAGAAGAGCGCCCTGCCTTCCATCAGGCTGAGGCCGGCGGAGCTGACGACATACAGCAACGGCGGGCCACCGTCGGCCTCGAGCCGGAGCTGGCGCAGGAACGCCGAGAAGCGTCGGGAGTTGTCGTGGCTGTAGGAGCCCGCGTTGACGCGGAAGTCGCTCCACGCGATCGCGACCGTGCGACCATGGCAGGTGCCGAGCGCCACGAAGAGACCGCCACAGCTGCCGCGATCGAATGACTCAGCGGTCACCGACGAGTCGATGAAGACCCGGAGCGACCGCACGCCGAGCGAGTCGAACACCGTCTTCAGGAATCGATGCGGGCCAGCCTGAACGGTGATCCAGTGATAGTCGGAGGCCATGGATCAAACCAAGGGCAGGAGCTGTGCCGGCCGCCGCGTTTCGCGCGTACTTCGCCGCAGCCGCGTGCCAGGCATGAAGTTGGGCGCGCCCGGTGGTTCAAGGCCCTGGGCGGCGGTGCCCCTTATGAAGGAGCAAGGGACTCGCGGCGGTGAGAGCACGACTCGCGAGCGTGACAGTCCGTCGCGGCAAAACGGTGATACGCTTCCTGCTCCTCGCCTGGGGGAGCAGGCCCCTTTTTTGAACACCTCCGCGCCCGACCCCTGCTGGTTGGCCGCTCGCGAGGTCGTCATGCGCCGAAGCCTTCGCGCACTGGTCGCGGCTTTGTTCGTAACGACACTGTCCTGCGACAGCGTCGAAAAGCCGAAGGTCGAGAGCCCACAAACCTCGGACTCGTGGCAAAAAGTCCAACTGAGCGGGTTCTCGTTCTATGCGCCACCGGACCTTCAGCCAGACCCGAGTGTGAGGGGAATCGACTCCTACTTCGGTGCCTTCAAGAAGACCGGGCTGGCCGTTTCCTTCGACTATGGCATGTACTCTGACGACTACGGGGGCGACTCCGTAGCGATCCAAGGCGCTCACTACGCAGCCTTGCTGGTTCAAAGGAACGCCTTCCCGAATGACCCGCTGCCACACCGGGCAATTCTCTCCGCGCGTCAACAGAAAGCCTCGGATCCGTCACTCGTCCTGGAGGCCCGTTGCGCCACCGAGGAAGACCTCGCCACCGGAGTGCTGATCCTGCGCTCGCTGGCGTTCGACTGACGTTCGGGGAGCGCCACAACGGTCGCGCAGGCGATGGGCACGATCCGAGAGTGGTCCGGATCGGGGTCGTCGCGGCGCGTAGCGCGCTCTCACGACGTGTACCGAGGTTGGAATGGAGGCGGCACCCGGATTCGAACCGGGGAATAAGGGTTTTGCAGACCCTCGCCTTACCACTTGGCTATGCCGCCCCAAGGTGTTTACGGGGCGCAGACTTATAGCTTAATCGGCCGATCCGCGCCAGCGTCGATGGGCCGCCACCAAGGTGAGGATACGTGCGGTTACAGCTGCCGGCGCGGGGCCACCTCGCTATTGGAAGTGCCTGGCCTTCGGCCACGCCTCCTCAATCGGAACGCGGCGCTGTCGGGCGATGAAGATGTTGAGGCTGTCCTCGTAGGGCATCGCGTAGCGCGAATAGTGCACGCCGGCCAGCGTCACCTCTCCGTACTTTTCGAGGTGGCCGTCGCGCTTTCCTCCCAGGCGGATGTACGTGGTGATCGGGGTCGGTCCGGGCCCCCAGAACCAGTACGAGTTGTGGCCGCAGATGACCCGGGGCAAGGCGTAGCGGGCGGCGTACAACTCGAGTGCGCCGGCCTCGCCGTAGTTGCCGACGAATGCGACCGTCGTCCTTCGCTCGGCCTCGGGAATCGTCCGGTACACCGCTGAAACGTCCCTCGCCAGCTCCTCCCAGCCGTTCATGTCGGCGAAGAATTGAGGAAGCTCGGAAAGCCTCTTGTTCTCGGAAGTGCCGGGCGCGATGTGCAGGGCTTTCGCATACCGAACGAACTCGTGGGCCGACAGAATCGGCATCGCAAGGGGGGCGAGCACGGTCCCGGCCACCACCAGCAGGGCGCCGACGACGGATGCCACGATCCCGCGCCATGGATTCGCGAGTCGCGAGATCGCGACCGCGCCGCAGCCAAACAGCGGCGGATAAGCCGCGGCGATGTATTCGGCCTTGGTGTGAGCGTTGGCCAGGAGCACGGCGAACACCGTCAGGAACGCGATGCCCAGCACGCCGTGCCGCCTCCCCTCCCGGCTGAACAGACACCATCCGAGCCCCGGCAGCGCGACCAGGAAGGTGAACGGGTTCATCGCGAGGAATTGGTCGGTGAGAAAGCGGACGCGAGTGAGCGAGGAATACTTCTCACTCACCGCGTTGCGCATGAATTCCAGGTGCGGAAGATCGTGTAGGAGATTCCAGATCACGAACGGCGAGAAGATCAGCAGGCCGAGGGCACCTGCCAGATACGGACCCGGATGGCGAAGCTGGCGGCGCAGGTCCGTGAGCAGGATCGCCATGACCACACCCGCACCCGCCCACAGGACGCTGGTCTTGTTGAGCAATCCGAGGCCGAGGATCGCTCCGAGCCACAGCCACGCCCGAAGGGTGGGACTCTCGAAGACGCCGAGCAAGGCATGCGCGATCAGCAACCAGAACAGGATGTCGAGGCTGTTCATCGAGTAATACGCGTGGAAGCCGAGGATTTGGGGAGATGCGATGAAGCACAGCGAGGCGATGAACATGGCCAACGCGCGCCCACCCATCCGGCGGACCAGCAGGCAGAGCGCGATCACCGACAGGGCCGACACAATCGCGGGCACCAGGCGAATGGCGAAAACGGAATCGCCCACCACGAGCCTCGCCGCCGCCAGCACGAAGATCGACAGCGGTGGCTGGTCGACATAGCCGGCGGCCAGGTGATGGCTGCACGCGATGTAGTAGAGCTCGTCGCGAAAGTAGCCGTACGCGCCGAACGCGTTGACGGCGACGTGGACGCCGAGTGAGAGCAGCGCCATGACGAGCATGACCTGCGTATTCCGGGGAGCCGAGTCGGCGTCGGCAAGTGGCATTGGGGCAATCTATCGCAGGTGACGGTTCGGGACTATCCGTGCCCGCCCTTGCGAATGATCAGGCCGAACGAGGTGCTGTCGAACCAGCGCAGCCTCAAGCGCAGGTGCACGTCGGTTCGATACGGAGGCCGATCCACGACACGCTCAGCCCAGCCGTTCCCGAGTGTGAAATCGAGGTCGATCTCGTGCCCCGCCGCCCGCAGGCGCCGCGCGAGACCCTCGAAATCGCGGCGCCGGAACAACACCGTGTTGCCGGCCGGCAACGTCCACCAGTTCGACGACAGGTTGTATTCGGTGGTGTGCACGGCGACGCCGCCGGGACGCACGCACTCGAGCGCGTCGAGGATGAACTGCAGGCCCCGGTCGATGTTGCCGAGATGCTCGAGCGAACACGACGACCAGACGAAGTCGAACCCGCGCAGGTCGGCCGGGATCGCCCGCATGTCCACGGCGCGGAACTCCACCCGCTGTCGCAACACCTCCGGCGCAACCAGGCCGCCGACGTTGACGGCGTCGACGCCGGAGGCGTGCTGTCCGGTCTCGGCCCATTGCTCCGAGGTTGCGTCGTCGGGCGACAAGTCGGTGGCCATCACATGGCAGCCCAGGTTCGCGAACAGCGCGGGCAGACCCTCGCGACCGACCGCGAAACCGAGCCCGCGCCGCCCCGGCCGAAGCAGGTCACGCTCGGCGAGCGCCTGGGTGATGTAGGCGTGCTCCCAACCCTTGCGGTGCATCGCGAGATGCGATTCGCCCATTTGTTCGAGCCACGCCTTGAACTCCGGTGTCTCGAGCTGTGCCTGCGAGCACGGGCCCGAGCGGAGCGTGCGAGCCGGGCCGGTATCGGTGAGTGTCATCGAGTCCTCCTCCCGTGCCGAGTCATTTCCCTTCGAGCCCGACCGCCTGGAGCACCAGCCGTCCCAGGTCCGCCCGCAACGAGGCCTTCACCTTCGCCATCGCGGGGTTGTCCGCCAGGTTGTGCCGCTCGAGCGAATCGGATTTCAGATCGTAGAGCTCGTCGTCTTCAGGAAACTTGATCCAGTGGACGTACTTGTACCGCTCGGTGCGAATCGCCCGGTAGTCCATATCCAGCAGATGCGGGAACGGCTGTTCGTTGGTGTAGAACTCCACCAGCACGGACTGACGCCAGTCCAGAGGAGTTCCCCTGAAGAGCGGGACGAGTGAGCGCCCCTGAATCCCGGTGCCGATCGGGACTCCGGCGAACTCGAGCATGGTCGGCGCCAGATCCACCGTGAGCGCCAGCCCGCCCGGCCGTGACCCGGCGGGAATCTTCGGCGGATACCGCATCAGCAGCGGATTGCGAATCGACTCCTCGTAAGGCAGCCGGCGCTCGGTGGTGAGTCCGTGCTCCCCGAAGAAGAATCCGTTGTCGCTACTCAGCACGATCACGGTCTTGTCCAGGAGTCCCAACGAATCCAGCGTGGCCATGATCCGCCCCACGCTTTCGTCAACGCCGAGAATCATCTCGGCTCGCCGGCGGATCGTCTCCTCCCCCGTCCATGGGGTGACGGGATGCTGGTGCTCTGCGGATCCCGCGCCGGAAGCGGCGGGCAGATTCGCCAGGGCGTGCCGGACCGCCGGCTTCCCGCTGAGGTCCGCGGCGACGTCAGCCTGCGCCTGCCGGCGGGTGAAGATCTTGTCCTTGTAACGGCCCTCGTGACGGGGCGCGGGGATGTAGCCGCGATCGCTCTCCGGGTCCAGCGACCCGTCGTTCCGCTGCACGACGTCGGGATGTACCGCCTTGTGCGCCAGGTAGAGAAAGAAGGGTCGTGTGTGCTCGCGTCGGATGAACGCCACCGCCCGATCGGTCAGGAGATCGGTGGTGTATCCGGTCACCTTCTGCAGCTTGCCATCCTCGAAAAACTCCGGATCGGTGGCGCGCCCCTGGCCCGGCATGGCAACCCAGTAATCGAAGCCGGGTCGTGGCGTCGGGTCGTTCCCCATGTGCCACTTGCCCAGGAACGCGGTCCGATACCCGCTCGCCTGCAATGGGATATTGAACGTCTCGAGATGATGGCTGGTGAGATCCCGCGCCACGTTGTCGATGATGCCGTGCCGCGAGGGGAACTGTCCGGTGAGCAGCGTGGCCCGGTTGGGCGAGCAGAGCGGCACCGCGTGAAACGCGTTGGTGAACAGCGCGCCTTCGGACGCCAGGCGGTCGATGTTGGGAGTCTCGAGATACGGATGTCCGCCCGCGTGGAATTCATCCCAGCGAAGGTCGTCCACCAGCACCACGACCAGGTTGGGCCGTTCGCCGGGTGTCGTCCCCGCGGGACGCGGCGACTGGGCACCCTCCGACATTCCGCATGCGCAGAACAGAAGGGCCACGAGCAGGACACCCAGTCGCTTCATGTGCCTCGGCGGTTGAGCGTGAGGGTTCTGTTGCCACCGGTGTCCTGTCGGATCGCGAATCGCGCCAGGTCGTCATGATCGCCGTTTTGAGCGATTCGGAACAACTCCCGAACATTGGCATCGACGCAGCGCTCGCACCATCGCGTTCGCTGCGCCCGAGCCCTCGCTGGTCATCGAGCGGTGGCTAAGTCTGGACTTTGGGAGTCTACTTTCAAACGCGCGCCCCGGGGCTCGGCCGTCGCGGTCGCGGTAACTCAATCGGAGGGGAACATGAAAAGAATGCTCACGGCTTCAGCAGTTGCCGCCCTCGCGCTGGCGATGTCCGTCCCCGCGTTCGCGGGCGGCGATCACTGTTCGGGCGGCGCCAGCACCACGGCCGCCAGCGCCAGTGCCTCGTGCACGGGCATGAAGTCGGCCGGCTGGGCCGGGGCATGGCTGCATCGTTCCGCTTCCGGCACCGTGACGGTCGCCGAGGTGGCGAAGGGCAGCCCCGCCGCCAAAGCCGGCCTCAAGTCCGGCGATGTGGTGCTCGCGGTCAATGGCTACGATCTCAGCGACAGCGAGGCCCGCGCGGAGTGCGCATCGAAGGCAAGCTGCAAGGTCGGCAGCACCGTGACGTACGCAGTTCAGCGCGGCAACTCGACCAAGAACGTCAAACTCAAGCTCGAGAAGATGCCCGCCAATGCGACCGAGCGCTATGCCAGCCGCGAGGCCAGCTACGATCCGGCGCTCGCCGCGGTGGTGATGCCGACCGCCACCAACTGAACCATCCGAGCCGCGCCAGTGCGCGGAGCGTTTCACCTTCCAGCCGGGGGCCTTCGGGCCCCCGGCTCTGTCGTTACGGCCGGCGCCATCGGATTTGCGCAAGTCCGACATTTCCCGAACACTGGGGCGGACTCGAACGGCCATCTTCCTGGCCCCGCATCGCTCGCTCGTCGCACTCGAACCCCTGACCGGAGCGCCCGACGTGGATTCCCGCCTTCGTGAATCGCTCGCCCTTCGTCCTTCGGCGATCTCCCAACTCTCGATCTCGACTCTCGTGGTTCTGATGCTCGCGACGTCCGGTGCTCGGGCGAGCACACGCGGTCCCGATCCAGTCATGGCACGCCTCGGTGTCTCCCGCGTGAGCATCCAGTCGCTGCGCGTCGATTCGCGGGCACTCCGGATTCCGATCGATCTGGAAGGACGCCGGGTAACGCTGTCGCTCACGCCCTCCGCGCTGCGGGCTCCCGGCTTCCGCGTGAGGGTCGCCGCAAACGGCTCGCTCCACGACGTCCCGGCTCCCGCAGCGACGAGCGTTCGGGGAACCGTCGACGAGATGCCGGGTTCAGTGGTTGGCGGAACGATTCGAAACGGCCAGCTGCGCGCCGCCATCGCTCTCGCGGACCGGCGGGTCTATCACGTCGAGCCGCTGTCCGCGGTCGAGAGCGGCGCGGATCCGACACGGCACGCAGTCTATGCGGCCGAGGATGCGTTCGAGGACCAGGGCACGTGCGCCACCACAGGATCCGCCGAGTTCGTTCCGCCCCGGCTCGACAGTGACCGCGGCGCGTCCGCCGCGGCGATCCGCACGGCGGAGATCGCCTTCGATACGGACTTCGAGTTCTTCTCGATGAACAGCAGTTCCGTCGACTCGACGGTGGCGGACATCGAGGACGTTCTGGCGCAGGTGAATACGATCTACGAGCGCGACGTCGAAATCACGCATGTCATCACGACGATCATCGTGCGCTCGGACGCGGACGACCCCTACACGGCCTTCGACGCCAGTGCGCTGTTCGAGGAGTTCAGCAACCACTGGATCTCTGAACAGGCCGCGGTCGTGCGCGACGTCGCACACCTGATGACCGGCAAGAACCTCGACGGCAGCACGATCGGGATCGCCTCGCTCGGCGGGATCTGCAGCAAGAGCCGCGGCTACGGACTCTCCCAGTCACTCTTCACGGGCAACATGAGCCGCCGCAGCGCGCTCACGGCGCATGAGCTGGGGCACACCTGGAATGCCCGGCACTGCGATGACGTCATGCCCTGCAACATCATGTGCTCGAGCCTCGGCGGCTGCACCGGGCTCGGCCTCCCCAGTTTGGAGCCGCTGGCAATCGACGCAATCCGGACCTATGCGGCGAGTCGCACCTGTCTCTCGACGCCGCAGGTCGCCGTCGAGCCATCCGCGGCGAGCGCACGGGTCCGGTTCGCGCCGGCCGTCCCGACTCCGTTCGCGATGGAGACGGCGCTGAGCTTTCAGCTCCCGCAGTCGGGATTGGCAGAACTGGGGATCTTCGATGTCGCCGGACATCGTGTCGCGCTGCTGGCGGCCGGATTCCGGGGAGCGGGCTGGCACCGTGTCACCTGGAGCGGCCTCGATCAGGCGGGGCGCCCGGTCGACGCGGGTGTCTACTACGCCCGCCTCCACGCCGCCGGAATGACGCTGACGCAGAAGCTGGTCAAGCTGCACTGAGGATCGGCCGGAAGCGACGCGCGGGTCTTCGCGTCGGTCGAGCTCCTGAATCAGTTCAGTAACGTCGTCCGCACGATGCGCCGGTTCGCGCCCTGGAAGCCCCACACGCTCCAGTGGTATCCCCGTGGACGCCCGGCCCGATGGCGCGCGCTTCATCGGTGTGCAGCGGGCCGCCGAAGGCGCGCCGCGGCCGCTGCTGTTCGTCCAGAACTGGCTCGGGAAGTTCCGCAAGCGTTGATGCTCTGCCCGGGCTCACGGCACCGCTTCACCTGAACGATCTGTCAGAGACGCATGCCACTCCGTCATGCGGACGGCGGCGTCCCTCGCTGCCGGCACGCGACGGTCGTGGAGGACCCAGCGCCCAATTCGTCGCGCGGCCGTCGCTT
>Ga0210380_10000837_pt1 | contig 12776 bp, 8 predicted proteins | sample PLM4_5_coexredo_FD_155476 | JGI IMG/M metagenome (GOLD analysis project Ga0210380, IMG submission 155476) | Groundwater sediment microbial communities from an aquifer in East River, Colorado, USA - PLM4_5_coex redo | ecosystem: Environmental > Terrestrial > Soil > Riparian zone | place: USA...
CGCGGCGATCGAACGGCGCTCCGCCTGGCGCTCGACAATCTCATCGACAACGCGATCCGGTACTCCGGCAAGCAGCGGTGGATCCGCGTAGGAGCACGCCGCAGCGACTCCACTGTGGTCATCGAAGTCCAGGACCATGGCGTCGGCATCCCGCCGGAGGACATCCACGCGGTTCAACGTCGGTTCGTCCGCGGCAATGGAACGCGGACCCACGGCAGCGGTTTGGGTCTGGCCATCGTCAAACGCGTCGCGGCGCATCATGCGGGACGGTTCGAGCTCGAGAGCGAGGTCGGCGTCGGCACGAGGGCCAGCTTCGACGTGCCGATCTACAAGGACTAGGGGATGCAGACCCGAGTGCTCATCGTGGAGGACGATGACGCGCTGGCGCGCGTCGTCTCCGATAGCTTGAGGTTCGAAGGGTACGAGGTTGAAGTGACGAACGACGGGAACGAAGCGATCACGCGTCTGCGTGCGTTTCAACCGGACCTCGTCCTCCTCGACATCATGCTGCCGAACCGGAACGGGCTGGATCTCATCTCCGTGATACGCCAGGGTGGCAGGGTGCCGGTGATCATCCTGTCCGCGCGCAGCCAGAAGGCGGACAAGATCCGCGGCCTCCAGCTGGGCGCGGATGACTACCTCGCCAAACCGTTCGACCTCGATGAACTCCTTGCGCGGATGCAGGCCGTGCTGCGCCGCAGCCGACGTATCGTCGAGCGCCTCGCGCTCGGGTCGATCGTGATCGACCTGACGACGATGAAAGCCACGAATGGAAGCCAGGAGCTGCACCTGACCCATCGCGAGTTCGAGGTACTGAGATACCTCGCCGAGCGACAGGATCGCGTCGTCTATCGGAACGAGCTGTTACGAGAAATCTGGGGATATCTCGACGTGCCCATTACGACCAGGTCGGTCGACCACGCAATCGCCCGCCTGCGCAAGAAGGTCGAGCAGGATCCGCACCACCCGCGGTTCATCCGGACGGTCCACGGCGATGGCTACTGCCTGAGCGTCAACGGCACGCCAGACGAATCGACCACGGACGCAGCATCTTGATGGACGCCGCCTTGGGATTTGGGATTGTTCCGCAGCCCGGACGCGAAGCGTGCCGGCGGCGATTCGCTTGAGCTAGACTGCGCAGGCCATGCGAAATCACGTTACGAAAAATCCCGGTGTCGTGGCGGCGCTCTTTGTTGTGCTCGGTCTCGCGGTCTCGTCAAGAACCGCTTTGGCCGCTGCTCCCGACGAGGCGATGCTCGCCGCTGACCGCGCCTTCGCCGAGGCCGTCGCGCGGGGAGACGTGAAAGCTGTGGCGGTCTTTCTCGATGGGGACGCCGCATGGACGACCGCTGACGGGACCACGCTCAACGCGACGCAGGTCGGTCAAGGGACGCCGAAAGTTGCCATCTCCGACGAAGCGCGGGCCGAAGCAAAGCAGTACGGCTACGGTCAGGTCGGCGTGGTGCAGGTCAACGCCGGCAAGCTGCACGGCCTGCGCGTCTGGGTGACACGCCCCGGCGGCTGGCGACTGCTCGTATTTCAAGAAGTCAGGTCGCTCGACGCTCCCGCGACCGTGACGCCCGGAGCCGGCAAGAACTGTGAGAACCCGTGCGGCGCGGTGCCGTACACGGCGAAGAGCGAGAACGAACGCGCCGTGATCGCGGCGTACGTCGGTCTCGAAGAAGCGGCCATGACGGGCAACGCCGCGGCGTGGAGCGGGTACATCGCAGATGAGTTCGCACTCGTGAGCTCGAACGGCGACCGCGTCTTCGACAAGCCGACCCGTATTACCGCGATCCAGCGCTCGACACTTGGCGGCGTGTCGCCCACGAAACTCCTCTCCGCCCGCCTCTTCGACTTCGGAACCACCGTCGTCATGACGTCGCAGCACCAGCCCGACCGCGGCGACCTGTTACGCATCACGCGGGTGTGGGTCACACGCGATGGCAGGTGGATCGAGACCCTCAGCTACCAGACGGCCATTCGGCCGACAACCAGATAGCGAGGCCCATGACACCGCCCCGCCGGCATCTCTCGATGCTGCGGTCGTACACCCCGGCCGATGCGCTGACGATCGGGAACGCGGCCTGCGGCACGATCGCCATCTTTCTGTGCCTGGACTACATCGCGTCTGGAAACCCGCGGTTCCTGTGGAGCGCGTTCATCCTGCTGCCCTCGGCCCTCGTCTGTGATGTGCTCGACGGCTACGTCGCTCGCCTGAACCCGAAGCGGCAGTCGGTGCTCGGCGCTGACCTCGACTCGTTGTCCGACGTGATTTCCTTTGGCGTAGCGCCCGCGGTGCTCGGCTTCACGCTAGGCTTGCGCGGCGGGTGGGACATGTTGTGCCTCACCTATTTCGTGGTCTGCGGCGTGAGCCGCCTTGCTCGCTTCAACGTGACGGCGGCCGACCTCGCGGACACCGAAACAGGTAAGGTGAAGTACTTCGAGGGCACACCCATTCCGACGAGCATCCTCATCGTCGCGCTGCTTGGAGCCGCGTTCCGGCTGGGAAAAATCGATGCCGACCTGTGGTTCGGCGTGTACCAGGTCGGTCCGGCTCTGCTCCATCCACTTGCGCTGGTGTACGCCGCCAGTGGAAGCGCGATGATCAGCGCGACACTCCGGGTTCCGAAGCCCTAGGCTCGGTCACCCTGAAATTCGGCGTCAGGCCGTATACTTTAGCCGCGAATTCGCCCACCATTTGCGGTGGCGGACCCGACGGATTACACGCCACAGAACAGCCTGGAGGAACGTGCTATGCCCCGGAGCCTAAGACCCCGAAATCTCGTTTTAGTAGCCTGCCTGGGCCTGCTCGTGACATGGCTTTTCGTGCGCTCATACGCCCAGGACGCGCCAGTCGCCATCGACAGCGACGACATCGGTGGTGTCGTCACGAGCTCGAACGGACCGGAGGCAGGCGTATGGGTCATCGCCGAGACGCTCGACCTGCCAGTCAGGTATATCAAGGCGGTTGTCACCGACGATCGCGGGCGCTACGTGGTCCCGGATCTGCCCCAATCGAACTACAACGTATGGGTGCGCGGCTACGGTCTCGTGGATAGTGCGAAGGTAACGAGCGCTCCCGGCAAGCTGGTGAATCTCTCCGCAACACCAGCGCCGAACGAAGCCGCCGCCGCAGAGTATTACCCCGCCATCTACTGGTACTCGATGCTGCACATCCCGACCAAGGACGAATTCAGCGAGGACGGAAAGATTCCGGCGACCATTACACAAACGGCGTGGCTCAACCAGATGAAGAACAACGGCTGCGTCGGTTGCCATCAGCTGGGTCAGAAATCCACGCGCACGATTCCCGCCTCCTTCGGCGAGTTCCCCTCGTCGGCCCAGGCGTGGATGCGCCGCACGATGTCCGGCCAGTCCGGCGAACAGATGACAGGCCAGCTGCTCTCACTGGGGCCCCTGGGATACCAGTACCTGGGCGAGTGGACGGATCGGATCGCCAAGGGCGAGCTTCCGCAGACCAAGCCGACGAGGCCGCAAGGCGTCGAACGCAACATTGTCGTCACCCTCCGCGCGCTGGGCGATGAGAAGCATTACCTGCACGACGTGATCACCACCGACAAACGGGACCCGACGGTCAACGGTAACGGCCAGGTTTACGGATCGCCTGAATACAGCACCGACATATTGCCCATCCTCGATCCAGTGAAGAACAGCGCAACGACATTCCATGCGCCGGTCATGGACGAGAATATGCCGTTGAGTCTCGGCCCTGGGCACGCCGCGGGTTTGACCGCGATGCAACCGTCGGCCTACTGGGGCAGCGAGTCGATCTGGGACACGCGAGTCAACAACCACAACTCCATGCTGGACAGAACCGGAAGAGTCTGGCTGGCGGCATCGGTGCGCGGAGGGGACAACCCTGAGTTCTGCAAGAAGGGTTCGGAGCACCCATCGGCGAAGGCGTTCCCGCTGGAGCGTTCGAACCGGCAGGTCGCGGTGTGGGACCCGAAGACGAACAAGTACAACTTCGTCGATACCTGCTTCGGGACGCACCACCCGGAGTTCGGGTTCGACGCGAACGAAACGTTGTGGACGAGCGGCGGCGGCCCGGTGGTCGGCTGGGTCAACACGAAGATGTTCGACGCGACCGGTGACTCCGCGAAGTCGCAGGGTTGGACGGCGCTGATTCTCGATACCAACGGCAACGGCAAGCGCGACGACTACGTCGAGCCGGATAAGCCGGTGGATCCCACCAAGGACAAGCGGATCGTCGCGGGCTTCTACGCCGTCATGCCCAGTCCGATCGACGGCTCCATCTGGGGCTCGTATCGCGAGAATCCGGGGGCCGTCGTCCGGCTCGTGCCTGGATCCAATCCGCCGCAGACGGCGCTGGCAGAGCTCTACAACGTGCCGGCACCTGGCTTCGGCGTGCGCGGCGGCGACATCGACTCAAAAGGTGTCGTGTGGGTATCGCTTGCGAGCGGTCACCTTGGCAGCTTCGATCGCACCAAGTGCAAGGGTCCGCTGAACGGGCCGAAGGCCACCGGTGATCATTGTCCTGAGGGCTGGACGTTCTACAAGTACCCGGGACCCGGGTTCCAGGGCATCGGTGACAACAGCGCCGAGTCCAGTTATTACAGCTGGGTGGACCAGCACAACACGTTCGGACTCGGCGAGGATGTGCCGGTGTCGACAGGCAATCTGAACGACGGTCTCATCGCGCTGAAGGACGGCAAGATGGTCATGCTGCGGGTGCCGTATCCGCTGGGCTTCTACGCCAAGGGACTCGACGGCCGTATCGACGATCCCAACAGCGGCTGGAAGGGCCGGGGACTCTGGGCCGCGAGCGGCGATCGCACGCCGTGGCTGAAGGAAGGCGGCAAGGGAACCACGCCGTTTGCCGCGCAGTTCCAGCTACGCCCGGATCCGCTTGCGAAGTAATGAGTAGCGGGCAGCCGGCTGCGGGCAGTGATTTGTGCCTGCCGCCAGCTGCCAGCTGCTGCTTATCGTTTCGCCGCGGGATCGGTCGCGGGATCGACGTACTTGGTCGTTGAAGGACCAGTGCCCGTGATCTGGATAATCACTTCGCCCTTCGTCATCGCGAAATGATTCACGTTGGGCGGTTCGGTATAGAAACTGCCGGGAGGTAGCGCCGCAAGCCGCGCTTCGTCGAACTTATCTCCGTACGCGAAGTACCACGTTCCCTTGATGACCGTGGCGACGCGGTCATCAGAATGCGCATGCGCCTGGATGCGGACGTTTGGCTGGCTGACTTTCAGCAGCAGCGTGTACAGACCCGCTTTCGAGGGATCGCCTTTCAGCACAACGGTCTGGATCGCGCTTACCCCCGAGGTCCCCGCCGCGCCAGCGGCAGCGGGCGGCCACTTCACGTCCTCCGGTTTGATCGTGAGGCGCGGATCCTGCGCGAACGGATGGACGCTCCCGAGCGTCACGACGAGGGCGCCGATCAGCACGGCGCGCCGCGCGATCGACGAGACAGCTTGCATGGACGCTCCTGGCACTCTACTGACAAATCCACTAGTCATGGCACGCAACGCACGAGCGCCTTCTTGCGAATGGCCGAAATATAGCATGCGAAACCCGCCTCATTCGATTCAACGGGCCACGGAGACACAGAGGAACGGAGTGATTCCGTGGCTCGTGGAAGCGATATAAAATGTGCCCTTACCTATTTACAGGAGCAAATCGCGTGGACTCACGTCTTTTTCGAACGATCATCGCGGCGCTCGCGCTGGCATGCCTCGGGCGCATCGCCGTCGCGGCACAAGGGAATCCTGAAGCGGCGAAGGTCAAGAACCCGGAAGCCGCCACACCTGAATCTGTCGCAGCTGGAAAACGAGTCTTTACGCAGAAGTGCGCAACCTGCCACGGCACCAACGGCGAAGGCGGGCCAGGCAACGACCTGATCCCGGCCGCCCCGAGTCTCGTCGATGACAAATGGGATCACGGTTCGACCGACGGGGAGATCTTCGACGTGATCAAGAACGGCGTTCCGCCTGAGCTGAACATGACGCCATGGGGGGAGATCCTCAAGGAGGCGGACATGTGGAATGTCGTGAACTACGTGCGATCGATCGCCAAGCAAAAGTAAAGGCGGACCTGAAGGTCCGCCTCTACGAAAACCGGATGCGGGGATGAAAACCGGATGCGGGGATCCGTCATTGGATCCCCGCATCCCTGATCCCTGATCCCTATTTCGACAACGGGTTCGGTCGCATCTGGAACTTCACGAGCTTGCTCGTGTTCCCTTTGCCGCCTTCCGCGTGGAACGGCGCCCGGGTCGAGTACGTCGTGAAGATGCCCTTCCCTTTCCAGCCGCCATTCGGATTGTCGATCCGCCCGTCCATCCCCTTTGCAAAGAAGCCCATGGGATACGGCACGCGCAGCGTCAGCATCTGGCCGTTGACCAGCGCGAGCAGCCCTTCAGACAGGTTCCCCGTCGCAATCGGCACTTCCTTGCCGACACCAAGCATGTCGAACCGATCGACGAAGTTGTAGTACGCCGAGTCGGCGCTCGCGTTGTCGGCTGCGCCCTTGTAGTTCGGACCGGGTAACGGATAGAGCGCCCACCCTTCCGGGCAGTGCTGACCCGTCGCCGTCGGGCCGTTGAGCGGAGCGGTGCACTTGCGGCGATCGAAGCTGGCGAGGTGTCCGCTCGACAGCACGGTCCAGACGACGTTGTTGCTGTCGATGTCCATGCCGCGCGGCGCGAAGCCCTGCTTGGCCGCCTTCGGGTTGTTCCACGGCACTTCGTAGATCTCGGTGAGCGCCGTCTCCGGCGGGTGAGCGCCGGGCACGAAGCGGCCGAGCGCGCCGGGCATCCCCTGCACCGTTCCCCAGACCGAACCGTCGAAGCCGGGCGAGTCACCGTAGAACTGGATCGCGAGCCGCTTGTCCTTGGTCGGATCCGCGGGCTGATTCGGCTCCGTGTAGGCGTCGCGCTTGCCGTTGCCGTTGTTGTCGACCACGAACGCGCTCCAGCCCTGCGCGGCCTTCTCGTCGTGCGTCTTGTCCCAGATCCTCGTGTCGAACCATCCCTCGACCCCGTTGGGTCCGAACGACGACCAGAGCACGTCGTTCTCGTCGAAGTTCACGTGGCCCCAGCTGTAACAGGTGTCGATGGGCGTGAGCTGCTTGGTCTTCGGGTCCCACATCAGCAATCCGCGTCCGCTCTGATCGATCGGCAGGAGCTTCGCGGACGGATGATCCGATCCGGCCCTGCACCAGGCCGGCGTCTCGCCCTTGCGGATGCGTCCCGCGGCCCACACGCGCCCCTGCTTGTCCATGGCAAAGCTGTGCACGCTCGTCTGGCTGTTCCAAATCGCTTCGTCGCCCCAGTATGGGGAGGCCGCCGCCGGCGCATTGTTCGCGGAGCTCGGGGTGTCCGCGTCGCGCGGCTTCAGCTTGATCTGAGTCGTCGCGTGCTTGGTTGTGTCGACAACAGGGAAGTAGTCACCACTCTCTTCGAGTGCGCCGTAGACCGGACCGTTGGCGTTGACCGTCGGGTTGCGCTTGTCGCTGGCGATCTCGTCGTGCATATAGACCTTCGGATCCGCCCAGTCCCACAGCGTGACGACGACGTTGCGCTCCCGACCTTGCGGACGAGGCGGAGTCGCAGAGGGGAGCTCGCCTGATGCAATCCGGTCGGTCCAGTCGGCGTACATCCCCAGCGCACGCTGCCGGCCGACCTGCGTGAACCGGGCGTTCATGCCGCCGCCCGCCTGACCCGACTGGATGCGTCGATCCCACGCGGCTCTCGAATCCTCGAACGAGCCGAGACCCTTCGGGATTTCGCGCGTCGCCGGGCCGCCCATCTGATGACAGCCGGTGCAGCCGTCGGTATTTACGATCTGGCGGATCCACTCGCCCTGGCTTCGGACGTTCTCGGCAATGCCGTTGCCCTTGGCGCCCGTGCCGGGAAAATCACTCTTGGGCGGCATCTGCATCAAGGCGTACCAGTACTGTGCCGGATAGTAATGGGCAGCCGCTTTCTTGTCTGGTGCAGCAACCGCTTTCAGGTTGACGATCTTGCCGGGCGCCGACTTGACCTTCGGCGAGTCCACGAGGCCGTAGCCACGGACCCACACGTCGTAGTCGCCGCTCGGCAGGTCGGGCACGAGGTAGCGGCCCTGGTCGTCGGTCACCACGCTCTTGATTAAACGGGTTGGCGTGGTCCTGGTTTCCGCGATCACCCAGACCCCTGCCTCCGGTCCCTGCGCGCCCGTCACCACGCCGCCGATATCGTCGTTATCGATGGCGACGGCTTGCCCTCCGCCGGCAGCCTGGCGAGCGCTTACCACTGCGAGCGAAGCCACCATGCTCCCCGCCATGGCAAACGTCACGATCCCCCAATAGAGGCCTTTCGAACTCATACGCCGTTCTCCTTCACCGAAAATGCAGTCCGTTTGCGTGGTGGATGTCAGAACCCGCGAGACACTGTGATTGTAGTGCTGACGCGGAGTGTGCTCCCTGCGACCGGGGGCAGTCAAGAGCCCCCCGCACGGGCGTGACGGGTGCCTGTCTGTGCTCAATGCTCGCTCATCGGGCCGGTCTGGGAGAAAAACGGAGTGTTTCCGCTGCGTCCGCCGATATTCCTGCGACATTACTGCGACCGACAGTGACATTCTGGTGGGTCGCCCATGACAGCTGCCGGGTTAGAATTCGAAACTCTGGAATTGTTTGCTTAATACCTGGTCTGTAACTTGTCCTCGTTGTGGACGTCCGGCGGCTGGGACGGGAAGGACCTGCACGTCATGCGGCGCGGCGCTGGACGTGGCGACCCCGGATATTGACGACGCCCTGACGATGTTCCCCCCTCCGCACAGCGAGGGTCCCGATCCCGACGTCACGACGTTCACGCCCCGACGAGCCGTCCATCGCCTCGAAGATGGTCCTACGACGTTTCCGACCTCGAACACGACGGGCGCGCAAGTCCCGATCGCCGCGAATGGTTCAGATATCGAACCCGGTCCGCTGACGATCGGTCAGCACTTTGGCCGCTACACGATCGTCCGCCTGCTCGGCATAGGGGGGATGGGCGCGGTATACCAAGCGTGGGACCAGGAGCTTGAAGTCATTGTCGCCTTGAAGGTGATCCGGCCGGAGGCCCTTCGCGATCCACTTGCCGAGCAGGAGATCGAACGCCGTTTCAAGCGAGAGCTCCTTCTCGCGCGCCAGGTGACGCACAAGAACGTCGTACGCATCCACGACCTTGGCGAGATCGGCGGCATCAAGTACATCACGATGTCGTACATCGCGGGCACCGACCTGGCCTCGCTCGTCAAACAAGTTGGCAAGTTGCCGGTACCCAAGGCGCTGCGCATCATTCGCTCGATTGTTTCCGGGCTGATTGCCGCGCACGCAGCAGGCGTGGTTCACCGGGACTTGAAACCTGCCAACATCATGATCGACACCGAGGGCGATGCGCTGATCATGGACTTCGGGATCGCGCGCTCGACAGGTGGAGCATCGAGTCGGTCAATGCCCGCGTTGACCGGCACGCCGTCGAACACATGGCGCTCGACTGCCGGGCACGCCGAAGCCACCATGTCGGGCGTGATCGTGGGCACCGTCGAGTACATGGCGCCGGAACAAGCCCGAGGCGAGCCTGTCGATCAGCGCGCGGATGTGTACGCGACGGGGCTTATTCTGTACGACCTGCTTGTCGGAAGGCGACGGACCGAGCACGCTGAGAGCGCGATCACCGAGCTGGATGCACGAATGGAGGGAATGCTCCCGCCGCTGAGATCTCTCGCTGCAGACGTTCCTGAAGCGCTGGCCGCCGTGGTCGCGCGAGCGGCCGAACCGGATCCGAACAAGCGATACCAGACGACGACTGAGCTTGCCGACGACCTCGCTCGGCTTGACGTGAACGGCGAGCCGCTGCCGGTACGCCGCGTCGTGGGTCTGCCGCTTCTGGTCGCGGTGGTCACGCTGCTTCTCGCCGTTTCGGTGGGAACGTGGTGGTACTCGCGACAGTCCATCCCTCCCGAACCGCACGCGCCGGTATCGGTGTTAATCGCGGATTTTCAGAACCTCACCAGCGACCGGACATTCGACCGCGCCCTGGAGCCGATGCTCAGGCGCGCGCTCGAAGGCGCAGGCTTCATCACCGCGTATGACCGGACTCAGATCAGAGCGAGACTTGGCGTCCAGCCGCCCGAAACGCTGGACGATGTGTCGGCGCGGGAGCTCGCCGTGAAGGAGGGCCTCGGCGTGGTCCTCACCGGCTCGATCGACAGGCAAGGCAGCGGCTACGGAGTGGCGGTCAAGGCAACCCAGACTGTGACCGGCAACGTGATCGCCATGGCTCAGGGCAGAGCGTCCGACAAGGCACAGATCCTCGAAGTGGCCACGAGGCTCGTCGCCGCCGTTCGCAAGGCGCTCGGTGACGACGAGTCAGAGTCCGCGCAACAGTTCGCCATGGCCAGCCTGTCCGCCACGTCTCTCGATGTGGTGCGTCTATACGCTGCGGCGCAGGACGCCGCGTCGAACAACAAGTTCGAGGAAGCTCGGCAAAGTTCGCTGAAGGCAGTGGAGCTCGATCCGAACTTCGGTATCGGCTATCAGCTCCTGGCCGTTGCGTCCCGGAACTTGGGTCAAGTCCAGGATGCCGAGAAGTACATCAACGAAGCCCTCCGTCATCTTGATGGGATGACAGAGCGCGAACGTTTCAGCACCCGCGGGATGTTCTACCGGGTAACCGGCGACTATCAGCAGTGCGTCAAGGAGTACAGCGATCTCATTGCCAGATACGCAGCAGACGTGGTGGCGCGCAACCAGCTCGCCCTGTGTTCCTCGAAGCTGCGCGACTTGCGGAGGGCCCAGGACGAGATGCGCCAGGTCGTGGAAATACTGCCCAAACGCGTGCTCTTCCGAGACAACCTCGCGCTCTACGCGGGCTACGCAGGCGATTTTCAAACAGCGGAACAGCAAGCGCGCACCGTCCAAGAACCAGACGCATACGCCGCCGTTGCCTTGGCCTTTGCCCAACTGGGACAGAACCAGGTGCCTCAGGCACTGGAAACCTATCAGAAGCTTGCGACGATTGGCGCACAGGGCCCTTCATTGGCGGCGTCAGGTCTCGGCGACGTGGCCATGTACGAAGGTCGTTTCTCGGATGCTGTCCGAATCCTCGAACGGGGCGCAGCGGCGGACTTGACGGCCAAGAATCCCGATAGAGCAGCCGCGAAGTTCGCTGCGCTGGCTTATGCCCATCTCTTGCGAGGGCAGAAGGGGCCGGCGGTCGCCGCTGCGGAAAAGGCGCTGGCGAACAGCACAGAAGTGAAGATTCGATTCGTCGCGGCGCGCACGTTTGTCGAGACAGGCGAATTGGCCAGAGCCCAACCCTTGATGACTGGCCTTGCCGCGGAGCCTCAGTCCGAGCCTCAGGCCTACGCCAGGATTGTCGAGGGAGAGATCGCCCTGAAAAGCGGTGACGTCCGCCAGGCAATCAAGCTCCTGACAGAGGCGAACGGTCTGCTCGACACATGGATCGGCCACTTCGATCTCGGGCGCGCGTACCTCGAAGCCGACCAGTTCCCGCAGGCCGATTCAGAGTTCGATCGCTGCCTCAAGCGTCGCGGCGAAGCCCTCTCCCTGTTCCTGGACGAGGAGCCGACCTACGGGTACTTGCCTACCGTCTATTACTACCAGGGCCGCGTCCGCGAAGAGCTGCGCAGCGCAGGATTTGCGCAGTCGTATCGCTCTTACCTCGCCATCCGGGACAAAGCCGGCGAGGATCCGCTCCTGCCGGAAGTGCGCCGGCGCGCCGGCGGCACTTAGGCACTCATTTCAACTGGATCGCAGTTGTCATCCTCGCTGCCAACTGGTCATTCAGATACAGCAGAATCGTGTAACAGCCTTTTCCGGTAACGACCGGCGCGGTCTTCGCGGTCGTCGTGTCCCAGTTGAACTGATAACCGTGGGATACGAGCCGGAAACTGCTGTTCCCGGTGGCGCCGTCCGGAAGCCCGTACAGCGTTTCCCTGGGTCCGTTCGCCGATGCCGCGCAACCTCCTGGCGGCACCGAGCCATTGAACACGCTCTCGATTTTCAGCAGCGTACTCAATGAGCTTACGATGTTGCCGAGCGGGTCCCCCAGTTGCCAACTCACAGGGACCGCGCTTCCCAGCTGCGCCGGACTCTTCAGCGGCGTGATGGTAATGCGGTACCCGGCGGAGCTCATACTTCCCACCGTTATTGATACCGTTGCCGGCGCGTTCCTCGCGGAAATCGGGCTGACGTCCTTCGCCCGGAGGGTAAAGGTATCTGTCCCGACAAAGCCCGCTGAAGGCGTGTAGGCGAATGATCCGTTTGCGTTGAGCGTGAACGCCGCGGCGTGCGAAGGACCTGTCTCGAGCACCGCTGTCAGCGACGTGACGTCGCTGTCTACGTCGGTATCGTTGATCAGCACAACTCGGGCCGCGACGGCGAACGGTGTACCCTGGCCCGTATTGTAGCTATCGTTGTTTGCCACCGGCGCGTCGTTGGCGGCGGTGATCGTGGCAAAATTCGAGGCGCCGCTCAGAGTTCCATCGTCGAACCGCGCGACGACAAAGTATGTGAACTGGACACCGTCGGGAAGCTCCTGGGTGTCGATCAGCGTCGTCGTCGATCCAGGCACCGGGCTACCTCCGACCTGCACCTTGGCGCCCGCGCTTATTGGGGTGACCGTCGCTCCCTGCAGACGATAGACGAAGTATTGGACGACAGTGCCGACATTGGGCGCCTTCCAGTTCAAGCGAGTCCTATGGAGCGGACTCGTCCCGTCCGCGCACGTATCGATGCCT
>Ga0210380_10000838_pt1 | contig 12775 bp, 11 predicted proteins | sample PLM4_5_coexredo_FD_155476 | JGI IMG/M metagenome (GOLD analysis project Ga0210380, IMG submission 155476) | Groundwater sediment microbial communities from an aquifer in East River, Colorado, USA - PLM4_5_coex redo | ecosystem: Environmental > Terrestrial > Soil > Riparian zone | place: USA...
CGACCGACCAGCGGCGTGAGACGGCGCTGCCACGCGCGGCGTCGGACACCGCTCGCCCGCACCAGGCGGAACAGGGTCACCGGCTCCGGCACGCCGCTGAATCGGTGACTGCCGCGCTCCTCGGCGACGAACAGGCCGGCGATCTGCCGCAGCACCCGCGCCGTCACCACGACCTCGCCCGGCTCGGCGGCAGTCTGCGCGCGGGCCGCGATGTTAGGCACGTCGCCGAAAATCTCGCCGGCTTCGACCACCACCGGCCCCCAGTCGATCGCGATGCGCGCGGCCAGCGCTGGCTTGCCCGAGCATATGTTCTTGCGATTCAATTGCGCGACTGAGCGTTGGATCGCCAGAGCGGCGCGGGCCGCGCGCTCGGCGTCGTTTTCCAGCGCGACCGGATAGCCGAACAGCACCATGAGCCCGTCGCCCGGCTCGCCGACCACCTTGTGCCAGGGCCTTTGGCTGAGGCTTCCGCCCATTTCCGTCACCGCCGCCGACGTCCCCTCGAGGTAGGCGCCAAACAGGTCGCGCCACTCCTCCGCGTCGAGCTTCGCGGCAATCCCGGTCGAATCCACGAGATCGCAGAACATCACCGTGACATGACGGTGGTCGCCGGCGGCTTCGGGCGCGGGCGGAGCGGGCGGCTTTGGGAGCGCGTGGACTGGCGCCGCTGGTGGCTTGCCTTGCAGCGGTGCCGGTGTTGCCGTCGCGGCTGAGCCGTCCAGCGCGGCTATCGCCCGCAATAGCTTGCGGCGGTGACCCAGCAAGACACCGAGGTTGTTCAAGTCTTGATCGGTCAGGTCGTGCAGAACGTCGGCATCAATCGCGTTGTCGCGGAATGCCGCCTCATACTCCTCGAGGCTAAGGCTCCGCAGCCAAACCCCGATATCCATGATCGCGTCCTATCTCTGCCGCGGCGAGCATCATCATCCAGGTGAAACGAAGTGTCCAGGGTGCCGGCCTGCCGATGACGACGCCGGTCGTGCAAAGACGATGGCCGGCACGAGCTCAAGGCCGAATGGCCGTTCCCTGTTGTCGCTCGCTCGCGAGCGCATGCCGGGCATTGCGTCGCTTGCAACTATGAGCCTGCCGGGATAGCTACGCGGAGCGGTCACGTGGCTTGTGATCTCTGGCGTTGGCTTCGAAGAAGCGACCTTCTGCCGCATGAACCAGAATTATTTGGCATCCGCGATCGGCTTGTTGCTCGCTTGTGCCGTTGGCGCGGTGGCGGCGCAGGCGGCCGAGCCGGCTGCCGATTACAAGATCAATCCGGAATACACCTCCACGTCGCCGGACGGCGCAACCACTGTCGAGCAGTACGCAAGGATCAGTGCCGACGGCGATTACACCTGGCAGTTCTGGGCGCGCCGTCAGGACAAGCTGACCCTGCTCAAGCCGGAGCAACCCGACTACGCAGCGGGCTTCAGGTTCACCAGCGATTCCCAATGGCTCGTGCGCACGCAAAAGACCGGCGCCGGATACGCCAGCTTGTATCTCTACCACCTCGGTCCGCAGGGATTCGTTGCCGCCACCGCGAAGCCGCTCAGCGATCTGGCATGGGCCTACTTCAAGCGCCGTCCCGAGTTCCGAAAGATCAGGAAGCCGGATTTCCATATCGAAGCCGGTCTGGTGAAGGGAACCGACGACAACTATCGCTCGCTGGGTCAGGACTGGCCCGACAGCCGTTATCTCGTCATCTCCCTGTCGGGTGAGGTGTCACCCAACAGCCGTCACGGTCAGCTTCGGTCGGTTCGCGGCTGGCGCTGCCGGTATGACCTGCAGAAGGGTACGTTCGACGTGCCGCCGGATTTTGCCGAGAACAATGCGAAGGCAATTGCTCCCGAGCGGTAAAAAAGAGTGGCTCGGCCTCTGGATGAGCGAGTCATGCAAATCTGGCGTCGTACCTACCATGGTCAACTTTCAAAAAGCCGACCACCCTTTAATTGTTGAAAGACTGTTGCGGAAATTTCGCGCTGCTATCGTGGATCAGAATCTGCCAAAGCAGTGCTAACGATCGGAAAGGCCGCTGTTCGGAGCGCCTGTGCGATCCTGAGGCTCGGCCCGGCAGCTTATTCGGGATGCGCGGTCAATGCGCGTCGTATTGCTGATGCACCAGATCCGTCGAGTTGCTCATCAACTCGTGTGGGTTGATCAGCCTGCTCGACGCGGCGGAGGCTTCGGCGCGATTGACGGAGTGGGTCGTCGTCGCACCGGACCACACACCGATTGCGAGGAGCGCGAGCAAGGCGGTAAACCCGAATGCCATGATCGTCCGCATGTGATCACTCCTTCATGCTTGAGCGACGCGGCTTTGGTTGGGCGCGGCCCTCATCGGACGAAGGCTGCTGTGGATTCACCCCTTGTTATCGCGCCGCGACGTCGCTCACGACGGCGATGCTTTCCTTCGCCTGCATGGCGCTTGTGACGCGTTCGATCGCGGCCTTGCGCCGCATCTGATGAGAGGGATCGTCCCGGCCACCTGCCAGGTTTTGTCGGGCGATCAACCGATCGATGGTTTCCCTCGCTTCCGGGGAAAGGGTTTGCGCACGCTCGATTTTGGGTGCGAGCCGCTCGAGCTGAGCGATGTCCTCGACGCCCCGGCCGGCAGGGCTCATGAAAACAGCAACAAGTCCAACGGCGAGCACGGTGGTGTAGCACCAGCGCAGCCGCAGCGGACGGTGGTCGGCGGGGATGCGTGCGCCGGCGGACCTGGAGCTCCGCCATGCGCTCGGGGCGGTCGGGAGCTGCTCCGCGGCGAATCTCACGTGAGGCTCCTCATCGCTGGAGGATGACTGCTCGCGTCTTGGCGGAATGAACTCTGCGACCCGAGAGACGCAGCGGTACGGTTCTGGACCGTAACGAGAGAGCCGCTTAAGGTCTTTGGTTCAGGAGCTGAAATGTTCTGAATTTGCGGCCATGACCGGTGGCGCGCGATGAGCGGCGAAGAGGTAACATTCGGCCGTTTTCGGTTCGACCTCGGGCGGCGTCAACTGTCGCGCGACGGAATCCCGGTGCGGCTCGGCAGTCGGGCTCTCGACGTCCTCTTTGTGCTCGCCGCCGCCAGGGGAAATGTCATCACCAAGGACGAACTGCTGGCACGGGTCTGGCCGGGGCAGGTGGTCGAGGAGAACAACCTCCAAGTCCAAGTTTCCGCGCTCAGGAAAGCACTCGACGAGGAGAAGAGGGGGCAAAGCTACCTGGTTACCGTGCCGGGCCGCGGCTACCGCCTCATCGGGATAGCTGGCGGTTCGCCCGATCCGGCGCTTCCGGACAAGCCGTCGATCGCCGTGCTGCCCTTCCAGAACATGAGCGATGACCCGCAACAGGAATATTTCGCGGACGGCATCGTCGAGGACATCATCGCCGCGCTGTGTCATATGCGCTGGCTGTTCGTGATCGCGCGCGATTCGAGCTTCGCGTACAAAGGACGCACGGCGGACGTCAAGCAGGTCGGCCGCGAACTGGGCGTGCGCTACGTAGTGGAAGGCGGCATCCGCAAGGCGGCGCAGCGGGTGCGCATCACGGCGCAACTCATCGACGCGTCGACGGGCGCGCATCTGTGGGCCGATCACTTCGACGGCGGTCTCGAGGACATCTTCGATCTGCAGGATCAGGTGGCGGCGAGCGTGGTCGGCGCGATCGCACCGAAGCTGGAGCAGGCCGAGATCGAACGCGCCAAGCGCAAGCCGACCGAGAGCCTCGACGCCTACGACTACTTCCTGCGCGGGATGGCAAGCACTCACCGTATGACGCGGGACGCCACCAGCGAGGCGCTGGAACTATTCGCAAGGGCAAGCGAACTTGATCCGGATTTCGCCTCGCCTTGTGGCGCGGCGGCGTTCTGCTACGTGGTGCGCAAGATCAACGGCTGGACGACCGATCGCGGGCACGAGATCTCCGAAGCCACGCGGCTGGCGCGACGGACGGCGGAGCTCGGTAAGGACGATGCGGTCGCGCTCGCTTTCGGCGGGCTTGCCCTCGGTTACGTCGCCGGCGATCTCGAAGGAGCCATCGCGCTGATCGATCGGGCGCTCGTTCTCAATCCGAATCTGGCCGTTGGATGGTACGCCAGCGGAACGGTGAGGGCCTTTCGCGGCGGCGAGCCGGAAGTGGCGATCGCGCATCTCCATCGCGCGATGCGCCTGAGCCCGTTCGATCCTTTCATGTTCACCATGCAGGGCGTGACCGCATTTGCCCATTTCTTCGCCGGCCGCTACGCCGAGGCCACGGCATGGGCCGAAAAAGCGTTCTGGGAACGGCCGAACATACTCGCGACCTTGCGCATCGCGGCGGCCAGCAATGCGCTCGCCGGCCGGTTGGAGGAGGCGCGCAAAGCCATCGCGCGCGCGCTCGAACTCGACCCCGAGATGCGCGTGTCCAATCTCGAGGGCCGTATCGGTTGGTTCCGGCGGCCGGAAGATTTCGCCAAGTATGCGGATGCCCTGCGCAAGGCCGGCCTGCCGGAGTGATCCTTTGATCGTCCCTTCGTGGTCGACGGCAAGATAAAATTCAGATTGCGGATTCGCTTCCATCTCGGCGTGAGGCCTGTTTTCGACGAATCTCCAGAAAATCTTCAGGAAGACTCCACGTCCCCTCCGAGCTTGCCGTCGCTTCTGCCGCTACATGTCCCCGCCATGGTCCCGGTATCCACCGGCCGCCGCTCGCACTCGCGCGAGATGACGAAGACACAAGGGGGCGCCATGAAACTTCTTCGCCGCAGGTTCCTGGGTCTGGCCGCGGGTGCGGCCGTGCTGCCGGCCGTCGCCCGTATTGCGCGCGCAGAGACCTATCCGTCGCGGCCGGTCCGGATCGTCGTTCCTTTCGCTGCCGCCGGCCCGAACGACATCATTGCCCGCGTGCTGGGACGATGGCTGTCGGAGCGGCTTGGCCAACCATTCGTGATCGAGAACCGGCCGGGTGCGGCAACCAACATCGGCACCGAGGCCGTGGTCAACGCGGCACCCGACGGTCATACCGTCTTGGTGGTGTCGTTGCCGCACGCGGTCAACGCCACGCTCTACGAGAAGCTGCATTTCAATTTCATGCGCGATATCGCTCCGGTCGCCGGGATCATGCGCGTATCCAATGTGATGGTCGTTGCCCCGGCATTTCCGGCCGGGTCGGTGCCGGAATTCATCAGCTACGCTAAGGCCAACCCGGGCAAGCTCAATTTCGCGTCGTCGGGAATAGGAGCGTCCAACCATATCGCCGGGGAGTGGTTCAAGATCATGACCGGGATCGATATGGCGCACGTGCCATACCGCAGTTCCGGACCGGCGCTGACCGATCTCTTTGGCGGTCAGGTCCAGGTGATGTTCGACGCGATCACGTCCACGATCGAGCATATCAGGGCGGACAGGCTGCGCCCGCTGGCCGTGACGTCGGCGCCGCGCTCGGCCCTGCTTGCGGACACGCCGGTCATGAGCGATTTCGTGCCCGGCTACGAATTGAGCAACTGGTTCGGGCTCGGCATGCCAAGCCACACGCCCTCGGAGATCGTCGACAGGCTCAATATCGCCGTCAATGAGGGTCTCGCGGATCCCGGGTTGAAGGCGCGATTTGCCGACCTGGGAGGAAGCATGCTGCCCGGCTCCCCTGCCGATTTTGGCAGGCTCATCGCCGATGAAACGGCGAAGTGGGGCAAGGTCATCCGCACGGCCAATATCAAGCCGGAGTAGCGCCGCTCAAGGCGATCTTCAAGATCCGCTCGGCAGAGACCTGGCTTGCGGATGCTGCTGGGTTCGATGGCGGGCTGGATCCTTCCTACTGCGTAGACGGATTGATGGTGTACACTGATCCGAGAGCTGCTCGCGGAACGTGCCAGGCCAGTTTCCTCCTTCCACGCTCCTGCCGTCGGCAGCAGTCTTGTTTCGAACGCCGCGCGCCGCGTTCAGCGATGATGCCAGGAGGACTCCATGACGCTGCCCCGCCGTCGGTTCCTGCATGTAGCAGCCGGAGTTGTCGCGCTCCCGGCGCTCATCCGGTCGGGAGGGGCGCAAACCTATCCGTCGCGGCAGATCACGCTGGTCGTGCCGTTCCCGCCCGGCGGTTCGACCGACGTGGCCGCCCGCATCATCGCCGAAAAGATGAAGCCGCTGCTCGGTCAGCCGCTCATCATTGAGAATGTCGGCGGCGCCGGCGGCAGCATCGCCGTCGGCCGCGTCGCGCGCGCGGCTCCCGACGGCTACACCATCGACATCGGCCAGTGGGACACGCATGTCGGCAGCATCGTCTTTAATTTGAACTACGATCTGCAGAAGGATTTCGAGCCGATCGGACTGATCTCGGTCAATCCGCAGCTTTTGGTCGCCAGGAAAACCCTGCCGGCGAACGATCTGCGGGAGTTGATTGCCTGGATGAAAGCGCGTCCCGGCGAAGCCAGGTTTGTCAATCAGCTCGCCGCCGCGCAGGTGAGCGGAATTCTGCTGCAGCAGCTCACGGACACGAAGGTTACGTTCATCCCGTATCGCGGCGCCGGTCCGGCCATGACCGATCTCGTCTCCGGCCAGGTCGATCTGATGGTGGTGCAAAGCGCGGCGGCGCTGCCGCAGGTGCGGGGCGCGACGATCAAGGCGATCGCAAACTTGTCGCCGCTACGCTCGCCTTCGATTCCCGACATCCCGACATCAGACGAGGGCGGCGTGCCGGGATGGCACATGGCGGGATGGTTCGGCTTCTTTGCGCCCAGGGCCACGCCGAAGGACGTCATCGCCAAGCTCAATGGCGCCATGATGCAAGCCCTCGCCGATCCGGCGGTGAAAGCCCGGTTCACCGAGCTCGGGCTCGACGTCGCCGCGCGCGAGCAGCAGACGCCGGACGGACTCGCCGCGTTCCACAAGGCCGAGATCGAGAAGTGGTGGCCGATCATCAAGGCGGCGAACATCAAGGGGGAATAGCAGCTGTCTCATCTTGCCGCGGCATGCGCCGCGCGTTCGGCCGCCAGCATCTGTTCTGCCCGCTCCTTGTCTTCCAGCAGCCGGCCGCTGGCGAGCCGGAGGAAATGGAATCCAAATTCCGGATTCTCGAAATAGAGCGCGCGCACTTCATCATAGGGCAGCGTCAGCACGCGGCCGGATTCGACGCACTCGATCGATTGCGTCCGGTAATAGCCCGGCGTCAGCAGTCCGAGTTCGCCGAAGATCTGGCCGGGCTGAAGCTCGATGTCCCATTCGACCACGAGGTATTTGCCGGTCTCGGCCAGGAACATTTCGTCGGCAAGGTCGCCCTTGTGAAAGAGAATGTCGCCCTTGCGATATTTCCGCCGTTTCATGTAGGGCCGCAGCCAATTCATCGACAGGTCGGTGCCCGCCGCGATGCGAACCTTCTTGATCAGCGCCAGCATCTGATAGAGGCGGATCGAATGCACCGGCAGCAACAGCGCATAAAGCGCGATGGCCGGCAACGACCGCGCCAGCAGCGAGGCCCCCAGCAGACAGAGGGCGCTCACCAGGCTCGTGATGCGCAATGGGATCGCGGTCTTCATCGACATCGACACGACATAGAAAAGGGCGCCGGTGGCGCCCAGCGCGTTGTTCCATGTGATGAAGCTCATCACGTAGTCCGCGGTCCAGTCGTTCATCTCGGCGTCTCCAGTCCGGCATCCGCCGGGCCCCAAGCTTACCAGAGTGCGCGTCGCCTGCCTCGCAAGCTTCCGTCCCGATGGAGGCAGGGCGAGCACGATGGCGCGCGCCGTTGCGTGTCGCAGGCAAATCGCTATTTCGCGTAGAGGCGCCGCGCCGGTGGCGTCGCCCGCGTCGGGCCGGGATCGGCGGGCGACAGCGCATAGGTGAGCCACAGGTTCCAGCCTTCCGGCCGGTTCGCTGCGGCGAACTCCTTGTAGGCTTTGATGCTCACGTTACCGTCGAGGTCGCCCATGGGGATGGCGTAGCCGAGCTGGGCCCCGGCGCTCGCAACGCGGGACTGGAAGCAGCCGACCCGGTCTCCGGCCCCGCCGTCGCAGCTCGCCTGGTTATAGAGGTAGCCGACCAGGCCCATCTGGAGCTGTTTGGTCAGGTAACGCGACGCGCCCCAGTCCAGATGGACGTCGATGCCGTTCTGATATTGGGTGTGGGGATTGACGAAGTTGTAGGTGAAGCCCGCGACCGCGGAGAATTCATATCCGGTCTGTTCGTTCAGATAAGTGTATGCGCCGCCGGCGTCCACCGCGCCGTGCCCGATGCCGATATTGGAAAGGCGCGCGCGATTGTAGGCGCCGACCGGAATGTTGCCGGTCATGTAGGTCATGACGTTATGGACCCCGGCATTCCAGCGCAGCGAGAACTGCGGGGACAGGTCCCCGAAGCCCGTCACAGTATCGCTGATCGTGTCGAACCTGGACCGGGTGGTCGCGAACGGTCCGACCAGCACCGGCGTGTTGAGGACCGCATCGTCGGTCGTTCGCTTGCGACCATAGACCGCCTGCAGGCCGATGGCGGCCTGGCCGCCGAGAACCGGGGTCGCGAACGTGTACGAGGGCGTGATCATCGCCAGATCTTCGGGTGACACCGAGATCGCGCTCACGTTTTCGGCGACCGAGGCCTCGAACCGTCCGATCCTGATGGCGCGCGCGCGCGCGACCTCGCTGCCGGCCGTCGTCGAGGTACGGTACCAGGTCGACGACAACGAGAAGCCGGGCTGCGACGGCGTGGCGGCGAGGCTCCCGAAGGATCCCGGGGTCCAGAAGCTCTCGCCGGTTTCATCCGCGCAGGCGAGGTCCGGCGCGAGCGCGAGCGCAGCCGCGGCGGCGCCGCGCGCCAAGCGTTGCCGCCACGCGCCGTGCCGCCAAGAGCCGTCCCGCGCACCCGATCCCGTCGTCCCCATTGCGCCCCTCTGGAATTCCGCGTCGTGCGCACGTCCTGGCCGCCGCGGCCGCCGCCGGGTCGGCCGGCTCGACTATACGAACGGCCGCGCGCACGGGCGCGGCCGCCGGCACATGAGAACCGGGTCGGCACGAAGAATGTTGGCGATTGTTGCCGGTCGGAAACACCGGCGCCCGGCACGTCGGTCCGGGCGAGGGGATGTCGCGACATTCACAGGCGAATGGTATTCGCCACCGTGAACGGCACCGAACTCCACCTGCGCCGGTTCCAGCCATCACGGCTTCGACTGACGCCGCTCTCAGCATGCCCCCGCGCCATTTCTTCTCCGGCCAATCGCTTCGTTTCGGGGTGCGGACTCCATCGGCTTTGCGCCATGACGGGTCGTCATCCCTCGCCGGATTCGGAGCCGGGCTTGCCCAGCAGGGCGAGAGCCCGGCGCAATTGCCCGCCGGTGCGGTTCAAAGCAGTGGTCGCTTCATTGAGATCGCAGCCATGGAGCAGCAACACCGCAACCTTGATGCTGCCGTCTGCCTGCTTGAGCGCCGCGCGCGCGTCCTCGCGACTGCGGCTGGTGATCCGCATCAGAATGTTCTCGCTCCGCTGCACCAGCTTTTCGTTGACCGCCTTCAGGTCGACCATCAGGCCTTCATAGACGCGACCCAGCAGGATCATGACCAGGGAAGACAACAGGTTGAGGGTGATCCGCTGCGACGTTCCAGCGTTCATGCGGGTCGAGCCGGCGATCGGCTCGGAGCCGGTATCGAGCCAGATGGGATGGTCCGCTTCTTCCAGAATCGGGGTGTCGCGATTGTTTGCGATCCCGACCGTGAGGGCGCCGCGTTCCTTGCTTTCGCGCAGGCACGCCAGGGTGAACGGCGTCTTGCCGCTGGCGGCCACGGCAATGACCACGTCATTGGCATGAATATTGTGCTTGCGCACGAGCCGCACCGCATGCTCGGCCTCGTCCTCGGCGCCTTCGATCGATTTGAGCAGCGCTTCGTTGCCGCCCGCCATCAGAAGGAGCAACCGCTCCGGCGGCCAGTCGAAGGTTGGAATCAACTCGGCGCCGTCCTGGACCGCCAACCGCCCCGAGGTGCCGGCGCCGGCATAAATGAGCCGCCCACTGTCCCGCAGCCGCGCTTCGATGGCGCTGGCCGCGCGCGCGATGGCAGGGCGCACCGCGCGCACCGCGGCCACCGCAGCGAATTGGCCCTCGATGATGGCGTCCAGAATATCCGAAGGATCCCAGACGTCGATCCCGGAATAGCGAGGGCTGGGGCGCTCCGTACTCATTTAATTATCAATAACGTACCAAGCGCGGTATTTTCAATGACAATACCTGCAGCCGCGATTCGTTTCGCGCAGGGCTTTCAAGTGGGCGGTTTCGGGAGCATCACTCGGACATGAGCACCGAGACACTCCTGCTTGGCGTCGACGGCGGTGCCACGCTCTGTCGGGCTCGCCTGCAGGCCATGTCGGGAGAACTGCTCGGCGAAGGGATGGCCGGCCCCGCCAATATTCGTCTCGGCTTGCAGCAAAGCTTTTCCTCGGTGCTCGAGGCCACGACGGAATGCTTGCGCCAGGCCGGGCTGGCACCAGGCGACCTGGCAAGGATTGTCGCGTGCCTTGCCCTGGCGGGCGCCAGCGAGCCCGGCGCTCTTGCCCAGGCGCAGCAGCATGGGCATCCCTTTTGCAAGGCCATGATCACCACCGACGCGCGCGCGGCTTGCATCGGCGCGCATGGCGGCCGCGATGGCGGCGTGCTCGTGGTGGGAACCGGAACCGTCGGCTGGGCGGAGCTTGCGGGGCGCAGCCATCGTGTCGGCGGTTGGGGGCCGGCCGTGTCCGATGAGGGCGGCGGGGCATGGCTCGGATGCGAGGCGCTGCGCCGCGTCTTGTGGGCGCATGATGGTCGCATCCCGTGGACCCCACTGCTCACCGCCGTGTTCGAACAATACGCGGCGGACCCGCACGCCATCGTGAGCTGGACCTCGACGGCGGCGCCGGGGGACTTCGGCGCCCTGGCGCCCGTGATCGTGGAACACGCGTCCAACGGCGACCCCGCCGCTGTCGAACTCATGCGGCTCGCTGCCGGTCATATCGACGGTCTGGCGCAGCGGCTGATGTCGATCGGAGCGCAGCGCCTGTCGCTGGTCGGCGGGCTTTCGCTGCATATCGAGCGCTGGCTGGCGCCGACGACCCGGCGTCAGCTGTCGCCGCCGGCTGGCGATGCACTCGAGGGAGCGCTACAGCTGGCGCGCGCCGCGGCCGGATCGACGGTCGCCTGAGCGCCCCGCGCTGTCATAGGGAAGTCGGACTTGAGCACATTTGGGCGAACCATGGAGGTCGAGGTCCGCGAGGCGCCTGAGGTCTTGCGGCGGCAGTCGGCTGGCGTTGCCGCTCCGATCGCGGAACTGGTCGGCCTCCTCGGGCGCAAACCGGTTCATGTCGTCGTCACCTGCGCCCGCGGCAGCTCGGCCCACGCGGCGACCTTCGGCAAGCACCTGATCGAGCGTCATCTTGGCATCCCGGTCGCGGCCGCCGCCCCGAACATCACCACCATCTACGGCCGGCGCCTGGAGCTGCGCGATCAGCTTTTTCTGGCCATCTCGCAATCCGGGCGCAGCGACGACCTGGTGGAATGCGCCATGATGGCCAAGGCCGCGGGCGCCCGAACGGCGGCGATCGTGAATGACACCGGCAGCGCGCTGGCGGCGGCTTGCGACATCGTGCTGCCCATGGCGGCCGGCCCGGAGCTCAGCGTGGCCGCGACCAAGACGTTCGTGGCCTCGCTCGGTGCCTTGCTGCACCTGGTGGCGGCGTGGACGAAAGACACTGCGCTTGCAACCGCGACCGATCGTCTGCCGGATCGGCTCGCCGCCGCCACCGGATTCGACTGGAGCGCGGCGCTTGATGTTCTGTCCGCAAGCAACAGCCTGGTGACGATCGGGCGTGGCCCGACTTTGGCCATCGCGCGTGAAGCCTCGCTCAAGCTGAAGGAGACCTGCAACCTGCATGCCGAGGCCTTCAGCGGCGCGGAATTCCTGCACGGCCCGGTCGCCTTGGTGTCCACGCTCTATCCGATCCTGATGTTGATGCCGACCGACGAGGCCGCCCGCGGCCTGCGCGAGCTCGCCGTTGATCTCCGCGGCAAAGGCGCATCGGTCTTCGTTGCCGAGCACGGCGAGCCGGAGGCGGGCCGGCTGCCGACGCTTGCTCCCGGTCATGCCGACACCGATGCGGTCTGCCTGATCCAGAGCTTCTACCTCCTGCTCATTCGTCTCGCCGAGCGCCGCGGCACCGATGTGGACCGGCCGCGGCACTTGCAGAAGATCACGCGCACCCGATGAACACATCGTCCCGGCATGCGGTTGCCGCCGACCACGTCTTTGACGGCATGGTCGTGCATCGCCATGCCGCTGTCGTGATCGAGGACGGACACGTCGCCGGCATCGTGCCGCGGCCGGAGGTGCCGGCGGCCCTGACGGTCCGCACGCTGCCCGACGGAGCATGGCTCGCGCCCGGCTTCATCGACCTGCAGGTCAATGGCGGCGGTGACGTGCTGTTCAATGACGCGCCGACGCCGGCGAGCATCACGGCGATCGCGGCCGCGCACCGAAAGTTTGGAACAACGGGCATTCTGCCCACCTTCATCAGCGATACGCCTGACAAGACGAGCGCTGCGATCGCGGCCGTCGCGATGCTGGCCGATCGCGATCCGAGCGTGCTTGGCATCCACCTGGAGGGGCCGTTCCTGTCGCCCGAGAAGCCGGGAGTGCACGACCCCCGCGCGTTGCGCGCGCCCACCGCGGAGGACCTGCAGACGCTCACCCGGCCGCGCAAGGGCGCGATGCTGGTGACGCTCGCGCCGGAACGGGTGCCGTCCGGTTTCATTGCGCAACTGACGGCCGCGGGCATCCGCGTTTCGCTCGGACATTCGATGGCAACCTACGACGAAG
>Ga0210380_10000839_pt1 | contig 12774 bp, 10 predicted proteins | sample PLM4_5_coexredo_FD_155476 | JGI IMG/M metagenome (GOLD analysis project Ga0210380, IMG submission 155476) | Groundwater sediment microbial communities from an aquifer in East River, Colorado, USA - PLM4_5_coex redo | ecosystem: Environmental > Terrestrial > Soil > Riparian zone | place: USA...
CGATATTTCCCAGCACCGTCATCAGCGACCGGAGCTTGTTGCCCCAGATCGTCTGAAGAGCGAGGCGGATCGATTCGAGAATCTGCAATGCTGGCTGCTGCCTTTACCACGAAGGCCACGAAAATCGAAGGATACGAAGAATCAGTTTTTTCGTGAACGTCGCGACCTTCGTGGCTATCTCATCGGATTTATCTTGACCGGTGAGCCGTCGGAAAGCTGACGCACGGAATCGAAGGGGCCGGTCACCACCTGGTCGCCTGCCTTCAGTCCCGAGAGCACTTCGAAGTATCGCTCGCCTGCGACCCCGACCTTCACCGGCTCGAACACGACGCGGCCGTCCCGGAAGACGAACACGCCCTCTGTTTCCTTTCGCACCTGCCCGGGCGCCGGCTCCGGCGGCGCCCGGGGCGCGGCCGGGATTGGCGTGCCGAACGCATTCCGCTGCACGGGCGGAGGGGGTTCGTGAATCAACGTCCCTTTCTGATCGAAGAGCATCTCGCGCACGGTGAGTGACTGAATCGGCACAGCGACGGCGTGGCTGCGCCTCGCGGTTGTGATCTCCGCGGTGCACGTGAAACCAGGACGGACGTCAGGCACGGGCTCATCGATCGTGACGACGACTTTGAAATTCGTCGCCTGCCGTTGTCCGGTGTTGATCGTTTGCGCGGCCGTCTGGATCGGACTGTTGCCGATCTCGGTGACGTGGCCCTTGAACATCCTGTCGGCCACGGCATCGATCGTCACGACGGCGACCTGCCCGATCGTCACGTTGGGGATGTCGGTCTCGTCGACCTCAATCTCAGCCTGGATGGCGGACATGTCGGCGACCGTCAACAGCACGGTCCCGGCATTGTTCATCGTGCCGACCACGACGTTCTCGCCTTCTTCGATGTTGCGCCGGGTCACGATGCCGTCCATCGGCGACGAAATCGTCACCTGGCTCAGGCTGTAGCGCGTGGTCGAGAGACCCGCCTGCTCCTGCTTGATCTGCTGCTCACGCGTCTGCACTTCCTGCTGACGCGTTTTCAGCTCGGCCTCGCGGACCGTCACGTCGTTTTGTGCCCGCTCGAGCGCTTCACGCGTCGTGAGGCCATCCTTGGCAAGGTCCTGTTGGCGCTTGAGCGTCTGCTGCGCGAGCTGGAGGTTGGCGCGCGCCTGTTCCACCGCCGTCGTCGACTCCTGCAGCGACGATTGCGCGGCGGCCACGCTCGCCTCGCCGCGTTCGAGTTGTCCCGCCAGCGAGCGGGGATCGATCTCCAACAGGAACTGTCCGGCCTTCACGCGCTGGCCTTCCTGCACGGCGAGCCGCGTGACACGCCCCATCGTTGTCGCCGACACGTTGACCTGGCGCTTCGGCTGGATCTTTCCGGACGCCGAGACGAGTGCGTCGAGGTCACGGGTTCGAACGGTTTCGACCGCGATGGCCGGCAGGTCGTTCCGGTTGCGCCAGATACGTGCGCCTATGCCGCCCGCGGCAAGGAGGACGAGGACGACCAGGATCATCCACGTCCGCCGTCTCATGTCGTGCCTCCCGATACGGCCATGGCGAGCGCCGCCAGGAACGCGAGAGCGACGTATGCGCCGGCGAAGACGAGCGCGAGGCGACGCGTGGGCCGCTCGTAGAGCACCGACATCCCGATTGCCAGCACGACGATCCACCAGACCACGAAGAGATCAATGACGCCAAGGAACCGCGCAACAGGTGAGGCTTCATCCAGCATCGTAAAGAACTGGACGAGCGTTGTCGGGCTGGCAATCGATTCGCGGAGGTAGTCGACTGGCGTCGCAATCACCTGGCGCAGCGCCAGAATGAGGCCTGCGTAGCACACGACCGCCAGGACTTGGGCATAAGAGGCCGGGTGGTGGGTCGTCCGGTTCAGTACGAGGTAGAGGAACGCCGCAAACCCGAATGCGAGCGCCGGCCCGGTCGCAAGCGCCGTCGCCGCTGCGTACGTGAGGTCAAACCTGGCGCTGGCTGCCGTCTGTTCCATGCGCGAATACTGCGCATCGCCAACCGTCTGCCCGAATGCGAGCGCCGTTCGCTCCCACTGATCGACGAGCGCCTGTTGACCAACCTGGGTGCGCAGGAACCCCGCGCCGCAGACGAAGGTGAGGACCGTCGTCCCGATGAGCACAGGCGCCCACGCAGGCGTCGCAATAATGACGGCAAAGGTCGCGCGAGGTCGTCGGATCACACCGTAGACACGCCCAGGAAGCGAGTTCAACCGTAAGACTCCTGATACGATAACTGGTTGGTTCAAACCACTATATCTGCTATACGAATCATCACCTTCAGACGATTCGTCTCCCTGTTCGTCTTTGTGCTCCTCCTCGCTGGCGCTGCCAGCGTCTGTTCCGCCCAAATTGTTGAAAGCGTTGGGAATCGCGCGCTGGGAATGGGCGGAGCGTTCGTGGCTGTCGCTTCCGACAGCAGCGCGACCTGGTGGAATCCGGCCGGCCTGGCGACCGGCCCGTTTTCGGACGTGGCGGTAGCTCAGGGGGTGGTCGATCTCAAGGAGAACGAGCCGGCCCGCCGGGACCGAGTGTCCTTTTTTGCAGCATCCGCCCCGATGGTTGGTTTCAGCTATTACCGCTTAAGAATCACCGACATACAACGATCCGGGGCTAAAGGACAGCCCGTTGAGGACCGAGAAGATACACGGGCCGGAGTGTCCGTGCGGTCGTTTTCTGTCAGCGAGTTGGGTCTTACGGTCGTCCAGACGATGCTGCCTGGGGTTCATGCCGGAGCCACATTGAAATACGTACGCGGGACTTTGCGCGGCGACACCGGCGATGCAGTGCGGCGGCCCTCCGAATTGCTCGACAGTGGGGAAGAACTGGACGGCGGGGCCGCTGAGAACCGTTTCGATCTCGATGCCGGAGTAATCGGCGTTGCCGGTCCCGTGCGCGTCGGGGTCGTGATGCGAAATATTCGCGCGCTGAAATTCGGCGATGGCGGTTTCACGCTTCCGCGGCAAACGCGGGTTGGAGTGGCTCTGGACATTGAGAAAGCCGGCGGACCGCCGCTGACCCTTGCCGTTGATGCGGACGCGCGGACGTACACGACGGGATCCGGCGACCGGCGTGTCATCGCGGCCGGTGTGGAGCAGTGGCTCGGTATGCGGCGCATCGGCGTCCGCGGCGGCGGACGCTTCAACATGGTCGGCGCCAGGGAGCGCGTGGCGACGGCCGGCGCGAGCGTCCTGGTGCGCACGGGGTTGTACGTCGAAGGACAGGTGACGCGCGGCGGCGCGGACGCGGAGCGCGGTTGGGGCGTCGGAGCACGCATGACCTTTTAGGCGGGTGTTATTCACTGATGACAAGCCACAGAGACTCAGAGAGACAGAGGAAAGAATGACTTGTCTCTGTGACGCTGTGTCTCTGTGGCCCGTGAGAGCGATTTTCTAAAGCATGGCGGTCCGCATTGGTGAGCTGCTTCTCAAAGAGAGGCGCATCACACCCGAGCAACTTCAGGAGGCTCTGAACTATCAGCGCCAGAACGGCGGAAAACTAGGTTTTAACCTCATCAAGCTGGGGTACGTGAAGGACGAGGAGATCACCGCGCTCCTCAGTAAGCAGTACGGCGTGCCCTCGATCGCGCTGACGCAGTTCGAAATCGACCCGGCGGTCGTGAAGCTGGTACCCGGGGAGACCGCGCAGAAGTATCAGATCGTCCCGCTCTCGCGCGCCGGCGCGACGCTGACGATCGCGATGACCGACCCGACCAACGTGTTCGCCATGGACGACATCAAGTTCATGACGGGCTACAACGTCGAGCCGGTCGTGGCGTCGGAGACGGCGGTCATCGAGGCGATCGCGAAGTACTACGGAAAGGGTGCGCCGGCGGCGGCGGATATCGTTCCGCCAGGCGCCAGCGCGCTCGAGCTCGCGAGCAAGGGGCTCGAGGAGATGCAGGCGCTCGGCGACGCCGGCGACGTCGAGGTCCTTCAAGAGTTCGAGGAGATCAGCGCCGAGCAGCTCGCCAGGCAGGGCGAGGAAGCGCCGGTCATCAAGCTGGTGAACGTCATCCTGATGTCGGCCATCCAGAAGGGCTCGAGCGACATTCACATCGAGCCGTACGAGAAGGAGCTGCGGGTCCGGTACCGCGTGGACGGCATTCTCTACAACATCATGTCGCCGCCGATGAAGTTCCGCGACGCGATCACCTCGCGCATCAAGATCATGTCGAAGCTCGACATCGCCGAGAAGCGCCTGCCGCAGGACGGCCGCATCAAGATCCGCTTTCAGGACGCCGGGAAGACCAAGGAGATCGATTTCCGTGTCTCGTGCCTGCCGACGCTCTTCGGCGAGAAGATCGTCATGCGTCTGCTCAACAAGGACAACCTGATGCTCGACATGACCAAGCTCGGGTTCGAGTCCGAGTCGCTGGTCAAGTTCGAAACCGCGATTCAGAAGCCCTGGGGCATGGTCCTCGTGACGGGCCCGACCGGTTCGGGTAAGACGAACACGCTGTACTCCGCCATCTCCAAGATCAACACGATGGAGACGAACATCATGACCGCGGAGGACCCGGTTGAATTCAACCTGGTCGGCGTGAATCAGGTCCAGGTGCGCGAGAACATCGGCCTCAACTTCGCCGCGGCGCTGCGCAGCTTCCTCCGCCAGGACCCGAACATCATCCTCGTCGGCGAAATTCGAGACTTCGAGACGGCCGAAATAGCGGTAAAGGCGGCGTTGACCGGCCACCTTGTGCTGTCGACGCTCCACACCAACGACGCGCCGAGTACGGTCAACCGTCTGATGAACATGGGCATCGAGCCGTTCCTGGTCGCCAGCTCGCTCAATCTCGTGTGCGCCCAGCGTCTGGTGCGCAGGATTTGCAAGAACTGCTCGGCTCCGCACCCATCGACGGCTCCCGCGCTGATGCAGGCGGGCTTCAATGCCGAAGATGCAAAAACGGTGGTTCCGAACAAAGGCAAGGGTTGCGAGAAGTGCAACCACACCGGCTACAAGGGCCGCGTCGGCTTGTACGAAGTGATGGACGTCACGGAGGATCTGCGCGAGCTGATTCTCGTCGGCGCATCGTCGCTCGAACTGCGCCGCAAGGCGATTGACGAAGGAATGATCACGCTGCGTGGAAGCGGGCTGCGCAAGGTCAAAGAGGGCGTAACGACGATCGAAGAGGTCGTCAGGGAGACCGTGAAATGACGTTGCCAGAGCTGCTCAAGAAGACGGTGGAGCTCGAAGGGTCCGACTTGCACCTGACGATCAGCACGCCGCCGCAAGTGCGCGTGCACGGTCACCTGCAGCGCCTCGAGGGCGCGGACCTGACGCCGTCGGAAACCAAGGCGCTCACGTACAGCGTCCTCACCGATTCGCAGAAGAAACGCTTCGAGGAGGCGCTCGAGCTCGACTTCTCCTTCGGCATCAAAGGGCTCGCGCGCTTCCGCTGCAACATGTTCAACCAGCGGGGCGCCGTCGGCGCGGTCTACCGGTTGATCCCGGAGAAGATCCGAAGCTTCCAGGAGCTGGGGCTGCCGACGGTCCTCGCGAATCTCGCCGAGCGGCCCAGGGGACTCGTCCTCGTGACCGGTCCCACGGGGAGCGGCAAGTCGACGACACTCGCGGCGATGATCGACAAGATCAACATCGAGCGGAAGGATCACATCCTTACGATCGAGGATCCGATCGAGTACATCCACCAGCACAAGGGCTGCCTCGTGAACCAGCGCGAGGTGCACAGCGACACGCTGAGCTTTGGGAGCGCGCTGCGCTCCGCGCTCCGCGAGGATCCGGACATCGTCCTCATCGGCGAGCTGCGCGATCTGGAAACGGTGGAATCGGCGCTGCGCATCGCGGAGACGGGCCATCTCACGTTCGGGACGCTCCATACCAACTCCGCGGCGCAGACGATCAACCGCATCATCGACGTCTTCCCGGCGCACCAGCAGAGCCAGATCCGGACGCAGCTGTCGCTCGTGCTCGAGGGGATCGTCTGCCAGGCGCTGCTGCCGAAGCTTGGAGGCGGGCGCGTCTGCTCGCTCGAGATCATGGTTCCGACGCCCGCGATCCGGAACCTGATCCGCGAGGACAAGGTCCATCAGATTTATTCGGCCATGCAGACGGGCCAGGAAAAGCTCGGCATGCAGACGGCGAACCAGTCGCTGGCGTCGCTGCATATGAAAAAGCTGATCAATCTCGAGACGGCGCTGAACGCCTCGTCCAACAAGGAGGAACTGCAGGAAATGATTCACCGCGGCGTCGGGGTTGTGGCCGGCGCCGGCCTCAGCAGGCCGGGGATGCCGCCTCGGCCGGCAATTGGCCGATAAGTGGGCAGGGACACGGGATCGGGGATCGGGATCTCGACTCTGTGGAGCCGGAAGTTGGGATTTGGGATTTGAGACTAGGGATTTGAGCTATGCCAACGTTTGCCTATAGCGGACGGACGCGTGCCGGTGAGACGGTCACCGGCGAACGCGTCGCGGACACGATGGATGCGGTTGTCGCCGGGTTGCGGCGCGAGCAGGTCCTCGTCACGACGATCAACCCGACCAAGGAGAAGGCCGCCGCCAAGGCGCCGAAAGCGCCCCGGGCCAAGGGTGTCAACTCCAAGAATCTCGCGGTCTTCGTCCGCCAGTTCTCGGTGATGATCGACGCCGGCCTCCCACTGGTGCAGTGCCTCGAAATCCTGGGCGCGCAGGAGGAGGACCAGAATTTCGCCGGTGTTATTCTCGCGACGCGCGGCGACGTCGAAAGCGGCGCGTCGCTGGCCGACGCGATGAAGAAGCACCCGAAGACCTTCGACCCGCTCTTCACCAACATGATCGCTGCCGGCGAAGCCGGCGGTATTCTCGACACGATTCTCAAGCGCCTTGCGACGTACATCGAGAAGGCCGTCAAACTCAAAGGCCAGGTCAAGTCGGCGATGATTTACCCGGTCGCCGTCGTCGTCATCGCCGTCGTCGTCGTTGGCGTCATTCTGTGGAAGGTTATTCCGACGTTTGCGAACCTGTTTGCCGGCCTCGGCGCGGAGCTGCCGCTGCCGACGCGCGTCGTCATCGCGCTCAGCAACAACCTGGTGCGCTTCGGACCATTCCTCATCGTCGGACTGGTGGGCGCCAGCTTCGGCTTCAAGTCGTACTACGCGACGCCGAAGGGACGGATGGTGATCGACGCGATCGTGCTGAAGTTGCCGATCCTCGGCCTGCTGATGCGGAAGATCGCGGTGGCGCGGTTCTGCCGCACGCTCTCGACGCTGCTCGCCTCGGGCGTGTCGATTCTCGAAGCGCTCGACATCACGGCGAAAACGGCCGGCAACGCGGTCATCGAGCAAGCGATCCAAACCACGCGTACGAGCATCGAGCGCGGTGAAACGATTGCAGCGCCGCTGAAGGAGACCGCGGTGTTTCCGCCGATGGTCGTGCAGATGATTGGCGTCGGCGAGGCGACAGGCGCGCTCGACACGATGCTCAGCAAGATCGCGGACTTCTACGAAGAGGAAGTCGATGTGGCGGTCGCCGGTCTGCTGACGCTGATGGAGCCGCTGATGATCGCGGTTCTCGGCGGCGTCGTCGGCGGCATCGTCATCGCGATGTACATGCCGATCTTCAGCCTGATCAGCAAGCTGGGCCAGAACTAGGATTGCTGTGGACCTGCGTTCGCGTCTCTCGACGCTGATCGCTGTCCGAGTCGTTGTCGGCACCGTGCTGCTCGGCTCGGCGCTCCTGGTCGAGATCAACCGGCCTGGCGCGTTTCCACGTGACCCGTTCTTCCTGCTCATCGGCCTGACGTACGCGCTGAGCGTGCTCTACATGGCATCGCTCAGGTTCGTCGACCGTTACCCCTGGATCGCCGACGCGCAGCTTGGCGCCGATGCGTTCCTCGTCTCCGCCTTCATCCACGTCACCGGCGGTATCACCAGCTATTTCTCGTCGCTGTACCTGCTGCCGATCATGGCGGCGAGCACCGTGCGGTTCCGCCGGGGCGCGCTGCAGGTGGCGGCGCTCAGCGTGGTGCTGTATCTCGCGCTTGTCTCGTCGCAGTATCTCGAGCCGACCGCGTTTTTTCCCGCGTCGTGGCAGGCGCTCGGACCCTCGGAGCTGCCGACAGCGCGCTTCGCGCAATACACGGTTGCCATCAACCTGTTCGGGTTCTTCGCCGTGGCTCTACTGTCAGGATCGCTCGCGGAAAACCTGCGTACCGCCGGCGCGAGCCTGGAACGCGCATCGACACAGATTGCCGATCTGCGCGCGTTCAACCAGTACGTCATCGACAGCATGCTGAGCGGCCTCGTCACCGCCGATATGGACGGCCGCATCCTCACCTTCAATCGCGCGGCAGCCTCGATCACGGGACTGAGCACGGGGCAGGCCATCGGTCACGATGTCGGCGAGGTGCTCCAGTTGCCCACGGAGCTTCGCGGCCGGCTGCTCACGCTCGGCGAGACGCGGAGCCAGCGGGCGGACCACCAGTACCGCTGGCCGGACGGTCGGCAAATGGAGATCGGCTTGACCGTCACGACGCTTTCGCTGCCGGACGGCCGTAGCAGGTATCTGTTGACCTTCCAGGACGTCACAGAAGTCAGGCGGCTCGAGAGGGGCGCCCGGATGCAGCAGCGGCTGGCGGCGGTCGGCGAGATGGCGGCCGGTATTGCGCACGAGATCCGCAATCCGCTGGCGTCGATGTCAGGCTCGATTCAGGTCCTCCGGCAGGAGCTGGCGCTTAGCGAGGACCAGGCCCAGCTGATGGACATCGTGCTGCGCGAATCGGAGCGCCTCAACGAAACGATTCGTTCGTTCCTGGCCTACGCGCGCCCCCAGCGCTTCACGCTCACTCGCCTTGACATCCGCCGCGTCGTGCACGACACGGCCACTCTGCTGCGTAACAGCGCCGAGGTCAGGGACGACCACGTGATCGACGTGAATCTGCCAGACGATCCAGTCTGGTACGAAGCGGACGAAAACCAGATCCGGCAGATCCTCTGGAATCTTGCGACCAACGGATTACGCGCGATGTTGTCGGGCGGCCGTCTGGTGCTGTCGGCAAAGATCGAGCGCGAGGCCCGGCAGGATGAGTTGACCATCACGATCGAGGACCAGGGCTGCGGCATTCCGCCGACTGAGCTCGACAGTCTCTTTCAGCCCTTCCGCAGTTCGTTCGAGAAGGGGACGGGCCTCGGCCTTGCCATCGTTCATCGCATCGTGACCGACTACAACGGCTCGATTCAGGTGTTGTCGACGGTCGGGACCGGGACGACCGTCCGCGTCCGGTTGCCGCTTCAGGCGCCCACGCGAAACGACGAGCCTGCGACCGGGACGCCGGTCGTGGCCGGAGATCGCGCGAGAATATGAGCCCCCCTCCCTCGCATGCGAAAGCTCCCGTGGCCGATGCCGCCAGTTCGCTGCCGGCTCCAGCGAAGGTTCGCATTCTCGTCGTTGATGACGAGCCGTCGATGAGGGAGATGTTGCGCATCGTGCTGCGGCGCGACGGGTATGAGGTGATGATCGCGGAAAACGGACGCGACGCCATCGAGCAGCTGCACCGCTCGCAGTTTGATCTCCTACTTTCGGATATCAAGATGCCGGACGTGACCGGTGTCGAGGTCCTGCGGGCCGCGAAGGACATCAATCGCGACATCGTGGCATTCATGATGACGGCGCACGCGTCGACGAACACTGCCGTCGAGGCGATGCGTCTAGGGGCTGTCGACTACTTCACAAAGCCGTTCAGCATGGACGAGCTCCGTCTGAAGATCCGCCAGCATCTGGAGACCCACCGCCTCAAGCAGGAGAACGTCCTGCTGAAGAAGGCGCTGAATACGCGCTACGAGTTCTCCAATATCATCGGGCGTAGCGAACCGATGCTCGACGTCTTCCGCATGGTGGAAACCATCGCGAAGACCCTCAGCACCGTGCTCATCACCGGCGAGTCCGGCACTGGAAAGGATCTCGTGGCGCGCGCGATCCACTACAACTCGCTGCGGGGTGAGCATCCGTTCGTGGCACTGAACTGCGGAGGGGTGCCGGAAACGCTCCTCGAGTCCGAGCTGTTCGGCCACATGCGCGGGGCGTTCACCGGCGCCGATTCGAATAAGAAAGGGCTGATGGAGGTCGCGGAGCGCGGCACCATCTTCCTCGACGAGATCGGGGAGATGAACGCGACGATGCAGGTGAAGCTGTTGCGCGTTCTGCAGGACCGCCGGTTCCGGCGGCTTGGCGGCACCGAGGAGGTGCAGGCCGACATCCGCATCATCGCGGCGACCAACCAGGACCTCCCGAAGCTGGTGGCCGAGGGGCGGTTCCGAGAAGACCTGTTTTACCGAATCAACGTGATCCCGATGCAACTGCCGCCCCTGCGCGATCGCCGCGAGGACATTCCGCTCCTTGCGGACCATTTCCTCGAGAAATACGCGGAGCAGATGAACAAGCCGGTGCTGACCATCTCGCACGAGGCGATCGTGCTGCTGCAGGGCTATGGATGGCCGGGGAACGTCAGAGAGCTCGAAAACGTGATTGAGCGGGCCGTCGCGCTCGAACAGTCCCCAACGGTGTTGCCCGATTCACTCCCGGCGGACGTCCGCGGAGGCCGCGGTCAGCCCGCGACGCCCTGCGCGCCGGAACAGATCGCGGTGGCGCCGCTGCCGGATCTCGGCGAGGGGTTCGATCTCGAGGCCAAGGGCGAGGATTTCTATCGCCATTACATATCGCTTGCGCTCGAGCGCGCGGGCGGCGTCCAGGTGAGAGCTGCGGAAATGCTGGGCATGAGCTTCCGGTCGTTCCGCTACTACGCAAAGAAGTTCAACGTGCGATAGTGACGAGACACGTCAGTAGCCGCCAATTCTTGGCAGCTCGAGATTGACAGTTTTTGCCATGGCTGGTTACTCTCAAGATCGTACATCTCGTAAGTATTGGCACTTATTGAATTTGTCATCGTCTAGAGCTCGTTGGGAAGATGGCTCCGTCCTTGCTCTGAGCTGGGCCATACGTGAGGCGCCGTGTCGGACGGCGAACCGAAACAACTACGACGGGGCCCTTCCGGCCCGAGCGCACTCAAGGAGATTTCTGTGAAGAACATGAAGAAAAATGAAGGTTTCACGCTTATCGAGCTGCTGATCGTCGTGGCGATCATCGGCATCATCGCCGCGATCGCTGTTCCCGGGCTCCTGCGAGCCCGTCAGTCGGGTAACGAAGCGTCGGCCATCGGGTCGGTGCGCGCCATCAACAGCGCGGAAGCGACCTACGCGGCGAGCTGCGGCGGCGGTGGTTACGCGCAGACCCTGACCGTTCTCGGCCTGGCGCCGGCGGGCGGCGTCCCCTTCATCAGCCCGGACCTGTCAGCCGCAGATCCGGCGCTCAAGAGCGGCTACACGATCACCTTGGCGGACGGACTGGGCGCGATCGACGTGCTTGCGGCGGCCAACACCTGTAACGGAGCGGGGTCCAACTCGCGTACGACCTTCTACGCGCACGCGGAGCCCATCCAGGTCGGCAGCACCGGCCAGCGTTCGTTCGCAAGCAACCAGACCGGAACGATCTACCAGCTGGCGACCGGCGCAGCCATCCCGAACACGATGGCCGGCGCGCAGATTCTCCAGTAAGAACAACAACGATCCAGGGCAGGCCAGCGATGGCCTGCCCGCAATTTCCAAGTTTTTCGCGGCGGGTCCCTGGGGACCCGCCCTCAATAGGACGGAGATCCTCGTGAAGAGGCAGAGAGACGACGGATTCACGCTCATCGAGCTCCTGATCGTCGTCGCGATCATCGGCATCATCGCCGCGATCGCGGTGCCCGGTCTGCTCCGGGCGCGGCAATCGGGCAACGAAGCATCCGCCATCGGTTCGGTGCGCTCGGTGAACAGCGCCGAGGCGACCTATGCGGCCAGCTGTGGCGGCGGCGGCTTCGCGCAGTCGCTGACCGTTCTCGGCTTGGCGCCAGCGGGCGGCGTCCCCTTCATCAGCCCCGACCTGTCAGCCGCCGATCCGGCGCTCAAGAGCGGCTACACGATCACCTTGGCGGACGGACTGGGCGCGATCGACGTGCTTGCGGCGGCCAACACTTGTAACGGGGCGGGATCCAACTCGCGCTCCGCGTTCTACGTCCACGCCGAGCCCATCCAGGTCGGCAGCACCGGTCAGCGCTCGTTCGCGAGCAACAACGCTGGAACGATCTACCAGCTTGCGTCAGGCGCGATAATCCCAAACACAATGGCCGGAGCGCAGCTGCTCCAGTAAGACCCTGGCCAATCCGGCGACGTCTCAAGGAAGTGCCCCTAACCGGCGCCTCTTTGTGTTTCCGGGCGTTGTTTTGTAGGATGCCCCCGCATGACTAAGTACTCCCGCCCGCTCGTCGTCGCGCTCGCGCTTCTGGCCCTGGGTGCGTCAATTGCCGCGTTGTACGTCCACTACCGCATCATCCAGGACCCGACCTACACGAGCTTCTGCGATATCAACGAGACCGTCAGCTGCGAAGCCGTGCTCGAAAGCCCCTATGCGACCGTGCGCGGCGTGCCGGTTGCTGCAGGCGGCGTGATCTGGTCGGCTTTGGTGCTGCTCATCGCTGCGCGCGGCATGCGCCGTGACAATCCCGATGCGTACGCGGCGGCTGCCGGGTACGTGTTCGTTCTCGCAACTGTCGGACTCTCCGCGGTGCTGTATCTCGGCTACGCGTCGTTCTTCATCATCGGGAAGATGTGTCCCTTGTGCATGGCGATGTACGTGTCGGTTATCGGCATCTTCCTAGTGACCGGCGGAATCTCGATGTCGCTGAGCGCCCTGCCGTCGCGTTTCGAGAGGGAACTCAAATCGGTGGACACGA
>Ga0210380_10000840_pt1 | contig 12768 bp, 10 predicted proteins | sample PLM4_5_coexredo_FD_155476 | JGI IMG/M metagenome (GOLD analysis project Ga0210380, IMG submission 155476) | Groundwater sediment microbial communities from an aquifer in East River, Colorado, USA - PLM4_5_coex redo | ecosystem: Environmental > Terrestrial > Soil > Riparian zone | place: USA...
GAGTCCGCTGCCGGTGTTGTAGATCACGACCCGCGACTCGGCGGCAATCTCACCACTCGCCCGGAGCTGGCGCAGCGCCGCGAGCGTCGCGCCGCCCTCGGGACATGCCAGGCACCCCTCGGCCGTGGCCAGGTCGCCCATGCCGTCCAGCATTTCCTCTTCGCTGACCGCGACCGCGGTCCCGCCGGATTCCTTCACGGCTCGCAGGATCAGGCGATCCGCGAACGGCGACGGCACCCGCAGACCGCTCGCGAGCGTCCACGCGTCGGCCCACGGCTCGGCATGATCGGCGCCCGCTTCGAACGCGCGCACAATCGGCGCGCAGCCACGCGACTGGACCACGACCAGGCGCGGCATCGGATCGCTGCACCAGCCGAGCTGCTTCAATTCCAGGAATGCCCGCCACATCCCCACGAGGCCAGTGCCACCACCGGTGGGGTACAAAACAACATCGGGAAGACGCCATCCACCTTGCTCAGCGAGTTCATAACCGAGCGTCTTCTTCCCCTCGAGTCGGAAGGGCTCTTTAAAAGTCGAGACGTTCCACCACTCCGGCGCCGGCGCCCAGGTCGCGAGCGCCTTTCCGGCGTCGGCGATCGTGCCCTGTACTTTCTTGATTTCCGCCCCGAACGCAGCGGCAGCGATCACGAACGCTTCGGGAGTGGTCTCCGGCAGAGCGACCCGGCATTTGAGTCCCGCAGCGGCCGCGTACGCGGCGGCGGCGGCACCGGCATTGCCCGCTGACGGCAACGCGACGCCGGTCTTCTCGAACGCGAGCGCACCATTGATCGCAAGCGCCAGTCCGCGCGCCTTGAAGCTTCCGGTCGGGTTGCCGGCTTCTTCCTTGAGCCACAGCTCCGCGACCCCGACCTCATCCGCGAGCCGCCCCATCGGGAGCAGCGGCGTGCCGCCTTCGCCGAGCCGGACCGGCGGCGGATCGGCCGCGAACGGAAGAACCGCGCGATAACGCCACAGGTCGGAGCCGAAGCGCCCGAGATCGTCCCGGCGCACCGCGCCGCGAATCGCCGCCAGGTCGTAGCGCGCCAGCAGCGGCTGACCACACGACTCGCACACCGAGCGCGGCGCGCTGTGATCGTGCGAGCGGCCACAGCCGGAACACTCGAAGCCGAGGAAATGCGGGCTGAACGACGTGCGGAGGCGATCGTCCATGGCCCGGCAGCATACCCGAATCAGACCTGCGTCACTGCATGCGCCACCGCCGCGCCGGAACTCTTTCTCCGGAACTCTTTCTGAAGTAACTCAATGCGATCGCCTGCCCGCGCGGGACTCGCGCTTGTGCTTCATGAACTCCTTGCCGTAGACACGCTCAGCTTCGAACTGATTGTGCGCTCGACAACGCAGCCGAAGGTTCTCGACGGTTGCCGTCCCTCCTCGCGCCACCGGAACAACGTGGTCATATTCGAGATAGTCGCGTGACGGGCAGCGATGGCCGCTCCCACTACTGAAGGTGCACTGCCCTCCATCGCGCTCCCACACTCTGGACTTCACGCCGCTGGGGATGTAACGCGGGTTCTGGCTGGTGGATCGTGAGCGTCGAGTCGTGGGCCTGTCCGTCGCTCCGCACCGAGCCTTCGTCAGAGTCTTGACCAACAACTCGAGGGCGCGATGGACGATCTTCGCAGGCTCACGCGAAGGGAGCCGATGACTCATCAGCTCCCTGCGCGCGCCGGAGCAGATCCTGAGTCTCCTGCTCGACCGTCAAGTGCCACTCGACGCGCCCGGGCGAATGGGGCTGGATCTGCGGCCTCGGCATCGGCGGAACGGCCGTTCCCTCGGGTGGACGCTCGCGTCCGTCCGCAGCAGACACGGATCCCTGAGAAATGCTCACCTCACGGTTTTCTTCCAGAGAATTTGGAGACGTCTCCATTTTCTCCGAGAGAATCAGTTCGGTGGGTGGATCAGCGACCTGGAAATGCGCCGGGAAGTCAGGTCGGGGAAAACGGTCCGCCACCAGGCGCTCGATCCCCGCCCGGCTCTGGTTTGCCGCGGACGCCAGCAACTCGTCGGCGTTCTCACGTGTCAGGAACGGAACCAGAATCACCAGCGTCGAGACGTGGTACTTGCGTTCGGCGATTCCATGGAGAATGAGGGGGAATTTCCGAGCGGCGCGTGCGACCCGCACCCGCTTGTAGGCATCCTCCCGGGGCAGTCGCAGATGTCCGACGCAGTAGTCGCGCATCGACGCATATCCGGCCGGCAGGTACAGGCGGCGCGCTTCGGTTTCGGCGATGCGGGCAAGTCGCCAGGCGGTGTCGATTCCCTCGCGATCGTGGTCGTTATCCAGATCGACGAGGAGAATTGGATCAGGAACGTGGGCGAGCGAGAAGTGATTCATGGCGATCAACCGCGGGGGCGGGTTCGCCGGAGGCGCATCGTTTGTAGCACACGCCCATGCGTCGTGTGTCACAAGAATGCAATTCATCGCGACGCGTGACGACGCGCCACGCGTGACGACGCGCGACGCGCGACGTGCGACGCGTGACGACGCGCGGCGACTACTGCTCCTCGCGCAGTTCCTCTCGCAACTTCAGGAACGACTCATAGCGCCGTCGTGCGACCTTGCCAGCGGCGACCGCCGCGCGCACCGCGCAGCCCGGCTCGTTCTGGTGCGCGCAGTCGCCGAACTTGCAGCTGCCAAGGAACGGAACGAACTCGGGCCATGCATGATCGAGCGTGTCGGGCTCGATTCCCCACAAGCCGAACGCGCGCATCCCGGGCGTATCGATCAACTCGACGTCGCCCTCCGGCTTCAGCAGCGTTGCCGAGGTGGTCGTGTGACGGCCCTTGCCGGTCTTCGCGTTCACCTCTCCGACCAGCAGATCGAAGCCGGGTTCGAGCGTATTGAGCAGCGAGCTCTTGCCAACTCCCGAGTGGCCGAGGAACAGGCTGCGCAGTCCATGCAGGACCTCGTGGAGTTCCTCGACACCTTCCCCGCTCTTCGCGCATACGGCGTGACCGGCGACTCCGGCCACCGCGTAGTCGGCGAGCAGCGGGGCCGCATCGCCCGGCGCCAGGTCGGTCTTGTTGAGCACCAGGCGAGCAGGAAGTCCTGCATGCGCGCACTGCGCGAGCACCCGGTCGACGAACCCGGCGCGGAACTCGGGCTGTACCAGCGCGGCGACGATCACCACCTGATCCAGATTCGTGGCCATCACCTGCTCGGACGTGTCGTGGCCGGACGCGCGGCGCGAGAACACATTGCGCCGCGGTCCCACTTCGGCGATCACCAGGCGCTCCTCCGTTCCAGCGCCCTCGCGTTCGAATCGCACGCGATCCCCCACCACCACCGGTTGCCCGAGGGCCTTGTTGCGGCCGCGGATCCGGCCGCGGACGGTCGCGCTCCCGAGGGTGCCGTCCGCGAGTCGCACGACACAGGCATTGAACTGGACGTTGACGACCACCGCCTCGTCGGGACCGAGCGCATCGACGATCGGAGTCACGCACGGACTCCGTGAGTCCCGGACGCCAGCCGCAGGGACTGCCGCATCAGCTCCAGGACCCGGGGCCGTGGAGGGGAAGCGTCATGGTGAATTGGGCGCCACCTCCGGGCGGGCTGACCGCCACCATCTTGCCGCCGTGATTGGTGACGATGCGGTACGAGGTCGAGAGCCCGACGCCGTGACCCTGGGCCTTGGTGGTGAAGCGCGGCTCGAAGATGCGCGGCAGCGCCTGGGGATCGATGCCGGCGCCGGTGTCCTGGACCTGCAGCCGCACTTCCTTGCGCCGTTCGTCGTACTCGCTGATCACAAGGATGTTCTTGCGGGCTCCGTTGTTCGCGGCCATCGCGTCGGCGGCGTTCACGAACAGGTTCATGAGCACCTGCTGGATCTGGCCGCGGTCGGCGCGCAGCTCGGGCAGGTTGGTCGCCAGCCGCATCTCCCACTCGACGTTGTCGAACCGTTTCTGCTCGCGTACGAACTCGCTCGACGTCACCACCAGCGCGTTCAGGTCCAGTCGCTCGACCTGGATCTTGGTGTTCGAAATGTCCTGCAGTCCTTTGGCGATCTTTTCGAGCTCCTTCGTCTGCTCGAGAATGACCTGGGTATGCCGCTCGACGTTGTCGTAGACACCGCGCTGGACGTCCCGCGCCAGCATCTGCGCGCGCCCCACGAGCGGCGTCATCTGGTTGTTCATATTGTGTGCGATCCCGGACGCCATTTCTCCGGTCGCCGCCATGCGCTCCTGACTGATGATCTGATTCTGGGCGTCTTGCAGCTCGAGGTAGCGCTTATACGTCTCGTAAGTCATCTGGAGCGGCGCGTAGAACAGCAGCAGGCCGAGGTAGCCGACCGTGCCGTAGGCGAACACCATGAGCGGCGCGAGGAAGAACAGCGCGAGATCGTTGTTGAAGCGCTCGCGGAACATCCAGTCCTCGCGCAGCGCGCGCAGGAACGGCCGGTCGGTCGACCACGCGACCGCAACCGTGACCAGCGAGCGGTTGACGGTCGCGTAGGTGATGAACGCGATCAGCATGATCCCGCCGACCCGCAGCGCCGCCACATCGTTGAGCGCGAGCCGTCCGAGCGGACCGAGCCCCTCGGCGCGCGCGCCGAGCATCACCACCACCGCTCCGGTCACCCACATGGTGATGACGATCTGGGCGGTATTGAACAGCGCGCGAACCCACGGCTTCTTCTGGAACAGCACGCTGGCGACCAGGGTGCTCGCGCCGACCGCGATCATCGCCGGGCCCTGGCCCCACAGCATCAGGGTCGCGAGGTTGACGGTCGACGCCATGCTGACGGTCGCCGCGCGCGACATGGTCGGCAGCCACAGCAGCTCGGCCCCGATGCACAGCACCGTCCACATCGCGTAATGGAGCCAGTCCGGCGAGCGCTGCGACGGCAGGCTCATGACCAGCAGCAGCGTGGCTGCCACCGTCACGAGCGCGACGTAGACGCGCAGCCGTTTGCTCACCGGCGAACCCCCACCGGCTCCACGCCCAGGCCCGGGCGGTCGGACAGTGCGATCACGCCGCGTTCGCCCGGCGCACCGTCGAATGGATCGTCGGCCAGCAGCCAGTGCCCGTCGAGGTCGAGCTCGTCGGCGAGCGGCGCGAGCTGCGCGGCAGCCGACAGCGCGAGGCTGGTCTCGACCATCGAGCCGAGCATGATCTTGAGGCCGTGTGCTTTCGCGGCGTGGATCATCCGCAGCGCCTCGCGGATCCCGCCCGACTTCATCAGCTTGATGTTGATACCGTCGCAGCGGCCCGCCACCTGGGCGACGTCGGTCAGGTGGTGGACGCTCTCGTCCGCGTAGACCGGGATCCCGATCCGGTCGCGCACCCAGCCGAGCCCGTCGAGATCCCCGCGCGCGACCGGCTGCTCGACCAGCGCGATGTCGAGCGGCTCGACCTCGCGCAGCACGCGCACCGCATCGGCGGGGCTCCACGATGCGTTCGCGTCGACCTGGAGCCGCCCTTTGAAGCGCGAGCGGATGAACCGCAGGTTGTCGACGTCGCCCGGCGCGCCGAGCTTGACCTTGATGCGCGGAAAGTCGGCGACGGTCGCGAGCTTCTTCTCCATCTCGTCGCGCTCGGCCATGCCGAGCGTCACGCACGACACCGGGACGCGCGTCTTGTCGAGGCCCAGGAACTTCCAGGTCGGCACCTCGAGCTTCTTGCCGATCCAGTCGTAGAGCGCCATGTCGACCGCGGCGCGCGCCGCCCCGTTGGGCGCCAGCGCGTGGTCGAGCCGCGTCTCGATCGCATCGAGCGCGAACGGGTCGTCGCCGAGCAGCGGCGCCCAGGTGCGCAACGCCTCCTCGACCGTGCCGCGGGTCTCGCCGTAGTAGTGTGACGGCGACGCCTCGCCGAGCCCCTCGATCCCCTGGTGTTCGATCCGCACCAGCGTGTTCGCGTGACCGCTGCGTGCGCCGTGGGCGATCCGGAACGTGAAGCGGGTCGCCACGTCGAGCGGCTCATGATGAAGTCGCATGGGTCCTCCGTGTCTCGAGCATCGCCTGCAGCGCGTCCGCGAGCGGCCCGGCGCCGAAGCGCACCGGATCGCAGGTGGGCAGTCCCGTATCGGCGGCCGCCGCTGCCACCGCGTGGCGCGCCGCCTCGTCGTCGAGTCCGAGCGTGTTGAGCGCCACGCCGATCGTGCGGGCGGGCGACACCCACGCGGCGGCCTGCTCGTACGCCTTCACCAGCGCCGCGAGCGGCGGGATCGGTGGGTCGGAGTCGGTGGTCCGGCCGCCGGGACCGCGGATCGTGGTGCGTCCGGCGTGATGACACAGCACCAGTGCACGCGGACAGGATCCATGCAGCAGTCCGAGCGTCACCCCCGAGTACGCGGGATGGTGGAGGGCGCCCTGGCCTTCGACCAGCACCACCTCCACTCCCGCGGCGGCGGCCACCACCTCGCGCTCGACCAGTCCGGCAACGAAATCCGACGGCACCGCATCGACCGGCACCCCGCGATCCGCGATCAGGATTCCCGTCTGTCCGGTGGCCACGAACGCGGTGCGCCGGCCGCGCTCGCGCAGCACGCGCTCCAGCTCGAGGGCCGCTGTCATCTTTCCGACGTTGCAGTCGCTGCCGACCGTGAGCGTCACCAGAGCCTCCACCGATGCTGCACGCCGCGTCGCGATCAACCGGTCGCCCGGCGGCCGGCGCACGTCGACCAGCTGTGCGCCGCGCGCACCCGCGAGCGACGCGAGCTCGGGATCGTCGGCAAGGAATTGATGGAGCCCCGCGATCACGTCCCACCCGCGTGTGAGGGCGTCGATCACCACCGGGCGCCAGGCGTCCGGCAGTCCGCCGCCCTGCGGCGCGACGCCGATCACCAGGGTATCCGCGCCGCACGCTGCGGCCGCGTCGAGCGACGCCACCACCGGAATCGCGTCCCCGGTGCCGACGCATGCCTGGGCGGTGAGCCCTGCGCGGGTCGAGTCGATCACCGCCACCACCGATTCGGGGCGATAGCGCAGCAGCCCGACCGCGGTCTTCGCGTCGAGCGGCGTCAGGCGGGCTTCCGCCAGCAGGGCAAGGCGTCGACGTCGTTCCACCATGGCCTCAGCGCAGCGAGTCGTACACGGCCACGTAACGGTCCACCATCTCGTCGGGGCTGAACCGCTCCTTCGCGACCGCACGGCCGCGCCGGCCCATCGTGCGGCGCAGTCGCTCGTTGCCGAGCAGCCGCAGCACCGACGCCACGAATCCGGCGATGTTGCCCGGATCGTGCAGATATCCCGTCTGACCATGCTCCACGACTTCGGGCAGCCCCCCGATGTCCGAGGCCACGACCGGAACCTCGGCACTCATCGCCTCCAGGGCGACCAGCCCGAAACTCTCGGAGGCACTCGGCAATAAGAAGACATCGGCCATCGGGAACAGTTCCTCCATGCAATCCTGATTGCCGAGGAACAGAACGTCCCGCTGGACCCCCAATTCCCGTGCAAGTTGCTCGGCCCCGGCCTTCTCGGGCCCGTCCCCGACCATGACCAGCTTGGCCTGGACCTTCTTCCGGACCTCGGCGAAGACATGAAGGACGATCGGGATGTTCTTGACCGGGCGGAAGTTGGAGGCGTGCATGATGACCCGCGTCCGGGGCGGTGCGAGCCGCAGCGAAGTGCGCCGGTTGGGCGAGAAGATCTTAGGGTCGACGAAGTTGTAGATCACGTCGATCGAGCGGGTGATGCCGAAGCTTTCCTCCGCCCGCTCCTTGAGGAACCGGCTCACCGCGGTCACCCGGTCGCTCGACTCGATGCTGAACTTGGTGACACGGAAGAACGCCGGCTCCATCCCCACCACCGTGATATCGGTGCCATGCAGGGTGGTGACCACGCCGAGCTGACGCGGCAGCATCAGCTGACGGGCGAGGTACGCGCTCGCCGCGAACGGCATCGCGTAGTGCACGTGGAGGGCGTCGAGGTCGTAGTTCTCGGCCACCTCGACCATCTTGGTGGTGAGCGCGAGGTTGTACGGCTGCTGCTCGAACACCGGATAGTTGGCCGGCGTCGCCTCGTGGAAGAACACGTTCGACGCGAACGTGCGCAGCCGGAACGGCAGACGGTGTGCGATGAAGTGGACATCGAATCCGCGCTGCGAGAGCGCCAGTCCCAGCTCGGTCGCCACCACGCCGCTGCCGCCAAAGTGCGAATAGCAGGTGATGCCGATCCGCCGCGGCCGGCGGCCGAGCCGGACCGGCTTGGGCACCACCAACGTCTTGTCGCCGCGCGACCGGGCGCGGCGCGTGGTGCGGACCGGCGCTCGCGACTGGATCCGCTTCACCTTCTCGACTCTCCTCAACCTTCCACCTCCCGCCCTCATCCTTCGCCTCCCGCCTGCGTGAGCAGCGCGCGTGCATCGGTGATTCCGAGCGGACCCCGGTGACGATAGCCTTCGCCGTAGCGGACGCCGATCCGCGCGCCGAACGAGCGCGACCGCGCCTCGACCTCCTCCAGGAACCCCGGCGCCGTCAGGTAGGTCTGCGGTCCCGGATCGGGTCCGATCTGGCTGCGGTGCGCACGCAGCGCCTGGTGACGCCGCTCCCACGTCGTGCTGATGTCGACGATCAGGTGCGGCACCGGATCGCCGAAGAACATTGCGTACAGGATCCGCGTCGGCCGGAACCGCTCACCGCCGGCGGGGAATCGCAGGTGGCCCGCAAGATGGCAGGCGCGCGTGATCAGTGCCGACGCCTCGACGTGATCGGGATGCGGATCGTGATGATCGGGCGCGACCACCAGCGTCGGGCGCTCGGCGCGCAGGCACTCGATGACCGCGGTCAGCTGCGCACGGTCGCGCGCGTCGACGCCCATGTCGGGCAGTCCGAGCGTCCAGCGGCGCGAGACCCCGAGGATACGTCCGGCTTCCTGGGCCTCCTGCTCCCGCTGCTCGACCGTTCCGCGGCTGCCGGCCTCGCCGCGCGTGAGATCCACCACGCCAACCGAGTGGCCGTGCGCGGCGAGCCGTGCCGCGAACCCGCCCGACGTCAGCTCGACGTCGTCGGGATGGGCGCCGAAGAACAGCGCGTCCATGACTCAGAGCTCCAGCAGGAAATGGAGGGAGCGCCCCTGCTCGAGCGCCGCGGCGTGCTCATCGGCGTAGTCGAGCAGCTCGGACACCACGCCGGGACCGCGATGGACGAACGGCTCGAGCATCGCGAGCCGGCGTTCCTGCAGCTTGTCCCCGGGCGCCAGGTAGTAGCGGACCCGCAACCACTCGGGATGCTCGCGGTCGAGCTGGTGGCGCGCCTTGGCGAGGTAGCCCTCGAGCAGCCGCGCGAACTGGTAGTCGATCTTGCCGCGCGCGGACTCGACCATCTGCGGCAGGCTGGGATCGAGCGCCGCGCTCGACTGGGCGACCCCATCGAGCGACTCGCGCGACGCGTCGCGCGCGCGCTCGAGCGTCGTGCGCACCGCCGCCGGGACCCGCGCCTCGGACAGTCGCCGCAGCACCGCATCACTCGCGGTCACCACCTCCCACGGATCGGCATCGGCGCGCTCGATCAGGTCGACCGCCGGGCCCGGCAGCCAGGTCGCGCCGAAGCGCGGCACCGGACACGCGGCGCGCACGCCGAGCAGATCGAACACCTCGCGCAGCTGGGCGAGGTACGCGAGCTCCCCGGGTCCGCACGCCATCCCGACCGTCGGCAGCACCGCGTCCTGGATGACCGGACGCAGGGCGACGCTCGGCACCAGGTCGACGCCGGCGGGCAGCGCACGCGCCTCGGCGGACGTCACCTTGCGCCGGGTGCCGTCCTCGATCACGAACACGAACGAATCGAGCGCGGGACCTGTCAGCGGCCGGCGTCCGATCGTGGCCTCGAGCGCATCGCCGGCGCGCCGCGCTGCGTCGGCGAACGCATCGGGTCGCTCGAGATAGCGATCAATCCACGGCCGCGCGGCGGCACGAAATGCGGGCAGCCGCGGATCCACCACCACCAGGCCGGCGTCGCCGAGCAGCGCGAGCAGCAGCGCGCTCTGGTACTCGCCGAGATCGCGCGCCGCCGACCGTGCGCGCCGCATCAGCGCATCGGCATCGCCGACATGCGGCAGTCCCTGCCACAGCGCCACCGCCTGCTCGTCGAGCGCGGCGACCGGCGGCAGCGGCAGCGATCCGATCAGGCCGCCGTCCCGGCGCAGCGCGTCGGGCAGCGCGAGGTCGTGGAGCGCGAGCGACGCGTCCGCGATCGTGGTCCCCCGGATCTCGTCGAAGTCGGAGTCCTCGCCGTGCATCCAGTAGAGCGCGACGCACGGAACCCCGGTGCGCTCCTCGACGCGACGGGCGAGCGCGATCGCGGCCACCGTCTTGTGGAGCGAGAACAGCGGACCCCCGAGCGGGGCCGGCTGTTGTCCGGCCACCACCGCCACCGCCTCGCCGCGGGCGAGTCGATCGAGCGCCGCGAGCGACGCAGCGGGAGCCCCGAGTCGTTCGTGCATGCCGCGCAGCGCGGCGGCCAGCGATGGATCGAGCGGAAGCCGCTTCGCCTCGGCGAGCCGCAGCAGGGCGTCGCGATCCCCCCAGTGGGTCGCATAGCGGCCGGTGACCGCCGGATCGCCGCGCAGCAGCGCGGCGGTCAGCGGATCGCGCACGCGGTCGAAGCGCGGATCGTCGCCGGCTTCCACACGGGCGCGCACCGCGAGGGTACGGGTCACCATGGAGCCGGCGCGGGGTGGATCGGGGGCGGGACGGAACACGGAAGGACCATGCGAACGGCCATCTTAGGAACCGACCGCAGCGCGGTCAACGCGACCGCTGCGCCCCGGCGAGATGGCGTGCGGACGCGCCGGTCCGGCGCGCCCCGATCCGATGACTGCCGAGCTGGCGGGTCCACGGACTATCCGCGAGCAGCGCCACCGTGATCAGCTCGCGCGTTGCCGGATCGAGACCGCCGCGCGCCAGCACGCGCCCGTAGCCGTGCTCGACCACCCATGCGGCGAGCGCGGGATGGAGCCGCTGCAGCTCGCGCAGCAGCGACGCGCGCACCGGACCGTAGACGGCCTGCAGGGTCGCGAGACCGGCGCCGCGCCGGCGCGCCGGCGGCACTTCCGGAACCGGACGTTCGGCGGCAGGCCAGCGCTCGGCGAGCGCGTGGAGCGTCTCGATCGCGGCCGGGTATCCCGCGTACAGCGTCAGCATCAGCGCGGTCTCTGCGAGCGCGGCTCGCGGCCAGCCCGCCCGTCGCGCCGCGTCGATCGCGCGCATCATCGCCCGGCGATCGCCATCGCGACCGGCACGCGCGAAGCGCCACAACGGCGCCGGCGATCGCGACACAGCGCGCCGTGAGCGGACGGTCCGCGAGCGGCCCGCGACACTTGACGATGACATGGGGCTTCGACACTATCCGCCGCTCGCGCGCCCGACAAGGCGTGCCCGTCACGGAGGATCGATGCCGCGCCGCTCGCCGCGCCCGCTGTCCGCCTGCCCGCCCGCGCGCCGCTCCGCCCGGACCCGCTGACCGTGCTCGATCCTTCCCTTCCGCCGGACGAGGCACGACGCACCGCACTGCAGGCGATCTGGACCTTCCCCTCGGTGGTGGCGTCGGCGTTCATCGTCGCGTTCGGCGCCGAGGCGGCGCAGTTCTTCGTCTCCCAGGGGCTCGCGCTCGCACTGCTGGCCTGGATCCAGGTGCTGCCCGAGTTCGCGGTCGAGGCGGTGATCGCGTGGGAACGCGACGTCCCGCTCATGACCGCGAACTTCACCGGCGCGCTGCGCCTGCTGACCGGGCTCGGCTGGCCCACCATCTATCTCGTGTACGCGGTCTCGCGCCAGCTGCAGGGCGATCGGCGCCGGCTGCCGCGCATCGAGCTCGATCCCGAGCACTCCGCCGAGGTGGTGGGCCTGGTGGCGCCGCTCCTCTACTTCGCGTGGATCATCTTCAAGGGCTCGCTGAGCCTGGTCGACGCGGCGGTGCTGTTTGGTCTCTACCTCGTCTACCTGGCGCTCCTCCACCGGCTGCCCCCCAAGGAGGCGGAGGAACTCGAGGACGCGCCGCGCTTCGTGCGCTGGGTGGTCGGACTGCCGCGCACCCGCCGCATCTTCGCGATCACCGGCCTGTTCGTGGGCGGCGGCGTGCTGCTGTTCTTCGCCGCGCACCCGTTCCTCCACAGCATGATCGGGCTCGCCGCGGTGATCGGCGTTTCGCAGTTCGTGTTCGTGCAGTGGGTGGCGCCGTTCCTGTCGGAGCTGCCCGAGTTCCTGAGCACCACCAACTGGGCACGCCAGCGCGGCAAGGCGGGCATGGCACTCATGAACATGGCGTCGTCGAACATCAACCAGTGGACGGTGCTGGCGGCGATGATCCCGATCGTCTACTCGCTGTCGCTCGGTCATGTGGCGGCGGTACCGCTCACCGAGCATCGCCTCGAGCTGTCGCTCACCTGGCTCCAGGGCATGCTCGGAATCGTGATCCTGTCGAACCTGACGTTCGAGGCCTACGAAGCGGCGGCGCTGCTGATCCTGTGGTTCGTGCAGTTCCTGGTGCCCCACTGGCGCGAGGAGGTGTGCGTCGCCTACGGCGTGTGGCTGGTGCTCGAGCTGGTCTCGACCCTGTGGCGTCCCGGACGCCTGCGGGCGTTCGGCGCGTTCCTCCGCCTGTGGCGTGCGAGCGGCCACACCCGACCGGCCCCCTGACGGACTCTTCCCCCGACAGTCTTACCGGCCGAAGCGGCGCCGCAATCCGGACGCGAGCGAGCCGAGCGTCGCCGCCTCCTCGACCCGCAGCCACCGCATCGTGAGCCAGCCGAGCGCGAGTGCGAGCACGAAGCCAGCCGCCACCGTGAGTCCCTCGGCGATCGCGC
>Ga0210380_10000842_pt1 | contig 12762 bp, 11 predicted proteins | sample PLM4_5_coexredo_FD_155476 | JGI IMG/M metagenome (GOLD analysis project Ga0210380, IMG submission 155476) | Groundwater sediment microbial communities from an aquifer in East River, Colorado, USA - PLM4_5_coex redo | ecosystem: Environmental > Terrestrial > Soil > Riparian zone | place: USA...
CGACGCGCACCGCGTTGCCTCCCGCGATCCGCTCGGCCGTTGCCGGGCTGACGATTACGGCGTTGTCCCACGTCAGCTTGGTGATCGGCTTCGGCAGCTCCTGCAGCCAGCCGTTGTTCGCGAAGCGCCCGTCGAGGATCGCCGGATCGTGGCGGAACGCGATCTCGAGCGCCCCGGCCTCGCCTCCGGCCGCCGGCGGGAGCGCCGCCGCAAGTCCGGACACGAGCGCGGGTCGCTTCGCTGCGCCCGCGGTGCCGGGAACGAATCCGTCATGCAGCCATTTCCGCCATTCGCGCTCGAACGCCGGATCAGCTTCTCCGGCCCCTTGAGCACTCTGCGCACCCTGTGCCGCCGGGGCAGCTTGTGCGGCTTGTGCACCGCGAGCACCCTGCGCTCCAGCACTCCCGGCACCCTGTGCATCTTTTGCCCTGCCCATCCAGTGCTCGCGCACCAGGTCGTAGGGTGTCTTCTCGGGGGTCTCGCTCATGGCGCCGACGACCTCGTGGGCCGATCGGCCTCCATACAGCGGCGCGATCAACGGCTGGACGATGGACACCGAGCCGTCGAACCCGCGGGTATCGCTCCACGATTCGAGGAAGTGCGCTTCGGGAATGTGCCAGTGGCAGAGCGCGGATGTTTCGTCGACGCCCGGGCTCAAGTGAATGCGCAGCGGCACCTTGGCCAGCGCGTCGGCGAAATTGAGATCCGCCGGGGCCGTGTATACCGGATTGCCGCCGACAATGACCAGGATGTCGACGCTGCCGGCATTCATGTCGCCGACGAGGTCGCGGATTCCCTGAACGTGATCGGACGGTTCAGCCTCGACCGGCTCGGCATACAGAACCGTGCGGCCGGCGTTGCCAAGCGCCTGATTGATCGCGTGCGCCAGCGCATGAACGGCAGGCGGCTGCGTATCGCCCGCGATGACCACGCTCGCGCCGCGGTGCGCTTGCAGATCTTTGGCGACCGCCGCGATCCAGCGCATCGCGCGCTCGGACTCGCTCCCCACGATGCCGGCCGCCGGCGTGACGCCGAGCGTCGATGCGAGCTGCCGCGCGACGGTTTCGACATCCCCGGGCTTGACCGCCAGCCGATGATCAGCCCGCGCGCCGGTCGGCGTCGGCATCGCTTCCACGGCATACAGGCGATTCATTCGATCGGCCTGCTCGGGCCGCCGCCGCGACGCGAAGTCGCGCGCGTATCGGAGGCTGCCCGCGCCGCACGACAGGAAGTCGGCGTCGAGCGCGACGATCACGTCGGCCTGCGGGAGCGCATACCGCGTGGAGACGTACTCGCCGAACGCGAGCCGGGCTCCGGCGCGCGCGTTGTCGGTCCCGGCGGCATCCCACTGATACCAGCGGGCCTGCGGGTAGCGCGCGAGGACCTCGCGCAGCTGCCCGGCGAGCGTCGGGGACGTGACGATTTCGGTGAGGATCCTGAAGTTGGCGCCCTCGAGCGGTCCCTGGCCGGCAAGCGCATTCCGCAGGGCGGCCAGAAACGACGGCCACGGCCGAATCTCGCCCAGGTTCGTCACCGCGCGTGCGCGATCGGGATCGTAGAGGTCGAGGACCGCGGCCTGGGCGAAGACGTCGGTCGCGCCGAGGTTGTCGGGATGATCGGGATTGCCCTCGACCTTTGTGGGCCGCCCCTCGTGGCTCTCGACGAGCAGCCCCGACGCGACACCGGCCATGGTCATCGCCGTCGCGTAATAGAGGGGCCTGCCTGGAATGGCGTCTTCGGGTTGCCGTACGTAAGGAACGATCTTCTCGAGCGGCTGTCGCGTGCACGCGCCGGCGCCGGCGAGGGCCAGCGACGCGCCCATCAATTTCAGGAATGTCCGGCGCTGGACGGGGTCGGTGATGACCTCGACCTGCGACGGAAACTCGTTGTAAAGCTGCTCGACGAACGCGGGGTCGTCGGCGAGCTCGTCGAGCGTTCTCCACCAGCCTTCGCGGCCGTTCCCTGGCTGGTCGCGGCTTCGGCTCGGCAAGCTCACAGGGCCGGTATCTCGGCTCATTGATGACACGTCGAACACGACTGCAGTTTCTGAATGCCGTACTCGGCGACGAGTTGCCGACCGACATCGATCTGATTAGCCGGCGGCCGATAGGCGACGGAAAACACCTGGTTGCGCGGACGCACGTAGCGCTCGGGGTTGCGATGGCACTCGAGGCACCACTCCATCTGGAGCGACTGTTCCTGCCAGGTCAGCGCCATCCGGTCGATCGGGCCGTGACAGGTGGTGCAGCCCATGCCCTTGATCACATGGATGCTGTGATCGAAGTGCACGAAGTCGGGCAGATCGTGGACGCGCGTCCACTCCAGCGGCCGGTTGGTCTCGAAGCTGGTGCGCACGGGCTGCAGGAACGGGCTGTTGGCGAAGATCTCGCCGTGGCAGTTCAGGCAGGTCTTGGTCGGCGGAATGCCGGCGAACGGCGAGTCCTCGACCGAGGTATGGCAGTACCGGCAGTCGATGCCGTTGCCGGCGACGTGCCGTTCATGACTGAACTGGATCGGCTGCTCGCGCGCGACCTGCGCGTCGGTGATCCACGGCGAGCGGTGGATCTGCGCGATCAGCCACAGCAGTCCGGCGACGATGAAAAGCGTGCCGAAGATGCTGACCCGGGAGATGGTGTTGGTGCTGCGATGAAAGATCTGCGCCATTGCAACGCCGCACGCGCGGTGAATTGACGGAGCTTAACCCGTTTGGTCCCAAAGCGCGACTCCCATTTTGTGAAACGTTTCACGTAATTGTCCAATCAGGCCTGAAACTCAACCATCCTTGCGCGGATGAGCTACTCGAGTCGAGATGACCGGGGCGCACGGCACCGCGCCGATTCGGCGCGAAAGCCACCGCAGTCTTGACGACCGTGGCCGCGCGAGGCACGATGCGCTGCATGTCGGACCGCAAGTATCGCCAGCGCGGCTATCAGGACGAACCGCGCCAGCCGGCGAAACGCCACGAGAAACCCGCGCCCGAACAAAAGACCCCGGGACGCGAGCTCCAGAGTACGTCAGGGCCGAAGACGCCCAACCTGATGGGCGCGCATGAAGTATTCCGCTGCGCCCGCTGCGGCAATCGCCTGGCGACACCCGTCGAGTCGGACAGCCGTTGCGCCCGCTGCGGCGTCGACGTCCACAGCTGCATCAATTGCATGTCGTTCGACACGAGCGCGCGCTGGGAATGCACGCAGCAAGCGCTCACCGCGCGTGTCGCGCCGAAGGACGAACGGAATCTCTGCGCCTTCTTTTCGCCGAGGACGACCGTCGAGCGTCAAACAAGCACAGCCGGACCGCCGAGCGCTCGTCAGGCATTTGATGACCTCTTCAAATGATGGCCCGGATTCTGCTGGCATTCCTTAACCGGTCATGAGCCTGCTTTCCGCCGCCGACCAGGCGCGACTCCGCGAGGACTTCGCGAAGCTGACGAGGCCGGTCCGTCTGCTGTTCTTCACGCAGACGCTCGGCTGCGAGACCTGCCAGATCACTCAGCAGGTCCTCAACGAGCTGCCGCCGCTATCGGACAGAATCGCGATCGAGGAAGTGAACTTCGTTCTCGACGGCGCGCAGGCGGCGCAGTACGGGATCGACCGTGTGCCGGCGATCGCGGTCACCTATTTGGACGGCGAAGAGCACAAGGACTCGCGCATGCGGTTCGTCGGCACGCCCGCCGGCTACGAGTTCATTTCACTCATCCGCGCGGTCTTGCTTGCCGGCGGCGCCCGGCCGCCGGACCTGTCTGAGGCGGGCCTCACTCGCCTAGCCGCCATCGACAAGCCGATGACGATGCGGGTGTTCACGACACCCACCTGACCGCATTGTCCGCGAGCGGTCATGCTCGCGCACGAGATGGCATTTGCCAGCAGCCACATTACGGCCTTTGCGGTCGAAGCGACCGAGTTCCCCGACCTGGCGCGCCAGTATCGCGTGTCAGCCGTCCCGAAGACCATCGTCAACGAGGACACGGAAGTGCTCGGCGCGCTGCCGGAGCTGGCGTTCATCGATCAGGCGCTCGGTCAGGCGCCGGATACACCTGATCAGGACGGCTGAACTTACAATTCGTGTGTGAGGCTGCTGCTGCGCCAGGCCGGTGTCGTCCTGCTGCTCGCCGGCGTGGCGACCGGCCTGCCGCAGGCGCAGGCCGGCGTTCGCTACCGGTTTACGTTCCCTGAGCCGCAGCACCGCTGGATGCAGGTCGAGATCGATTACGCCGGTCTCGCAGGGCCGCTCGAGCTGCGCATGAGCCGCTCGTCGCCGGGGCGCTATTCACAGCACAACTTCGCCAAGAACGTGTACGACGTCCAGGCGAGCAGCGTGGATGGCCGCGCGCTGCGCGTCATGCGGCCCGATCCTCACGGGTGGATCGTGACCGATCACGGGGGCGCCGCCACCATTCGCTACAAGGTCTTCGGCGACACGCTCGACGGCACATATCTGGCCATCGACTCGACACATGCCCACATCAACATGCCGGCGGCGGTGATGTGGGCGAAGGGACTCGACGATCGTCCGGCGTCGCTGCACTTCGAGCCTCCGCCGGGCGAGGACTGGCACGTCGCGACCCAGCTGCACCCGGGGGCGTCACCGTTCGAATTCACCGCGCAGAACCTGCCGTACTTGATGGATTCGCCCGTCGAATTCGGGCCGGTGGTGATGCGCGAGTTCACGGTCGAACGCCAGTTGTTCCGACTGGCGATCCATCACGGCGGCTCGCTCGACGAGGTCGACGGCTACGTTGGCGACATCGAACGGATCGTGCGCGAGCAGCGTGAGATCTTCGGCGAGTTCCCGCGGTATGAACCCGGCCACTACACCTTCCTCGCCGATTACCTCCCGTACGCCGGCGAGGACGGTATGGAACACCGCAACAGCACCGTTCTGACGTCCACATCGACGCTGCGAACCGGGCGCGCGTCGCTGCTGGCCGGCGTCGCGCACGAGTTCTTTCACGGATGGAACGTGGAGCGCATCCGGCCGCGCTCGCTCGAGCCTTTCGATCTCGAGCGGCCGAACATGTCCGGCGAGCTGTGGCTGGCCGAAGGCTTCACCGAGTACTACGGCACGCTGAGCATGGCGCGCGCGGGACTGCTGCAATTCGACGCGTTCGTCGGCGCGATCGGCGGGCTCGTCGCGAGCGTGGCGCTCGATCCCGCGCACCTGGTTCGATCGGCGGAAGAGATGAGCCAGATGGCGGTGTTCACCGACCGCGGCCGCTCGGGCGACCAGACGAACTGGGCGCAGACGTTCATTTCCTACTACCCATTCGGGGGGGCGATCGCGCTGGCGCTCGACCTGACGCTCCGCGGCCGCTCGGACGGACGGACGACACTCGACGACTTCATGCGGGCGATGTGGCGCGTGCACGGCGCTCCGGGCGGCGCGCGCGAAGGGTTCGTCGATCGTCCGTATTCGATCGCCGACGCGGAGGCGCGGCTCGCCGAGACGAGCGGCGACGCGGCGTTCGCCCGCGAGTTCTTCGGGCGCTTCATCCAGGGCCGCGAGCTGGCCGATTATGCCGCCCTGTTGCAGCGCGCGGGGATCGTCGTCCGCCGGACGGCTCCCGGGCGTGCCTGGGTCGGCGACGTGCGGTTCGACGATCGGAGCGGAACCGTGCGCCTCGCATCGCCGCCGCCTTTCGGCTCGCCGATCTACGCCGCCGGACTGGACGTCGACGATGAGATCCGGCAGGTGGACGGTACGCGGATTCGATCGTTCGGCGAGCTGACGGCGGCCCTCGGCCGGCGGCGGCCTGGCGACCGCATTGCCCTCGCGTTCGCCGACCGCAGCGGTCGTCAGCGAACGTCGACGATCACTTTGGCAGAAGATCCGGCGTTCGAGCTCGTTCCCGTCGAACGCGGGGGAGGCGCGCTGACGCCGGCACAGCGCGCATTCCGGGAACAGTGGGTGAACTGATGGCGTTTCCCTGGCTGAGGCTGGTCGATGCCGCTCTTGGCATGTCCGACATCGCACGGCGCGTAACCGGCGGACGCGAAGGGCCGCCCGTGCCGGCGGCGGCCACCGGCGGTCCGCTGGAGGCGCGCCTCGCAGGGGTCGTGGTTGCCGCGCTGAAGGAGGCCTTTGACCGCGATACCCGGCGACTCGAGCTCGAACGCGATCAGATCGAAGCCGAGCGCGCACGCGCCGAGCAGGCGCTGCGGCTCGAGCTGCGCCGCCAGTCGGGCGAACGAGAAATCGGACGGCTTCGACTGGTGGCGGCGATCGCCGTCGTCAGCTGGCTGGTGACCCTGTTCTTTTCGCGCGAGCTCCTGGGAGGCGGCGTCGCGGCGCGCGCGGCCCTCGGCGCCGGTTGGATCCTGCTGCTCGGCTCGCTCGGGTCGGCGTTCACCGCGCAGACGACCATCGCGAGCAAGATCGCGGGCGAAGGCGATCTGTCGAGTGGGCCGGCCGGCTCTGTTGCGGCGTGGCTCATTGTGGCCGGCCTCGCGGTCATCGGGATGGCGGTGCTGGTGTCGGGCAGGTGACTTGTGGAATCTGTAATTAAGAATTAGGAATCAAGAATTTAGAAGTCGCGCACCCGTTCCTAATTCCTAATTCCTAATTCCTAATTCCGTAGTTCCGTCCTGCCGCGGAAACAACACCCCCGGCGCCATCTTCCACGCGGGGTCGATTGCCTGTTTCACCGCACGCATCTGGCCGACACCATCCGCTCCGTATAGTTCACGCAGCAGTTCCTGCTTGATCGCATTTCGGCCGACGCCGTGCTCCGCCATCGGCACCCCGCCGAGATCGATGGCCACGCGGCCGATCGACGCGATCGCCTCGCGCGCCGCTCCCCACTCGGCAGGCGTGCGCGCGATGACATTCGGATGGAGGTTGCCGTCCGACACGTGTCCCCACACGACGGCGTCGAGCCGGCGTCTTGCGGCGTCGGACCGGAAAGCCAAGAGCAATTCGTTGATGCGATCGAACGGAACCGCGACGTCGGCGGCGGCCTTCTCGATGGCAGCGTCGACGGCGCGTTTCGCCTGGCCGACGCGCTGATTGACCCCGGCCGGCACTGCCTCGCGCAGCGACGCAAGCTGCGATACGCGCGACGCGTCGCCGGGCATCGCCATCTCGACGTCGTCGAACACCCCCGCGTCGATCAGCATCCCGCAGAAGTTCACCAGCGGCACGTCGGGCCGATCGGCGTCGCGGGCACGGCCGATCTGATCGAACGCGTCGCCCGCGGTCGTGCCGGCGGGTAGTTCGAGCGTCACGAGCAGCGCGGCTTGGGCCGCCGGGGGCAGGTCGATGCGGTTCGCCTGGTCGGCGCGGTCTTCCCGGACGATGCTCAGTGAGCGACCGTCCAGGTATTCGATGGCGGACGCGTCGACGCCGCGGCGGCTGCACGTGCGCCACGTTTCGCGCGCGGCGCCGCGGACTGCGCCCGCGAACTGCAGCGCGGCGGCCTCGCTCTGGAATGGAACGAGCGCGACGCACATCGCCGGACGAACGGGGAGCACGCGAAGGGTGGCGGCGGTCACGATGCCCAGCGTTCCTTCCGATCCGATGAACAGATCGATCAGATCCATGCCGGGCGCGGCAAAGTAGCCAGCCGAGAGTTTGGGCGACGCCGGCATTCGGTACTCGGGGACTGGCACCGTGATTGAGCCGGCGCCGAGCTCGAGCCGAAATCGCCCGTCGCGCGCACGGGTAGCGCCACGCTCGATGTCGAGCACGTCCCCGGACGGAAGAACCACGGTGATCGCTTCGACCCAATCCCGGGTGGTTCCGTACTTGAATGTTGCCGCGCCCGCCGCGTTGGTGGCGACCGTGCCGCCGACACAGGCGCCGGAAAAGGTCGGCGAGGGCGGGTAATATCGGCCCGCCGCCTCAATCGCGCGATTCAGCGCGTCGATCGTCGTCCCGGCTCCAACGCGGACGCGATCGGCGCCCATCATCTCAATGCCGGTGAGCCGCCGCGTGCTGACGATGGTTTCGCCCATTGGTGTCGCTCCGCCGGTCAGCGACGACTGGGCGCCAATGGGTAGAACCGTCCGTGCCGTCCGGACCACTTCCACCAGCTCGGCCTCGCTCCGGGGCGTCACCAGCTCGCGGGCGTGTCCGCCAGAGAAGTGCGCGGCGTCTTCCAGGTAGGACGCCAGGATGTCCGGATCGCGCGTCTGTTCGATGCGGCCGGCGATGCCGGCCGGCGGCCGCGCGCGCAGTGAAAACTCCGGCACCGGTCTATATTAGATGTGTGTTCGGCCACAGCAGCCTTCGGCAGACTGCGGCAGGCCATTGCGCCGGTTTGGCGTTGATGAGCGCGCTCCAGCAGGCACCCGCCGATGCGCGCATCTCTCAGGCCGACTTCATGAAGCTCTTCACGTCGAAGACGGTCGCGGTGGTCGACACCCGCGCCGAACCCGAGTTCACGCGCGCTCACATCCCCGGCGCCATTTCGCTCGCCCATACGGACATCTCGGCGAGGACTCCGGCTTCGAGGCGCACGATCGACGCGTTGAAAAAGTCGGCGCGGCCGGTGGTCGTGTACTGCGCGTGTCCCGCCGAGACTACGAGCCTGCGGGTGGCCGAGGAGCTGCGCGCCGCCGGCATTACCGACGCACGCGCCCTGACGGGCGGTTGGGTCGACTGGTTCAACTCGGGCAATCCGGTCGAGCCGGCGCGCTGATGCGTTTCGCCCCTGAATACGTCAAGTACGTCCTCAACGAGAACTTCGACGACGCCAAGGAGCTGTTCCTCGCGCCGCTGATGTCGATTCATTACGCGCACCTGGTGATGCTCGCCGATCGAGGCATCGTCAGCGGCGGCGATGCGCACGCGCTCCGGGCCGCGCTCGACACCGTCTCGCAGCCTGACGTACGCCGGGCGGTCTACGACGGCCGTTCGGAGGATCTCTTCTTCCACGTCGGCCGGTTGATTTCCGCCGCGTGCGGCGACGAGACGGCCGGCCGCCTGCACACGGCGCGCAGCCGCAACGACATCGACATGACGATGTACCGGATGCGGCAGCGTGAGTTGATCCTGGCCCTGGCCTCGGCCACCTGCGAGCTGCGGCGGGCGCTGATCGAGCTGTCGGACGGGCACCGCACAACAGTGTTCGCCGTCCACACGCACACGCAGCGCGCCCAGCCGACGACGATTGCTCACTACCTTCTTGCCGTGATCGAACAGCTCGAGCGCGATTTCGTGCGGCTGCACGCGGCCTTTACGACCACGAACCGCTGCCCGCTCGGTGCCTGCGCGATCACCGGCACCGGATTTCCCATCGACCGCAATCTGACCGCCGACCTGCTCGGCTTTGCGGGCCCGACCGGCAACACCTATGGCAGCATCGCGACGGTCGACTACCTGCTCGAAAGCGCGTCAGCCGCTGGCGTGCTGCTGGTCGGCGTCGGCCGCTTCGTGCAGGATCTCCTGCAGTGGGCGACCGCGGAGTTCAACTACCTCCGCGTCGGCGAGGGGTTCGTGCAGTGCAGCAGCATCATGCCGCAGAAGCGGAATCCGGTGGCGCTGGAGCATGCGCGTGCCATCGCGAGCAAGGCGCTGGGCCAGACGCAGGCGATCGTCACGGTCGTCCACAACACACCGTTCGGCGACATCGTCGACACCGAGGACGATCTGCAGCCACTCGTCGTCACGACGTTCGATGACGCGCTGCGCGCCGTCCGGCTGGTCGCGGCGGCGATGCGCACCGCGGAATTCGACGCGGCCAGCCTGGGCGCGCGCGCCGCGGACGGATGGACGACGCTCACCGAACTTGCGGATACGCTGGTTCGCGATCACTCGTTGCCGTTTGCCGCGGCTCACACGGTCGCGGCACACCTCGCCGCCGCGCGTGACGACGCCCGCGACCGCCCGCTGTCGGAGCTGCTGACCGAGGTGTCGGGCGAAGTCCTCGGCCAGTCAATTCACTACTCGGATGCCCAGCTGGCGGAGATCCTCAGCCCCGCTCACTTCGTCGGCACGCGACACACAATGGGGGGACCGGCGCCGGCCGAAACCGGCCGGGCGCTTGCCGCCTCGCGCGACACGCTGCAGCGCGACGAGCGCCAGGCGGCCGGGCTGCGCGACGCCCTTGCGGGCGCAGAATCGCGGCTGGCGGCGAGGAGCCGGGCACTGTGAAGTACTGGCGCGTCGTGATCCTGTGGATCGTGGTCCTCGTCGCGCTGTTCGCCTTCCAGCAGATCTTCAGCTGAGCTGGTTTAGGCCGACCCTGAAAGGGTCGGCCTACATGCGCTGAAAGGTCGGCCTGCAACGTGCATGAACAGATGAGTGGAGGGCAATGTGAAGCTCATCGGGTTCATCTTGATTGCATTCGGCATCTTCGCCCTGGTCATGGGCGGAATCCGCTATACGGATCGGGACAAGGTGCTCGACATCGGTCCGATCAAGGCGCAGGTCGAACACAAAGAGACCATTCCGCTGTCGCCAATTGTCGGGATCGCCTCGCTGGCTGGCGGGGTCGCGCTCGTCGTGGCAGGCGCCCGGACGAGGTCGCGAGTCTGACGGGCTAAGCCGGTCGCCTACTTGAAGATCTCGTCGAGCGCGAGCGGCGTGATGGTGCCGAGGTTCAAGGCGCGGATGCCGGGCTCGATCGTCTTGCGGTCGCCGACCACGATCACCGCAAGACGGTCGGGCCGAATGTATTTCTGCGCGATGCGCTGGACATCGGCCGCGGTGATGGCTTCGATGTTCTGCACGTACCGGGAAAAGTAGTCGTCCGGCAGCTTGTAGACGTTCGCCTCTTCCAGACGCCGGGCGATATCGCCGGTCGTTTCGAAGGTCGACGGGAACCGCAGCGACACGTAGTTCTTGGCGCGCGCCAGCTCGTCGGCCGGCACCGTCTTCAGGATTCCATTCAGCTCGTTGAAAAACTCCGTCAACGATTCGGATGTCTTGTCCGTCTGTACTCCGGCCTGCGCGGAGAAGGGACCCGGCGTCAGCCGCATGTCGAAGCCTGACGACGCCCCATACGTGTAGCCACGCTTCTCTCGCAGGTTCAGGTTGAGCCGCGAGCTGAACGATCCGCCGAGGATCGTGTTCATTACCTGAATCGGGAAGAAGTCGGGCGTCGCACGCGCCACGCCGATGGTGCCGATCCGAATCTGCGACTGTGGCGCACCGGGCTTGTCGACCAGGTAGATCTGGCGCCGCGCCGGCTGCGGAGCCGCGGGCATCGTGACCGGCGCCGCCGTCGACGGCGCCGCCGTCCATGCGCCGAAGCTCTTTTCGAGCAGCGGCAGCACGCGGTCGGGCGTGGTGTCGCCGACGACGATCAACGTGGCGGATTCGGGCCGGAATGCGCCGCGGTAGAACGAAGCGAGATCGGCCGGCGTGAAGGCTTTGATCGCCGCAGCCGTACCCATCGCTGCCGTGCCGAACCGGTGCTCCGGCCCATACAGCACCCGCGAGAAGGCGAGCGAGGCGATTGTCGCCGGATCGTCGCGCGCCTGGAGCAGGTTGGTCAGCCGCTGCTGCCGCTGGCGTTCGAGCTCGTCCGCGGGAAACGTCGGCCGAAGCGCGACGTCCGCCATGATCGGCAGCGCGTCGGCGAGGCGCGCCACCGGCACGTGCAGGCGCACGGCAGAAGAGTCGATGCCGCTCGACGCGTTCAGGTCGGCGCCCAGGAAGTCGACGGCGTCGGCAATCTCCAGCGCCGATCGCGAGCCGGCGCCTTCGGTGAGCATCGCGGCGGCCAGGCTGGCGACGCCGTACTTTCCGGGCGGATCGTTCGCAGTGCCCGCCCGGACCAGCAGGTTCACCTGGACGACCGGCACCTCGTGCAGCTCGACGATCCATGCGGGGAGCCCGTTTACGAGCTGCCGCTTCACGATGGTCGGCAGCTTGAGGGCGGGAGCCGGACCGCTTGCGGGCGGCTTCGAGCGATCGGGCGCCTGCGCGGAGACAACCGCGCCGAAGAGCGCGAGCGCGACGATCGAGCGAAACACCTTCATCGGGTTGGTTCCTACGGCTTGTCCGGCATGACGGTCAGCTCGACGCGCCTGTCGGCCGGGAGAAATGCGACCGCCGCGGCGCGGATGTCGGCTGGCGACAACACGCGATAGCGGCCCAGATCCTCGTTGAACCAGTCGGGCAGGCCGGTCTCCGAGAAGTACGCGTTCAGGAGGTCGGCCTTGCCGCCGAAGCCGCCGACGCGCTCCATGCGGCCGAAGTACGACGCTTCGACCTTGTTGATCGCGCGCTGCACCTCGCGATCGCTCGGCAGCTCGCGCTGCAGCTTCGCGATCTCCTCGTCGATCACCTTCAGCAGTTCGTCGACGGTGTGCCCGGGCTGCGGCGTCGCCTCGACCTGAAAGTACGAGGAGAGCGACTGCGAGACCTGGAAGGCGCTGACCTCCTGCGCCACCTGCATGTCGTAGACGAGGCGCTTGTAGAGGCGGGAGTTTCTTCCGCCGGCAAGCACGTCCGCCACGACGTCGAGCGCCGCGTCGCCGGGCGCGAAATGGCGCGGCGTGTGCCACGCGATCGTGATCCGCGGCAGCTGCACGCGATCGGTGATCGTCTTGCGCTGCACGTCGGTGAGCGCGACGCCGGGAATCGTCATCGGATCCGGACGCGGCGCGCTCTTGACGTCGCTGAACCATTTCTCGACGAGGCGCCGCGCCGCGGCCGTCTCGAAGTCGCCGGCGACGACCAGGCTCGCATTCGACGGCGCGTAATACCGCTTGAAGAACTCCACCGTGTCGTCATAGCTGGCGGCGGTGAGATCCTCCATGTAGCCGATCACCGGCCAGTGGTAGGGATGCCCTTTCGGATAGAGCATCTCGGCAAGCA
>Ga0210380_10000843_pt1 | contig 12761 bp, 13 predicted proteins | sample PLM4_5_coexredo_FD_155476 | JGI IMG/M metagenome (GOLD analysis project Ga0210380, IMG submission 155476) | Groundwater sediment microbial communities from an aquifer in East River, Colorado, USA - PLM4_5_coex redo | ecosystem: Environmental > Terrestrial > Soil > Riparian zone | place: USA...
CCAGCCAGTGCCGCGCCCGGGTTCTCGGTATCGGCCTGCTGCGTGGAAAGCTTTCGCCGCGACAGCGCGTCGGCCTCCGACACGCCATCGACCGCGGAGTCATACTTGGCCCCTAACCGCTCGGCGCCTTCCTTCAGATAGGGACCGGCAACCGGAAGCCCTTCCATCACGCCGCCGGACAGTGCGTGCAATTGACCCTGGCTCAGCGCCAGCGGATCGCGCGGCGCACTGGCTTCAGCCTCCTTCAGTTTTGCAGCGAGCTCCTGCAATTGACTGACGGACAGTTGCGACAGGTCCATTATTGCGGCCCTGCCTGCCGTTTAGCGAGCTCGGCGGCGACCTCGGCCGCAGTCGGTTCTTTCGTTGCCTTGGTGCGCTCGGCCGCCGCCGTCAGGAACGCCTTCTCACCCGTATTGAACATCGGTTTCTTGTCGAGCTCGCCGAGCTTCTCGTAAAGATTGACGGAGCCGGCATGCTGGCGATAAATCCTGGCGACCTCGACCGAACGATCGACCAGCTTGACGATCATGTTGCCCACCTTAACGCGCGCCTCTTTGCTCAGACCGGGACTGATCACGGCATCGAGGTAGAGTTGCGCTTCGTAGTTCGACGTGGCGCCAGGCTGGCGCACCAGCGGCACCAGTTGCTGAGCGATCGAGCGCAGCGCTTCGGTGTTGCTGGCGATCTCGCCGGGGTTGATGCCAAACGCCGAGATCGCCTTCGACCAGTACGGCGCCAGCGTACCGGCATAGCCGGATGCCGAATTGGCCGACAATCGTAGCGCCTCGTCGAGCAGCGGCCGCACCCGCACCATCTGCGCGGCCTGCTTGCCGATCTCCTGCATGGTGTCCTTGTCGACCGACATGCGGAGTTCTTTGGACTTGTCCTGGTCTTGATACTCTTGGAACGTGCCACTGAAGCCCTGCCGACGAGCCATCTCGTAATTCGATTGCTCTGGCGTCGTGCCCTGGCGGCCGGCAACAAATTTAGCAATCTGGTCAAGACGGTCGAGGTAGATCTTGCCGGCATCACGCACGCCGGTTGTTTGCGCTAGTTGCGCGTACCGGCTGAGCAGTGCGACATGATCAGCAACACTGCGGCCTTCCGGCACCAAGCCGGATGCGCGCAGTCCCGCCTCGACCTCTGGCGAAATCGCACCGACGCTGGGCTGCGGAATCGGCGGTTGCGGAGCTTGCGTGAGGTCCGGCGCCACCCGCGGCACCGCCGCGACTGGTTGCGACTGCGGCATGACCGGCGGCCGCGCTGGCGGCTGTGGTGCAGCCTGCTGCGGTGGTGGCTGCGGTACTGTCTGCACCGGCCGCGGTATATAGGGCGGGACCGGAGGCGGCGCCGGCAACTGCGCTTGCTGTGGCGGTGGCTGCGGTGCATTCGCCGCTGCGACCTGGCGCGGTGACACCGTCATGGTTGGGTCGGTACTGGATACCGCCTTGGGCTCGGTCTGTATCGCCTGATTGCCAGATGTCGATGCTGGTAATCGTTGCTGCGGCTGTGGTTCACCGGGCTGCGGGAATGCGCTACGGCCCAGACCTTGCAAGCCGGCCTTAATGCCGAGCTCGGCCATCACCTTCTGCAAGGCTGTGACATTGCCTAGCGCGCCAACACCACCAGCCTGCAACGTGCGTGAGCTCACCGCATCCCAGTCGACGCTGCCGTCGCCCTTCATCGGCACGCCGTCTTTGAACAGTTCGCGTTCCTTCTGTTTGTAGGCCTCCTCCAGCCCATGGTAGTATGATTTATTCAGCTTGCCGAAATCGAAATCGGCATTGGTCTGCGCTGCGTTGGCGAGCAACGCCGCAATGTTGTTGTCGGCCATGAGTTATCCCTTGCCGAAACCGGAGAACAGGCTGGCGATCGGCGTTTTGCTATAATCAAACGCCTGACCAGGCGTTTGACCAATTGGCGTACCGCCGCCGCCGCCACCTGATCCGCCACCGATGCTGCTGAAACTTGTCGGCGGCATGCCCAGTGCCAACTGCCCGACACCGAGCAGTGCATTGAGTTGATTGGCGCCGACCTTGTAGTTGTTCAGTTCCGCGCCCGCGAGGTTCTGGCCCTGTCCCGTTGCGCTGGCGTTGGCGGCGCCGCCCTGTCCCTGGAACGATGTGTTTAGCCCCGCGCCAAGCGCGCCATAAGTGTTGGCGAGCCCCTGTGCCCCCGTGCCAGCAGTATTTACGGACGCATTCAGGAGATTTGTTCGCATTGACTGATCTGCACCCAGATAAGGCTGCAAGCCAGTTTGGAATTGACCCCAATGCTGACCGGCGAGCCCCGCCGCCCGTGCCATGGCATCGCTGTCGGCGTTGCCGCTGGAAAGATTGCCGGCAGCAGCATGGGTTCGCTGTAACGCCCGTTGCGCCTCGTCGTTAGCAAAACCGTAGACACCATATTGTCCTGAATTTCGGAATATATCGGTACCGCGTTGCAGGCCTTCGACACCGTTGGCGCCAGACACATCGCCATAAACCCCTGCCCCCTGCGCGTATGGGTTCTGAGTGCCTTGGATTAGGTTTCGAGTTTCGTTTCCGTAATTCGTCCAAACGTCGGCCGCCTTGCCGTAGTTGCTTTCCAGCGCGCCACGACCCTGCCCGTACAGATCGGACAGTTGCGAGTAGCCACGTTGCAGGCCCTGATTGGCGAGCTCCGCGGCTTTTTCGGCGGTGTCGTTGCTAAATAAATCGAACAGGCCCATGTCAGGCTCCCGGTACCCATAGTCTCGTCGTGGCGTTCCAGCGCAATGTCTGGCCGTTGGTCGGCGCTACCGTCGAGACATCGGGCAATTGGCTGAGCTTCTGGTGGTTTTGGAGAAATACATACCAAGCCTGTGTCATCAGTCCGCTCTGCAGATCGACTACAGGAGTATCAATGTTAGGAAGTGGCGTTGCCATGTCAGTGGTTATTTAGCGCGCTGTCTTGCGTGCCGCCGAGCAGCGCCACATACACCTCGCCAGACACCCGCAACCGCCAGCGCCGGCCGACATTGCTGGTCTGGCCGCTTTTCAAAACGATGATGCGCTCGGCTACCGATTGCACACCGAGCCGGCGGATGATCTCGTTGCCATAAACAAACCCACCGTCATTGCTCCAGGAGATGCCGACAGTCGGCACCGTGGCCGAGGGATTGGGGCCGGTTGCATCACCGACACCCGTGACAAAATTGAAATCAGCTCGCGCCACCCGGGTGCGGTTGGGAAACTTCAGCACCGGGCCGCTCTCCATTTGCACGATTAGCGGATCGCTGACCTCGTTGTATTTTGCCTCGTCGACATACAGCAACCGGTTGCCGTTCATATCACCCGTGATCCAGCGGCCGAATGCCGAGATCCCCGAGATTGCCCGCCAGCGCGTGGCGAGGTAACTCGCCCGCTCGTTCCACTTCTGCGAGCCGATGTCGAACTCCCAGGTGAACGACGGGCACGACAGCACCCACTTCGGATGGCCCTGCGAGATGTAGACGCTCGCCTCCAGCGTGTTCTTGTTGGCCAGCTTCTCGATCAGCCGATCGAGATCCGGCGGCGAGATCTTGGTCGGATTGACCGAGCCGTTTGCCATCACCACCGACTTGTCGTCGGCGACCCAGATCAGCGCCGAGCCAAAACCGTCTTCGTGGCCGGCGACGGCGTAGCGGCCGATCAACCCGCGCTGGATCACATAGGACCGGGTGAAGGGGAATCCGCTCGGCTGTGCGGTGTTGGAATAGACCGCGCCGTGGTTTGGTCCCCAGACATAATACTGACCGTTGAACGGCAGACCGCGCAGCAACCCGCCGGTCTTGGCTTGCTCGGTGGTGAAATCCAGCGTGTTGATGCTGGTGTCGTTTAATCCCGACGCCTGCATCTTGCCGCTGCCGTAGGTGAAGATGAAATACCCGTCGAGAAAACCGACGCTATTGGGCGAGCCGACATCGACATCGGGATAGGAGCTCACCGCCGATGGCGACACGAAAAACGCGCCGCTCGATGGCGCCACACAAACGATGTCCGGCGTCGGCGTCTTGTTGTTGCGCGCCCAGAACACCTTCTCCGAGCCCGACAATGCGCCGCTTAAGACCGTCTCACTGCCGCCGGCATCGAAGATCGCCGCCTTCTCGTTCCACGCCGTGTAGAGCTGCGTGCCGCCGATCAGGATGCCGCCGCGGAAGCCGGCGTTGCTCGATACTCCGAACTGGCTGAGCCCCGGTGATTTGCGCCACACCACGGTCGGCGTCGGCATGCCCTTGGTAGCGCCGAGCGTCTTGCCAAGCGGCTCGGCGTAGCAATTCACCAGGCGGCCGGCCTCTTCCTGGTTGAAGGCGCCGGGCGCCGTGGATAGGGGGAATGGGATGTTGATTGGGGGCATTGTTATCGGGCGTCCTGCCAATAAAAAACCGCCCCGAAGGGGGCGGTTTTTCTATTCCTTGCCGAAAAGACCGGCGATCGGATACGAAGCACCGCACACCACTATTTTTTGCCAGCCATAAACGGGATAAATTCGTTAACGTCTATGTGCGTATCGCCGCGCAATTTGGCGGCCTCAAACCTTCGACTGCCATCCTCAATCATCCACTTACCGCCAGCAACGTCAGGCGGAATGGCATCGATCGGCGGAAACGGAGTTTTTTGCGCGGCATATTCCGCAATCAATTTTTGCGACCCAGGAACAGTCAGAGAACCACCCGGCATCGCACTTTCCCCGTGTTCAATCTGGGAAATTGGAACGCGAGTGGTTTTTCCCATCCCAGTCTCCGAACCAAAAAGACCTTCGGCCAAACCGCCGCCCGGTTTTACGGGTTCTTGATCAAAAAGGGCCGGGGCTAAACGGCCGCCCGGTTCTACGGCTTTTGCTTTTCCTGCTCGACCTTTTCGCTCGAAGTCGTCGAGGGCTTTTCCGAGCTCTTTCTCAAGTTCGCTCCCGTGACGACGGAGATCGGCTGTGGGATCTCGTCCGAGGAGGTCGACCAGCCTTTTACGATAAGCGGCACCGTCTTTGTCCTTTGTCCAATCGTTCCGCGCCTTGGTGATCTCGGCCTCGTGAAACTTCGCCTCGATCCCACCAGGGATATCTTCTAGCACCTTTTTAATGTCGGTTGATACCGCGTTTTCCAGGTCTTTTGCAGTCTTCGCCCCACCACGGTCGACCAGCGCTCTTATACCAATACGTCCATCCTGCGTCCTAATTGGTTGATATCCCTGGAAATGTCCGGTCGGATCTGCTGCCGTGATCTTGGCCCAGAAATCACGCAAGCCGGCATCTGTATCGAACGTGTGCTTGCCATCGGCGATAAAATCAACCGCGAAGCCCTTCGGGGCTGCGGTTCGCGGCTTGATCTTGTTTGACCAAACCTCGGTCTGTTGCAGGAGGTGACCAAGAACATTGGCAGCGATCTCAGCGCCCTGCTTTGACGAGAAGGTTTGCGCCACGGTTGACGGATTTTGAACATTCTGCCAGCCACCCGTTGCGTGAACGATGTTGCTGACATCGACACCAGATATCTTCGATGCGCGATCAATCGCGCTCTGTGTCATCCGATGCGTCAAATCATATTGATGCTCGGCCGGCAGAGCCGAGAAGCGCGCACCGTATTTTTCTGCCCATGGCGATCCTGCGCCAGGAGACAATTCCATTGCCAGGTGTCGTCTCTGGCCTTGCAAGCCCGTGGCAACATCATCGGCTTTGTTTGCCGTCAACCTCGTCATACCCATCCAGCCGACAGCCTGCACCTGTTCTGGCGTCCAGTCCTTTCGTCCTTGGAATCCGATGTTGTTGAGATGCTGCGTGAGATCGCGTCCAAAATTGCCGCGGTTCTCATACTGCGTCTGCGAGGGCGAAGTGCCGAGATCTGTAATAAGATCCTTCAAGCCCTTCTCGTCATAGCCCCGGCGCCGAAGGTGATTGATCAATTCCTGATCGACCATGCCTGTATCGCGCGCCGTATGAACATCGACCACGAATGGCGAGCCACCGGCCGGGTCATTCCCCATCCACGAACGAACATTCTTGCCTTCGGCAGAATCGACAAAGTCCGATATCTTCTGACCGACACCACCTTCGATTGGACGGTCCTGCATGACACGCCGTGCAGCGATGGTCGGGTTTGGCATGCCTCCGCCGATCATCTTATCTTCAGGCACGCCGCGCAGAACCTGTTCACGCTGCAAGAGCGCATTGCCCATTGCGCCAGTGACATCGACATTCTGCTGTGCGACAAGCCACGAACGCATGTATTGTTTTGCCAGCGCCTCGTCGCCCTTAGTTTGCTGCAAGAAATTACCGTAGATTTCCTGATACCATTTCGCAGCACTATTGATCTCATCCGGCTTCAACAAATTACTATGCCTCGCGATCCAGTCCTGGAACGTGACATCGCCGGCAACGAAGTCAGGCAGCGGAGCGCCACCAAGATCGAGTTGCGGCCCTTCCGGCGCGCGAATAACGATACGTGGATTTGATGGCTCGCCAGGCAATGGCGCGCCTGTCTGCGCCGTCTTTGCCTCCCGCGCCAATTTAAGACGCAGCCGGTCGGCAGCCTCCGCTGCCGGGAAGGCAAGACCGCCAACTTCCGGCTGAACCATTTTGCTGCCGGCCGCGCCAATCGCACCACGCGGTATTGACGCAGCACCTACACCCCACAGGTTGGCAATCAGCGGATCCATCATGTTGACCGCTTGCTGCACCGGCTCGAAGTCGGTGGACAGCATCGGATACTCACCCGTGCGCGCCATGGCCTGCTCGGGGAATTGCTCGCCGGAATATTGCTGCGAGGCACCAACAAAGCCGCGTCCGAGGTTGTTGATGTGTTCCAGCGTGTAAGCCAACGCCTTGGCCAACGGCTTACCGACATACTCCACGGGCGGCGGATTGAACGGATCGAGGCTGTAACCGGGCGCCTGCCCGCCGTCCCGCATGGTCGGCCCGCCGACCGTGATCCGCAGCGGCGCGCGATCGCCATTCGGCCATAGCGATGGCGGCTCAGCAACGGCTTGCTGCGCCAGTTGGTCCCAGAGCTCGGGCATTAGTGTTCGCCTAGAGCCTCATGGGCGCGACCACGCCCAGCAAGCCGGCGATGATGTAGACCACCACCAGAACCACAAGGACGGTCATCAACACATGGATGATCGTGGCGAACGGTGCCGGCAACGGGATTAACGGAAGTAGCATCTGTATCGCCCAGATGATGACTCCCAAAACGATCAAAAGTAGAATGATCGATATGAGCGTTCCAACCATGGCTTCACCCCTTCAGTAGTATTCCACCTCGATAGGCCCATAGCCGGCGCGTGGTCGCTTGATGGCGCGGATGCGGTTGCGCCAGAACTGCGAAGCCCTGGGATCGGACTTGGCGCCGAACTCCTCGGCCGCGGCGTCGGCGACGAGCTTGCAAAAATTGATGTAGATGTCCTCGTCCAAAGTGTCGGGATCGGCGATGTAGATCTCGTCGGCCATGAGCTCGGCGACCACGCTGTCGATGTAGCCATCAATGGTGGCGGCATCCTCGGCGGACGGATTCGAGCCCACGTCACCGCCGGTCAAGATCGCGATGACCTTGAACTGGATTTCCGCGCGGGTCTTGGACATCAGCGCTTCTTCCGCTTCAGCCAGGGCGCGTTGCGTTTGGGCGCCTTCTGCTGGGCCGGCGCGCGCTTGATCGGCTCAGGCTCGGGCTCTTCTTCGATCGGCTCTGGCTCAGGCACCGGCTCGGGATCCGGCTCGGGCTCTGCCCTGGCTCGATGCTTGGCGACGGCTGCCTTCACCACATCGAAGAATCTATTGCGTGTGAGCTTGGCAATGGCGTGCTGGTTCTCTTCATTGTCTTCGATCTCGACCGCCCGGCCATCGAAGAACGTGCGGCCGAACAATTCGACGACCTTGCTGTCGCCCTTCGGTGCTCGATACGTCACCGACACAGTCACCGGCATCGCAACCTCCCGTTAAAACGAACGGCCCGCCCATGGGCGAAAATCACGAGCGAGCCGCCGGTTAAGCGCCCAGCTACTGGGAACGAGGGCGCCAACCCTGTTTATTCCTTGGCCTCGGCCTTGTCGGCTTCGGTCTTGGCTTTGGCTTCGGCGGGGGTCGGCTTGACGTAAGCAGTGCCGCCCTCCCCGCCGGACACCTCGAAGAACCTGTTGCCCCTGAGCTTCAAGATGGTCGCCTTGTTGCCCGGGGTATCGTCATCGAGATGCTCGGCCTTGCCGTCGTGAAATGTGTGACCGAACATTTCAGTTACTTTGCTGTCGCCGAGCGGCGCGTGATAGGTCACTGAGATTTTAGCCATGGGTTTTTCCGATCAGTTGTCGATGAAGCCGGTGAGATAGAGCGCAATGGTGCCGGCCACTGCCGTGGTCGCCTGCAAGGTGATCGTCACCCAGATCTCGGTCTCGGCGGTGTATTTGTAGAGCATGCCGGTCGCCGTCGTCAGTGCAGTAGCCGTGAGGGTTCCTGCCTGCCCCATGGTCGAGGCACTGAGAAAACGAGTGGTTGACGCGGAGTCGCCGACACTGATCGTCATTGCCGTGCCGGTATCCATGTCGGTCGGCACCGCGAGGATGCCAGTCACCACAAACCCGGCCGGCACCGTGAACGCGCCGATGCTGCTGCCGGTGACGTTGTCGGCCGTGGTAATTGTCACCACACGTCCGAACGTCTTCATAGTACGAGCAAAGCCCTGCCCGCCGCTCTGGGGCTGGCCCCAGTCTTTACGAGTATATGCCATACGATTTCTCCTGATATGGCCTGTGCAGTTTCAAACAAAAAACCGGGGGCCTCACAGCCCCCGGCTAACGATCAAGCGGACGCAGGTGCTGCGACAAACCCTGTCGCCATGCCCCAGTCGACAAGACCGGTGCCGGCGGCGTTGTTGATCGGTGCCTTGGCGATCTTGGCAATGCCGAATTGGGCTTCTACGCCCAATCCCGTCACGAAGTCATAATCGCCATCTTCAAGCGTTGTCGGCCGCGGCATCTGGCCGACCGCGTAGGCCATTGCACCCTGGCCCAGCATGAAGAACGGCTCGACATCGGTCGAAGAACCGGCGGCGACCAGCAACAGGCGCTGGGTGATTTCCGGCATCTCCAGATAGATCACGCCGTCGTAGACCAGTCCGCCGCCCGTGAAGATCGGATTATTGCTGGTCGGCGAGCTCTCGCGTTCACGAGCGTCGCGATTGGCCTGGTACATCACAGGGTCCGCTTTCAAGTCTCTCATTGCCCGAGAGCCGAGGAAACAGACGTACCATTCCTGGTCAGTTTTCTTCATCTGGAACGGCGTGATCTTAGGCCGGCCGTTGTAGACGCCCGGGTTGGACGAGGTCACACCGGTCTGCATGGCGATCTGCTTGAGGTAGCTGCCGATCGCTGCCGTCATCTTGTCAGCGGTGGTGTCGCAATTGCCCGCCGCCGTGGCGAAGGTCGCGACTGCGCCCGTGGCCACGGTGTAATGGTTGCTCAACACAGCGCCGAACAACACCCGGTCGAAATTGTTAGTCAGCCAAGTGTTCTTGTCGGCGGCTTGCGCCGCTGACCAACGCAGACCGTTGACCCGATTGCCCGGTGCGATCAGGCGGCTGGACTGCACCGATGCGGTCGGGATCGACAGCAGCGCATCGATCAGGTCGTCACGCACGACACGCCGCGACCAGCCCGACAACAGTGAACGGGCAGTCGAGCGGATCGAGAACGAGCTTTCCTTATCGACCGCACGATTATTCGCGACGGCATTCCTGGCCCAGTCGGCCCAGACCGGCATGCCGTAGCTGTCGATCTGTTCCTCATTGCCACGCAGCGTACCGGCGCCGACACCGGCACCGATCAGTTGCGTGACCAGGGGAACGCGAATTTCCTTGCCGTCTGCGGCAAGGTCTTTCATCCGCACGATCGGATAGGTCGAGTCGGCCCCCATGTAGGGGTCGAAGCGTGACGAACGCAGGAAGTCGGTAGCAGCATCCTTCCTGAATTTGATCAGTTCATTGTTGACGTGGTTTGCGGTGAGGGCCATGGGCCGTCCCTTTCAAAGGACGAACCGACCGGCCGCGCGCCCACAAATGAAAAAACCAGCCGCGAGGCTGGTTCAAAACATCCGAGAGAAGCGTGAGACGATCAGTTCGTGGTTGAGGACCAGAGGTCGTCGTCAGACAGGTCTTGCTGCGACGCCCTCAGTGCAGCGCTCGAACGGCTGACGCCGTTCAACGATGGAGCCAGCATGGGACGGCCGCCTGACTGAGTGGTCTGTGCTTCGGTTCGCCATGCTTCCATGGCGCGTTTGCGAAACTCAGGATCCTTGAGCATGTCATCACCGATCTTCTTGCGATACGCATTGAGGTCGTTGCCGACCTCGGCACGCATCTTGAGCTCGCGAAACCAACCGATCAGCGTTTCACCAGGGTCGGCGGATTGCTGCATGCGCGCCCGCAAAGCGGGATCGACAAGCTGCTTGGCCGCCGCATAGGCCTGATCAAACTCTTCCTTGTAGGTCTTCTGAGCACTCTGAAGACTGAACTCCCGGCGTTCGTTGGTGAGGCGTTCCTCGAAACGCTTCTCCATGTACTCGCGGTAGCCGCGGGGATCGAGCAACGGATCCGGCTCCGGTGGCGGCTCGACAGGCTTTTCCAGTTGCGCTAGGCGCCGCCGGAACTCCTGCTGCTCGTACACCAGACGATCGCGTTCCTGTCTGATCGCATCACGCTCGGCTTGCGCCGCGCGCCGCTCTTCAGTGATCTCCTTCAGCCGCCACGACGGCACCAGATGCGCGTCATCCTCTTTCGGGGATGCCGTATCGAGTTGCTCTGTATCGCCTGGTTTGCCGTCCGGTTTCGGTTCGCTCTGCGGAGGAGGCGCAGGCTCTGGATCCGAGGGTGGTGGAGGGGGAGTCGGGTCCGGTGCCTGTGGGTCGATCGCCTGATCGAACAAAGCGTCTTCAGTCAGTTGAGTGACATCCTCTCGTTCAGCCATGAGTCATCCCTTTATTCCCGCTTGTCGCTGCGGCGCGCTGCCATCTGTCGCTTCAGGCGTGCGTTGCCCCTTGTCGCCCGGGCTGGCGTTTTGAGCCTGTGTCGGCGGCTCGTCCGAACTCAGCGCCTCTCGTCAAACGCAATGCGGCCGCCGGGTGTCGCCAGTTGCGACTCGTTTACCCACTGCGGTGCGTTTGGGGTGGCGTATTGGCTCTCGTTGGAAAACGAACGGTGGTATGGCGTTTTCCAGTAGTCCGAATAGTGCATCTGCTGATCGTTTGAATTGACGCCGCTCACAGCGTGCGGATTTTCCTGCATCAATCCGCGCCAGAAGCCGCGCATGTCATAATCCTGCGTCCTGCTGTCGGGATTAAACGGTACGCGATTGTTGGCAACCCATTGCCGGAACGCGAACTCATCCAGTTGCGGCAGTGCGGTGTTGTAGTCGGTTCGTCCCGGTGTCGCGGCGTACTGCTGATTACCGGCAAACGTCTGCTGCGGGCTCGGCGCCGCGCCCATGATGGCGTCCCACAGTTCAGGCATCGATCATCACCTTGCAGGGGCCGGCGCGTTCGCGGCGGCTTCGCGGTCCATCTTCATCTGGTGTTCGTGATGCTCCTGGTCGATCTTCATCGACGCCATCGCCTTGATGCGCTCGATCTGGAGCTCGGCAGCGGCTTGCATGCGCGCGATTTGCGCTTCGTTCTCGGCGCGCATCCGCTCCAGCATCATGTCCTGCTGCATCTGCCGCTGACGGGCCTGCTCATCGAGTGCTTGCTGCTGCTGCTTCATCACCGCGTCTTGCTGGGCCTGCGCTGCCTCGCGTTGCGCCTTCTGCTGTTCCAGCACGGCATTCTGTTGGGCTTCTTGCCCATCGATCTGCGCCTTGGCCTGCAGCGCCATCATTTTAGGATCGGGCGGCGGCGGCTTGTTCTGCTGCTGGTTGATCTTGTCGATCATCGGTTTTTTCACCGAGGCCGGCAGCGGCGCCAGCATGATGGCGATCTCGGGGAACTGCTGCACGAACTGTGGGCCGAGGCTCTGCAGCACTTGCATGCTGTCGCCCTGCATGTTGATGGTGTCGGGGCCCTCGTCGATGATGATGTCTACGTCGAGCGAACCCAGATCGTTGACGATGAACGGCCGGCCGTACTGGTCAATCTCGAGCTTGTTCGCTTGAAAGAACGTCGCGACATTCTGGTCATCGGTGACGCGGATCCAGCGCTCGGCCTTCCAGTGCCGCTGCACGATGTTCCAGCAATCGCGATAGACCCGGATTTTCCAGTTCTTGAACGCGGTGAGATACGGCCCGAGCTCGGCGATGCCGGCCTGCTGCAACAACTGGATGGCGCGGCCGGAACTATCCTCAAGCCCCTGCCCGATCAGCGCCGGGTTGGGGCCGAAATTCTCGATCTCGTTTTTCGCTTCCTGCAGCAGCTCGAGCTGTCCCTTGAAATCATTGAGTGTGCTTGTATCGGCCTCCATCTTCAGGCCGGGATTGACCTCGACCCAACCGTCAGCCTTGGCCCATTCGCGGCGCGAAACCTCGATGTCATCGACCGCGCCCTTTTCCGAAATCACTTTTCGTGAGTTTAGAAGGTGCAGGGATTTGGAACGGCGGTGATTGATCTCGTCCTGCGGCGATTTGAGATTTCGGGGATAACCATATCGATCCCCATCGTGATCCACTGCCGCAGAGAACATCCGGTAACGCGGGAAGGTTTTGCCCTTCTCGTCCACAAAAGGAGAATCGCCACGCATCAGCATCACGGTGCCGGCGTACAGGCACCAGCGCCACTTGCCGTCCTTGATGTACCAG
>Ga0210380_10000844_pt1 | contig 12748 bp, 10 predicted proteins | sample PLM4_5_coexredo_FD_155476 | JGI IMG/M metagenome (GOLD analysis project Ga0210380, IMG submission 155476) | Groundwater sediment microbial communities from an aquifer in East River, Colorado, USA - PLM4_5_coex redo | ecosystem: Environmental > Terrestrial > Soil > Riparian zone | place: USA...
AGGCGTGAAGCTTCCGTTGGCGTTGGCGGAGCTGGGATTGATCGATGAGTACGAGTTCGTGGTGCAGCCCAGGCTGGCGGGCCATGGGCCCACGTTGTTCGCCGGGCTATCGAAGCATGTCGACTTGACGCTCGTGAGCCGGCTGGAGTTCGGCTCGGGGGCGGTGGCGCTGCGGTATGAGCCGAGAAGGCAGCCATCCGCTTCTTAGCTCGAGAAGGAGTAGGCTCAAGGCCGAGCAAGGCTCGGCACCTGACCGGGCGGCACGAATCCCAAGCAGGGTTCACGCTCACCGCGCCGCCGCGGCAGGTGAGCCTGAGTTCAACCACGAGAGGCGGGGCGCTGATGAAAGTTTGGGGGTATCGGGCATTCGAGAATGACGCGGCGGTGAAGTGGCTGGCCATGTTCTTCCTTGGCCGCAGCCCGGTCGCGCGCGGGAACCGTCAGCCGATCGAGGACGCGTTCGAGGTGTTCGGCGAATGGGAGCGCGGGTCGCCGCAGGAGTACCCGTCGGCGGAGGTGGTCGCCGCGTGCGAGTACCTGGCGGCGCTGTACGGCCGGCCCCTCGCACGCGGCGTGAAGTACCTGGATCGGATCGCGCTGAAGTCGGAACTCGTCAATCGGTGGCGGCCGACGCCCCACTACGCGGCATGGCAGGCTTACCTCGTCGACCTGGCTCAGCGTTTGAAATGATCAGGGCCCGGGGGGGAGATGAATCGTGCCGCGGTCTTCCGACGACGAGCGTGAGGAGGGAGAGGCGGAAGCGGCGCCGCGCAAAAAGGAATTCGAAGAAGGGCGGAATCGGTCGCAGGCGAAGGAAGACCGCCGGCCCGCCGCTCGGTCTGTGGCTCGGCCTCGGTGGAGCGGCGGTGGCCGTGGTGGTCGTGGTCATCATCGTCGTCTGGATCGGGAAGCGGAGCCAGCCGGCGGGGGATAAGCCGGGAGCACCGGTCCCGGAAGCACGAGAGGGCGGGGGATCGGAAGCGCACAGCATCGAGCGGCGAATCGAGACGAACATTCCCCTGCCCAATCGCGACCCCTTCTTATTTGCACGGGGCATCCTCGGTCTCGGCCCCTCGGCGGATGCCAGCGTAATTGCCGTGAGGTCCGCTGCCTCGCCTCGCAAGTACATCTTCAACCGGGCCACCGGCAAGGTAATCACCGAGTTCGACGATCCGGACGATCCATTAGATGCCCACGACCGCTCCCACCACGGGCAGCCACCCCTCGTCTCGCCCAACGGCAAGGTGGTCATTTTCAGGAGCTACGATGGGCATCGGACGGTGAAGGTCCGCGAGGTCGCGACCGGCAACGTCGTGACGGTGCTGGGCGACGACGCGATCACGCACTTCGGCAAGATTGCGTTCTCCCCGAACGGAGACATGCTGTACGCCCTCGTTCACGCGAAGTTGGACAACGTCCTTGCCGGCTGGCGTGTCGCCGACTGGCAGCAGGTCTGCCACATCAAGATTCCCGAGAATCGGGAGCCCTGGAGTCTGCACCCCCTTGCGGACGGCAAGACGGTTGCGACGATCACGCGGCCCTCCCTGCCGCGAAAAGCCCAGGTTGACTTCTTCGACGTCCGCGAGCAGAAGTTCGTCCGAGCCTTCGTGCTGGCGTCGTGGAACGATACCAGGACCTTTGCCGTCTCACCGGACGGAACGTTGCTCGCGGTCGTCGGGGACAATGGACTCTTCAACAAAGCGCTGGAAGTCTACAACATGGACACTTTCAAGCACATCAGCACGATCGCGGAAAGCAAGGATGTCACTCAACCTGGGGGTTCGCCACACGATAGCTTTCCCCAGGTAGGGGGTCTTCAGTTCCTGCCCGGCGGCAAGCTCGGCGTGATTGCCGATGATTACGTGGCAATCCACGACCCGAAGACCGGCGCGCAGAAGGCAATCTGGAAGCACGGCAATGAGATCGGCGGCCGGAAAATCACGCACATGTCTCTGTGTGCCAACGGCGAGATACTGATGGTTCTGGACGGCGAAACGGCGACGATCCTCGTCACGCGCTTGAAGGAGTAGCGAGTCCCCTTCTGCTGCCCGATGCTTTGCACATCAATTCCTCCGGACGCCGAAGCCGGACATCCGGACCAGTGAAATACAAGGGTATTTCGCTGGTCGGATGTCCGGCTTCGGCGTCCGGAGGAATTGATGTGCAAAGCCGTTGCCCGATCGAGGAGTTCGCTAGAATCGCAGTCAGCGGCTGGAGGCGGTCCGCGTCGGACGGCTTCCTGCCGCCACTTCCTGGAGACACACATGAAGACGATCCTCTCGGCGGCGCTGGTGATCGGGCTCTGCGGCCTCGCGGGCGCGCGGGACGAGAAGGCGGACCCGGTCGGGACGTGGAAGTGCGAGTACGAGATCGGCGACATGAAGCGGACGTCCGAACTGACGATCACGAAGGACGGGGAAAAGCTGGCCGGAACGATGACCTGGCCGGACCAGAAGGACGCGAAACTCAAGGACGTGAAACTGAAGGACGGAGAGCTGACTTTCTCCGCCGTGCGGGAGCTGATGGATAACAAGATCCCCGTCGACTACAAGCTCACGATCACCGGGGACAAGCTCAAAGGGAAAGGCGCGGCGGAGTTCCAGGGCAAGAAGCAGGAGTTCGATATCGAGGGGAAGCGGGAGAAGAAGGACAAGTAGCGGTTGGGCGGTCGTGAAGTCGGTCGGTGAACGAACGGATGCAGTTGACCGGGCCGGCTTCACGATTCCACTTCTCTTCAGCCGCCACAACAGATGAAATTGTTTTGGCCGTTCGGCTTCCAACCAAAGGTGTTGCCCTCCGGAGCGAATGACCTTTGGTGGGCGGCATCCACAATCACAACCAACCTCAGGTGGAGCATGAGATTCGCCTTCAAACTTGGCGATATCGAAACGGCGCGCGTCGAGTTCTACCGAAACCCCTGGGTCGGCACGATGCGGATCACGGCGGACGGCCGGCACGTCGTGTTCGTAGACCCGACCCGCCTGACCACCCACTTTGACTTCAAGTGGGTGAAGCGCTACACGTTCGTCGTTGGCCAGGGGGAGCGACACGAGGTAACGATCGAACACGAGCGGCCCGTTTGGATGGGTGGGTTGAAGCCGAACACGTACCGCGTCTTCGTGGACGGGCAGATGACGGAGATGCACCAGGGCTACTGACCGATCGGGCGTCTGGGCGGCATTCGATCGTTCGAGAATGCTTTCCGTTATCTGCTCGGAGTACGTCGTGGCGAAAAAGAAACATCCCTTCGACGTCGTGGCCGAGAAGCTCGAAACGCTTGCCGCCGAGCCGGCCGCCGAACAGGATGCATCCCCGGACTATTGGGAAATCCTTTTCCCCCTTTCAAGACGCGAGGCCACGCCGATCAAGCGGGACCCCCTCGTGTATGATTCGGCCCAGGGCGAAGGGCTCGGCCCGGACGGTTTCCCGAAGGTCCCGATTCCTGAGATGAAGCTGAAGGGACGGGGCCGTCTGACCGACGTGGTGCTGACGGAACTCCCGGTGTCGTGGTCCGTGGGATACCTCTACAGCGAAAAAGCGCTGGCCGTGTTCAAGCAGTTCGAACTCGGGATTTTCCGGGAGTACCCGGTCGCCGTCAGCGGCGGCAAAGGCGTCGAGCACCCGATGACCTACCTGCTGATTCGGAATTTCGTCCCGTGGACAGCGATCGACTTCGCGCGATCCGAATTCTACGTGAACGACCTGGTGAGCATCCCGCAGGGGCCGGTCACGATCACTTCGGCCCAGGACCTGGCCGAAAAGAAGAAACTGGCTTTTGAGGGTCAACTGAACGGCTTCGAGAAATTCAGCCGCATGGACTACAAGAGACTCGTCCTGCTTCAGGACCATCTGCCGACGGCGGACCTGTTCCGGCTCGAGCGGGGGATGGGGATCCGGGTGTATATTTCCGCAAGGCTGAAAGAGGCCATCGGGAAGTCCGGCATCACCGGATTGGAGATCCGACCGAACAAGAGGTTGTTCGCCGGTCGTTGAGCAGAGAAGTGAATATCACAGACGTTCCATGGTCCCTGGATCAGGCCGATCCGATGAGGTCCTGGACGGCCTGCACGAAGCGATTGTCGTGGAAGCTGCTCTTCGTCAGGTAGTGGTTCGCGCCGACCTCCAGCCCGCGCTGGCGGTCTTCTTCCCGCTCCTTGTACGATACGATGACCACGGGCAGGTTCTTCAGCCGGTCGTCGGCGCGAACGGCCTGTACGAGTTGCAGGCCGCTCATGCGCGGCATGTCCACGTCCGACACGAGCAGATCGAACTGGCCGGCCCGCACCTGGTTCCAGCCGTCCATGCCGTCCACCGCCACGGTCACCTCGTAACCCTCGTGCAGGAGCAGTTGCCGCTCCACTTCGCGCACCGTGATGGAATCGTCCACGACGAGCACGCGCTTCTTGCGAACGGCCCCGGCGTCGCGAACCTCGCAGCGGCGCAGGGCGCCGGTCTGAATGAAGGCGTCCATCGAACGAACGAGGTCTTCGACGTCGAGGATGAGCACGGGTTCGCCGTCGTCGAGCACGGCGGCGGCGGAGAGGTTGGGCACCTTGCCGAGCCGCGGGTCGAGCGGACGCACCACGAGGTCCTGTTCGCCCCGGATCGCATCGACGACGAGCCCGTACGTGCCGGTCGCGTCGCTGAGCAGCACGACGGGAATCTCGTCCTTGCGGGGCGGCGCCGCGGGCACGTCGAGGAGTTGCCCGGCGAGTACGAGGCCGACGTTCTGGCCATCGACCGCGATGAACTGGCGGTGTTCGAGCGAATGGATGGCGTCGCGCGGGACGCGGAGGAGCCGGTCGATTCGCGTGTGCGGGAAGGCGTACGGTTCGCCGCCGACCTCGACGACGACCGCGCGAATCACGGAAAGCGTGATGGGCAGTTGCAGGTGGAACGCGGTGCCTGCGCCGAACTTCGAGGTGATGCGGACGCTGCCGCCGATGCGGCGGACGGTGTCCTGCACGACATCGAGGCCGACGCCGCGGCCGGAGTATTCCGTGACCGACGCAGCCGTGCTGAAGCCGGGGAGGAAGAGGAACTCGAGCAGTTCGGCTTCGCTCATCTGGCGGACAAGTTCGGCGGAACTGAGCCTGCGTTCGACGACCTTGCGGCGAAGTTTCTCCACATCGACGCCGCGGCCGTCGTCCGCGATGGAAACGGAGAGCAGGCCGGCGCGGTGGCGGGCCTCGACGCGGACAGTGCCACCCGCCGGCTTCCCCGCTGCGATTCGCTCCTCGGGCTGCTCCAGCCCGTGATCGACCGCGTTGCGGATCAGGTGCGCGAGCGGCGCTTCGAGCTTCTCCAGCACGTCGCGGTCCACGTCGGTCGCTTCGCCGACCACTTCGAGCCGGGCCTGCTTGCCGAGGGAGCGGGCCATGTCGCGGACGGTGCGGGCGAGCCCGTGCAGGCCGTCCGCGAAAGGGCGCATGCGGCTGGCGATCACTTCGCGGTACAGTCGCGAGTTCAGGTTCTCGGCGCGGGCCGCGTGCTCGTCGAACTCCGACCCGGTGTCGGCGAGTTCCTCGCGGCAGAGCGCGGCCTGGCGGCGCGTCTCGGTCATGAGGCTCGCGATGTGATCCGGCGAGCGGCCGGCCGCGGCCGCCTGGAGCGACGCATCGATCATCCCCGCGATGTGGTCATGGTGCTTCTTCAGCCTGGCCAGCGACGTGGAGAAGACGTTGAGCCAGCGCGCCTGAACGAGCGATTCGCCGGCCAGCCCCATGAGGCGATTGAGATTCTGCGCGGTGACGCGGACGACTCCGTCACCACCGGCCGCCTGCGGCTTCGCGACCGGCGCAGGCGCTGCTTGGGGCCTGGCGGCGACCGGCTCCGGCGGCGCGGGCGGAGGTTTCACCATCCCGAGAGTGGCTGCGATTTGCTTCAGCGGTTCCTCGATCGAAGCGATCCAATCCGCGAATCGCTCGTCGTCCACCGCGATTCCGGCGGCGAGCACGTCCACGGCGTGATGCAGCCAACCCGCGGCCGCGACGGCCGGCGGCTGCTTCGAGTGAAGGATCGCCCGCAGGCAGTCGCTCATCGCGCCGAGCGCGGCATCCATCGTTGCGAACTTCAACAATCGGGCCGAACCGCGCAGTTGTCGCAGGTGTTCCAGCGCCTCGTCTGTCGGCGCATCGATGGTTGCAGCGACCGCTGCCAGGTTCGCGCGAATCTCTTCGCGGAAGAGGTCCAGCATCCCGTGCTCGGCGCCGAGGGCGAAGGGCTCCGCGGGAATGGCAACCGGCGTTCGCGGCGGTGCGGGCGGAAGCGCGACCTCGACCGGAACTGCTTCGACGGCCGGCACAATAACGGGGACCGGAGGCGCCTCGCCTTCAGTGATCGCACGCAGAGCCGGTTCGAGATTCGCAACGGAATCGCGGTTGCGTTCGTCCCAATCCTGCAGGCCGCCGGCATCGGCTGCCTGGCCGAGCGCGGCGAGCAGGTCCGCGGCTTGCAGAAACACGTCGATCGCGTCCGGGCCGATTTTGATGCGACCGGCCTGGGCGGCGACGAACGCGTCTTCAACCCGATGTGCGAGTTGGACCGCGGAGTCGATCCCGACAATCCGAGCGGCTCCTTTGATGGAATGCGCCGCCCGCATCAGCGGCTCGAACTTCGACGCGTCGCCCGAATCCGCCTCGAGTTCCACGAGCCCGGCGGTGAGCGCGGCCGCGTGCCCGCGCACCTCCTCGCGGAACAATTCGAACATCGCGGGCTCGAGCGGCGTCATCGCACTCGCTCCCGGAGCATGGTGAAGAGACGGTCTTCGTCGAGCAGGCCGATGGCGCGGCCGTCGCGATTGAAGATGCCGCGCGCCAGGCGCGACGACGAGCGCGACAGCGTTGGCGGGATCGGTAGCAGGTCCGCGGCCGGCACGCGGCGGACCCGATCGACTTCATCCACGAGGAAGACCCAGCCGTCCGCGTCGCGGCGGATGGCGAGGAGGCGCGGATGATCGACGAGCGGCGCGGCCGGCGGTTCGATGCCGAGGAGCAGATCGAGCCGCACGCACAGATGCAGTTCGCCGCGGATGTTCACGAGCCCGGCGAGGAGCCCGCCGCGATGCGGGATGCGATGGGGCTTGCGCGGGTGCGTCACTTCGGCGAGCACTTTCACGGGCAGCGCCAGCCACTCGTCGCCGATGCGGAACACGAGCGATCCGAGCAAGTCCAGCGCCTCCTCGGCTTCCGGCTCCGACAATTGCTCGGCCCATTCCGCGGCATAGTCCGGCGGCGGCGGCGCGTCGAGGAAGCGCCGCCCGGCGGCGGCGAACACCGGGCAGTTCTGGCAGTGCGTGACCGTGCGCAGTTCCGGGCACGAGCGGTCGCCCCACACGCCGATACTGTGCCAACAGGCTTCCTGCACCACGGTGAGTGGTTGCGGTGTCATGAGGTGGCGCCCTTCTCCAGGCGGCTGAGGCGTCGCCGAAGGCCGGCGGCCTGGCCGGGGTCGCCGCGCTGTTCGCACAGCACGATCATGTGCGTGAGCGCTTCAGGGTCGTCCGGATTCAGATAGAGCGCTTTGCGGAAGGCGTCGGCGGCTTCGTCCGTGCGGCCGGCGGCGAGGTGAATGACGCCAAGCAGGCTGAAGCGGGTCGCGGACGGCGGCGCGGCTTCGCACAAGATGCGTGCCGCCTCGAGATTCCCGGCGTCCGCGAGCCGGCGGCCTTCATGCAGCGAGTCCGATGATTTCAATCGACTGTCGCGCAGTGCAAGCGCCACAGCCGTGTCGTCGAGAACCGTCTGCTCGATGACGGGTGCCACCTTGAACCGCGGCGCGGGCTTCGGCTGTACCGGTTTCATCGCGGCCGATCGAATGACGGCGGGGACATCGGCGGTGGGCTTCTTGAACATCGCCAGCGACGGCGGCCCCTCGGTTACGAATCGAGCGATCGGAACGCGGTCTGCCTCCGCCGCGGTGAGGCAGAGGAGGCCGTCCGGTGCGAGCAGCCGTTCGAGGTTCGCCATCGCGCGGGCCGTACCGTCCGCCGTCAGATAGATGAACAGGTTGCGGCACACGATCAGGTCGTACGGCGGCTCGCCGGCGAGGAAGCCCGGATCGACGAGGTTGCCGGGGCGGAAGCGGACGCGTTCGCGGAACTCGGGTCGAAGTTCCCACCGGCCGTCTTCCACCTGGCGGAAGTAGTTGTGTCGCGGATCGGCGGTGCGTTCGCGGAAGGAAAACGCGGTGTAGCGCGCGGCTGCGGCGCGGAGCAGGTGATCGCGCGTGAGGTCCACGCCGTCGATCGTGCAGCGGGCGGCGGGCACGCCTTCGCGGTCCAGGGCGAGCGCGAGCGAGTACGGCTCCTCGCCGGTGCTGCACGGGACACAGAGCATCCGCAGAGTGCGGCCGCCGAACGAATCGGTGAGTCGGGTGCGAACCCACCGCGCGAGGTACTCGAAGAACTCCACGCCGCCGCGATAGAACCACGTCTCCGGCACCGCGAGTTCGCCGGCCAGCGCGGTCCACTCATTGGCGTTTGAAGCCGCGTACGCCGTGTAGGCCTCCGGGGAGGCCTGGCCGAGCGCCGCCATGCGGGCGGTGACGACGCGCGGCAGCATGGCCGCGCCGATCGAGGCGACATCGAGGCCGATGCGATCGCGCAGCAGCTTCTCGAGGGCGGCGAGCTTCACGGCCCGGCTCCTCCGGGGAGGGCGAAGAGTGCGGGATCAAGGTCGAGGCCGGCCAGAAGGCGGTCCACGTTCAGAACGCGGAGCACGGCCGTGCCGTCGGCGAGCGGGGGGCCGAAGCCGTGAGGGGCCGCGGTGGAATCGACGACGGTCGCCGGCAGGTCGCGGATATCCGCCACCTGTGTGGCGAGCAGGCCGATGAGTCGTTCCGAACCGTCCGGATACGGCACGAGGATAATGCGGCTGCTCAGATGGGCGGGGCAGTCACCGGCGCCGGCGAGCCGGTAGAAGTCTACCACGGGCACCACCTGCCCGCGATAAACAAATTGCCCGGCGAGGCCGCGGGCGCCGCTCGGCAGAGGCGCGAGGCGAACCCGCGGCACGACGCGCCGCACCCGGCGAACGTCGAGCGCCACCCGATCCGTGCCGATCTGGAACGTCAGGGCAAGCATGAGTTCCCAAGCTATCAGATCTTGAACTGCGAGATTTCCTGATTCAGCCCCTCGACCGAGCCGCGGAGGTGCGCCGTGGCCCGTTCGAACTCCTTCACGGATTGTTCGCTGCGTTTCGCACTGTCCGCGATCTGCGCCATCGCCTCGCTGATCTGCTGCGCCCCGATCGACTGGTTCCGCATCCCCTCGGTCACCAGTTGGAACCGCTCGCTCAGCGAGTGCACCTCGTTGATAATCTCGTAGGTCATCTGGTTGATGGTGGTGACCTGGCCGACGCCGGAGCGGACCTCGTCCGCGAACTTGTCCATCTGCATGACGCCGGCGGAGACGGAGTCCTGCATCTGCCGCACCATGGTCTCGATATCCAGCGTGGCGACGGCGGTCTGATCGGCGAGGCGGCGGATTTCCCGCGCCACGACGAGGAACCCGCGCCCGTACTCGCCCGCCTTCTCGGCCTCGATCGCCGCGTTGATCGAAAGCAGGTTCGTCTGGTCCGCCACCTTCGTGATCGTGGTAATGACGGTGTTGATGCGGTCCGCCTTCTCGCGGATCATGCCGAGCTTGGACGACACGGAGGCGGTGGACTCGATGAGTTGCTTCATCTCGCCGGCCATCTTCACGGTGTTGTCGCGGCCACGTGTGGCGAGGTCCGCCGCGTGCGCGGCGGACGCGTTCACCTCCACCATCGTGCCGGAGAGGTCCTGGCTCGTAGCGGAAATCTCGCGGACCGAGGCGGCCACCTGCGTCGTGGACGCGGACAGATCGTGAACGGTCTGCTCCTGGCCGCGGGCCGTCGCCGCGATCTCGGAGGCGACCGACAGCAGTTGCAGACTCGACTCGCGGACCTTGATCACAATGGCCTGAATCTTGGCGATCACGGCGTTGAACCCGCCGGCGAGTCGCCCCATGTCGTCGTTCCCCACGACCTCGACGCGGGCGGTCAGGTCGCCGGCGCCGGTCGCCATCTGGTGAATGCGCGAGTTCAGGGTCTGCGTGGAATGAACGATCGCCGACGCGACCCAGTACCCGACCACACCCATCACGAGAATCAGCACGATGCTCAGGACGGCGATCGTGTTGCTCCAGAATTGGGCGTCCTCCTCCGCCTTCGATTCGTCCGCCTTCGTCTTCTCCCGGATCAGCTTGATGAGCTGTTCCACGGTCGTGCGGTGTTCCCAGAACTTCGGGCGGAGTTTCTTCAGCAGAATGTCGTTGGACTGCTTGCGGGCTTCCGGCCCCCGGCTGAACAACGGCAGATACTCTTCATTCGCGATGCGGAAGAACTCGGTGGACGCCCGCACCAGTCTCGACTCGATGATCTTTCGGATCTCGCTTCCGTGCGGAAGCTGGTTCAACCAGAACGTCCGGCTGTCGATGTAGGCGGCTTCGTAGTTGCGAAATCGCTCGATGGTGTCGTTGATCTGGCCCGGGTCCGTCAGTGAGTCGAGTTCCTGCATCATGAGGTAGGAGTTGCCCATCCCCATCGACGGCGGCTCGGTTTCGTTGAGGAGCTGCTTGTCCTCGGCGATCTGGTTGTAGACCGGTCCGTGAACGCGGTAGCGGTTCATCTCGTACGACGAAAGCCAGAGCACGGCGCCGACGAGCACTGTGTAGCCGGCGACGAGGGAGTACAGCTTCGTGCGCAGGGAGATGTCGCGGAGGCGGATCATGGGTGCGAACCGGTGCGGGAAGAGTCCGAGTCTCAGCCTCGATCCTACTTCCCCGGCGGAATTGATGCAGCAGGGTTTGCCCAACCCGCCCGGTTCCGCGAGAAGGTGCAACCGGCGCGACCGCTACGACCCGGACGAGTGGTTCAGATTCCCACTCACTTCACGATCTCGAGTTTGGCCTCGGCGTGGATCGGCGTCGCCTTGGTTTCGAGCGTGGCGCGAACCACGAGCGGCATGTTGAAGGGCCCGCACTCGCCAGGGCCGAACTTCAGCACCAGTTCGCCGGTCTGCCGGTCAGCGGGAATCGTGAGCTTCGCCGCGGTCACGCCCTTCCAGTGATCCGGGATCGCGGCTTCGACGGTCACGGGGCCGCTCAGTTCCCGCGCCCGAGTCACCTTCACCGGCACGCGCACCTCCGCGCCCGGTTCGCCGCGCACCGTCAACTTTTCGAGTGAAACGTCGAGGCGGCCGGGGCCGACCACCACGATCATCTGCTGATTCTGCCCCACGGAACTGAAACTGACCGAATGTTCGGCGCCGTCCGCGTCCTTCACCTTCCCCACGGCCATGACGCAGACGCGGCAGGTCCGGCCGAGTTCCATCCATGGCGGCAACGTGGCCGGGTATTCGACCTCGGTTTGGCCCGCCGGCACGGTGAGTACGGGGCCGGCGACCCCTTGCAGGTGGCGGGCCTGGCGATCCGCGAGCCGCACCTCGATGGCGCCGGTGTAGCCGGGGTCGCGCTCGATCCGGTACTTGCGGCGATAGATCTCGCCGCGCGGCGCGGAAGTCATCACGTAGTCGTCCACGATCTTGAATGGCGTTGGTATTCCGACCGTGAGGTAGAGCGTGGTCGACTCGGGAAGGAAGCGATCCCCGGCGAGCACCGCGGGCACGCGAAGTGTCTTCGGTTCGGGCATGCGAAGCCCGGCCAGGGCGGCGAATCCGTTCCCATGACTCGCCGAGCCGATGATGCCGAGCGGCGCGGTGGCGAGCGGCGCTTTCGCGTCCGCCAGCAGCGCGAGTTCCGCCGAGTTCTGATTCGCCGCGATGGTGACCGGCTTGCACGTGACTCCGGCAGGCAGCGTCGGGACGCTCAGTTCAACGGGGCCCGCGAAGCCGCCGATCCGTTCGATATTCACGCGCACCTTCACGTTGGAACCGCGAAGCAGCGAGACGGCGTCCGGCGCGGGGCCCTGCTGTTGTCGCGTGTCGAACGGCACGGTCAGCTTGAAGCCGGGCGTACCGTCGGCGGCATCCGCGATGCGGAGTCGGTAGACGAGGTTCGGCCCGCCGCGCGAACGGAACCGCTCCGCGATTCGGATCGTGAACGCGCCATCGCCCGGCGGCTGGAACGTCAGCGCCGGATCCAGTGCGGGGTCGGGCGCTTCGCCGCGCGCCACTTCCTTCCCGGCCGCATCCAGGATGGTCACGATGCCGCAGAGCGGAGAATCGAACCGTCGCGCTTGCAGGTCGAACGCGTAACGCGTCGCCTTCTTCAGTTCGACGTTCCACTCCTGAACCGAACCCGCCGTCGCGATTCGGCCGTTGACTGCGACCGGCGCCTGCACCGCGGCAGTTGGTTCCATCACATCCTTCAACCCGTCCGCGGGCACCTTGAGCGGGAAGTGATATTCGGGCACCGCGTCCGTCGTGATCGTGAGCCGGTAGACGTGCGCCTGCCCGCCCTGGGCCTTCGCGTCGCCGATGCGGACGCGGTACTTCCCCTTCGCCGGCGCGGTGAACTTCACCGATTCATCCGCGCCGGGTACGGCGAAGGTCATGTTCTCGGCGAGCACGCGGCCGGCGGTGTCCAGAATCTCGAGCTTCGGCGCGAGCGGCGAACGGAGCGACTTCGCCAGTGCCATGGCTGTCACGGTCTGGCCGGCATTCGCTTCGAATTCCCAGAGGTCGGTATCGTCGCGCGGGAAGATGCGGCCGTTCGCCGTGATCGGCAGCGCGACCGGATGGGGAATCGGATCGCCATCTACTTCGC
>Ga0210380_10000845_pt1 | contig 12747 bp, 11 predicted proteins | sample PLM4_5_coexredo_FD_155476 | JGI IMG/M metagenome (GOLD analysis project Ga0210380, IMG submission 155476) | Groundwater sediment microbial communities from an aquifer in East River, Colorado, USA - PLM4_5_coex redo | ecosystem: Environmental > Terrestrial > Soil > Riparian zone | place: USA...
CGGAGGTCCGGCGGGCCAGCTTCGCCTCCTCCGGGTTGGCCCTGGCCCACGCGGCCTCGGCCTTGTCCGGGTTCTTCGGGTCGGTCTTGCGGGCCTCGGCCTTCGCGGCGCGGGCCTGCGACACGCTGCGGTTGTAGCGCCGGATGGCGTTGGCGTCGCCGTCCTTCGGCGCTCCCGCGTATTTCGCCGTTGCGCTGTACTCCCAGGCCGCCTGCGCCTTCGCTGAGCGTTTGACCCCGTCGCCCACGCGCAACTCGGCCTCGAAGTCCGCATCCCGCAGGGCCTTCTCGAGGAGCTTCTTCTTCTCCGGGTCGCTGGCCTTCTGGTAGGCGGGGGTCTTCTGGACGTCCCGGACGGCCTTCCCGGTCTCGGCGCCGTACGCCTGGCGCAACTTGCGGACGGCGTCGACGGTCTGCGCCTCGCCCGCGTACTTCCCGTCCTGGATCGTCCTGGGGGACAGCCCGTGGCGGGCCAGCTCGGCGTTCTCGGGGGTCTCCTCGGCGCCGCGCTCGCCCAGGTAGCGGGTGACGAGGTTGCCCGCGCGGCGCTGCGCCTCCCCCGTGGTGGGGTCGATGCGCTCGGGGAGGGCCATCCGCAGGCCGGAGCGGGAGGCGATGTTGCCCACGACCCCGCCCAAGGGCGTCTCGGTGGTCTCCCGCTCGTAGGGGTCGGCCGCCGAGGCGAGCCCGGCGACGGGGGCCACCAATCGCCCGGGGGCGGACCCGATGGTGCCGGCGATGGACTGCGCGCCCCGGCCGGACTGCACGTCGCGCAGGAACCGCCCGAAGTCCCGGACGTAGCTCTCGTCCAGCGTCCACTTCAGGGCCTCGTTGGCGATGGTCCCCAGGTGCTTGGGGAGGTCGTCGCCCTTGGCCTGCCCGCTGGCGACGGCGTCCTGGATCTGCGCGATGGCGGAGGCGGACTGCCCGAAGGCCCCGAAGTACCGCAGGGGGGCGCGCACGCCGCCGGGGAGCTCGATGGTGTCCCACTGCTCGCCCAGGGCCTCCCGGCGCAGCCGCTCCTTCTGGTCGGCGGGCGCCGGTCCGGTGAGCGCGCCCTGCTCGGCCGCCTTCCACAGGGCGGTGCCCACCACGCCGGAGAGCACCATCCGCCCCCCCGCCTGGCGCACCGCGTCCGGGTCGCCCCGGCGGACGCCCTGCACCAGGGCGGACACGTGCCCCGGTGCCAGCGGGAAGACGGTTTCCACCGCGGCGCGCAGCAGCCGCTCGGGCATCATCACGTAGGGCGCGAAGGCCTGCACCGCGAAGCCGGTGGCCTTCTCCGCGGGCGAGGCGGTGGGGTCGTTGAGCTTCGCCCGCGCCGCCGTGAGCCCCCGGGCGACCGGGCTGTTCGGCCCCCCGAAGGTGGCGAAGTCCCCGGCCGCCGCGACGTGCTCGGCGGCCTGCTCCGAGGACATCCCCCGGCGCGCGGCCACGCCCAGGGCCCCGGCCTCGTTCAGGTCGCGCCAGAACTGATCCGTGGCCGCGTTCAGCCGGGTGCCCGCGGTCGCCAGGAACGGCAGCCGCCCGCCGCGGGAGAACAGGTCGCCCGGGTCAAGCGACGGGCCCGCCCCGGCCCCCGGCGCGTCGGCGGTGGGACCCCGCCGGACGGCCTCGGGGACGCGCCGCAGCGCGCCGGGGATCTCCTTCAGGACACCCCCCAGGTCGGTGAGGGCGTCGATGGGGCGCCCCGCGAAACCCTCGCCCAGCACCCGCTCGATGGTGCGCAGCGCCCCGCCGGAGAAGTTCGCGGCGAGCCCGGGCACCGACAGCAGGGGCAAGCTGCCCATGGCCTGCGAGACGTCGGAGGCCACCCGTCCGGCGCGGCCGAGGGTGCCCCCCTCCGCCGCCGGCGCCCGGCCCGCCGCCGCGCCCAGCACGTCCCCGTCCAGCGCCCCCGCGCCCAGGCGCCTCGCCAGCTGCCGGGCGTTGGCGCCCCCCAGGGCGCCGAGGGAGGCGCCCAGCACGCCCCGGCCGGCCCGCTCCTGCCACGTCGCGTCCTCGTCGGCCGTGGCCGCGCCCAGCACCCCGCCGGCGGTGCCCGCCCCGATATCGAAGGCCCGCTCGCCGCCGGTGAGGGCGCCCCGGGCCATAAACGGGTCCGTGGCGCGCGTGGCGGCCCCCAGGAGGCCCTCCGCGGGCCCAGTGGCGTCAGGGATCACCCCGGGCGGTAAGAGCTCGCCCAGGCCCTTGCGGGCGAGCAGCGCCCGGGCGGCGGTTTCGCCCTCCTCGCCCTTGCCCACGGCGAGGAAGCGCAGGTCGTCGGCCAGGGCCTCGCCCTCCGGGCCCTGGCGCCACAGCCGCTGGATGGCGTCGAAGATGCGTTGCTCGGCCGCGCCGTCGGCCGCCCGCTGGGCCGCCTGCTCCGGCGAGAGCCGGGCGGCGCGGAGGCCCCGCTGCCCGCGGCGGATGCCCAGCACCGCGTCGTCGAGCGCGGCGCCGGCCGTGTCCAGGGTGCCGGTCAGGGCCCCCCCGACGCGCTCCCCGAACCGGGGGGCCCCGGCGGCGAGCTCGTCCAGCCCGGAGAGGACCCCGGGGGCGCGCGCGGCGACGCGGCCCGCGGTGCCCGGGTCGGGGGTGAGCACGTCGGCCAGGAAGCCCACCCCGCCGGCCACGCCCTCGGGGAGGCCCAGGCCGAGCGCGCCCTGCTCGGCCACGCTGCCCAGCACGTTGCCCGCGATGGCCCCGGGCGTGGGGGCCAGGGTGCCCAGGGCGCCCAGGGCGGGCAGCCCTTGGACCACCTCGCGGCCGAGCTGCCGGGGCGTCGTCTGGTCCTGGATCTGGCCCGCCAGGGAGCCGATCATGCCGGTGGGCGTCAAGCGGTTCACCGTGCGGGCGGCGGCGGCCACCGCCTCGGGGTCCGTCACCAGGGTGTCGACCGCTTGCGCCGCGGTCTGGGTGGCGGCCCGCAGCCCGGGGCGGATGCCTTCCAACCCCGGGGGGAGGGGGGCAATCGCCGCGGCGCGGCCGTAGGTCTCCGGCTGGGCCAGCGCACCGAACCCGCTGCCGATGGAGTCGACGGCGGCCTGCGCGCCCGAGGCCCAGTCCTGCGCCGTGGACTGGGCCTGCTCCCGGGCGCCCTGCACCCCCGCCTGGATGCCCGTGCCCAACCCGGAGAAGGCGTCCCCGATGCCCCCCGTGAGCCCTTGCAGCCCGCTGGGGGGCTGCGCGAACGACGCCGGCTGGGGCTCCGGCTCCGGCAGCTCGGGGAACGGCATCGGCGGGGCGGGCGGCGGGAGGTCGGGCAGGGCCTCCAGCCCCGACTGGACGGCGGTACCTAGCCCGGAGAAGGTGTCCCCGATGCCGTGGACGGCCGACTGCGCGTGGAGGTCCCAGGCGGAGGCGGTCTCCCGCAGCTGGTCGAGCTGGGCCTGCTGCTCCTTGCGCCAGCGGTCGGCCCGGAAGCGCAGCCACTCGGTTCCGGGTATTGGCGGGAGGGGCATCAGCAACCCCTCCGCAACCTGGGACGGGTACCATTGAGGCGCAGGCGGCGGGGGGTAACGAGCCCCCCACCGCCCACTTCACCAGGAGGACTAGCTCCATGGCGCAGGACGACTCTACCGAACGCTGGTTGCCCGTGGTCGGGTGGGAGGGCGTGTACGAGGTCAGCGACCTCGGGCGCCTCAAGCGGGTCGGCGCGCACCGCACCGGACGCTGGCCGGTTGGGCACATCCTCAGCGGAAACGCGCTGCGCCTGGGGTACGTCTCGCATCACCTGACGCTGGGGGTACGGAAGCAGACCGTGCGCGTCCACCGGGTGGTAATGGCCGCGTTCGTCAGCCCGTGCCCGGAGGGGCACTCGGTCAACCACTTGAACGGGGTCAAGACCGACAACCGGCTGGTCAACCTTGAATACGCCACACCCGACCAGCAAGCGCAGCACGCCCAAGCGACGGGACTGATCACGCGCCGCACCGGGGAGGCGCACCCCAATTGCGAGTGGTCGGCCGCCGACATCGCCTCCTGGGGAGCACGCTACGCCGCCGGCGAGACCGGGCACGCTATCGCTGCGGATGTCGGCGCGTCTCGGTCGACCGTCTACGACGCCATTAGCGGTCGCCGCCGCCGGGCCGGTCGAGTCGCGCCCCCCGTCACGATGCGCGCGCAGACGGTCGGCGACGCCGACTCGCAGACCCGCTACCACGACGCCACCGTGCGGGCGTGGAAGCGCCTGTACGCCGAGGGCGTACGCTGCGCCGTGATCGCCCGCGCCTACGACACCACCACGCAGGCCGTCTGGCAGATTGTGACCGGGAAGCGTCGGCGCCACGTCCTCTGACCTATCCGAACGAGACCTGGGTAGTCGCTGGGCCGGTGTAGCGCGGCGCGGACATCGCGATCTGCTTTTCGACATCCGGACCGTAGTAACCAGCTGCCTCGTACCCGCCTAGAAGCATTTGCTGTTGGCTCGGCGACGCGGCGGCGTAGTTCCTCAGATTTATTTGGTTCGGTGCGGGAAGGGCGAATCCGTTCTGCTGCGGGGTACCCCCGGCCGCGGGCTGCGCCGTCTGCTGCTGCCCGCCGCTCCCCAGCTGCCCGCCGCTCAACAGGTCCTGGGTACGACTCTGCAGCGTCGCCGGCCCGGGCGTGCCCTGCGCGCCGCTGCCGGCGAAGCCGTACTGCCCCGCGAAGCCGGCGAGCATCTGTTGGAGCCCGCCGGGGGTATTGGCATTGAGGGCCTGGTACTTCCAGTAATCGCGCGGCCCCTGCAGCGCGCTCTGCTGGGCTAACAGGGCCAGGGCGTTCCCGGCCTGGTTCTGCTGCTGACTCGCGGCGAGCTGCCGGTTGGCCAGGTCCTGGGCGAACTTCTGCTGCTGGTAGGCCATGGTGTCCTGGCCATCCCATTGCCCGCTGAGTCCGGCCGCCTGCACCCGTTGCTGGTACTCCTGGTTCAGGGCCGCCAGCGTCTTCTGCCCCTCGAGCGTCCCGAGCAGGCCGGCGCGGGAGAGCTCGAGCTGCGACTGCTGCATCCGCTGAGAAAATTCCTGATTGAGCTTGGCTAACGTGTCTTGGCCGTTGTACGTGCCGAGCGCGGCGGTCTCGGCTTGCTTCTCCTGGAAGACGCGCGTCCACTCGGCCTGCGCCTTCTCCATCGCCAGTTTTTCGTCGCCCGTGCGCATACTCCACGACGTGTAGGCCAGGCGCGCGGCCTGGTCGGCCGCCTGGCTCGCGGCGATGCTGGCCAGCGCGTTCTGGGTCGACCCGGTACCCCCCGTGCCCCCGGTACCGCCCGTCCCGCCGCCGAGGTCGACGGCGCCGCCGGGGGGCTGCACGTTGAACCCCTTCGAGGCCAGGGCCTTGAGCCCGAACGCGGAGGCCTTGACCGTGCCGGCCTGGACGGCCTGGGCCAGCCCTTGCCAGTAGGCGGCGGGGGCGCTCCACGCCGCGGTGGAGATCCCGGACGTGCCGGCGTCGGGGCGCCCGAAGAGGTTCGCGATGTAGTCCAACCCCCGGGTGGCGGCGGTCTGGCCCATGTTGCCCTCCCACGAGAAGGCCTTGGGCCCGTTCAGCCACTCGTCGGGGGTCTGGGGCTCCCTCCCTGTGGTGGGGTCGCCGGTACCCCCCTGTCCGTACCGGAGGTTCTGGTTGGGTACCCCGCCGACGGTGCCCACGAGCCCGGGCTTGGAGAGGTCCCACTGATTGAAGGTGCCGCTGCCGGGGATGTAGCCGCCGCGCTCCCCCGTCGCCTGCGTCGAGAGGTACTGCAGGTACGAGGGGTCGATCTGGATCGGCTGGGCCCCGAACGAGGGAACGCCCCAGCCATAGCCCTGCTCGGACGTGCCGGCCATCGCGCTGTAGGGGTTGGTGGGGGCGTTCCACCACGCCGGGCTGGGGGTGCCGGGGTAGAGGTAGTAGCTGCCGGGGGTACTCGTGTTGAGGTTGTAGTTGGTGTACGTCTGGTTCGTCATGGTCTACAGCCCTCCCAGGGCGGGCGGTGCGGCGGGAGCCGGCATGGGCGGGCCTGGTGGCGGCGCGGGTGGCACGGCCGGCGGCACCGGCCCCAACGCGGGGGGCGTCGCGGGGCCAGCGCCACCGGCCTGCCCCATCGGCGCGGGGGCGGCCGGGGCGGCGGCGGCCGCGAGCGCCAGGCCGTGCTCGGCGCCGGGTTGGCCCTGGGCGGGCGGGAGCTGCGTCGGGAGCCCCTGCGCCTTCCGCCACTGCTCAGCGCCCCGGACGGCCTCCACCAGCCCGTACGCGCCCGTCCGCTGGAAGGTCGACTGCCAGGCCTGGGTGTTCGGGGCGCCGTCCTCCATGAAGAGGGTCAGGGCGTAGAACTCCGCCTGCTGCTGCTCCGTGGCTTTGGCTGCGAAGGGGGCGGTGTCCGAGGCCATGATGCGCGCCGCCACGGCGTCGCCCGTGGTGGCCACCCATTGCGCGAGCTCGTCCGCGATGGACTCCATCGACCCCGGGTCGGGCGTCGGCAGGATGTCGGGCAGCCGCTTGCCGGCCAGCACCTGCTGATCCCGGAGGCGCTGGGGGCGGTAGTCGTTCGCGGCGGGGCCCTGGTCGGGCTCCGGTGGGGCGGGAGGCGCAGCCGGCGGCGGCCCGTAGCCGTCCACCTAACCCGGCCTCCCCGGCATCGGGGGCCGGCCGTTGGGGGGCCCGGGGATGACCGGCGAACCGGGGGGCGAGCTCGGTAAGCCCCCTGGTATGGCCTGGCCCTGCCCCGGCTGCATGAGGGGCATCCCGTTGCCGGGCGCCTGCACCATCCCCGGGAGGCCGCCGCCGGGGCCGGAGGGCCCCAGCACCCCGGGGCCCAGTCCGGGCTCGCCCCCCATGCCTGGGAGTGCGCCCAGCCCGGGCGGAGGCATCCCTGGGGGAGCCATCCCCGGAGGCATCCCTGGGGGCATGGCCCCGGCCGGCATCCCGTCCGGTCCGGCGCCGATCGACTGCAGGGCCTGCTCCTCGCCCATGCCCAACCGCTGCTGGATGCGCTGCATCAGCATCTTCTGGATAAAGTCGCTTCGCTTCGCGTTTTCGACGATGAGGCCGCGCTCCACCTCGCCCGGGTCGCCCCCCAGGGCCTCGATGGCCATGGCGGTCGTCTCCAGGCCGGCCTGCATCATCTCCACGTGCGACCGGATCTCGAGGGCCTTGTTGCTGGGCGTCTCGGGGTCCAGCTTGACCGTGTAGCGGTGCGAGCCCTTGAGCTCCTCGGGACCGATGCCCACCCACCCGGAGGGGCCACCCGGCGCGCCCGCTCCCCGGGACGGCCCGCGGCCGGTGGCCTTCTGGCCCCAGGCGTACACCTTCTCCCCGATGCAGTGCTCGATCAGCCAGCTCTCGAAGCCGGTGCGCTCGGAAAGCGCGACCTCCGCGTTGGCCACGATCGGGTCCCAGGCGAGGCGGGCCAGGTGCGCCGCCTGGTTGAGGGCGTACCCGCTGGTGTCCCCGCCCACGATGCCCTGCACCGACGAGGGGAGGGCCAGCTCGAGGAAGCCGCGGATCGAGGTGATCACCTTGTCGATGTCCACCCCGGCGCGGGGCATCTCCACCGCGCTGATGTCCCACGGGTAGATGGCGCCGGGCTCGATCCGGCTCACGGCGGCCAGGGCGTCCGCCTCCGAGCCGTCCCTCCCAAAGGGGCTGGTCTGCGGTGAGAGGCCCCCCAGGGTGGAGGCCAGGGAGGCCCCCGGGGGCTGGTTGCGCTTGAACGCGGGGAAGCCCGTCAGGTACGCCGCGTTGCTCTGGATGGTGAGGTAGCTGTCCAGGGCCGGGAAGAGCGAGAGGAAGGGGTACAAGACGGAGAGGCCGGCCCGCTCCGGCAGCCTCGAGGCGGTGGTGATGCCCAGGGCGTGGAAGTAGGGGCCCCGCAGGGTCTTGAGGTAGGGGTCGCCGTAGCGGTGGCGGTAGTGCTTGACCAGGGTGCCCCGGCCGAAGCCCGCGCCGGCCCCGGAACGGGCCGAGCCCTGGCCCGGCCCCAGCAGGAGGGTGCGGCAGGAGCGGTAGTCCCACAGCTCGGCCACGGTGATCGTCGAGGTGCCGGACATCACCCGCGACCACTCGGAGCGGGGCAGGCCCATGCCCTCCTCGGCCACCACGTCGCCCGCAGAGGAGAGGCCGGCCCCGAAGCGGTCGAGCACCTCGAGGTAGGGGACGTCGGAGACCTCGGCGTTGTAGCGGTCGCCGTCCAGCGTGCGCCAGTAGTAGAAGCACTCCGGGGGCACGTCCGTCGACGTGATGGGGTAGGGCTCGCCCTGCTTGAACCGCTCGGTGCCCTGGTCGTGCGCGCGGCGGCGCTCCTCCTCCGAGAGGGTGGCGTCCCCGGCGAGCTCCTCGCGGAGGCGGTTGCTCATCTGGGTGTAGCCCCGCCAGCGGGAGGTGCGCTCCACCGTCTTGAGCACCCCCTCCCCCTTGCTGATGAGGGAGTAGATGAACAGCCGCAGCAGCTGCCGCTTGGACTCCTGCTCCTGGCGCGTCCAGGTGGCCTCGAGGGCGTGCTCCCGCAGCTCGGCGTTGCTCTGCGCGCTCTGGCTCGAGCCCAGCGGCTCGAAGTTCACGGACGGCGGGTTGACGGTCAGGGCCGCGCTGATCGTCGACACGATGTTGTGCGCCAGGGGCGACCGCACCTCGGTGGACGTGGTGCGGTAGTTGTCCGGGACGTTGAGCGGGTAGCGGCTCCAGAGCACGTCGTCGGTGCGCTCGTAGAGCTTGTCCCGCTGCTCGAAGTCCCAGCGCAGCTGGGTGAGCAGCTCGGAGGCCTCCTCCCCGCGGCGGAGGTCGGCCTCGCTGGTCAGGGGCGTGAAGCGGCTCGAGGGACGCGGCTCGCGGCGGCGCTCTGCCAAAAGCGGGGTCTCCTGCACACGGCGGAGGAGACGCGCCTGCACGCACGCCGGACTGCGCCCATCTTACACGGCCGACGAAGCCCCCTCCTAGGGGTCCGGCGGTACGCTACGCGGACGGGGCATGCGGGGGCCGGTGATCTCGGTGGCGGTCTCGGACGCGGCGCGCCTCCTCGGGGGCGTGCCCTGGCCCGCGTGGGCCCCGCCGGACGGCCCCCGGGCGCCGTTGGCCGTCTTCCTCGGGTACGAGGTCGTCGCCCTGGCCGGGGACGCGCAGCTGGCCGCGTGGCGGGCCCAGCTGGCCGACCTGGCCGGCTGCGGCTGGCGCATCCGGGAGCGGCAGGACGGCCGGCGCTGGGGCCTGGTCGTCACCCTCACCCCGCCCGGGGTGCCCGTCCCCACCGCGGCGCCGCCGGCCCGGCGGCCTCGCTAGGTCAGCCCGCGCCGTCCTCGCTCCCGCAGGCGCTCGAGCACCCACGGCCAGAGGTCGAAGTCGCTGTCCTCGAAGGCCGGCTCGGGGAGCACGACGTCGACCACCCCGCCGGCGGTGAAGAAGCGGAGGGTGACGTCCCCCCGCATCTGCCCCTGACCATACGTCCTCAGGCGGACCTCACCCGCCGGGGGTAACCCGAGGGCGCCGTTCACCGCAACGCGGCCCGTGGCCGGCAGGCGCGCGGCCTGCAGGGCATCGGCGTGGATCATCCGAAGCGGGCCCGGATGGGCCGCGTCATCCCCCGGCCCTCCTGCGCCACCTGGGACGCCTCCAGAGCCAGCGTCGTCGCCCCGGACAACGCATCGACCGTGTCATCGTTTTTTACCAGCGGGAACCCGAGCAGCTCCCGCTCCACCGCGGGCCACAGCGGGTGCCCGGTGTCGATGTAGAGCTGCCCGGCCTCGGCCTTCGCGGCGGGCGCCCGGGCCCGGGTCACCTTGTCCGTGGCGACGGGCACGGCCACCACCGCCGTGGCCAGCCGGGCGCCGAGCGTCTGCTGCAGCTGGTCGCGCAGGGTCAGGGTCGCCGCCTGGCGGTACGCCCCCACCTCGACGCCGATGTAGCGGGGCCGCACCTGCAGGAGGTACTCGGCCAGGGCCTCCACGAGCCCGGCCTCGTCCACCCGCTTGCGGAACCACGAGAGGACGTAGAGGGTGCGCACCGGGTCGGCCGGGTCGTAGCCCACCACGCAGACGCAGGTGTAGTCCGCGCTCTGCTTCTGGCTCCACGCCAGGTCGACGTAGGCCACCACGGTCAGGCGGGGCTGCAGGGCCTGGGCCAGCTCCCGGGTGTAGGGCCGGAACCACTCGGCTTGGAAGACGCCGGCGCCCACCGGGACGGGGTCGCCCATCCAGACCGTGCCCCACTGGGCCGAGCCCAGCCGGCGGCGCTCGTTGAGGAGCCACTCCAGCGACCACTGGGCCGGCCACAGGGAGCCGTGCCCGTCCGCGTCCCGGGGCGTCCCGGGGGCGAGCCAGGGGAAGTCGCCCAGGGCGGGGGTGTGCAGCAGGTCCCAGCCCTGCTTCAGGAGGTGGGCGGCGACGTCCTCCTCACCCCACCGCGTGGTGATGCATAAGGCCGAGCCTTGCGGATGGAGCCGGGGCAGCAGGGTCATGTCCAGCAGCTGGCGCACCCGCTGCATCTCCACGGGGGAGGTGGCGGTCTCCTGGGTCACCGGGTCGTCCAGGAGGAGGCAGTGGGCCCGGGACCCGATCACGCTGGCGCCGAACCCGCTGCAGCGGTAGCTGGGGTCCTTCGTCCCGGAGGGCACCCCGCGGAGGTAGAGGCCGTCCGTCGACCAGCCCCGCTCGGGGTCGGCCCGGGCGTCCTCCTCGGGGAACACCAGGGCGTGCGCCGGCGTGGCGCTCAAGCCGAGGGCGACCGTGCCGTGGAACTGCCTGGCCATCGTGTCGCTTGAGGTGACGGCCAGCACGGCCCGGGAGGGGTGCCGGCCGAGATACCACAACGGGAGGACGAAGGAGAGGTAGGTGGACTTGGCGGCGCCGGGCGGGGCCACCACCAGCAGGCGACCGCCGGGGGTCTCCACCGCGCGCCGCACCTGCTCGAGCCAGTGGCGGTGGTGGGGCGCAGGGCGCAGTCCGTGCGCGACGAAGGCATACGCTTCGGGGCGGCGCCGGGCGAGCTCGAGGGCCACCGCATCCCAGGCTGGCTCACCTGCGGTATATTCCCCGGTCGGTGGAGCATGCCCGCCAGAGACGGGCGGCGGCGCGGTCGCGTTTGTCAACTGCGTTCCTCATCGCTCCCCAGCAGGGCGCGGGTGAGCCGCTCGACGTCGGCCTCCTCGACGTGGGCGCGGAGCAGCTCGCGGTGGGTCACCTGGGCGTCGACGGTGATGTCGGCCTCGAGCACCGCCACCGCCTTGCCGAAGCCGCGGTCGGCCAGCCACTGCGCGGCGGCCATGCGCAGGGCGGTGGGCTGCTTGGGGTGGCGCAGGACGGCGAGCATGTAGGCCACCAGCTCGGCGCCCTCCCGGGTCTCCTCCCGGATGAGGGCGGCGAACCCTTTTGGTCTTCCGGACAGGTTGCCACTCACTCCTGGGAGGAAGCGGCCTGATACCCCTCTGTTACCAGGCGTCATGCGCCCTCCGCCTCTCGGCGCGCCTCGGCGCGCAGGAAGTCTCGCAGGCGGCGGCGGCAGAGCATGTCCTCGCGGGGGCCCACCTGCAGCAGCTCCACCACCTCCTGCCGCGACGAGGGCCACACGAGGTAGACCTCCTGCCCGGCCTCGGTGAGGGCCTCCAGCCAGATGGTCTGGCCGACCCGCCGGCGGCCGTTGACGGCCCGGGTGCGGGTGGGCCAGCGCCCCTCCCGTTTCAGCTCCATCCAGACCGCGCGCTGGTTGTCCGGGCTAATGAGCGTCAAATCCGGGTAGCCGCTATCCGATCCGATGCTGTACTTCTCATGATGCACAAGCCAGCCGAGCATCCTGGCGGTGCGCACGACGAACGCCTGCAGCTCGGCCTCGGTGACCTGGGCGAGCAGCCAGGTGGCGGCGTCGGCGGGCGCGGCGGCGGTCACGCGGCCAGCTCCCGACGGGCCGCCCGCTCGCGGATGGCGCGGGCGCCCCGCGTCCCGATGCAGCGGATGCGCCGCAGGGTCGGCTCCGGGAGGGCCGCCGCGACGGCGAACGGCGGGTACCACGGGTCGGGACGCAGACCGAACGCCCGGTGCCACCACCGCGTGAAGGCGTTACGCGTCCGGGCCGGGACGCCGGCCCAGTCGGCCACGTAGGCGTCGTAGTCGTCCAGCCAGGCCAGTCCGGTGGTCACGCGGCCACCTCCCCCCCCTCCTCCGGCAGCAGGGGCAGCTGGTACGCGGGCTGGGTGTCTTGGGGGGCTTCGCCCCCGGCGACGGCGAGCAGCAACCTGACCACGGCCTCGCCGCTCAGCGTACACCGTTCCGTACACCGCAGGGGCTCGTCCACCCAGACGCTGCGGCGCCAGAAGGGGCCGTCGCGCCACTCCACCTCGTGGACGACCACGCCGCCGAGGAGGCAGCGCGGGCAGCGGACGGGGCGGCCGGGGAGCAGAAGGGTCACTCCGGGGGCTCCAGCAGGGGGAGGGGCGCGTCCCGGACGAGGCCGGCGGCCAGCCCGGCCTCGGTCAGCCGGAAGGTGCCGGGGGAGGTGCGCTCGAGCTGGCCGTCGTCCACCAGGCGGCGCAGGCCGTCGCGCACGGTGGACCGGGCCCAGCCCTTGCAGGAGAGGGCGATGGTCTCCGGGGTGAGGGCCTCGCCGCCGTCCAGCGCGAGGTCGACCGTCGCGTGGCCGTTGCTGCCCTGGCGCTTCTCGGCCTTCACGGAGACGCGGACGCGGGCCACCTCCAGCAGGTAGGCGGCGGACTGGCTGCCGGGGCCCTTCCCGGTGCGCACGCCCCGGAGGATGGTCGGTGGGCTTCCCGTGCGCCCCGCTCGGGGCACCGCGCCCGGCGGGGCGGGGGGCGGCTCCCGCAGCG
>Ga0210380_10000847_pt1 | contig 12718 bp, 11 predicted proteins | sample PLM4_5_coexredo_FD_155476 | JGI IMG/M metagenome (GOLD analysis project Ga0210380, IMG submission 155476) | Groundwater sediment microbial communities from an aquifer in East River, Colorado, USA - PLM4_5_coex redo | ecosystem: Environmental > Terrestrial > Soil > Riparian zone | place: USA...
CGGCACGGGGTCCCAAGATATCGAACTGACCGATGTTTTCATCGCTGATGCGGCGATTGGCGGGAAGCGGCCTCAGGGCAAATGGCATCCGTTATTCCACATTATTTCCATGATCGCCTTTCCATTGGTCTACTCCGCTTATCTTGGCGTCGCCCAGGCAGCGCGCGATCTGGTCGTCGACAGAGGGCGCAAGCGCAAAGCGGATCATCCTTCGGTCGAACTTTTCGGCGGCATCGATAACGAGTTGACGAGCGCTCGGCTAGCGCTCCAAGACATGATTGCCGCCGCGGCGACCAACGATCCCGGGCTAGCGACGACCAATCGCGTCATGATCGGCCGCACGCTGGTTGCGCGCGGTGTGCTGGAGACTGTGGATCTCGCGATGGAAGCCGAGGGCGGTAGCGCGTTCTATCGTTCCGCTGGGTTGGAAAGAATGTTCCGCGACGCCCAGGCCGCGCGCTACCATCCACTGCGTGCAGGCACACAACGATCCTACGCGGGACGCATGGCGCTGGGGTTGGATGTCGATGAGCCGATATGAAACTGGCTAGCGCCACGCCTGGCGTTCCGGCGCAGCGCTAGTTTCTTGTCGATTCGCGTTCATGCTTAGGCCTATTGCGTCACAAGATTTCGCGGCTCGGCGCGGAGAAATGCTTCAATGTTGGCTTTGACTTCCACCAATAGCCGCTGGCGCGCTTCGCTCGAACTCCATGCCGTGTGCGGTGTGACAATCAAATTATCTAGTTGTTTTGCCGCGACAACGATCGGGTGATCGCCTGGCGGCGGCTCTTGGCTGATGACATCGAGGGCGGCGCCGGCGATGCGCTTGGCGCGTAGCGCTTCAATCAGCGCCGGTTCGTCGATCAGAGCGCCGCGGGCGGTGTTGATTAAGAATGCGCCGGGTTTCATCAACGCCAGCGTCTGTAGGTTGATTAAATTTTTCGTGTCAGGCGTCAGTGGGCAGTGCAGCGAGATGAAATCGGCTTGGCGGAACAGTTCCGCCAATGGAATGCGCGCCGCCGCAATTGCCGCCTCGCCCGGACGGGCGCAGACCAAGATTTCCATGCCGAAGCCGGCGGCCATCTTTGCCACAGTCTTACCGATATTGCCGTAACCGATGATGCCGAGTTTTTTGCCTGCTAGTTCCATATTCGGAAAAGTCAGGAGCGCGAAGACGCGGCTCTTCTGCCATTCGCCGTCTTTGACGGCGGCGGCATAGCTGCTGGCGCGACTGGCGAGCTCCAAGATCAAAGCCAGGGTGAATTGGGCCACCGACTGGCTGGCGTAGCCCGGTACGTTGCAGACTTTGACGCCGCGTTTGGCTGCGGCGTCTTTATCGATGATATCCGTGCCGGTGGCAGCGACGGCGATGAGTTGCAGGGCACGGGCTTCAGGCGCATCGAAGATCAGCTTATCGATGGCGACTTTGTTGGTAACGGCGACGGTAGCGCCGGCTAGGCGCTGGATAGTTTCCGCCGGCGCAGTCACTTGATACACCGTGGAGTTCCATGTGTCGGTGAAAGCCGTAAGCGACAAATCGCCATAGGTGGCGGCGTCGAGAAAGACGATTCGAGTTTGCGGCTTGCTCATTTCGCCAACTTTCCTTGCGCTTCGAGTTTTTTTGCTTCGTCCCAATAACGGTCCATCTCTTCCATGGACGACTGATCAAAACCTTTGTTCGCTTGGCGCAGCTCAGCTTCGATGTGATGAAAGCGCCGGGTGAAGCGGTCGATGGTCTGTGCCAGGACTTCTTCTGATTCGACATCGAGAAAACGCGCGATATTGACCAGGGTGAAAAGCAAGTCGCCCAGCTCCTCGCCGGTGTGGATCTTGTCGCCGGAAGCCACGGCTTCCTTGAGCTCGCGCATTTCTTCATCGACCTTTGCCCAAACCTGTTCGATATTCGGCCATTCGAAGCCCAGGCTGGCAGCGCGCCGCGAGATCGCCTGCGCTCGCGCCAGTGCCGGCATCGCTTTCGGCACATTGCCAAGAGCTGATTTGCTTTCACCGGGATTCTTTTCGTTGGCTTTGAGCTGGGCACGCTGTTTGAGCGCGGCCGCGGGATCTTCCGGCGGCGGTTCGCCGGCGAAGACATAGGGATGGCGGCGCACCAGTTTGTCGGTGAGCAGCGCGAGGACATCTTCGATGGTGAAGCGGTTTTCCTCCTTGGCGATCTGGGCGTGAAAGATGACTTGCAGAAGCACATCGCCGAGTTCCTCTGTGACTTTTTTCGCGTCGCCGTTATCGAGGGCATCGAGCAATTCATAGGTCTCTTCGAGCAGGCATGGCTTGAGCGAGAGGTGAGTCTGCGACCTGTCCCATGGACAACCTGCGTCGCTGCGCAGGTGCGCCATGACGTTTAGCAGTTCGGTGAATTTTTGTTCGGTCTCGCGATCGCTCACAGATATGGCCTCCCCGCTGCTCAAAGTTTTGAACTTTCTTTCCGGGCCGGCAGCGTGCTAAATCTTACTGGTCGTCATTCTTGAAGTCCAGCAAGTCTAGTTTAAGGAGAGCCGCTTATGCCAGTTGCCAACGTCGATGGGATCGATACCTACTACGAAACTCATGGTTCGGGCACGCCGATCTTGATGTGCGCGCCGGGCGGTTTCGACGCGACGATTGAAAAATGGCGGGTGGCCAGCGCTTGGACCGGCATTGACGCGATTCAAGCGTTGGCGGCGGAGCATACGGTGATTCTCTATGACCGGCGCGAGTGCGGCCGGTCGGGGGGCCGGGTCGAACGGTTGAGCTGGGCTGGTTTTACCCAGCATGGCATAGCGCTGCTCGATCATTTGAAGATCGATGCGGCGTGGATCATGGGCGGGTGCATGGGCTGTTCGGTGGCTCTAGCGTTTGGCGCGCATTATCCCCAAGCGAGCCGCGGTTTGCTGCTGCATTGGCCGGTGGGCGGCTATCGTTGGAAGGTCAACAGCCAAGCTCGTTTCATGCGCCACTACGAGTTCGCTAAACAGAATGGCCTCAAAGGCGTGGTCGAGCGCGCCCGCGGCGGCAAAAGTTTTTGGATGGACCCGGAGGCCGGACCGTGGGCCGGTATGATCGCCGGTGAAGCCGGCTTCGCGAAGCGCTTTTTAGCGCAAGATCTAGAACGTTACCTGGGTATGATTATCACCAGTGGCCGCACCCTGTTTGACCGCGACACCGCGCCTGGCGCGGAGCCGGAAGAGGTGATGGGAATCAAAGCGCCGTCGCTAATCATCCCCGGCGACGATCAATCCCACGCGACCTCCGGCGCGCATTATATGCGTGAACTTTTGCCGAATGCCGATTTCTGGAATGTCATGCCGCCGGGGCAGACGACGCAGACCGTGGTCGATCGGATTCTCGAATTCTGCCGCAAGCATGATTAATTTCGCGAAGTCGGTGTGCTGAAGTGTGGACCGCTGGGTTGAAATTTGATAGACAAAATCCACTTCGAATTGTCATTGACCAATCAAGGAGGTTAGCGATGGACGTTTCCAATTCTACGGTGCAACTCAACACATCCGACGGCAAAATGGATGCCTATGTGGCCCAGCCTAAGGATGGCGGCAGCTATCCCGGCGTAGTGGTTATTCAAGAGGCTTTCGGCGTCAACGATCACATGAAGAAAGTCACGGAGCGGATCGCGGCGGAAGGCTACGTGGCGATCTGTCCGGATATTTTTCATCGCGAGAGCGAGCGGGTGATTCCATTCTCCGATATGGCCAAGGCGATCGCGACCTTGCAGCGGGTGCAAGACCCCAAGGCGATGGAAGATGTCGGCGCGGCGATCGCCCATTTGAAATCCCAGGGCAACGTCAAAGCCGGCTCCCTCGGCGTCGTCGGCTTCTGCATGGGCGGCCGGCTAACCTATTTGGCCGCGGCGCATCACGCCAACGACGTGAAGTGCGCGGTGCCCTATTACGGCGGCGGCATTACGATGGGCAACCCGAGCCCGCTGTCGCGCACCGGCGAGATCAAATGTCCGATGTATCTATTCTTTGGCGCCAAGGATCAGCTGATTCCGATGGACCAAGTCGGACAAATCAACACTGAGTTAACCACCAAGCAGGTGCCGTTCCAGATGAAGATCTATCCCGATGCGGGCCATGGCTTTTTCTGCGACGAACGTGGCAGCTATCATGAAAAGTCGGCCACCGACGCCTGGGAAAAGACCAAGTCGTTTTTCGCGCAGCATCTCAAATAAATCCGCCTGTCGACGCCTCTATTTAAAGGGAGCGGAGAAGTCAAAAGCTTTTCCTCTCCCTTTTTTGTTTCTTCGCTTTATTTCAGCTAGATTGGCCGCATCATGGCAAGAACGAAAAATTCGCACCAGGTTAGAGTCGCTCTCGTACAGATGAGTTGCGCCAAGGATCCCGCCGCCAATCTCGCCAAGGCTACGCAACGCATCGAAGCGGCGGCCGAGAAAGGCGCGCAGATCGTCTGCCTGCAAGAGCTCTTTCGCTCGCGCTACTTTTGCCAGAGCGAGGAACATGGCAATTTCAAACTCGCGGAAACCATCCCTGGGCCGAGCACCGAAGCGTTGGGCGAGGTCGCCCAAAGAAAAAAAGTGGTCATCGTCGCCTCGCTGTTCGAGCGGCGCGCTGCTGGAATTTATCATAATACCGCGGTGGTGCTGGATGCCGATGGTTCGATCGCCGGCAAGTACCGAAAGATGCATATCCCCGACGATCCGCTCTTCTACGAGAAGTTCTATTTCAGCCCCGGTGATTTGGGCTTTCCCAGTTTTCAAACGCGCTATGCCAAGATTGCGGTCCTGGTCTGCTGGGATCAGTGGTTCCCGGAGGGGGCGAGGGCGGCCGCCCTCGCCGGCGCGCAGATTCTTTTCTATCCGACCGCGATTGGCTGGATTCCCAAAGAGCCGCGTGTGGCGGCGCAGAATCAGCGCAATGCCTGGGAGCTGATACAGCGCTCTCACGCTATCGCCAACGGCGTCTTTGTCGCCTCAACCAACCGCGTCGGCAGCGAGGGCAAGATCAGGTTTTGGGGCAACTCCTTCGTCGCTGGGCCGTTGGGCGAGCTTGTTGCCCAAGCTGGTGACACGCGCGAAGAAATTCTGGTCGCCAAATGCGATCTTGCAAAGATCGAAGAGACGCGCCAAGCCTGGCCGTTTCTTCGCGACCGGCGCATCGACGCTTATGGCGCCCTACTGACGCGCTCCCTCGATCCATAATTGTTCCGTTCGCAACAAAATCGATGGCAAATTCATTTCCAAGCTCATCCACGCCCGCCGGATTGGGTTATTCCATGCCGGCCGAATGGGCGGCGCATCGCGCGACTTGGCTCTCTTGGCCGCACAATTTAGAAACTTGGCCGGCCTACTTGGAAAGAGTACGGGAGATTTGGCTGCGGATGGTCGCAGCGCTGTCAGCCCATGAGCAGGTGTTTTTGCTGGTCAATGATGTCACCGTGAGCCAGGAAGTGACGGCACGACTGAACGGCGCGAAAGCGGCGATGGACAATGTGACGCTGCTGGAGATCCCGACGGTCGATGTCTGGATGCGCGATTACGGACCGACGTTTGTTACCCGGCGCTCAGCGGAGCGGCCGTTGGCGTTCAACGATTGGATCTTCAACGGCTGGGGCGGCAAGTACCCGGCCTATGAAGAGGACGAGAAGGTCGCGCGCGCGATCGCACAGCGTTTGCAAGTCCCGGTGTTCGACCACAATGTGATCCTCGAAGGCGGTTCCATCGAAGTAAACGGCGCGGGGATCTGTCTCACCACCGAGCAGTGTTTGCTCAACCCGAATCGTAACCCGGAGCTTAGCCGCGCGCAGATCGAAGAGTTTCTCAAAGCCTCGCTCGGAGTGCGCCAAATCCTCTGGCTCGGCGAAGGCATCGTCGGCGACGATACCGACGGCCATATCGACGACATTGCGCGCTTCGTCGATCCGACCACCATCGCGTGTATTCTCGAAGCGAATCCGCGGGACGATAATTACCGCTGCTTGCAAGAAAACCGTGAGCGCTTGCAGAGCGCGCGCGACCAGAACGGTAAGAAACTAGAAATTATCTCCTTGCCGTGTCCGGCGCCGCTTTTCTGCGACGGCGCGCGCCTGCCGGCGAGCTACGCCAATTTTTACATCGCCAATGAAGTCGTGCTCGTGCCGATATTCGACGATGCCAACGACAAACTAGCCTTGGGAATATTGCAGGAGTGTTTTCCCAGGCGCAAAATAATCGCTCTGCGCTGCAACGAAGTGGTGGCCGGCTTGGGGGCGATCCACTGCGTGACCCAGCAGGAGCCGGCGGTGCGCTGACTAAACTTGACCGCTGCGATTTCTTTGCCAAGGCCTTGACTATTTTTCGCGCTACCCTATCCTGGCCGCTGTTATGGGTCAGATCATTCAAATCGAGGAGCTGCACCAAGCGCGCCGGCGCAAGTCGGAAAAAGTCAGCATGCATCAATGCCTCGACCTTTTGGAATGGAACTTGAAGAAAAGCGTCGATGACTATTTCATCGCGCCGCGAGAAGAACGGTCCATGCGCGCAACCCAAATCCGCAAGCTCAGCGAGATCCTCGAATACGCGTTGAGACTGCTTTAGCCCCGCCACGGTTAGTCGTGGATTTTGCCCAACTCATAGTTCCGCTGGTTATCTTCGTAGCCGGGTCGGTAGCGCTTGGCTGTTTTTTTCTCAGCCGCTTGCGCTCGATCCTTCAGGTTAAGTCGGAGGATCAGTCATTGTTGCTGATGCAGCAACAGATCGATCAACTGCGCTTGCAGTTGAGTTCGACTCTCGATAACAATTCTCGGTCATTGCAACAGCAGTTGGGCCAAATGATCGCTCAGGTCAACGAGCGGCTGAAGGAAAACGCTCAAGTGCTCAACGACACTCAGCAGAGTCTGGGCGAGCGGCTCGATAACGCGGCGCGGGTGGTCGGCGGCGTGCAGAAAAGCCTCGGCGGTCTCGAAGAGGCCAATCGGCGCATTTATGAAGTCGGCAAGGATATCTCTTCGTTGCAGGAGATCCTGCGGGCGCCCAAGCTGCGCGGCGGGCTCGGTGAATTCTTCCTCGAGGACTTGCTCGGGCAGATTCTGCCGCCGCAACATTTCTCGATTCAGCATGGCTTTCGGAGCGGCGAGAAAGTCGACGCGGTGATCAAGCTGGGCGCCTCGCTGGTGCCGGTGGACGCGAAGTTTCCCTTGGAAAATTTCAAACGCTTACTGGACGCGACGAGCGACGATGAGCGTGGCCGGGCCAAAAGACAGTTCGCGGCCGATGTGCGCAAGCATATTGACGCCATTGCGGCTAAATATATTCTTCCCGACGAGGGGACCTACGATTTCGCGCTCATGTATATTCCGGCGGAAAATGTTTACTATGAAACGGTCATCAAGGACGAAGCCGCCGACGAGCGCAATCTGTGCCAGTATGCCATGAGTAAAAGGGTGATTCCGGTATCGCCCAACAGTTTCTACGCCTACTTGCAGGCCATCGTCTTGGGTCTCAAAGGCATGCGCATCGAAGACCGAACCAAAGAAATTATCCAGTACCTAGGCCGGCTGCAGGGAGACTTCGCCAAGTTTCGCGACGATTTCGTCGTCCTCGGCAAACATATCAATCATGCCCAGTCGAGTTATCAGAGCGCCGACAGGCGGCTCGAACAGTTCAGCCAGAAATTTTTCGCCGCGGAGTCGGCGCAGAGCGAGCTATTTGAAGCCAGCACCACCGGCGCTAAGACCGACTAGCGAACCGCCATGCATTTAAGTTTGTTTTCCCGTCTGACGGTCGGCTATCTGGCGATCTTTGCGATCGTCGCGGCGGCGAGCACCTACGCGATCGTCGAGCTGACCGATTTTGGCAACCAGGCCGAGTCGATCCTGCGGATCGATAATCGCGTGCTCGACCATGAAAAGTTTCTCACCGATCTGTTGCTGGCGCAGAGCCGGGCGGAGCAGAAGTATGTCATCACCCGCGACGAGGCCTGGTATCTGCAATTCGTGCGTTTGAAGATCGATTTCGAAGCCCGTGCCGAGGGCGCGGCGTCGGTGGCGGACGTTTTGGCCAAACCGATTTTGTTACGGGTACGAAATAACTATCGGCGTTACGTGGATTTGGTCGACCGCGAGGCGCGCCTGGTGCGTACCAGAAAACAATATCCGCAAGCGCAGTTCAAGCAGGACAAAGACAATCTGGTCGACGCCATGTTGGACGAGCTGGAGCGCTTGCGCGCCAATCAGCAGCTGGCGACCTACGCCAAGGTCAAAGATTTGGCCGCGGCGGCGGCGCAAGCTCGGGAGGCCTCGTTGTCGATTACCGCGGGTTGTCTGTTGATGATCGTTCTGATGTCCCTGTTGATCACCAAGAGCATTACCCGGCCGCTAGCGGCGCTCAAAGCGAAGACTCAAGAAATTGCCCGCGGCAATTTCGATAATCCCGTTCAGGTCAATTCGCCTCAAGAGATTGGCGAACTGGCGGTGGCGCTCAATTCGATGAGTGAGCGGCTGAAAGAGCTCGACCATATGAAGGCGGATTTTTTTGCAGCCATGTCCCATGAGCTGCGCACGCCTTTGACCTCGATCAAAGAGGGCACCGGGCTTTTGCTCGACGGTGTCGGCGGGGCGACCACCGAGAAACAGCAAAAATTGCTCGGTATCATCGCCGAGGAAAGCAACCGTCTGATCAGCCTGGTCAATACTTTCCTCGATCTGGCGAAAATGGAAGCCGGGATGATGCGTTACGAGTTCGAGATGAGCCCCATCGATCCCTTGATCAAACGCGCGGTCGCGGAAATTACGCCGTTGGTGGAAGCCAAGCAGATTCATTTTGACAGCGCGCTGGATGGGCCGATGCCGGCGCTGCGGCTCGATCCCGAGAGGATCTTACAAGTGCTGCGCAACCTGATGGGCAATGCCGTCAAGTTCACGCCCAAAGGCGGGCAAGTGTCGATCGCGGTTAAACGCCGCGATGGCATCCTGGAAGTTTCTGTGAAAGACTCCGGTCCGGGCATCCCAGCGGAGAGTCTCGAATCGATCTTCGAAAAATTCAGCCAAGGTAGCCATGCCGGCGCGAATCACCGTCAAGGCACAGGACTGGGTTTGGCGATAGCCAAAAATATAATTTCATCGCATGGTGGAAACATATGGGCGGAAAGCCAATCGGGCAGTGGCAGCAAATTTGTATTTGTTTTGCCCTGCTGCTAATCGTTTCGGGCTGCGGTCTGTTTCAGGAATCGAATCGGCGCTGGGAGTTGCGCGAAGCGTTGACCCAAGGGCGGCAGTTGCTCGCCCGCGGTGACTTCGACGGTTCGCTCGAGGCCTTTAAAAACGTTATCGTCATCGCGAAAGATCAGCCGCCGGCGGATTCGGCGAACTACTATATCGGCGTCCTGTACGCGCACCAGCAGAATCCACGAAAGGACCGGCAGAAGGCGGTCGGTTCATTCGAGCGTGTGGTGACGCGATATCCCGAGAGCCCATTGGTCGAACCGGCCAAGGCCTGGATCGGCGCCCTCAACGAAATCGACGCGGCAAAGCAGGAAATTGAGCGAACCAAACTCGAGGTTGAGCAGTCTAAGCAGGAAATTGAAAAGTCTCGGCTCGCCGCCGACCGGACCAAACAAGAGATCGAAAAGTCCCGCGTGGAACTCGAAAGATCCCGGCAAGAAATCGAAAAGATCAAGCAGGAGATCGAAAAATCCAAGCAAGTGGATATTGAGATCGAGAAAAAGCGGCGAGAGCGGGGCAGATGAGGGTTCCATGATCAAAGGCAAAATTTTAGTCGTCGACGATAATTCGAATCTTCTTGAGCTGATCAGAATGCGACTCGACGCCGCGGACTACGATGTCACGGCATTGACCGATGAGGATAAGGCGCTCAGCGCGTTCAAAGACAAGGCCTTCGACCTTTGCGTCGTCGATCTGATGCTGGCGCAAAGCGATGGTTTGACTTTGATGGAGCAGTTTAGGCTGATCCATCCGGATATTCCGACGATTATCTTGACCGCCCATGGCAGCATCGAAAACGCCGTCGAGGCGATGCGCCGTGGCGCCTACAGTTATTTGACCAAACCTTTCGAGCCCACCGATTTACTGTTGCAGATTGAGCGCGCATTGGAAAACCGCAATCTAAATTCCGAGATCAAGCGGTTGAAGGATATGCTCCATGAGCGCTTCGATTTTACCAATATTATCGCGCGCAGCGGTAAGATGCGGGCGATCCTCGATGTGGTGACGCGCATCGCCAAGCTCGACTCGACGGTCTACATTCACGGCGAAAGCGGCACGGGTAAGGAGCTGGTCGCCAAGGCGATCCATCTGGCCAGCGACCGCAAGGACACGACGTTTGTCGCGCTCAACTGCGCCGCGCTGCCGGAAACGCTCCTGGAAAGCGAATTATTCGGCCATGAAAAGGGCGCCTTCACCGGCGCGGTTCGCAGCACCAAGGGATTGTTTACCCAGGCCCATGGTGGAACGCTCTTCTTGGACGAAATCGGCGACATGCCGCTGTCGACCCAATCGAAGCTGCTGCGCGCCCTGCAAGAACGGCAATTTTACCCCGTGGGCAGCGAGTCCCCAGTCGATGTCGATGTGCGGGTGATCGTCGCGACGAACAAAGATTTGGCCGAGCAGGTGAAAAGGGGTTTATTTCGCGACGACCTCTATTATCGCATTCACGTCATCCCGATTTATCTGCCGCCTTTGCGCGAACGGAAGGAAGACATTCTGCCGCTGGCCGAGCACTTCCTAAAAAAATACAGCCAGCAGATGAAGCGCGATGTGAAGGGGCTCACTCCAGAAGCGGTGCGCCGGCTAATGCTGCATGATTGGCCCGGTAACGTTCGTGAGTTGGAGAATACGGTCGAGTATGCGGTGGCGATGACTCAAAAGGACATGGTGACCGAGGATTACGTCATTCAGGGCAAGCAATCGCCGGTGGAACGGGTTGGCGGTTTGCCCATGGAACGTGCTGGCATAAGCGCCGACGCGCTCAAATCTCTCAAGCATGCGCGGGATGCCTTCGAGCGCGACTACCTGGTACAAGTCCTGTCCATGACCGAGGGCAATGTCAGCCAAGCCGCCAAGTTGGCAGGCAAATATCGCGCCGATTTCTATGACCTACTGAAAAAGCATGATCTGAAGGTTGACGAGTTCAAGCGCGCCAAACCTTCATACCAGCACTAGTTCACACTGTCTGGCTGGTGATCGGTTTGGCTCAGCAGCGCCGCCCGGCGCTGGTGGAATCTCACAGTCATGCCCTGGCCACGGTCGAGGCGATTCCATTTGAATGGTTTGGTTACCGGCCATCAAATGCAGGAAGATCCCTCCAGCGCTGCCCCCTTCATTTTCGCGGGTTCAATTATAGCTGATAACTTGCGGCTATTTAGCGCTGGAGTTGCAATGGAATATGGATTGCTCTGATTGCTCTCGGAGCATCACGAAGGCGATTGAGTGGGCCTTACGATGACTATTCGCAAGCACTGGTTGTCGATGACAATGAAGAATTGGCGGCGTTGGTAGCGTCGACGTTGCGGCGCAAAGGCTTCCAGGTGCGTACCGCCAGGCAACGGCCTGCGCGGCTACTTTGCATTTTTTCGCGAGCCCACCGATTGGGTGGTCACCGATATTCAAATGGCTGAGTTGGATAGCATTGCGATGATGCGCTGTATTCGATCGGTTAATCCCAACTTCCGCGGCCGCTGCACGAGCGGCGCGACGAACCAGTATAAAGCTGTGCTGGACGGCGAGTGCAAAGAGTTTGACGCCAGGGTATTTTGCTAAGCCATTTCCTCGAGATGCGCTGCTCCATGAATTACATGATTGAGCGTTCAATATTTCCCGCGTGAAGCAGGATTCGGTTGATTCGAGTAAATAGGCAAGCCGAAAAATTAGTTATTCACATTGGTATAGCCTTGTGCTGTGGGGCTGCGCGCGTCGCCTTGGTCGCCGCCTATATCGAGACGGTAAGGATAGATACAAGAGGTTCAGGTCTTCTAAGCCGAAGCGCCCCGGTCAGGTAGCCAAGTTTGCCAGGTCGAACAAATTTTTTTGGACATCGGTCCGATTCCGATGGTAATCAATGATAGCGCGAGCTGTCCTGGAATAGACAGTGCATTCGATGGCTTCTATATAAACATCCAGTTTGCCTTCACTGATGATCGGAAATCCCTTCAGGGCTGTGTATTGGTTGGCAGCCAAGAGGTGGAAACGCTGTAATTTTAAATGCTTAGGAAATTTTTATGGCTGGTACGGAATTTGAGTGTAACTAGACGATAGTGGGTGCATAGGAAACCCAATTTGCAAATAGAGTGGCGGGCAAATGAATAATCGTCACCAACAAACAGGAGGAATTGCTATGAGAAGTATCGCTGGTAAATATTTTATCGGGGCCGGTGTCAGCGCAGCCTTGCTGATGGGCCAGGGGTGTTTGGCGACTCGCGATTGGGTTCGTGAGAATGTCAACGATCCGCTGTCTGGGCGAATCACCAAGAACGCTCAACGTTTGGATGGCCATGATGGTCAGATCGGCACTCTCGGCACCCGCATGACCGGTGTCGAAGGCAAGCTTGGGCAATTCGAAGGCCGTCTCGGCCAAGTCGAAGGCCGTCTCGGCCAGGTTGAAGGCAAGGTCGGTCAGGTCGATGCCAAAGCCGACAAAGCGCTCAGCGCTATCGCCAATTTACGTTTGGAGCGCAAGATCGTCATCGATTTGAAAGATGGCGTAAGCTTCGGGTCCAACTCGGCCAGTTTGCCGCCACAAGCGCAGCGTGAGATC
>Ga0210380_10000849_pt1 | contig 12707 bp, 12 predicted proteins | sample PLM4_5_coexredo_FD_155476 | JGI IMG/M metagenome (GOLD analysis project Ga0210380, IMG submission 155476) | Groundwater sediment microbial communities from an aquifer in East River, Colorado, USA - PLM4_5_coex redo | ecosystem: Environmental > Terrestrial > Soil > Riparian zone | place: USA...
GCAAGGAATTGTGGCGGTTTGATTTGAAGGAAGGGAGAGCCTCATTCCGTGGCGTTGCTTACTGGCCGGGCGACGGAGCCATTGGCCCTCGTATCATCTTCACCAGCGCGAAAAAGCTGATTGCGCTCAACGCGAATAACGGCACGCCCGCAGCCGGGTTTGGCACCAACGGCGAACAGGATATTCAGATCGGTTTTGCCGGAATTCCTCTCATCTTCAAAAACATGATCTTCGTGGGGGCGACGATATTCGGACCCGGCGAGCCGCACATCGATTCGGGGACGACAACAGCTCTTCATCCCGCTCTCAACCCGCGCGCCTACGATGCGCGAACCGGCGCAAAAGTCTGGGAGTTTCATTCTGTGCCTCTGCCCGGAGAATTTGGCAACGAAACCTGGCAGAACGGAAGCTGGAAAGACCGCACGGGAACAAACATCTGGTCGTTCACTTTGACACTGGATGAACAGCGCGGCATTGTGTATTTGCCCATCGGCGGTGCCAACTACAACTACTACGGCGGAGATCGTCCGGGCGACAACTTGTTTGCAAACACATTGATTGCCGTGGATGCCGCCACAGGTGTTCGAAAGTGGCATTTCCAGACGGTTCATCACGAACTGTGGGATTTTGATCTTCCGCCGGCTCCGGTTCTGTTCGACATCGTTCAAAACGGCAGGACGATTCCCGCACTCGCTCAGACGGGCAAACTGGGCTACATGTTCATTCTGAATCGGGAAACGGGTGAAGCCATCTACCCCATCGTCGAGCGTCCAGTTCCAAAGGGGAATGTTCCCGGTGAATGGTATTCGCCCACGCAACCAATACCGGTAAAGCCGCCTCCAATCGCACGGGTCAGCATGTCGGCCGCGGACCTTGTGACCGCCGAAGACACGACTGCGGAACATGCGGCGGCGTGCAAAACACTTTGGGAGACGAACAAGTACTACAACGAAGGTCCCTATTCTCCGTGGCAATACAAGGAAGGGAATAATCCCCCTTCAATTGTTTTCCCCGGAGCCACTGGTGGACCAAACTGGGGCGCAACGGCAATCGACAAGACAACGAACTACGTCTTTGTTGCTACGAAAGACGCGCCGGCAACCGGATGGATTCAGAAGAACCCCCAGTACAGCGAAGCGACGAAAGCAACCCAGCTTCCGTATACCCGATCCAATGCCCCAGGACTGCAAGCGATGGGATTGCCTTGCTACAAGCCACCATGGTCCAGCCTGGTTGCCGTGAACGCCAACACCGGAGATATCGCCTGGAGGGTTCCGTTGGGTATTAACAACGCCATGCCTGAAGGGAAAAAGAATGCCGGAAGCGCCGGCTCCGGCGGCCCGATCGCAACTGCCGGCGGGTTGGTGTTCATTGCCGCGACTGGCGACAGCCGCTTGCGCGCATTCGATTCCAAAACCGGCAAGGAACTCTGGGCCATGCTCAGCGACAATGGCATGACCGCAACTCCCATGACCTTCCAGGGCAAGAACGGAAAGCAGTATGTGGCCATCGTCGCCGCGGGCGGGAATGCGGCCACTCAATCTCTGAACGTTTACTCGCTCCCGTAAAAAAAGGGGCCAGACGTTTCATTTCCTTTTTGCCTTTTAGGCAAAAGGGAAATGAAACGTCTGGCCCCTTTTTTTATTCGAAATTCATGGTGAGAAAGTCGCGGGTAAGGCGGGTCTCGATCTCGAAAAGTTGAAGATTGCCGTAGTCGCGTGGGTACGGCAGATCCACGTTGACGGTCTTGAATACAGTAGCGGGTTTCGGACTTACGATCAGAATCTGCTGCGACAGAAACACGGCTTCACTGATGCTGTGCGTCACAAACACAATGGTCTTCTGAGTCTCCTGCCATATCCGCATCAGTTCCTGACGCATCTTTCGCGCGGTCCACTCGTCAAGGCCGCTGAAGGGTTCATCCATCAGCAGAATTTCCGGTTCGATTGCCAGCGCTCTGGCAATGGAAGCGCGTTGCTGCATTCCCCCGGATACTTTTAGCGGATAATAGTGTTCATATCCACCGAGCCCGACAAGGCCAAGATAGCGGTTCGCAATTCTGCGCCTTTCATCGGCCTTCATTGCCTGCGACTCCAGGGGAAGTTCCACGTTCTCCGCAATCGTTCGCCAATTCAAAAGACGAGGTTGCTGGAATACAAATCCGATTCTGGGTTTTCCCTGAACCAGAATGCTGCCTGATGTTTGTTGGTCCAGACCCGCGATCAGATTGAGAATTGTGGATTTCCCGCAGCCCGATGGTCCGAGAATGGAATTGAACATCCCATCCGCAACACCGAAGCTGATTTTGTCGAGAACGCGCAACCTTCCGCCGCCCGGCAGCACGTAATCCTTGCTGACTTCCTGTAGTGTGATGACTCCCACGAAAAGGGCTGCTACTTCAGCTCGACAATAATCGCGCGCGACGCGCCCTTAATGAGTTCTTCCGTATGTGTGCGATTACGCGCGTTGAACCGTACCAATCCAGGCTCAACCTTGTTGACGGTGACCTTGGCGTCGAGTGCGGTCGACTTTACTTCTCCGGTCTCCATGTAGACTACGACGACGTCCTTGGTATGAAAGTGCATCGGTGTGGGAGAACTGCGAGCCCAAGTGTAATCCCATACCGTGACCCGCTTGTTGTCCAGCAGCTTTTTCGCACCGTCTCTTGGAAAAGCATCCTGAAATGCGCTGTGGTAATCGAGTGGACCCACAACCAGATCCTTCAATTCGACGACGATGGCATGCCGCGAAGGATCGCTGGCTCCTTCTTCCATCTGTGAGGCACCTTTCGGAATGAAGGCAGCCTGGCCTGGTTTAAACGACGACGATTTCGCCTTGCCGTTTGTGCCCGTGATCCGAATTGCGGCATTCTCCAGTTCGACAGAGACCATGTCGAATTTGCTCTGATGCATGGACGTGGACTTGCCTTTTGGCCATGTCACGTCCCACACCGCGACGCGCTCGTTATCGATAAGTTGGCTGGCGCCCTCTCGCGGAAACGGAGGCGCCACCTGCTGAAGCGATCCGGAGAGAAGAAACAAAAGGGCTAAGATCGATTTGGACATGTGCGCGATTGTACTTCAACCCATTCAAGTTCGCCATCGCGTCAGCCGGTTTTCGATGGGTTTGAAAAGCAGATATTCAATCGCGAACATGACCATCAGGAACGAGAGCGTCCATGCGAAAACCTGTGCCATGGAGAATAGTCCAAACCAGTAGTACAGCATGTAGCCCACGCCGCTGGACATGCCGATCAATTCCACGGTGGTACAGATTTTCCAGCAGATTCCCAGCGCAGACCGCATGGAAGACAGGATCTGTGGTACGAGCTGGGGCAGAACAATCTTTCGGAAGATCGCATTTCTGCTGATGTGAAATGCAGTGCCCATTCCCACCAGCTGTGTATCGATCCCTTTGATTCCCTGCCATATGGCGATCGCTACCGTCGGAAACGCTGCGACGCTGATTGCCACAATCGGGGCGAATTCATTCAGCCGGAACCACAGGAGGAAAATGATGCCGTAAACGATTGCCGGAATCGTCAGCCCCACCATCACCCATGCATCGAGGAAGACTTCCCCTTTTTTTGAAAGACCCATTGCCGCGCCGAAGGCAATTCCAAGAATCATGGTCAGGATCAACCCGAATCCCACCCGCACCAGTGTCTTGTAAAGATGAAAGAAAGCCTGGCCGGACAAAAAGTTCGACCACATGGCGGCCCCGACGGCCGCAGGCCCGGGAACGATGGATGGCGGAAAGACTCTGGCGAGTAGCAGCCAAAAGATCATCAGTGTCGCAATGGAAAGGATCCGGTAGCGATTCATTGCGGGTTGTAATTGTTTCGAATGAGTTCCGCGGGAATCGTCTTGAGAACGTTGTCCCCAAGTATTTCGTGCACCAGTTTCAGATACTCTATTTGAATCGCGATCTGACCAGCGTCCCAGTTTTCGACAATGTTTGGGCCCATTTTCGCGGCCAGCAGGGTACGTTCCTTCGGGTCGTTCATCATGATGCTCGCCGCATACTCATCCCAAACTTCGGGATGGGCATGGACGTATTGCGTCGCCGCCTTGTACGCCTTCAGATAATCCCGAACAACATCGGCATGATCCTTCGCAAACGCTTCGGTCGTCACTACCGTGACATGCGCGGGCGCGTGACCGCCGGTGCGCGCCTTGTATTCTTCACTCAGGTCAACCAGAACTCGAAACCGATCCTGCGCTACCATTTGAATCGTTTCCGTGGTTCCCAGCAGCGCCGCATCGATATCGCCCCTGGCGAGCAGTTCGATCAGGGCGGGACCCGGCGCAGAGATCAGCATTGCGTCTTTAGTCAGATCGATGTCATTCCATTTTCGGGCGAGCACCGAGAGAAAAGTGAACGTTGTCGAACCGGGTCCTCCAAAGACGCCAAGTTTCTTCCCCTTCAAATCCTTAAGTGAATGGATGGAAGAGTTCTTCGCGACAAACACCATATTGACCGGAGAAAACACTCCATAAATCACGATGATGTCCTTTCCTTCAGCTCGAGCCGTCGCCATTGTCGTGAACCCGCCAAATCCGATGTCGACCTGACGTTCCGCAACCATCAGATGCAGGTTTGCCGGACTGAGAGACTTCACTCTGTTGGCTTTCAAGCCAGCCTGGGCCAGTAATCCGTGTCCTTCCATAACGAAATCGATGAATTCCTGAGCGCCGGGAATCAATCCCAGCTTGAATATTCGCGGACCAGCGTCCGCAGCCGGTGCCTTGCTCGCACATGCAGAAATAAGCAGGAGCCCAACGATAGCTGCGCTTGCAAGTATCTTCACGCCCGCAATTCTACATGAACCGAAACCCGGGTCAGACCCTTCGTTCCCCTATTTCCGGAAATGGGGGAAGGAGGAGTCTGGCCCCGGTTTCGGTATACAATGCGGCGCGCTATGAGTGAATCGCTCGTGTTTGAAGGCCGGTGCTGGAAGTTCGGTCACAATATTCCGACAGATGAAATCACGCCAACACATGTTGTCTGGAAGGGATTTGAGGAGATGGCAAAACACGTTCTCGAATCGCTGAATCCCGAGTTTCCGCAAAAAGTTCAAAAGGGCGACATTCTTATCGCCGGCCGCAACTTCGGATGCTCTTCGGGCCGGGCGATTGCCGCCAAAGCGATCAAGGCGGCGGGAGTCGGCGTCGTCGTTGCGGATCAGTTTGCGCGCACGTTCTATCGCAATGGGCATGAAGTGGGACTGCCAATACTCGAAGCTCCCGGAATACATGAACTCGCCGAAACCGGTGACCGCCTGCGCGTCGATATCGGAGCCGGCAAGATCATGAATCTCACTTCGGGTAAATCGCTCGTAACGTCGCCTGCGCCGGCATTCCTTCTCGATATGCTTCGGGCAGGTGGCTTGATTGCATATCTCAAAGGCGGCGGAGTTCTTCAACAATGACGTTGCTCCTCAGTAATGCGGACGTCGAGCGAGCTATCACACCGCAGGACACCATTGAAGCAACCGAGCAGATCTATCGAGAGCTGGCCGAAGGCACTGCGCTGAATCGGGCACGCAGCCAGGTGTATCTGCCCTCCGAGTCCAGGAACAATCCTGGATTCCAGTATCGGTTCAAATCGCAGGAAGGAGGGAGTCCCGGCACGGGCGTATGGGCGCTGCGCGTGACCTCCGACATGGCGGGACATTCCTTCACGGCCGGTATAAAGCGCCGGCGAATTCTTCCCGTCGCCACAGGCAATCGATATTGCGGTCTGGTTATTCTCTTCGATATTGAACGGATCGAACCCGTCGCAATCATGCCGGATGGTGTGATCCAGAAACTTCGAGTTGCGGCCTTAAGTGCTGTTGGCGCGAAGTATCTTGCTCCGGCGAAACCGAAGGTGCTGGGGTTGTTTGGAAGCGGTTGGCAGGCGAGCGCGCATCTGGAGTTTTTGACCAGTCTTTTTGATTTTGAGCGGATTAAGGTTTTCAGTCCAAATTCCGAACACTGCCGTGAGTTTGCGAGGACCATGAGTACGAAGCTCTCGCGTCCCGTCGAGGCTGCCGCAACTCCACGCGAGACAGTCGAAGGCAGCGATGTGATTCAGGCTGCGACAGCCGCGTGGGACCCGGTCTTCGACGGTCATTGGGTGGAGAAAGGGATGTACGTCGCGTCCATTGGCGGATCGGATGCAAGTAACAAGCGGCGCGAAATCGACGATGAAACAATTCGCAGGGCGGACCTTTATGTTGTTCACTCCAAGGAAGTCGCAAGTCTGGATAGGTCTCCGGATATCTGGGAGGCTGCGCAAAAGGGAATCAAATCCTGGGATTCGATTCGCGAAATCCAGGAACTTCTTTCCGGCCGCGTAGCGGGGCGCACCCGGGCGGACGAGATGACTGTCTTCAACAACAACACGGGCGCAGGTACGCAGTTTGCGGCACTGGGATCCGCAGTTTTGAAACGCGCGCGCGCGATGGGATTGGGGAAGGAACTTCCAACGGAATGGTTTTTGGAAGATGTTTCACCGTGAACACCCGCTGTACCTGAATGATTAACACACAGCGCCGGGAACAATTTCTGGATCTGATGGCGAAGTCCGGATGGGACGTCCTGATGCTTTATGGCCACGGCTGGCGCAAGGACTTCTTCCGATCTCTGGTGAATTTCAATTTCTTCGGTTCACATGCTGCAGTAGCGTTTTCCCGTTCCGGTGAGCTCTCAATCCTCGTCTCGCATCCATGGGATCAGGAGGTGATTGCAAGATCCGTTGATGCCAAGGTCCAATGCGTGCCGGATTTTGAATCCGGTCTTCGCGGATTGGCCTCGGAATTCAAGAATGCAAAGACGGCGATCGCCGGCATGGAGCTGATGGAGGCTCGTTTTGTCGATCCTCAGGCGCTCTCTGCAACGGCCGCAGTCGAGGCACTCCGTCGAATCAAAACCGCAGAAGAAATTGAAATTCTCCGTCAGGCATCACTGCTCGCCGACATCGGCTACCAGCACTTCATCGACACCATCGAGGTAGGCATGGCCGAGTATGAGCTGGTCGCCGAAGTGGAAGGCTTTCTCAAGGAGCGAGGCGCCGAAGACAACTTCATGCTCATTGGCTCCGGCGGAACCGAAGTCTTTGGCATGCGGCCTCCCACGAATCGGCGCTTTCAAATTGGTGACAACGTGACGACAGAACTGAGCCCGCAGGTGAACGGTTACTATGCCCAGATTTGCCGGACTCTGGTTCTTGGCGAGCCCAGTGAGGATCAACGTAAATCGTTTTCAATCTTTCGCGAAGCTCAGCAGGCCGCGGAAGATTTTCTGAAACCCGGCGTGAACATTCGAGACGTAGCCCGAGTTCAGAACGACGTGTTCCGCCGCGAAGGCTACGGCGAATACACGGGATCGAAGTACACGCGAGTCCGCGGCCACAATCTGGGGTTGTACCCGGACGAGAATCCCTATGTACTGGAAGATGTCGATTGCCCCGTTGTGAGGGGAATGGTCCTCATCGCCCATCCCAATACCTACCTTCCACTGTCGGGGTACATGGTTTTTGGCGACACGCTTGCCGTGACGGACAACGGATGCGTTCGCCTGGGTCGAACCGAGAAAAAATTGTTTTCAAAAGAGGTGTAATTGAAGAGAGGCCTAATCACCTGGGACATGTCGGAGATTCCCCCTGAAGTCTTCGAACAGAGACTGGCAGGCATTCGCCGGATCATGGCAGCAAAGAATGTCCCGGCGGCCGTGGTTTATTCCGAACTGTGGCGATCGAATCCGGCTCGGTTCTTTTCGAATTACATGCCGTATTTCAACCGGGCTCTTCTGATCATTCCCGCGGACCTGCCCGTGACGCTGCTCTGCGGGCTTTCGCCGCGGGTTTACGGATGGATCCGCTCTGTGACGACAATCGAAGATGTCCGTCCCGCCGCAAACTTTGCACAGCCGTTGCTGGATCTGGCGGCCGAATCCGGCTGGGCCAGAATCGGGATTCTGGATTTTCCGCAATTCCCGTTCGACTTGAATCGTGCGATCAAGGCCGTCAATCTCGAAATAGTCAACATTGCGGATGTGCCGCTGTGCGATGACAACGAACTTGCCATGAGGCGCAAAGCCGTTGCGATGGCGCGCGAGGTTCTCGAAGCAGAACTGAACGCTGGCGTGGGCCGCACGGACTATGAAGTCGTAGGCAGGCTTGAGCGCCTGTTTCGACGGGCGGGAGTGGAAGACCTCATCACGCTTCTGACCAACGGCAGTTCCGCTCCAGCGCCAGCTACGGGCGCCCGGCTCGAGCCCAACTATTCGGTGAGCCTGGCTCTCGAATACCGCGGCCACTGGGTGCGAATTTCCCGGCCGCACGATTTTGCATGCGCGCCAGAATGGTTAATTCAGGATGACCCGTCGGCCTATGTTGAAAATCTTGGCAGATCGTATCCTTACGAATGCGTTTCTCGCAGCAGCCTTCGATCCGGATCCATTTTTGCAGTTCATGTTTCACGACCGGCGGGCGCGAAGCAGATTTTCTACGGTGATACCTGCTGGTACGGTGCTTCAGGACCTGAAATTCTATGAACATGATTGAAAAGATCCTGGCGAAAGCCAGCGGCCGGAATGAAGTCTCACCCGGCGAAGTGGTCATCGCAAAGGTGGACCGGATGGTGATGCACGATCTCAGTGCGAATTTCGTGACGCGAGTGTTTCGTGAAGAACTGGGTGGGGGAATGATTGCGGATGCGTCACGTATCGCATTCGTCTTCGACCATAACTTTTCTCCGGCGACACGCGAGGCTGCGGAAAAACTTTACGAAGTCCGCCGCTTTGCGACTCAGTTTGGAATTCGGAATGTCTTTCAGGGAGGCCATGGAAGTCTTCATCACGTGATCATCGAAAACGGATTGTGGGCGCCCGGGCAGGTTGTCATCGGTTGTGATTCTCATACGCCTGTCTACGGAGCGCTGGGAGCATTCGCAACTGGAGTCGGCAACAATTCCATGGCTGCGCTCGGCTTTCAGCGCGGTCTGGCGTGGTTTCGCATTCCGGAAACCATTCAGGTGTATTTACATGGAAGTACGCAGCCGGGCGTATCGGCCCGGGACGTCGCGCAGTATGCCGTCGGCTTCATGGGCGAAGACAGCGCCGTGTACAAAGCGCTCGAATACGGTGGGCCGTACATTCAAGGCCTTTCGATTGAAGACCGAATGTTGTTTCCGTTGATGTCGATTGATCTTGGGGCAAAAGCAGCTTTCATCAATCCGGATGAAAAGACGGCAGCGTTTGCGAAATCATTTTCTTCATTCAAAGATTTCGAATTGATGACGAACGATGCCGACGTGAAGTACGAACGGGTGATCGATATCGACGTCAGTGCTCTGGAGCCTCAGATTGCGTGTCCTCCGACTGTGGGAAATGTGAAACCCATTGGCGAAATCGCCGGCGTGCCGATTGATATCGCCGAGATTGGTGGAAGTACGGGAGGCCGTCTGGATGATATTCGCGTTCTCGCGGCCATCATCGGGGGTAAGCGCGTCCATCCGGGTATTCGACTTCAAGTGGTACCCGCGTCGCGGGGAATTTACAAGGCCGCGCTGCGTGAAGGTCTCATTGAAACAGTGCTCGATGCCGGTGGAAATATTTTTCCGCCAAGTGCCGGGTCCAATCAGGCTGTCAATATGGGCGCCATGGCCGAGCCGGAAGTGATGATCTCGAATCAGGCTCGGAATTTCCCCGGCCGGAATGGACATCCAAAAGCGCGCCACTATCTCGCATCGGCCGCCACCGTAGCGGTGTCTGCGTTGAGAGGCAGAATCTCGGATCCGCGGGAAGTCTAGCCTTTGGCGAGAAGTTTTCTGCGTGAAATTTCAGGCGGCAAAGAATAGGATTACACGATGAAAATTATCATTGGCTTGGGTATCGCATTGGTGACCTTGTCCGTTCTTGTAGCGGTAGCGGCTCCGGCAGGGCCTCCCATCATGGCTATCATTCTCGATGGGCAGAGTGGCGGCACTTACCATGCGTGGCAGCAGGTCACACCTGTACTGAAGAAGCAACTTGAGGACACGGGATTATTCCATGTCGATGTGGTCACCTCCCCCGTCTCGACTGGCGATTTCAGCAGCTTTAAACCGGATTTCACCAGGTACCAGGTTGTCGTCTCAAACTACGATGCGCCAGACTGGCCAGCGGACCTGAAGGCTTCATTTGAACGATACATGACGAATGGTGGCGGATTCGTAGCCGTCCATGCGGCCGACAACGCTTTCCCAGGCTGGAAGGCCTACAACGAAATGATCGGCATCGGCGGATGGCGCGGTCGCAACCAGAACGCAGGCCCACTTTGGTTCTTCAAGGATGGGAAACTGGTTTCCGATACCACTCCCGGGAATGCGGGCGCTCACGGCAATCGCCTCCCATTTCAGGTGGAAATTCGCGAGACCGAGCATCCGATTATGAAGGGCCTTCCGAAGCGATGGATGCACGCGGGAGACGAGCTCTACAACAAGATGCGCGGACCGGGCACGAACATGACAGTTCTGGCGACCGCCTATTCCGATCCTTCAAACAGCGGAACCGGACGCGATGAACCCATGTTGATGGTTTCGACTTTCGGCAAAGGCCGGGCATTCCACACGACGATGGGACACGATATTCCGGCACTGAGCTGCGTCGGATTTATCGCTACATTCCAGCGCGGAACCGAATGGGCTGCAACTGGAAACGTGACCCAGAAGGTCCCGTCCGATTTCCCAACAGCGGACAAAGTAAGCACCCGAGCCGAAATTGCGGCGATGGCTGCACCGGCGCCGGCGAAGTAGAGAACCTGTTTCCTTATGACAAACCCCATCAGTACCCATTCAGCGCGTAGTGCAATGAATCGGGATCCGGAACTGCGAGACTGGGTCGAGCAGTTCCTGAAGGACAAAGAGCGAATCGGAAACGAACACATGACTCCCGAAGAGTTCGACAAGCACTGGAGATACGTCCGGCCTGAGAAAATGCACGAAGGTGCAACCGAAGCCGTTGCGGCCTACCTGGAACTTAATGGAGGTCGCTAGCACTCCACCCACTTTCATTTACGGGACCGCATGGAAGAAGGACGCCACCGCCGAACTTGTGAAGCTGGCCGTGGGTACGGGTTTTTGCGCCATCGACACAGCAAACCAGCCATTTCACTATGACGAGCCACTCACAGGGGAGGCATTGAAAGCCCTGGCGGATGAGGGTGTCGCCCGACGCTCCCTGTTCGTGCAAACCAAGTTCACGCCAGTCGACGGTCACGATCATCGCGTGCCTTACGATCCGGAACTGCCACTCAAGAGTCAGGTGTCCCAATCCTTCGAATCTTCCTTGCGGCATCTGTATTCGGATTATGTGGACTCCTATCTTTTGCATGGACCCTACACATCCAAGGGGCTTGGAACGTCAGACTGGGAAGTGTGGGGCGCTATTGAAGAAATTCATCGTTCCGGCCGCGCACGGATGATCGGCATCAGCAACGTCAATGCCGAACAGCTCACTTTACTTTGGGCGGATGCCGGCATCAAGCCCATGGTGGTTCAGAACCGTTGTTATGCGAATCGCGGGTGGGATCGCAAGGTGCGAGAGATCTGCAGGGAACATGGAATCATGTATCAGGGATTCTCACTTCTGACGGCGAATCGAAATGTTCTGCGCCATCCCATTGTTCTGTCGGTTGCCCGACGCCTCGGCGTTCAGGCGGAACAAGTGATCTTTAGATTCGCCATGCAGGTTGGAATGGTGCCATTGACGGGGACGAAAACGGAACCTCACATGAAAGAAGACCTCGGGGTCTACGATATTGCACTCACGCAGGATGAAGTGGATCTCATCGAATCCATCGAAGGCTAAAAAAGGGGCCAGACGGGTCATTCCCCTTTTTCAGCCGGAAAAAGGGGAATGACCCGTCTGGCCCCTTTTTTAGCCGAGGCAGACATCGCCGAGAACGCCCGCACCGCCGCAATACTTCACGTCCTGAAGTTGCAGAAGTAATCCGTCCGGATCCGTGAAGTACAGCTCCGGAGTGCCTTCCTTCGCACCGCCCCGGTTTTCCATGCGCATGCTGACGTATGTTTTCAGCGGGCCGGTCGCCGCCTGAGTTCCATTTGACGTGAGACCGAAACTGACAAGCTTTTTGGTGATGTCGTCCTTATCGAAATTTTCCATGTTCATGCAGACGTGGTTGATTGTCGACGGACGTGGAGCCGCCGGCGCAGCGCCACCACGCGGCGCGCCTCCTCCGCCGGCAGCAAACATGATGAAGCTGACACCCGGGCCGATGCCGAGTCCGGGAGCGCCCGTGCCCGTTCCTGCTGGACCCTGTCGTGCTCGAATCGGCATACCAAAAGCTTCCTGATAAAACGTCTGTGTACGGTCGGCATTGGCCACGCCGAATACCGTGAAGTGACTGAGTTCCTTCAAGGTAAGCACTCCCTTTTGGGGCGACGCCTCCGGAGCCGTGCACGTGGTTCCAAGCGGCCCTGTCCCACCGCAGTATTTCGTATCCTGAAGTTGCACGATCATTCCATCCGGATCGCCGAGAAAAAGCTCGTTCGTGTCTCCTCGCTTCGATACGCGCACTTTCATCGCGCCGCCGCTCAAGCCCGGGTCTGCCGGGTCCGCCTTCGTGACGCCGTGCTGGGCGAGAATATTGATGATCTGGTCTGCATTGAAATTGTCGACACCCATGCCGACATTACTGACGATGCTCGGCATATTCGATCC
>Ga0210380_10000850_pt1 | contig 12706 bp, 15 predicted proteins | sample PLM4_5_coexredo_FD_155476 | JGI IMG/M metagenome (GOLD analysis project Ga0210380, IMG submission 155476) | Groundwater sediment microbial communities from an aquifer in East River, Colorado, USA - PLM4_5_coex redo | ecosystem: Environmental > Terrestrial > Soil > Riparian zone | place: USA...
TCGATCAAAGGCTGCGGCCACAACAGCCACGCGCGCGGGCTGTGCGAGATGCACCTGAAGCGGTTCTACCGAAAAAGGGGAGATAGCAAATGAACGAACCCGGCACGACGAATGGCAACGGCCACATCCAGATCAACCGCGAGCTGGTCGAGCAGGCACCGGAGAAGATGCCCGAGATCGTGAGGAGCATGCACCACACCGCGGCGCAGGCGATCGATGATGCGGCGATGCTGCTCGAACGTGAAATGCAATCGCACATCCAACTGATGCGGGACGAGGCCGACAACCTCCGCAACCAGGGCGACGGACAGGCCGCGACCATCGAGGCGTTGTCTTTACTGATCCGCGAAGCGCACAACACGTTCCAGGTTCAGGCCGACAAGCTAAGCCAGTTCCGGGCGAAGCAGATCACAGCCGAATGAAATGCACACCTTGGCCCGCAGCGTGCTGATCGGCGCCGCCGTGATGGCGACGATCGCCGCGTCGTTCGCGGTGGGGCGTGGTCCGGTGCCGGCGCATCAGTTGCGTGACAAGCCGTTCCAGGACACGCTGAGCGAAGACATCGCCACGATGGCGGCAGCATCGGAGCGGATCGAGCAACTAAACAAGCCGAGGGTAGTGCAGACCGAAAGCGTCAAGCCGATCGAAGCCGATCCGCTGATGGCGGTGCTGTCGGATCCAGCGCCGCCGAGGCGTAGAGCGGTAGCCGCGACCGACATCTGCACGCGGCACGGCATGGTGAAGGTCTGGGTCAGTAAATACCGATGGCGATGCCGCAGATAAGGAGAGCTATTCGATGCTGTACAATAAACGCTGGGACAAGCCTGAGATCGTCACCGAGCCATGGCGAAAATATCTGCTCGATGCCGCCAACATCATAGAACAGCGAGGCCATAGCCGGGGCATGGTCGAAGACGCGCAAGGCCGCGTCTGCATCGCAGGCGCGCTCAGCATCGCTGCCTACGGCAAGGTGCAGCGCGACGGGCGCTACGACTACAAGGCCCGGCAGGCTGTCGATCAGGCTTGGAACGAACTTTTCAACCGGCTCGGCCATCCGGTTGACTGGAACGACCAGCACAGTGGCGCGGAGGTTGTCGCCGTAATGCGGGACACGGCACTAGCAACGAGAAAGTACCTCTGATGCCCGCTAAGCTTCCCCCTGGGTTCGTTCCGCCCTTCATGGACATGCCCACGTTGTGCGCGCACATTTGCTGCACGCCAAACACCGTTGACTCCTGGGTGGCAAAGGGACGGCTGCCCCCGCCTCGAAAGATCGAGGGTAAGCAACTTTGGAAGTGGGAAGAAGTCGAAGATTGGCTTAAAAATGGCGGGCCGTCATCCGACAGCTTAGCCGACAGGGTGCGCAATGGTGTCCGACGAGAGAAGGCCGAAAGGCGCGCGGGTCACTGACGACTGCTTCGCTGTTGTCGTCCGCCAGTTCCTCGCATCGCCCAAGTTCGCCGTCTACGCCCCGTCGACGCAGGATCTGTGGCGGCGATACCTGAATTTCGCGGCGGCGCCGAATTGCATGGGAACGATCTCGATGGACGAGATCAAGCCGAGCATCGTGCAGGCCTACATGGACGGCCATGCCGGCTCGACCGGCGTACAGGCCGCCACGCTGGCCGCTCTCAAGCAATTGGAACGCTGGGCCATCGTGCGAGACATCCTGCCGCGGCCGATCACAACCGGCGTCGAGGTCGAGCAATCGGACGGCGGCCATACGCCGTGGAGCGACGAGCAAGTCGCCCTAGCCGAGCAGCACGCCCGCCCCGACATTGCCCGCGCCGTCACCTTGGGCGCCAACACCGGACAGCGCGGCAGCGACTTGATCCGCATGGGCTGGGCCGACGTCGAGACGTGGAAGGGTGCGGACGGCATCAACGTCACGCAGCAGAAAACCGGCCGGCAAATCTGGGTGCCGATCACGCCTGCCCTGGCGGCAGCGATGGCGACTTGGGAGCGCAAGCCCGGCCCGATCCTGACGCGCCTCGACGGCCACCACTGGACGCGCCGCGACCTGACGATGGCATGGACCTATCAGCGGGACACAAACCCCGCACTGGCGCCGCTCGCTGGCTTGGTGCTGCACGGCCTGCGCGGCCACGCCTGTGTGCGGCTCTTACGAGCCAACGCCAACACCCGGCAGATCTCGGACATGGTTGGCATGAGCGAGCCGATGGTGGCGCACTACACGCGGCTGTCGAGCCAGAAGGAAAACGCCAGCGCGGCTGTCTATCACATGAGAACAACCGGCGAACGCGGAACCCAAAATATCGATAAGTCAAAGTCTAAGTGACTGAACCTAGGCGCATTGCCATATCCTGAGATTAAGACAGACAACAACTAAGATATTGAAATATCAATTGAATTGCAAGCGAGGCCAAAGCAGAGGCGCAGCAAATCGAGGCAACGGAATGCTGGTTGGCGCGTTGATACGCGCCCGCGATCCGCGGGTGGAGGAAACTTGCTATGAACCAACAGCAAAACCAACCGAACCCGAACCAACCAAAGCCAAACCCGGACGACAACAAGCCGATCCCGGATCCGAAGCCCGGCGAAAACTCACCAACACCGACCTCGCCGCGCTGAATAAAAAAAGGCCGCCCGGTGGGGGCGGCCAAGTTTTTCTCATGCCTGCAACGCTCAGGGATAGAACGGCAGCCGATACGCGGTCCAGCCGAGCGCGCCGGATAGCCACAGCAGCACCGCGATTATGCACAGCAACGCGACGATCGCCTGCCCGATCTTGTAGACCAGCGGATCGATGCCGACGCCGATCCAGCGCAGCACCCAGACGATGCAGGCAGCGATCAACAGGATGATCGCCAGGTGCAGCAACAGATATAGAAAGCTTATCAGCAGGCTCATGGCTTGCCTCCGGTTTCGACGCGTTGCGCCATCGGCTCGGCCAGCGGCTCGATCACGTCCGGCTCGCCGTCATAGTTCGCGTCGGGGATGTTTTGGAACAGCAGCGCCTCACTGGCCCGTCTGCGGACCAGACCGTTTAGCACCTTGCCGCCGCCCTTATTCCATTTATGGAATTCCAGCGCGGCGCCCTCGTAGTCGCCGGCATTGAGCTTCTTGAGCAGCGTTGATTTCTGCAGGTTGCCGGCGCCGCAGTTGTAGGTGAACGAAACCAGCGCATCGTATTGCCACGGCTGCAGCGGCACCGTGACCATGCGATGCACCGCGGCCTCGTATTGCTTCATGCTGTCGAGAAACGCCTCATCGCAATCCGCCATCGACCATATGGTGTTTGGGCCGAACTTGTATTTATCGGCATGGGTCGTTCCCCAGCCGATCGTCAGCACGCCGGCGGGACACACGTATGCTTGATAGCGATCCGGCCCGACCCGCTTCATGCAACTCTCAAAATGCTTGATCAGGTTGATGCCGGCCGCCGTCAGCTTGAGGTCGCCGTTCATGTCGGGAAATCCTCCGCTGTCGCCTCGCCATCCGAACGCCGATCCGGCGGCGCCGGGACAATGCATTGCGATAGAAGCTTCTGCACCTCGCCCTGCATCTGCACGAACAGCTTGACGTTGTCGGCGCGTTGCGAGTTGAAGATCGAACTCTGGTAATAGGTAAAGCCGATCAGCGCGAAATTCATCACCACCAACGCCAGCACGAGCGGCTCGCCTTTGAGCGCATCCATGAAACCGCGCGCAGCCTGGCCGGTGGCCTGGATCGGGCTCATGTCAGCGTGACCAGCGGGTCGATGTAGTAGGTCGCGCTCACCTTGGCGCATTTCACGCGCGCATAGACCCAGCCCTTTTGCTGCGGCGTGAACGTCGCGGCCAATTTGAACGGCGTGGTGCCGCCGCTCCAGGATGCCGCGCTCGTGGTCTGGTTGGCGGCCGTCGTCAGCAGATCGGACGAGTCGTTGACAAACGACCCCTGGGGCGATGTGGCGTCGCCGAGGTATTCGACGTCGAGCCACATTTCCTTGTCCGTGGCAACGGCCGATCCGGTGCATTCCACCGTTGCGGTCTTGGCCGAGCCGGTGGTGTCACACCAGATGGCGATCGGCGGGCACTCGAACGGGAAGCTCGGCGTGATGAGCGTGCCGGTGACAAGTTTCCAACTCATCGGCGTGGTGCCGTCGGTCGCGCCGCCGCTGCGCACGATGGTCGTCTCTTGCGTCATCAGCCCCGGCATACGGCGACGGTAGACCGCGACGTTGCCGGTCGCCGATGAGCGAACGGCATCCGCCTCGATGGCACCGTATGATGGCTGTGAGCCCATTATGGTGACGGCATTGTCGATCTTGCAGTCGACCAGCTTGAAGATAGACCCCTGGGACTGCGCGTTGCCTTGACAAAGCGTCTTGCCGGACCCCAGCGCGGAAAAATCGATGCCGATACATTCAATCATGGTGCCGCGGTCTGTCCTTGGTGTGAATAAGTTGGTGGGAACCGCGGTCCCGATGATCGCCGAGGGCGTATTGCGCCACCGCAGCGTGCCGGCCACAAAAATTTGTTGGCCAACAGCACCGAACGAAACCGTCGTGTTTTGCCATTCGCAATAAGGCGCTGAGACGTTGGCGCTGTCGCCACCGACCCGCAAGTCACTGCTGCCATCGGTCGTCAACAAACGCAAAGAGCAATTGTCAAAGCGCAAAGCCCGACCGGTTCCCTGATTGAATATGATGTGGCAGTTGTTGGAACTGCTGCCGCCCGCACTAAAAATAATCCCGTCATAGTGCGCATCACTGCCGGAAAATGTGAGGCTGTTGAACCCAGTTGTTCCAATCGCTGCCGTGGTGCGTTTGTCCGCCGTTACCGGCGGCACCGATCCCGCACGATCAACGCAGATCACCTTGGTGGTTGCGTTCCAATCGCCGCGCCCGTCAAGGGACATGGCGCTGCCTTGCGCCTGTACGTGGTCGTGCGCGACATAGTAAGTGTCACCCGCGGCATGACCGGCAAAAGCAGTTGCTAACTGGGTATAGGCATTGGCCCAGCTTGAACCGTTGGCCGAGCCGGTCGCGCCTGACCAGACGTAATACGATGCCATTTTGTGTTCCTACAGATTGACCATGACGCCATTGGCATTGGCCTGGCGCGCTGTGCCGTCGGAATTGACGAACACGTCCGGCAGCATCGCGCTTCGCGGCGGCGCAAGGACGGTGATCGTGAACGAGGCCAGGTCTGCGGTCGCGCTCACCGCATCGGTCGCCCGGATGACGATGCCGGCGTAGGCCCCGGCGGTGGTCGGCGTGCCCGACACCGCGCCGCTGCTGCTGTTGAGCGTGATGCCGGCGGGCAGCGACCCCGACGCCACGCTGTAGACGTAGGGCAGGACGCCGCCGGCCGCGATCGCCGTGAAGCCCGCATAGGCCGCGCCAACCGTTGCGGTGGTGATCGGCGTGCCGCCGATGCTCAGCGGTGTACCGGCAACCGCATCGAGCGCGGCCCTAGACAATACGCCCGGCTGCAGTTGCCACATGGTCAGGTGAAGTCGCCGATCGCCACGCAGGACACGTTGGCGCCGGTGGTCAGGCTCCAGGCCCCGCTGACGCTGCGCAGCCCGAGCGGGATCAGAAACGGCACCAGGTTGCTGACGCTGGTCGTCCCGCCGGTGAACACCGGGATGGATATGGCACCGTCCAGCAGCGTGACCACGCCGGGCGAGGTGCTGGACGGAATGACCAGGATGCCGTTGATCAGGTCGCCGGTCGCGCCGGTCGCGCCCAGCACTTGGCCGGTCTGCGAGGCCGCGACCTTCTCGTACTCCGAGCCGGGCAGACCCGTCAGCCGCCGCGGATCGATCGGCGTCGGCGAGCCATCGCCCGCCAGCAACGTCACCTTGCTGGATTGCGAGGTGTCCGACAATTCATCGGTCGCCGCGTTGAACGTGAGGCCAGCGGCATTGCGGATAGAGACATTGTCGGCCATGGGTCACACCATCTGAAGCAGCAGGTAGCCGCTATTGTAGAGTTTGGTGTAGTCGAGCGAATACTCGACCGCATCGGGATCGTAGTCGTCCGGTATGTCGGGCGCGATGACGACGCGCACCGGCGGCTCGCCCGCCGAGGCCGGGATGTTGCCGGGCTCGTAGACGGAATTGATGCAACTGTCGAGCGCGCCGGGCATCAGACGTGATCCGGAAACGCAGAGCTAGGCGGCGTGAAGCTCGCGTTGCCATACAGGTCGCCGTAGCGCGAACGGGCCGTGATGCGAACGTCGTCAATGTTGCCCGCGAACGGCACCTGAAAATCGCTCGAGCCGGAACAGCCGACCGAGATCGGCTCGACGACGAGGTTGCCGATGACGCTGTTGGCCGGCGTGTCGCTGCCCTTCATCACGCCGTCGACGTAGATGCGGACCTTGCCGGTCGAGTCCTTGTCGGCGGCGATATGATACCAACGGTTATTCACCAGGCCGGCGCCGCTGGTATTGACGGTCGCCGTGACGCTGATGCCGTTGTCCGACGTGGTGAAGCGGACCTCGCCCAATCCGGTGGGAACGTACAGGCTCCACATCCGGTAGGTAATGAACCCGCCGTTCTGACAGACCAGCATCTGGTTGTCTAATCCAGGCAGGCCCGTGAACCGCGCCCAAAGCTCGATGGTGTAGGGCGACGTATTGGTCGGCGAGAAATTGAGGTGATACCAAGGGCCGGTCCCGATCGCATAGATGACCCGGTCCCCCGTGCCGTCGAACGCGAACGAGCCTGTGCCGAATTTTGTGACTGCCGTGTCGGTATGGGCGTTGCCTTCGAATTGCACCGGAATGTTGTAGTTCGAATGGTCGCGCACTGGCTCGGCGCTGTCGCCATGCAGCAGGATGATGACATCGTTGAAGTACGGATCGCCGTCGCCGAAGTCGAACGCGCATTTCAGGATTGCCTCGGCGCTGATCTCGTTGATGTAGTTGGCGCCGTGGCTCGACTCGACCACCTTCCAGACCTCCGAGTTGTCGAAGCCGTTGGCGACATCCACCAAGCGGAACAGATCGCCCGGCTCGAGCGCGTAGCCGTACAGCATGGTCTGCAGGCTGAGCTTCTTGCGGGCGTTGTCCTGCTGATACTTGGCGTAAGTGACCAGCGACATGCGGGTGGGGGCATCGATCACCACCGGCAGCAGCATGCTGTCCTTGGTGACCGACGCGGTGACCGGCACCGGATGCAACTGCCGCGATGCTTTCGACGGCATAAAAACGTAATCCGCATCTGGGTCGATGGTGGTGAGCTCCAACTCGCGCGGAACGCTGGCCTCCTCCTGGCGCAGATACTGCACGCCGCTGTCGGCAGAGATATGATCGCGGTGCAGCGTCACGTCTGGCGTGACGGTCGAGCCCCGGTCGCGGACGCGCAGCTTGTCGGTCTGCAGAATATCGAGCGTCCGATAGACGCTGGCGGTGGTGCGCAGCAGGTCAAGGAACGATCGGTCTTCGGTCAGGATCATCGCCTGGACGATGTCGCCGACGCCGGTCGTCTCGAAATCGCTGCTGTCGTATTCGAGCCAGGGGCTATACGCGAACCGCTCCAGCGCATCGCCGAGGTTGATGCCATCGCCCGGCACCGCGCCGCCGGTGACCTCGCCGATCTTACAACTGACGAACGGCACCTTGCCGTCGAATTCCGCTACCGGCAGGTTGGTGAACCACAGCATCATCTGCGGCCGGTAGGCGACCGCCTCGGCGCCGAACATCGCGGCCTCGAGCGGGTCAGGCCCTTGCGTCTGCGTCCCGGAATAGAACCGGCATTCGAACGGGTCGCCGAGGAAGCCAGCGCCCAATGCGCCGGCCGGGTTGCCTGCGGCGTTTTCCCAGGCGACCTTGCTGTCGAGCGAGATCTCGTAGATGCGCCGCTCGCCCGCCGGGTTAGCCGGGAAGCCGAAGCTTACCCCGAACGACACCCGCCCCTCGTTGAAGTAAGGCCCGAAGATCAAGCCGGCGACGCCGATCCGCGCCAGGCCGAGCGCTGACAACGGAATAATGCGGCCGTACAAAGCATTGCCGATTTCGCTCGGATCGACGCCGGTGACCACCGAGGTCTCGGTGCCACTAGCTGCTCGACTGCCCCCGGTGCCGGTCCCATTGTTCGGCGGGCCAAGGATGATCTCAAACTGGGGCTGATCCATCCCAGTGAGAGACATGTGCGACATGTAAACTTCGTAGCGTTGCCCGGCGAGTTTTGCCCTCGCTACTGCTTCGTTGATCTCCAGCATGTTCATGATCAGCCACCGCCGATCTGGGCATAGATGCCGATGCTATGCGGCTCGCCCTGGAAATTTGCGGTGTTATTGAACTTGCTGTGGCAAGTCGCGATCCGCTTGTCGCAGCCCGGCCAAAGCGTCAACGACATGCCGACTGCCAGCACCCGGTGGAATGGCAGATACGCCGTCAGCGATCCTCCTGTCTGGGCAGCGATCTCGAATGCAACGCCGCTGTCGGTCAGGACGGTGCCGCCGTTGAGATAGTTGTCGGCCGGCGCGATCGAGACGGTGAAATTAAATCTATTGACCACCGCGGTGACGGTCGCGCTCAGCGCGTAGCTGTCCGGGTTGACGCCGCACAGCGGCGAGAACAGATCGGTGCGGCACATCGGCGCGAAGCGTTGGATGTAGTTGGTGCCGGCGCCGACCGATGGCCCCCTGACGTCGAACGAAACCATCCCCGAGATGTCGTAATTGACCGGCTGGATCGTGCCGGTGAACAGCAGGCCAAGCGTGGTCGGGTTGGCGCGGTTGACGATGTAGAGTTGAACCTCGGCCGAGTCATAGAGGCCGATGTCGATATCGCTTGTTGTGAACGCGGCGGTGCCCTGGTTGTTGTGCGCCCCTTGGATTTCCATCGATGGCACTTCGCCGCCGATGACGTGCTTGACCGCGCTGATCTGGCAGCCCGCCAGCGGTGCATAGACGTTGCCGCCGGCGGTGATGGCAGACTGCGCCTCGGCAATCCGCATCACGATGCCGTCGCGGCGCGAGATGACGAGAAGACGCGCCGGCTTGACCACCCGGTCGGTCAAGGTCAGCGGCAGTGTTTTCATTCACTGAGAACCTCGATCAAAGGTATCGAAGGGATGTTGCCTAGATCGATCATGGTCATGGAGACCTTGAGCGTGTCCTCGGCAAAGCGCACCGGCGTGTCGAACTCGAATGTCGCGGTGATGGCTTGCCCCGCAGTTGGGATGTTGCCGGTGGTGAACGTCACCAACCCGGTCGAGTAATCGACGGTGTAGTGCGTGGCTTCTGTCTTGGTGACGCCGGCGACCTTAATCTGCACAGTGTCCTCGACCGGCAACTGGATGGCGCGGATGGTCTCGAATATCCTGCTGTAGACCTTGACCAATTGGAACGATGCCAACGTGCCGTCGCCGGTCCCGATGCTGACGTTTGTCGCCTCGTAGTCCTCCCAGGCCTTGAACCGGAACGGATAAGCCGACCCGCGCCTATCGCGGAAAAGAGCGATCACCTCGTCGAGCATGGCCCTGTTCATCACTCCATAGCCAACGTCGTATTCGCAGCGTGCAACGTCCCATTCGGCGATGCGCTGCTCGATGCCCGACAGCGCGGTCTGAATGCTGGTCGAGAACCGCGGCCCGCCGGTCGCGCCCTGCTCAACCTCGACCGGCAAGCGAACGTTGTCGATCGCCATGTCAGGCCTGTGCGATCTGACCGCGCATTCGCTGCGCCTGCTGATAGCGGGACACTTTCATCTTGCTCAAGGTATCGGCGTCAACCGAGCCGGCGATGATGATGCGGTTGTCGATATGAACGACCTGGCCGCCGCGGCCGCCGTCCCGGTTGCGGTTGACCACCACCTCTTCACCCGATGCTACGGGGAACACCGCCATCCTGTTGTCGTTGGCGCTGTAGCCGCCGCCGACCACGAACGAGCCGCCGCCTGCCATGCCGGGTGCGGTGGCGCCGGCACCGAGCACGGCGACCAGCGGGTTTGAGTTGCCGGCGCCGGTCATCCAGTCCGGGTTGCCCCTGGTGCCTTCGCGGAAGCCCAACTTGGTTGTGCGCGGGTCTTGCGAATAGAACGGCGACAGCGCGCTCTGCATCGTCGCGTTCAGGCTGTCGGTCGAATTGGTCAGTTGCTCCAGCTTGTCGGTGAGAGATTTGATCTTCTCCTCGGTCGCCAGCCCCGCCGGCTCTGTTTGCCGGATGCGATCGATCGTCTGCTGGATCAGGCTGCCCTGCTGCGACGGGTCCGCCAGGTCGATCAAGCGGTTGACCGGCGACAGATCGAGGACGTTTCCTGCGCTGGAAAACAGTTGCTGCAGTGATCCCTGGATCGCGGCTGGGCTGCCGACACCCAGTTGGTTGATCATCGACGCCATCTGATCTGCGTTCTGCTGATCAAGGTACGACTGCTTGATCTGGTATCCGGCAACAGCTCCATTCATCATAATGGGCTCGACGTTTCCGGCGCCGACAGACGCCTCGAGCGCCCGCCTTTGGTATCCCGTCTGCAGCGGGTCATAGTCGGAGACAAATTCTTGACCCTCGAACTGGGTGGCCATGCCCCACAACCTGTTGTCGATCTGCCATTCCTTGGAGTGCGCATTGAACCACAGGTTAAACTCCTTGAAGGCATCGATCATCTGGTAGGTCTGCATGGTGACGTGCGCGACCTCCCAACCGAAGTGATGCATCCCATCGGAGCCGATACCGACCGCTGCATTCGCCTGCCGTTGTGCTTCTGCCGCCGCATTCGCAGCCTCTGCTTCTCGTAGCACGTTCTCCTGCGCAGCACTGCTCCTTGCTTCGCCGGCTGTCGCGGCCGATTTCTCGCCCGCAACTCTCGACTTGTTTGCTGCGTCTAACTCCCGCGCATTCTTCTCAGCCGCTTGTTGGTCTGCAAGCTGGCCGGTCGTCCTCTGAATTTCTCGCGCCTGGTCTTCTGTGGCGTTCTGCCGCTTCGCGTTGGCGTAGGCCTGCTCGGCCCTCATAGCCGCTTCCGTTCCCGCCATGCGGGCCCTGCTCAACTCGATCTCCTGATTCATCGACCATAGCTGGTCGTTGATCGCCTTCGTGACACCGGCCTCGGCACTCGCGCGGTTCGCTAGCGCCAGGTTGATGGCCTCAATGATGCCTTTGCCCTCATTCTCGTATCTGTTCTGGTCAACTATGAACTGGACGATGGCCGCTTCAGCGGGGCTGCGTGCTTGCGCGACCTGCAGTTGCTGGTTCATTAGATCGAGCTGCTTGGCAACCTCGATCGTCATGCCGGGATAGAGCGCAGCGAGTTGCTGCGTCGCGATCGCCTGGCGGATCAGCACCTGTTCCTGTTGCTGCAACTGCAAGAGGCGAACATTGCCGACCTGCTCGGCGCCGGTCATTGGCCCGCTGATCGCCTCGCGGTACTGGCTGAGCTTTGCCAATTGCTGCTGCAGCGTCTCGATCTGGGCCGTCACCCCCATGATCGATCGCTCGGCGGCAAGGGCATCCGTCGACAAGAGCTTGAGCCGGTCTTTATTTTCTGTCTCCTTGGGACTGGCCTCCCAAGGCGCCGGGATCGACGGCCCGAGCGGCGCGGCCTTGCCGGCGTACTGCCAGAAGTTGGAAGCAGCGTTAGCCGCCAGATCCCAGGCCTTCCCCGCCAGCGAGGTATGTTCCGCCATCTTCGCAAGCCGCGGGATCAAGGCATCCATCAAAGCCTTCTGCGCCTCTTGCTCCTTTCCCTGCGCCTGCAGCGTGCGGATGTAGTTCAATTGGGTAGCATCGAGGAAATTGAACTGCTTGTTGAGCTCGAGCGCGCCCTTGGCAGGATCGACCAGCGCAGTCGCCAATGCCTTGGTCGCATCGGCGGCATCGGTGCCGGTCGCTTTGGCAAAGTCGCTTACGGCGCCAGTCGCCGTCTTGATGTTGTCTTGATAAATTCTGCCGGTCGAGGCAAACGCCGTCGCCGCAGTGCGCGCCTCCGATGTCGATAGCCCCCACGCCGACGAGCTTGCCGATGCGATTTCGTTGATCTGCTTGGCGGTGACGCCGGAGGCCGCGCCCATGCCGGCCAGCGCGCGTTCGATGTCGTTCTGCCCGGACTTGAATTGCGCGCCGGCAACGAGCCACGCGCCAAGGGCGGTGCCGGCGGCTGTTGCCATGCCGGCCGCGGATGTCGCGAACCCGGCCGCCCAACTCCCCACCTGGCCAAAAAAACCCTTCAGCGTGCCGGACGATGTCGCGAACACGTCGGCGATCTGCGCGCCCTGCTGGATCGCAACCGTCAGCGGCGACTGACCCGACGCCAGGCTAACGCCGACGTCCTGAACTTGCCGAGACAGGTTGACCATCTCGTGGCGCGCAAGGCCGGTTTGCTGGGCAACATTTTTATAGCGCTGGTTGATCTGATCCAGTCGTTGCACATGTTGCGCCTGAGTGGCCAAACCTTCGCGTAACGCCGCATCGGCGATCTTGGTCTCGCGCGCGATGTTTGCCTGCGCGCGTGCCGCCTCATCCAGCCGGAGCGTCTGCCGCTTCCAGGCGTCTTCGAGCGACAGCACGCGCCTGGCCGATTGCTCCGAGACGACCGCAACATTCTGCTGCGCCGCCGCGAGCTTGTTGACATCCGCCGTGAGTTTATCGAGTCCCTCGGACTGCCCCCTGATCGTGATGGTGCGGATGGTGTCGCCATTCATTTCGTCACCCGCCGGTTCGTCGCCTTGTGCCGATTGCCGAGCCCGCGAACGATACGCTTGACGCCTTCGCTGTCGGTAGCCTTGGCCACGTCGTCCAATTCCGGATCAT
>Ga0210380_10000851_pt1 | contig 12702 bp, 11 predicted proteins | sample PLM4_5_coexredo_FD_155476 | JGI IMG/M metagenome (GOLD analysis project Ga0210380, IMG submission 155476) | Groundwater sediment microbial communities from an aquifer in East River, Colorado, USA - PLM4_5_coex redo | ecosystem: Environmental > Terrestrial > Soil > Riparian zone | place: USA...
GCGCAGCTGTGCCGCGCGCTGTACAAGGGTCAAGGGTTCAAAAGTTAAGGTTTGATACCCAGAAGGAGATAACCAATGGCTAAGATACGGCATATCGCTTATCGGGCAGTGGATGTGGATGCCATGGCGAAATTTTTCGTCGACGCGATGGGCATGAAGATGATCCAGAAGCGTAAGAATAACGCCATCGATCTGAGCGATGGCTCGGTCAATATCACGGTACTGCCGCTCGCCGCCGGCGCGGGCGGTCATGCCGGCATCGATCACATCGGCTTTTCCACCGACAACGACCAGGAGCAGTTCAAGCTATTAGAAGCGGCCGGAGCTGAAAAAGCCGGCGCGGTGAATCTCGGCACCGCGTACTACGAAGACAAATATAAAGGCCCCGAGGGCATCATCGTCGATGTCGGCCACTGGCAGGGGGCGGCGCCGGTGGAAGAGAAGAAGGCTTAGCCGCAGAGAACGCAAAAAAGAGTCAGATTCGTAGGGGCGCAGCATGCTGCGCCCTTTTTTCTATCGACTAGCACTCCGTCCTCGCCTTCCAGCATTCGTACGTCGAGTTGGTGTCCGGCGTAACCCGACCGACGAGACACTTCCCTGATGTTGAACTTTTGAACCGTTGAACCTTGAGCCGCATGCCGCCCGGCGTGCTATCTGATCATCAACCGTTCGGCCTTGCCGGAATAGTTGATGAAGACGGTTTTTAATTCGGTAAAAAAGTTTAAACCCTCGACCGCCATCTCCCGTTCGCCGACGCCGGTGGCTTTAGTGCCGCCGAAGGGGAGTTGAGCTTCGCCGCCGATGGTCGGCTCGTTGACGTGCACCATGCCGGTTTCCACTTCCTCGACGAAGTTCATGATCGTGTCAATATTCTCCGTGAAGATCGAAGTCGTTAAGCCGTATTCGACGCCGTTGGCGTAGCTGAGCGCTTCATCCAAATGTTTCGCCGTGGAGATCGATAACACGGGGCCGAAGATTTCTTCCTTGAAGATGCGCATTGACGGCGAAACGTTGTCGAAGATCGTTGGCTCGACGAAAAAGCCTTTGCCGAGCTCTTGCGGCACTTTTCCGCCGAGCAGCAGCCGGGCGCCTTCTTGCTGGCCGATGGCGATGTAATCGAGATCGGTTTTCCATTGTTGGTTGTCGACAGCGGGTCCCATATCGACCGACTCGTCCAATCCCGGACCTACTTTGATCTTTTTCGCAGCATCCACTAATCGTTCAACCAACGCGTCTTTTACGGCTGGCGCCGCGATGACGCGCGAAGTTGCCGTGCAGCGTTGGCCGGTGGAGCCGAAGGCGCCGCCGTGGATGGCGATGGCCGCCTTGTCGAGATCGGCGTCGGCCATGACGATGACCGCGTTCTTACCACCCATCTCGCAGGTGACTTTGGCGCCGCGCAGCGCCGCTTTGGCGTAGAGCGCTCCGCCGACTTCATTCGAACCCGTGAAGGAGATCGCGCGCAGCACCGGCGAGTGCACCATCGCTTCGCCGACCACTGAGCCGGAGCCGACGAGCATGTTGAACACGCCGGCAGGCAGGCCGGCTTCGGCGTAAATCTCGGTAAGCAGAGCCGCCGTGGCCGGCGTAAGTTCAGCGGGTTTGAAAATCACACAGTTACCCGCGGCCAACGCCGGGGCGGATTTCCAAACCGGGATCGCCCAGGGAAAATTCCACGGCGCGATCAGGCCGACGACGCCGAGCGGGCGGCGAATCGTGTAAGTAAACGTGTCGCGCGCTTCGGACGGCAAGGTCATGCCGTGCATGCGAAATCCTTCGCCAGCGTAGTATTCCAATAGCGAGATGCCTTTCATCACTTCGCCCTTGGCTTCTTTGAGAATTTTACCTTCTTCGCGGGTGAGCGTTCGGGCGATCTCGTCGGCGCGCTGGCGCGCGATATCCGCCGCGCGCCAGAGCACGCGGCCGCGCTCGGGGCCGGGGGTCTTTCGCCAACTTTGAAACGCCGCCTGCGCCGCGTCGATCGCGCGCGCGACATCTTCAGCAGTCGCCGCGGGAAACTCGGCGATCACTTCATCGGGATCGGCCGGGTTGAGATTACGCACCAGACGATTGGACTTCGGATGAAACCATTTGCCGTCGACATAGGAACCGGTGTTCATGATGACCTCGCTGTGAAAGAAAATTCTGGCTTAAAAATATCTCCAGCAGGTTAGGCAAAGACCATAGCTCTTGCAGGAGCAATATCCGTCATTGCCGTGCAAACGGCAATCCAGGTTTTTTTTCATCGTTGGGAAGCGAATCTGGATTTCGCCTGCGCGGGAACGACGGATGGGGTCGGGTTACGGTCTATTCAGTTTTTTTGAGTGGTCCTGAAAATGTTTAGAACGACGACCGCTTAGTCATATCGCGCATAATTGTGCGCCATTTGCCTTCGAGGGTGTCGATCTGTTCGGCGCTCATGCCCTGCTCCGGATACCAGCGTTTAAAGCCGTAGTCCTTGCTTGGGTTGCCGTACTCGTACTCTTCGAGAACCTTTTGTCCGCCTGCGCCGAGGATGAAGTCGGCCAAGAGCAGCGCGGCGTGGGGATGGGGCGCTTTGGCTAACACCGCGGTGGAGCCGGAGTTGGCTGGCACCACGTCCATGGGAATCCATTCGATGGGGGCACCGGCTTTGAGCGACACTTCGACATGGTTACGGAAGGTGGTGGGCGAAACGCCGACTTCGCCGGAGATCACCATGTCGAGCAGGGCGCGGCCGGAAACGTTATGCACCGATGGATTCAAGGCTTTCAGTTTGCGGACAAACTCTTCGCCTTTGAATTTGAGCAAGGCGCCGATGACAGTGACACCCGTGTCGCTGCCCGCGAAAGAGATTTTGTCCTTTAGCTCCGGCCGCAAGAGGCCCTCATAGTTGCGCGGCACCGATTTCGCAGGAATTAAATTTTTGTTGTAGGCGAGACCGATATGGGACTCACGGTCGATGGCCCAGAAGACCAAACCTTTGGGGGCTTTCTCTTTGACGTGATCGGGATACTTCGCCATCGTCGAAAAATAATAAGGCACGAGCCAATTGTTGTCTTTCAAAAGCTTCAACAGCGGGATGGTGGTCTCCATGGTGTCGGCGATGTAGCGCTGCGCCTGCGACTCGGCCAAAATGCGCGCGCTCATTTCCTGGCGCGTGGCGCGGTAGGACTCGACAGAAACGCCGGGGTATCTCGCTTCATAGGCGGCGGCGAGCTTTTTGTAAGAATCGCCGGCCAGCGAGGTGTACCAAGTGACCTTGCCTTCTGCTTTGGCGCCGGCGTAGAGCATCTTCTCGCGGTCGGGTTTGTTGTAGGCGGCCAGTTGCTCGGTGGACATTTTCCCCTGCGCCCATGCCGAACCTGCGATGGATAGAGCGATAAGAAGCGCTCCGGCGATAGGTTTCATTGGCGATCTCCTTTAATAACCGGTTTCCATGAGTTGATGATAGAAAAGTTTGTAAAACGAGCGCAGCCGCTCGGGCCGGGTGTAGTGGGCGAATTCCTGGGGTACTTTGAATTCTTTTTCGATCTGTTCCAGAGTTTTGCCGGCGGCGATCATTTTCGCTACTTCGTCACGCATAACGACGAAGTAGCGTTTTTGCTCTTCCAAGTCTTTCATGCCTCTGCCGATGTGCGCCGGCCCATGTCCGGGGATGTAAGTTTCGACGGGCAGGCTGCGCGCCATGATGTTATCGAGGATCTGAATCCAACCTTTGACGTTGGAATAAAAGATTTCGCCCGACTCGCCTTGGCCGGGATGAATTTCGGTGTCGAGAAGATCGCCCATGAGCATGACCCGCTTCTGCGGAATATAAACGGTTAAATCGCCGGTGCTGTGGCCGCGCCCTTCGGGGGTGATTTGAAATGTCAGGCCGCCAAAGTAAAGCGTCATCGGCCCGTCTATGCCAATGTCCGGCAAGCCTTGCTCCTTGCCCTTATAGCCGGCGTAGCGCGGGTCGTTGGAGTCACGCCGCTGGTTGAACTCTTTCAGTTCCTGCATCTGCAGATCGTGGATCTGGTTCTTAGTGGCGATCCAGACCGGCTTGTCTTCGCGAAAATGCCAGGAGCCGGAAGCGTGGTCACCCGCGCTATGGGAGGTGATCAGATACTTGATTTTCTTATCGGTGGTCTTGCGGATGAAAGCGAAGGTCTGGTCCGAGTTGTCGATATGAGAATCGAAAACGACGACGCCGTCATTGGTGATAATCACGGTGGAATTGCCCGAACCTTGGGAATGCTGCAGCATATAAACATTGTCAGCGATTTTGACCGGAGTCATGCGCACCGGCGCGGCGGCGCCGATGGTTAAGCAGCCGAGGGCAACCAACAGTAATGGAAGTTTCAAATTCATCGGCTCACATCCTTTGACCTCGCGGCATTCAGTTTATTGGATCATGCCCAAGGACTTGGCCATGTCGATGGTGCGCCGGGCGCGTTCGACGATGGGACGGTCGATGAGCTGGCCGCCGAAGGCAATCGAGCCGTCGCCGCGGGCGTTGGCTGCTTCGAAGGCTTGGAGAACCTTTTGGCAGTAGTCGATTTCCGCTGCCGTTGGGCTGAAGATGGTATTGATCGCTTCGACTTGCGCAGGATGGATGCAGGACATGGCGGAGAAGCCGAGCTGGCGCGATTGCTTAGCAAAGCCGACCAAACCCTCGCTGTCGTTCAAATCCACCCATACGCCGTCTACGGCTTGCACATGGGCGGCGGCGGCCGCGACGACGATGGCCGAGCGCGCGTAGATCAAATCCCGTGCTTCGCCCTCACGTATCGCCGGAAGGCCAATCTCGCGGCCGAAGTCTTCCGTGCCAAAAATAATGCCGACGATGCGCGATGATGACGCGGCGATGGCGGGGGCGTTGTACAGACCCCTGGGGCTTTCGATGGCGATCAACAGCCGGACGCTGCCCTTGGCCATTTTGTTTTTCGGTTCCATGTCGTTGAGCATGGCGTCGACTTTCCGCACATCGTCAACGGTGTCGACTTTTGGGCAGACCAAGCCTTCCAAGCCGGGGCGCACCACCGCCGCCAGATCGGCGTCCATCCACTGATGGCCGATGGAGTTGATACGCACGTAGCGGGCCGGGGAACCGGCGGCTTTGGCGCGGCCCAAGGACTCACCGATATTCCTGCGCGCGGACTCCTTTTCATTGGGCGCGACGCCGTCTTCGATATCCAGCATGATCGCGTCGGCGTTCAAGCCGAGCGCCTTGTCGATCATTTTTTGCCGGTGTCCCGGCACGAACATCCATGAGCGGATTAAATCCATGAGTAGCACTCTCCTTGGCGGAAGTTTTTACCTGAAGGGGCGGCGAATGTCTAACGACTGAGCCTGGCTGTATGACTGGATTGCAATTTGCAGACGAGATCTCTCACTTCGTTCGAGATGACCGACAGCGAACCTTTGCCAGGCGTCATTTCGACCCTGGGAAGAATCTTTCCGACCGTTCGGTTGAAGCCGGAAAAGTTTTAGCGAATAACTGATGCGATATGAAACTCAGCACATTCAAGCTCCTGGTGCCGATCGTCGCGGTGACGCTCCAGAGCAACTCGTCGTCGACGGTGATTCCGCCCTATCTCGATAACATGCGTATTCCAGTGGCGCTGATCGGCACATTGATATCGCTCGGGCCGGTCTTCGCGCTGATGGCGCGCTTGCCCATCGGCATGCTCTACAACCGCGGGAATGCCCGCTGGCTGGTGTCCGCCGCGATCATGGCGATGGGGCTGACTAATTACTGTTATAGCTTTGCCGCAAGTAGTTGGTCCTTCGCGCTGGTGCATTGTCTCAACGGCTTCGCCTACAGTGCGGTGACCACGCTCTACATGGCATTCTACGTCGATTCGTTGGCGCCGGATGAAAACCGCAACCACGCCATGGGGTACTATGTCGGCTGTCTGGCCGTGGGTTATTCGACGGGAAATTTCCTCGGCGGGCTGATCGCCGATCATTGGGGATATGAATGGACGTTTCAGTTGGGCGCTCTGCTGTCGCTGGTTGCCGTGGCGCTCTTATGGCTGTTGCAGGGTCCGAGTGGAACCGGCGAGAGCAAGGTGAAAGCGAAGGAAACGGCGAAACTGACTTCTAGGGATTCGCTCAAGGCGCTGCTTGAGCCGGAATTGGCGACCGTGGTCTTGGTCGCGCTGTTCTTGAACCTGCTGCATCAAATGGGCGGTGTGTTCATTTCGCTCTATGGCCTGGGCGTGGGTATGAGCTTGACCCAGATCGGCATCATTCGCGGCGCCTACGCCGGTTGCAATGCCGTGACCCGGCCGATCAGCGGCCATGTGGTGAATAAGGTGGGGCACAAAGGGTTGTCGTATTTCGGCTTGCCGCTGCAATCCTTGATCTTGATGCTGGTGCCGCTGTTCACCGGCTTCGGTAGCATTCTACTTGTCTATGTCGCGTCGGGATTTATGCGCGCCATCGTCATCGTCGCCAACGCCGTCGGTTTGGTTCAAGACGTGCCGGAGTCGAAGGTTCGCCGCGGCCTGGCCTCCGGCGTCTATAATGCCGCCGGCGACATAGGCAATATCCTCGGTCCATCCATCGGCGGTTTCATCGCTCACGCCACCGGCATCGCCAGCGTATTTGTCGTCGGCTCGTTGGGCTCGATGTTGCTGTTTCTCGTGAGCTTGTTGCTGATGCGTCGCTTGCGGCGCGCTGAACGAGTGGGCCCAGGCTGACGACTTGATCCTAAGCTGGACCGATCGAATTTTTTTGTCAGGCTTGGTGGATTCCCCAGTCAACTGTCGGCTGTAACCACGATGCTTCCGGTCATGTACGGATGAAGTGAACAAACGTACTCATAGGTGCCGGGAAGGCTGAATTCCAGGGCGTAACTTCGGCCGGGCATTAACGTGTCGGAAGCCGGTCCGTGTTGAAATTGAACGCTGTGCGGCGCGCCGTCACGATTGAACCATGTTACCGCCGCATTGAGTGCCACTTTCAGGGTTCCCGGTTCGAAGGCAAATCCCGCGATCTCGACGCTGGGAGGGCTCGTTGCGCGCTTACCCGGACCTGGTTGTACGGCGATCTTGCGCGGCGCATTTCCCACCGCGACCGTGGTAACCGCCCCGGTCGTCAAGTCTACGATCGAAACATCGTTGGACTCTTCATTGGTTGTATATGCGGTAGCGCCGTCGCTACTCACCGCCACCCAGTGGGGCCGTTTGCCGACGGGAATGTTTTTTTGCACGACGTTAGTTGCGGCATTGAATACGGTGAGCACGCTTGGGCCTTGAACCACGGTGAGACCTTGGCGTCCGTTGGGCGTGAATGTCGCATAATGTGGCGAAACCCCGACGGTAATCTGCGCCGTAATTTTGTTTGTCGCCGTGTCAAGAGCCACGACGGCGTCAACACCGGCTTGCGTCAGATATAGATATCTTCCATCCGGCGTGACTTCCAAACCTCGCGGAGTTTTTTCTAACGCTATGCTGGTCGTTACCGCGCGCCGAGCGATATCGACCACGGCCAAAGAAAACTTTCCAGGAGTTTGCGAACCGACGTAGGCGACCCGGCCGTTGGGATGCATGGCGATATTATGGGGCCGGCCGATCGCAACGCTACCCACGACCCTGCGGGTTGCGCTATCGACGAATGCCACCGAGTCGGTGTCGTAGACTGCGACCAGGACTAAGCTCCCATCCGGAGTCACCGCGAGTCCGTGGGGATTCTTGCCCACTTCGATGTTTTCCACGAGTTTGTCGGTGGCGGTATCGATAACGCTGACCGTGGATGCGCCGTCGCTGCTGACATATACCCAACGTCCGTTTGGTGTTATGACGAGGCCGTGCGGGCCCGGTGGAATCGGCAGGGTGCTCAATACCCGCTTCGCTGCGGTGTCGATGACGCTCAGCGAGTTGTCTTTGAAGTTGCCGACGTAAGCCTTCGGCGCCGTTGGTGGATTGGTTGCTTGCTCCGCCACCGTGCCGGCGCAGCCGGTGCCAAGTAGCACGCCAGCCAGCAGTAACAAGAGCGGTCGATTGCGGAATCGGAGTGGCTTGTACTTGCGGCGCATATGAGTTACCCCCGATCGATATTTTGGTTCGATGACTATTAAGACCGATAAATCGCAAAATTATTCCCAGGGCAAATTTCGGGAATAAAATCAGAACCCTGCCGGTCTTACATAAATAGGCTTTGAGGGAGTTCCGTCGTGGATAAGTCCGCCCGTTTCGAGCATGGCGTTATGCCGCACCTTGGCGCCGCCTATAATTTGGCGCGCTGGCTCACGCGTGACGATCACGACGCGGAAGACGTTGTCCAAGAAGCCTGTTTGCGGGCGTTAACGTTTTTCGATGGTTTTCGCGGCGGCGATCCTCGTTCTTGGCTGTTGGCGATTGTGCGCAACACTTGCTTCACATGGCTGCAACATAACCGCCCCTCTGAGCTCGTCGACGCCGATGTGTATGATTGGAATGAGGCCACGCCAAGGGCCGCCGTCTGCGGCGATTCAGAGAATGACCCGGAGATCCTCGCGCTGCGCAAAGCCGACGCCCGCGATATCGACGCGGCGCTGATCGGCTTGTCGGCAGTTTTTCGTGAAGTCGTCATTTTGCGCGATATTGAAGGACTGTCCTACAAGGAAATTGCCATAGTAGTCGATGCGCCGGTGGGAACGGTTATGTCGAGGCTTTCGCGCGCCCGCTCCGAGCTCCGCCGCGCGCTTGCAGCCTCGCGCAATGCAAGCGGTCGAAAGGAGTAGCACGATGACGCCGGAACAGGCTTTCGATCTGGTACACGCCTACGCGGATGGCGAATTGGACGCGGCATCGGTTTTAGAATTTGAATCTCATCTAGCCATGTCGCCCGCTTTGCGCAAAGAACATGCGAGCATTGCAGCATTGCAGGCGTCGATTCGCCACGGTGTCATGCGATACTCGCCGCCGCCCAGGCTAGAGCAGAATGTTCGCGCGGCGAGTTCCACCGAGTCGAATAATCTCTGGCGCGCGACCGGACGCTGGCGTGCCCTGGCTCTCAGCGCCAGTGCGGCTGCCGTTTTGTTGCTCGCGTGGAACCTGAGCTTGACATTGCCGCGAGCGGGAGATGAAGCGCCGGACGAGATTATTTCCGCGCATTTCCGCTCATTACAAGCGGACCATCTCACTGACATCGCCTCGTCGGACCGCCATACACTTAAACCGTGGTTGTCTCAGCGATTGCACTTCTCGCCAATCGTTGGCGATTTTGCCAACGCCGGATTCCCTCTCGTCGGCGCGCGGCTGGATTATCTCAAGCGGAACTCCGTCGCTGCAATAGTTTATAAGCACCGTCAGCATGTGATCAATGTTTTTGTCTGGCCGACCACGGGCGACCAAGCCAGTAAGCCGGAAGTTCACCAGCGGCGAGGTCATAACATGGTCCGTTTCGATGTTGCCGCTATGGGATATTGGGCCGTTTCGGATCTTAATATAGACGATTTGAGAAAGCTCGTTGGGTTGCTGCAAAGCGTCGCCGAGCCGCGGCCGACTAATGCCTTGCCGCAGTAGTCGTTTCCGCCCCTCTGCAGGCGTCACAAACGGCCGTTGCGGCGCGGTAATTAACTTGACTCGGTAAATCGAAAGCTCATCCTCAAAGTGAAACCAGTTATGCGGAACGTTGCGCATGAGCTGCTGCCGAGGGCCTCGGTAAGTCGTTACGTCACGAGATCGGCATCGAGTTTGCTGGAAATCTCTCGACGCTCGAGTAAGTGACGGTGGGTACTTGCACTAATCAAGACCCGTCGAGCTACAGTATCGACCGGCGGGATAACCAGATATCGGCCCGCGGTGGAGCACGGTACCAATCGGCGAATCTCAAGAGAGATACAGGGGACGCAAATCTTTTTGCTCCCGATCCTTTAGTATGACTTCGGCATACCAAGGACATGTTGTCCTAAATAGGCCAAAACCAAATTGTTGCTTACCGGCGCCACCGTCAATAAACGGGTCTCGCGAAACTTTCTTTCGATGTCGTATTCCGTCGCGAAGCCGTAACCGCCGTGGGTGGTCAGGCAGGCATTGGCTGCTTCCCAGGCAGCTTCGCTGGCGAGGTACTTGGCTAGATTGGCTTCAGCGCCGCATTTCTCTTTGCGGTCAAATTTGGTTGCCGCCTGATAGCGGACTAAATCAGCGGCTTCAATGTTCGCATAAGCCTTGGCGATCGGAAACTGAATTCCTTGATTGGCGCCGATGGGCTTGCCAAAGACATTGCGCTCGCTGGCATATTTCGCCGCCCGCTCGACAAACCAGCGGCCGTCGCCGACCGCTTCGGCGGCGACGAGGATTCTTTCGGCATTCCAGCCATCGATGATGTAGCGAAAGCCCATGCCTTCGTCGCCGATGAGATTTTCAACCGGCACTTCAACATTGTCGAAAAATAGCGCGTTGGTGTGATGATTGATCATCAAGTCAAGAGGCTTAACTTCAAGCTTCCCTTGATTGGCTTTCAAGTCGACGATGAAGACCGAGAGACCACGAGTTTTGTCCTGCAAATCGTCATACGGCGTGGTGCGAGCGAGCAGGAGCATGAGATCGGACTGTAAGACCCGCGAGATAAATATTTTTTGCCCGTTGATGAGATAGCGGTCGCCTTTCTTAACCGCGCTGGTTTGAATCTTGGTCGACTCCGAGCCGGCGTTAGGTTCGGTGACGCCGAAGGCTTGCAGGCGCAGCTCGCCAGTGGCGATCTTGGGCAGATAGCGTTTTTTCTGCTCGGCGTTGCCGTGGCGCAGGAGCGTGCCCATGGTGTACATTTGGGCGTGGCAGGCGGTGGCGACGCCGCCGGAATGGTTGATTTCTTCCAAGATGATGCTTGCTTCGGTGATGCCGAGGCCGGTGCCGCCAAATTCTTCCGGAATCAACGCAGCCAGCCAGCCGAGATCGCCGAGTTTCTTCACGAAGACATCCGGGTAGGCTTTCTCGCTGTCGACCTTGCGCCAGTAGGCATCGGGGAATTCTTTGCAGACTTTTTTGATCTCTTCACGGATCTGCTGCTGTTCGATTGTCAGGTTGAAATCCATCGATGCCTCCTATAGTTCGTAGACTATAACCTAATGTTTTTAGCGCCTAAAGAGGAGGAGTGTTATGGCCGTTAAGCCAGGCTGGGAAGGCCGCTATTTTGAAGACTTCGAGGTTGGCGATATTTATCGCTGCCGTCTCGGTCGTACCGTCACGGAAGCCGATAATATCTGGTTTACCTTGCTGACCAACAATACCAATCAGATTCACTTCAATAATGAGTACGGTAAACGCACCGAGTTCGGCAAATGTCTGATCAACAGCGCGTTGACCCTCGCCATTGTTGCCGGCATGGGAGTGGCAGATGTCAGTGAAAATGGCTTCGCCCTGGGCTGGGATGGGATTTCGCTGCCCAATCCATTGTTCGCCGGCGATACGCTTTATTCGGAATCCGAAGTGCTGGAGATTCGCGAGTCCAAGTCAAAACCGCAATGGGGGATTCTCAAAGTGCGCACCCGCGGCGTTCAACAAGAGGGCAAAGTCGTGATCGACTATGCCCGCAGCGTGATGGTGTGGAAAAAGGCGTATGCGCCGAAGAACGATTTGTTTCCGCAAATTAAAGAAGGGAAACAATAAGCTCGTTCAAAAAGTTCAAGCCGTTCAATCGTTCAATACGTTGTCGGAATTTGAGGTGACCGTGGCGACTACAGCGAAACCATTGCGCGCTTTAGATGGAGTCAAGATTCTCGCTTTCGAGCAGGTGCTCTCTGGCCCGTTTGCAACCTGTTTGCTCGCTGACATGGGCGCGGAAGTGATCAAAGTCGAGCGCCCTGGGGTTGGCGATGTGATTCGCTCCTGGGATTCGGTTGTGAAGGGGTTGTCCTCCGGTTACGTTTGGTTGAACCGCAACAAGCGCAGCTTGACGGTCGATGTTAAGAAAGAAAAGGGGCGCGAGATTCTACAAGAATTGGCCAAGCGCTCGGATATTTTCTTCGAGAATTATGCGCCTGGTGTCGCCGGCCGGCTTGGGCTGGGTTATGAAGAGCTCGCGGATCTGAATCCGCGTCTAATCTATTGTTCGCTTTCCGGTTACGGCCAAGATGGTCCTTATCGCGATGTGAAGGCTTACGACCTCCTGATCCAAGGTGAAGGCGGCATCATTGCCACCACCGGTTACCCGGACAAACCGGCGAAAGCGGGCATCGCGATAGCCGACATCGCTTCCGGAATGTACGCGGCAATCGGTATCCTGCTTGCGCTCTACCAGCGGGAAAAGACCGGCGAAGGACAGCTTGTCGATGTTTCAATGTTGGATTCGATCGTGTCGTGGCTTGGCTACTTTCCGCATCATTACTGGCACGCCGGCGAAGAGCCGGGGCGGGTCGGTATGCGTCATCACTATGTTTGTCCCTACGGCCCGTATCTGGCGGGTGATGGCGAGTACGTAAATCTCGCGGTGGCCAGTCCAGCGGATTGGGATGTGTTTTGCAAAGTCGTGATTGAACGACCGGAACTCCTTACCGATGAGCGTTTCGCCACGGTCCAAGACCGGCGTAAGAATCGCAATCTGCTGGAAGAAACCATCGAGAATATTTTCGCTTCACACGATCACAAGCACTGGCTCGCACAGCTCAAGAAGGCTGATCTGCCCCATGGCATCGTCCGCGGCATTGCCCAGGTGCTCGCCCATCCCCAGGTCGCCGCGCGCAAGCTTATTCGCGAAGCCGAGTCGCCGGTGGGCAAGGTTCCGGTGATCGCCAACGCTCTCAAGATG
>Ga0210380_10000852_pt1 | contig 12698 bp, 10 predicted proteins | sample PLM4_5_coexredo_FD_155476 | JGI IMG/M metagenome (GOLD analysis project Ga0210380, IMG submission 155476) | Groundwater sediment microbial communities from an aquifer in East River, Colorado, USA - PLM4_5_coex redo | ecosystem: Environmental > Terrestrial > Soil > Riparian zone | place: USA...
GGGGCATGCTCTTTACTATCACCGCCTCGGAACGCCGCAATCGGCGGACCGGTTGATCTACGAGCGCAAGGACGCGCCGACCGATTTCGTCCTCGGGTGGGTCACCGAAAGCGGCCGCTACCTGGTCGTGGAAACGAGCAAGGCCGCCGGCCCGAAGAGCCGCCTCTATTACGCCGATCTCGAAGATCCGCGGCGGCCGCGCATCGGCGCGCCGGTCAAACCGATCGTCGAGGACGACGACCTCGTGCACGCGGTGCTCGGCAATGCGGGACCGCTGCTCTACATCCACACGGACCGCGACGCGCCCAGGCAAAAAGTGGTCGCAATCGACCTGCGCGATCCGCGCGTCGCCAATTGGAAAACGCTCGTCGCGGAGGGCAAGGACGCCATCCGCAAAGGCGACTTTATCGGCGGCCGCATCGTCCTCGAATACCTGACCGACGCGCGCAGCCGTCTTGCCCTGTTCGATCGCGCCGGCCGCCCGCAGGGGGAAATCGCGCTGCCCGAAGCCGGCACGGTCACCGAAATCCGCGGCCGCGAGGACAGCCCGGCGATTTTGTACTCGTTCACGTCCGCGCTTTATCCGGCGACGGTGTTCATCTACGACCCCCGCACGCGCAAGAGCACGCCATTCGATCCGCCGCCGCGGGTGGCCGACGCCAACCGCTACGAAAGCAGGCAGTATTTTGCGACGTCAAAAGACGGCACGCGCGTGCCGTTTACCGCAACCGCGCGCAAGGATCTGCCGCGCGATGGCAACAACCCGACGCTGCTGCTTGGCTACGGTGGCTTTTCGCTGAGCCAGATGCCGTTCTACCGCCCACATGTCATCGCCTGGCTCGAACTCGGTGGCGTCTGGGTCAGCTCAAACATTCGCGGTGGCGGCGAATATGGCGACGACTGGTATCGCGCCGCGCGCGCCGAGAAACGCCAGAACGGGTTTGACGACTTCATCGCGGTGGCCGAGCACCTCGTGCGCGAGAAATTTACCGCACCCTCGCGGCTCGCGATCCTCGGCGGCTCCAACGGCGGCCTGCTGGTCGCGACCGTGTCGCAGCAACGTCCCGATCTGTACGCCGTCGCGATGCCCGCGGTTGCGGTCACCGACATGCTGCGCTTCGACAAATTCACCGGCGGGCGCGCGTGGACGCTCGAATACGGCTCGCCGGCGGATCCGGCGCAATTCATGCAGTTGATCAAATACTCGCCTCTGCATAACGTTAAGGCCGGCACCTGCTATCCGGCGACCTTTGTGACGACCGCCGATCACGACGACCGCGTGGTACCCAGCCATTCATACAAATACGGCGCCGCGATGCAGGCGGGGCAAGGTTGCAGCCGACCCGTGCTGGTGCGCGTCGAGCCCAAAGCGTCTCACGGCTATCGCCCCACCGACCGGCTGATCGCGGAAATTGCAGACCAGTGGGCGTTTGCGGCGGAACACACCGGAATGCGAGCCGCAAAACCATGACGATTAAGACAGTCGCCATCATCGGCGCAGGCCCCGGCGGCTTCCGGCTCGTCGCAAATCTCGGGTTGATGGGTTACCGCCTGCGACTCAACGATATCGACGAAGCGAAGCTCACGGCTATCCGCGTGCGCGGCGGGATCGACGTCGAAGGCGAACCCGGCGGATTCGCGCCACTAGAACTCGCGACGACCGATTTACGCGCGACAGTCGATGGCGCCGACCTGATCATCGTCGTATCCGGTGGCAACACGCAACCCACCGTCGCACGCGATTTGGCGCCGCTGCTGGTCGACGGGCAGACGATCCTGCTTATGCAGGGCAACACCGGCGGCTCTCTCGTCGTACGGCGCGAGCTCGACCGCGCGGGCTGCAAAGCGAAAATCGAACTCGCAGAGACCGATACATATCCTTATGCGATGCGTTTCGTCGCCCCAACGAAAATGCGGCAGACGACGCAGAAACGCTGGATGCAGATCGCGGCGTTTCCCGGCACTCACAGCGCGGCAGTACACGCCTGCCTCGTTCCGCTGTTCCCCCAAGCGGTCGCCGCGCCCGACATTCTGCACACGGCCTTGATGAACGTGAACGCAATACTCCACGTCGCGAACTGCCTCGCGAACGCTGGACGCATAGAGCGCGGCGGCGGCTACATGTTTTACGGCGAAGGCGTCACGCCCGCAGTCGCGCGCATGTATGAAGCCATCGACGCTGAGCGCATGGCGATCGCAGCCGCCTTGAATGTTAAGGTTCCCAGTCTCGTCGAATGGATCGAACGCGCCTACAACGTGCGCGAAGCGGACCTCGTCAAGACTTTCCAGCGCCTGACTGCCGAACCGGACGGGCCTTATCTAGCGAACAAAGCCGCAGGCACGCTGAACCACAAGTACGTGACCGAGGACGTACCGACGGGATTGATTCCGATCAGCGAGCTTGGTAGGGCGACAGGCGTACCGACGCCGGCGATCGATACGCTAATCGACATGGCGCGGCTGATGACAGGGAAGACTTTTGCGGATGAAGCGAGGACGTTGGAGCGAATGGGGCTGACGGATATGAAAGCGGTGTCAATTCGAAGTGTGGTAAACAATGGGTATCGGTGAATCAACTACACCTACAGTCGTAGAAACGTGACAAAAGATCGCAAATCGAGAGGATCTTTACGGAGACTCTCAGTCTCACTTACTGTGACGTCGTCATATAGCGCTTGACGGGGTTGCGAGCATAGCGGAAGCTTTCGCGCTTGTTACTCAGTGGCGGCTAATGGAAGAAATCACTCTTTACGACCGGTATGGCTGGCAATCGGATCTCCACACATTCTCGGGATCTGAGCCGAAAGTCGTTCGATTGCATCTCCAGAATTTCATTTCAGACGCTTCGCCGGAGCAGTTAAGGGCTTGGGATCAGTCCATTCCGTGGCTTCAGCGGGAATGCCGCGCACTTACGGCACGTGACTCAGCGGCAAACGAGTACACGGCAATTCTTGAATATGAACTACCTAGAGATTCTCGGCGCCCGGACGTTATTGTTCTTGAGCGTGGCTGTGTCGCAGTGCTGGAGATCAAGGGATACCTCAATGCATCACAAGCTGCAGTGGATCAGGCATTGGGGTATGCGCGTGATCTTGCGGCGTATCACGCTGCCTGTGCTGGCAAAACAGTAACGCCAGTGCTCCTAATACGGGGTACTAATGTCGAGCCATATACTCGAGACGGCGTCTACATCGCTTCTCCGGATGGGCTAAATCAACTCCTCGATAAAATCTCCTCCACGAACGAATCTCGCGTAACCATAAGAGATTTTCTCGCCCCGAACGCTTACGCACCACTTCCGTCAATCGTACAGGCTGCACGCGAGTTGTTCCACAAGCGGCCACTGCCGATGATAAAACGCGCGCGAGCAGCCACTGATCCCGCTCTAAAGCACATCACAGCCATCGCGCATGAAGCTGCCCAAACCAAGACCCGCCATTTGGTATTGCTTAGCGGAGTTCCTGGCTCAGGCAAGACGCTCGTAGGGCTGCAGCTCGTTCACGCGGGCTGGGTTGACGATCTTTCAATAGACCGTGGAACCGGCAAACCTTCTGTCGCGGCCGTCTATCTCTCGGGCAATGGACCTCTAGTGGAGGTGCTGCAGCATGCGCTGCATGAGGCAGGCGGCGGAGGAAAAGTGTTTGTACAGGGAATAAAGAACTACGTTAAACATTTTAGTCGACGACAATCCTCTATTCCGCCGGAGCACCTAATTGTATTCGATGAAGCGCAACGCGCCCACGACGCGGACCGCGTTGCAACCGTTCACGATGAACCAGTGGAAAAGTCAGAACCGCAACTACTCCTTCAGTTCTGTGAGCGAATTCCAGAATGGTGTGTTTTGGTCGCTCTTATTGGCGATGGCCAAGCAATTCATATTGGCGAAGAAGGAGGCACGCCTCTTTGGGCGGATGCAGTTCGAAAGATTCCGAACTGCGCAAACTGGGTTGTTCACGCCTCACCTGAACTCTCCAAGGTGTTTGCAACCTCGGGGGGCGACGTTCGATCCGAACCGGCTTTAAGCCTTGATACTGAGATTCGCTTTCACCTTACCCCGAGGGTTCACGAGTTTGTAGGCGGCCTGTTAGATTGCGCACCTGTTAAGCATCTGTCGCAACTTGCTGATGAGCTGCATGCGAGCGCTCATCGATTTCTTGTCACGCGTGACCTTGAGACAGCAAAGAGTTACTTACGTGAACGCTACACCGATGCCAAAGAAGCAAGGTTTGGGATTCTGGCGTCCTCCAAGGACAAATGGCTACTAGACTTTGGCATTGACAACACGTTTCAAACCACCAAGCGATTGCGCGTAGGTCCCTGGTACAACGCGGCAACTTCAGATTCAGGTTCGTGCTGTCAACTTGATACCGTAGCAACTGAATTCTCCTCACAGGGGTTAGAGCTTGACTGTGCGCTAGTTGCTTGGGGCTCTGATTTGCTCTGGGTCGATGGCGCTTGGTCAATTGCTTACTCACGCGGCACAAGAGGAGTACTAAAGGATCCATTAGCCTTGAGAAAGAATGTTTATAGAGTGTTGCTCACTCGAGGGCGAGATGGCTCGGTGATCTTCGTGCCACCGGATGTTCGATTTGACAGCACCCACAACTACTTACTTAATGTTGGCATGCGAGTACTCGATAAATAGATAACTTTATTGCGCCGTGCAACAAATTATGCCGAGCGTCAACGTGCAGCAGCATTCGTGGATAAGGCGAGAATCTTCGATGAATAACCGGCAACTGATTCGTGCGTTTCATGGAACCATCGTCCAGGGCAGATCTGGACAGGTGTTCCGAAAGTTTGATAAATCGAAGCTTGGAACCGCATCAGAAACGTCCGATTCAAAAATTGGTTTTTGGTTTACAACGAGCAAAGAGCGTGCAATCGAGGCGGCTTCGGACGCAAAGGAGCAAGCTGACTCTGATGGGGTGAGCGCAGAAGTATTTGAGGTGTCGCTCCACCTCACAAACCCGGTGATTGTCCCAACAATTAAAGACCTTACCCCCGCTGAAGTGGCGGTCCTCGCACAGCAGGCGAAACGAAACGGACGCGATGGAGTTGTCTTTGCAGCTGGCGAGCACGGCGGAACCGATTATCTTGTATTTGATACAGATAATATCTCTAGTTGCGAAACCAAAAAATCCAGCGGCGCCTAAATTGCCCGGCCACACCTTCGCGAACTCTCGAACTCACGGGTGCGGCCTCTGAAAACATCGTCCAGCATCTCCTTCGTCAGCCCTGTCAACGCGTGGAGTTCTTATGTCATCCCAAGCAATCCCCGGCAGCTGCCTCTGCGGCTCCGTCAAGTTTGAAGTCACCCCGCCATTCGCGGCATTCCGCTATTGCCACTGCAGCCGTTGCCAGAAAGCGAGCGGGGCCGCGCACGCGGCGAATGCATTTCTGCCGGAGAAACAATTCAAGTGGCTGGCCGGGGAATCGTTGGTAAAGCGATTCAATCTGCCGGGGGCCAAGCGCTTTGCGGTCGCGTTCTGCACGGAATGCGGCACGCGCGTGCCGCACAAGACCGGCGAGAACATGCTGATCCCTGCGGGCCTGCTTGACGGCGATCCCGGCGCGCGGCCCGAAAATATCATTTTCTGGAAATCGAAAGCCGCGTGGTACGTGCCGCCGCAAGACATGCAGAAGTTCGACGGGGCAAGCTGATTCGCGTTAGTTTGTTGCACACGGGAATCGGGTCTATCCTAGCTGTCGCAGGCCAACAATAATCTGAGGAGAAGGCAATGCGTCACCTATTGATCGCCGCTGCATCTGTTGTAATCGCAATCGCGCCATTCGCTGCGCATAGCCAATCCTCATATCCGACCAAAAGCATCCGCTTTATCGTGCCCGTCACGACCGGCGGACCGAGCGACCTCGTCGCGCGGCTGCTCGGCGAGAAACTTTCCACGTCGCTCGGCAAGCCGGTGATCGTAGACAACCGGCCGGGCGCGTCGAACACGGTAGGCGCCGCGATGGTGGCGAAAGCGGATCCCGACGGCTACACGCTGCTGCAGGCGGCGGCAAATATGGCGACCATTCACATCCTGATGACGGACCTGCCGTTCGACGCCGTCAAGGACTTCGCGCCGATCTCGTTGACGCACCTGACGCCGTACGTGATCGCGGTGAGTTCGCAGTCGCCGGTGAAATCGCTGCCGGAGCTGCTCAAGTACGTGAAGGACAATCCCGGCAAGATCACCTACGGCACGACCGGCGAAGGCAGCCCGCAGCAACTTGCCACCCTGCTCTTTGCGCAGACCGCCGGCGGGCTCGGGAAAATGACGGAAGTCCCATATAAAGGCAGCTCGGCTGCGCATCCGGACCTGATCGCCAACCGCATCACGTTCATGATCGATCCGCTCGCGGCGGCAGGACCGCACATCAAGGCGGGATTCCTGCGCGGACTGGCCGTCACGACCGCGCAGCGCAATCCGTCGTTTCCGGATATTCCGACGGCAACCGAGGCCGGCGTGGCGGGTTACGATTTCTCGAGCTGGGGCGGCGTCTTCGCGCCCGCGCGCACGCCGCGCCCCGTCATCAACAAGCTCAACACCGAGATCGTCGCGGCACTTGGCAACCCGGAGTTGAGCAAACGCTTCGGCGATATGGGCCTGGTCGCAAAGAGCAGCACGCCGGAGGAGTTCGGAAAATTCCTGCAGTCCGAGATTACGCGCTGGGGAGCGATTCTGGCGAAGAAGCCGTGAAAACGGTTACGCACTTTCACTGATCGGCTTTACCAATCCCCGATTCCTTGATCACAACGCCCCACTTCGCTATCTCGGACTTAAGATAGTCCGCGAACTGCGCAGGTGTCGAACTGGCGGGTTCGAATCCGAGCGCCACAAATTGCGCGCGGACTTCTTCGCGGTCGAGTGCGGCGGCGATTTCACGGTTAAGCAGATTGACGATCTCAGGCGGCGTGCCGCGCGGAGCCACCAACCCATACCAGCTGTCAGCGGCATAGCCCGGCACGCCCGCTTCAGCGACCGTCGGCACCTGCGGCACCAGCGAAGAACGCCGGTCGCCGGCAATCGCCAGGTCCCGCAACTTGCCGGATCGAACGTGCGGCAGGCACGAGCCCAGCGTAGCAATCATTAACTGAACCTCGCCGCCCAGCAGCGCCGCCAGCGCGGGGCCCGCACCTTTGTACGGTATGTGGACGAGGCGCACGCCGGCCATGTGGTTGAACATTTCGGCTGGCAGGTGATTGATGCCCCCCTCGCCCCCCGACGCGTAATTCAACTTGCCCGGGTTGGCCTTTGCCAGTGAGATCAACTCCTTGATGGAACGCACCGGCACCGAGGGGTGGACCACGAACAGCAGCGGACCGGATGCTATCCGCGAGACTGCGGCAAAGTCTCGCAGGGAATCGTAGGGAAGCTGCGCGTAGAAATTGGCGCTGATCGCGAACGAAGCCGTCGCCAGCATGATGGTATAGCCGTCGGCCGGCGCTTTGGCCGCGATGGCCGCGCCGAGCGTGCCGGCGGCGCCGCCGCGGTTGTCGATGATGAACGGCTGCCCGAGCTTTTCGTTGAGCTTCTGTCCGATGACCCGGCCGACGATGTCGGTGCCGCCCGCGGGCGGAAACGGTACGATGAAGCGGACTGGATGCGAGGGATAAGGCTGCGACTTATTGCCGGCGTCCGCGCTCATGCAATCCACGCCAGCGCCGGCAAGCGCACAGAAAACCAACGCTGCGACGAAGTCAGATTTCGACCGTGACACAGCGCGTATCGCCCCACGTCGGGAGAAAAACGGTATGGTTCCCGGCCGCGCCCGCCACGATGATCTGGATGTCCTCCACGCGATCGGCAATGGGTATCGTGGTGGTTTCGCCTGCTTCGGCAAAAACGCGCGGCCGGCGGCCGCGCATGAGCTCGACCGTCTCGGGATTGAAGAGCGCAATGGGGATCCGGGTTCCCTCGAAAATAATCCGCCTCACATCCTGCTTCGACAATCCCGCCTCGCCGAGGATCGCGGCCTGTTCCGGCCCGAATATCAACAGCGGCTCGCCACCGGAATAGAGGTTCTTGTAACCTTCGCGCGGAATCGCGTGGATGACAGTGTCGAGAACCTGGCGCGCGCTCGTGCGCGCGTAATGGATGATGTCCTGCGTGCCGGTCACGCCAATGACGGACACCGTGCTCGCGTCTGCAGCATGGCCTTTTTCCACATGAAACGCCTCCCACGGGCTCGCCTCGATATTTTCGGCGATGCACAGGGAGAACTTGCCTGGTTGGCCGTGACAGGCCTTGTCGAATTTGCCCGGAATGCCGCCGCCGATATTGGTGAGGACGAACCGCAACGCGCGCCCTATGGTCGCGTTGCTTTTCCATCCTTGCCCGAGAACGTTGTATCCGGAGTTGATCTCGAGCTGCTTCACGACGGGACCGTTGACGACGATCATCGGTGTAACGGGGTTGGTCGTCGCCTGCATCGGCAACAGGTTGAACTCCGGCCTGCAGATGGCTTTGACCGCTGCGAGCACGACGGGAAAATAGTCGGGTCGGCAGCCGGCCATGACGGCGTTGATGGCGATTTTCTCGACCGTCGCCAGCGCCATCCGGGGCGGGATCACGCCAATGATAGTGTCGGGGGCCTGCCGGAAGGCCGCCAGCATTTTGTCGACGCGCTCGCGGCGCGGCGGCACGATGGGCAGGCCATCGGTCCAGCCTTGCGCGTAGAAATAGTCGTTGATTTGATCCGACGACGCGGTCTGCGGCGGCATCGGCGCAACGGCGTCGACCGCGTCGTCCAGGCGTTTCTGCGCGGGCGTCAGGAGATTGCGCATGATGTCGGCAAATGCTTTGCCGCCTCTTTCCCGGACTTCCGTCCGCTTCAATTCTCCCAGCGGATGGGCGATCACGCTCGTCCTGATGTTATGCGCGCCGAGCGCGTTTGCGACTTCCCTTCCGAGTTCGAGAAAAACATCGGTCACGACGGTGACAGTCGGGACCCCTCTGTTTTCGAGTTCAATCGAATCATGGAAACTCCATGATGTGCATGAACCTCAATCGGCAACTGCGTTGATCACATAGTCGCAGCGCTCGGCCAGCAACTCGATGTCGGGACACGGTCCCGCGGACTTCGGTTTGACGACGTTTATGATTTCGTAATTTGTCCCGGGCGCGCGAAGCTCCTGCTCGATTGTTTCGAGGAAGAACGCCACGTTCGGCTTGCTGTTGTTGAGCAGGCCTATGACCGGCTTGCCCCGGACTTTGCGCCGTGTAACGGCAGCGGCCTTGCGACCGCCCTGCCGCTCGCCGACTGGGTTAAGGATCTCCTGACTCATTTCGATCTCCTTTGAATTCGGGACGTCTGCACGATCAAAACCGCGAATATTTCACCGCATCGGCGTCAACGGCTCCCCCGCCATCCATGCCTTTATGTTCTTCAGCGCGTTGACGTAGAACATTTTCATGTTGTCGTCGACGACATAACCGACGTGCGGCGTCAGCACGACGTTATCGAGGCGGCGCAGGACGTGGTCTTTCTGCAGCGGCTCGGTCCAGAACACGTCGAGGCCCGCGCCGGCGATCTTCTTGTTCTGCAGTACGTCGATCAGCGGCTGCTCGTCGATCAGTGGCCCACGTGAAGTGTTGATGATGTAAGCCGTCGGCTTCATCAGGTCGAGCTCGGCTGCGCCGACTATCCCGCGCGTGGTCTTGCTCAGCACCATGTGCACGGAAATGAAGTCGGATTCCTTGAAGAGCGCCTCTTTCGCGACGCGGCGCACGGCAACCGCGGCGGCCCGCTCGTCGGTGAGATTGGGGCTCCACGCGATCACGTTCATGCCGAACGCCTGGCCGTATTTCGCGACGAACTGGCCGAGGCGGCCCAGGCCCAGCACGCCGAGCGTTTTGCCGGCGAGCGATTCCGTCATCACGTGCTCCTGCCAGCCGCCGGAGCGCATCGCTTTTTCCGACTGCGGCAAGCGTTTCGCCAGCGCGAGCATCAGCGCCCACGCGACTTCCGACGTCGAGCTTTGCGCGCTCTTCGTGCCGTGCGAGCCGGAGAGCGCGATTTTGCGCCGTTCACACGCTGCCGAGTCTATGCTCGCGTTGCGCGCGCCCGTGCTCACGAGCAGCTTCAGGTTCGGCAGCGCATCGATGACTTGCGCGGGAAACGGCGTGCGCTCGCGCATCGCGATGATTACGTCGTACGGCTGCAGCTGCTTGACGAGCTCGGCCTGGTCGGCGATGTTCTGGCTGAACGACTTGACCTCGGTACCTTTCGGCAACGAGCTCCAGTCCGCAGACTGCATGGCGATTTGCTGGTAGTCGTCGAGGATGGCGATTTTCATTGGTTGTCCCTGGTTTGATCGACCGCCATTTTATCCTGCGCGGCAGGTGTCCGATACAATAGAGCTGAGGAGGGATGGTGATGACGATAAGGCCGACGGTCTGGCGCAAACGGGGGAGTCTGCTGCTCGTATTCGCCGCTGCGCTGGCGATCGCCAGCGTTCAGGTTGCAGCGCAGGCGCCCTACCCCAACAAACCGATCCGCATCATCGTGCCTTATCCGCCCGGCGCCGGCACCGATTTCACGGGCCGCGAGATCGGTGCGATCTTCTCCAAAGCGCTGGGGCAGGCAGTGGTCATCGACAACCGCGGCGGTGCTGCGGCCACGATAGGCCACGCGCTCGGCGCGAGAGCGGCCCCCGATGGCTATACGCTGCTGCTCGGCACCACCGGCGGGCTCGTGTCCGGTCCCGCGCTCCTGGGCTCTAAAATTCCGTACGATCCGCTGAAGGATTTCGCGACGATAGGACTGGCGACCTACGTGCCTTACGCAATCGCCGTGACGGCCAGCCTGCCCGCGAACAATGTCAAAGAACTGATCGACCTCGCGCGCGCATCGCCGCGCAAGCTCAACGTCGCATCGCCAGGCGTCGGCACGCCCAACCACCTGGGTGCGGCGCAACTGATGACCCTCACCGGAATCGAGATCGTGCACGTGCCGTACAAAGGCACCGCGCTCGCAATCAACGACCTGGTCGCCGGCAACGTACAGATGATCGTCACCGGGCTGCTGCAACTGCTGCCGCTGCATCAGGCCGGCAGGGTCAGGATCCTCGGCGTCGGGCATACGTCGCGGCTCAAGGCTTTTCCGGACATTCCGACCGTCGCGGAGACCGTGCCGGGTTACTACAACACCGGCTGGTGGGGCATCGTCGCGCCCGCGAATACGCCGAAGCCGATCATCGACAAACTCAATGCGATCATGACCCGCGAGCTCAAGACGCCGGAGATATTCCAGCGCTTCGAGAAAAATGGGCTTGAAATCGCCACGTCGACACCGCGCGAATACCATGAGCTGATCGCGAGCGACCTGCAGATGTGGAAGAAACTCATCAAGGACGCGAAGATCAGCGTCGAGGTATTGCCATGACTTTATTCTGCGCAACTCGAACCGGCCGCCGAAATAAAAACCCCGCCGAAGCGGGGTTTTCTTATTTGGCCCGAAACTCCGTCATCACCACGGCGACGTGATCGGATAAGGCGTATTGGTGCGCCGTTCGAGCTGGTTGGGCGTAATTTGGTAAGGGGTATTGGTCCGGCGCTCGATCGTGCCGCCGCGCAAATTGCTATTACCTATCGGCGTGTTCGCCGCCGGCGTGCCCGTGGACGTTATCGAAGGCCCCTTCAAAGCCTCCGGTGAATTGGTGGCCTGCGCGAGTCCGGCGTTCGAATAGATGATGCTGGGCGACGGCTGGCCGGTGCCGAAATCGCGAACGCCGCCGAGAAAGCGCTCGGTGGCTGCGTTGGAAAGAACGGGCGGGCTGCTGGGCATGCCTTCCGGCAACGCCGCCGCATGCGCAACGGCCGCCGATATCAACGCTATTCCCAATCCTGTTTTCAGCATGGTCGAAATAAACATGGCGCCTCCTGCAATTATACGAGCGCGCCATTTTGACCGGGCGCTGCCCGAGTTCGTTATTCTAACGGATAAAACGCAGAGGTAAACAGCAGCTATGACAAGTGGGAATTAACGCCGGGCGCCGACAGGCGTCAAGTGCCAACTATTTCACGAAAAGGGCAGGCTGGAACAGGTCCCAGCACTCTTACCGGGCTGCGTTGCGGGTATTAGGCTCGTCATTGGCTATCCGGGCCAGATTGGTGCAGCTGCGGTCTTTAGCCGCGTAAATAACTATTCCGGCTTAATGCCTCCGACTCTGATCATCGTCTGATACTTCGCATATTCCACTTGCATCATGCGCGTGAATCCATCCGGCGTGCCCTCGGGCGTCGACTCAGCGCCCTGGCGCACAAACAGTTCGCGCAGCGCCGCTTTGCGCAATCCGCGCACGATGTCGCCGTGCAATTGCTCGACGATGCGCCGCGGCGTGCCTTTGGGCGCGACGACGCCCGACCAGCTATCAAACTGCGCTTCGGGCAGGCCGACTTCCGCGATGGCCGGAACGTTCGGCAGCGCGGGGCTGCGCTGCGGCGTCATGACTGCGAGCGCGCGCATGCGCCCTTCGCGCAACGGCGGCAGCACCGACGGCAACGTGTACACCGCGTAATGCACGCGCCCGAGTCCCATTTCGATGATGGAGTCGTAGAGGTTGCGGAACGGCACGTGCACGGCGGCGATGCCGACGGCCTGCGTAAAGACTTCGCCGGCGAGATGCGACGCCGAGCCTATGCCGAGCGACGCGTAGTTGAACTCGCCGGGACGCGCGCGCGCCTGCGCGA
>Ga0210380_10000853_pt1 | contig 12690 bp, 8 predicted proteins | sample PLM4_5_coexredo_FD_155476 | JGI IMG/M metagenome (GOLD analysis project Ga0210380, IMG submission 155476) | Groundwater sediment microbial communities from an aquifer in East River, Colorado, USA - PLM4_5_coex redo | ecosystem: Environmental > Terrestrial > Soil > Riparian zone | place: USA...
CCATACGTGCCGGAAGACGCGCCACTGCCCTACCTTTGGAATTATGCGAATTTGACCGATGCGCCCGACGACACGAAAACGGAGCCGGGCAGGCAAATTTCCTTCGACATTGGCTGCTATACGGCCAACGAGGGAAACAAGCAATTGGTCACCACCATTGCCGAGCGAGTGTCGGACCTGTTTCACCGGCACGAACTGGCAATAGACGGAGCGATTACCGTAGTCGCTTCAGCGATGGGTCCGGTTCCGGCGGAGACCGATGAGACGGTGCTGGGTCTTCTAATCAAAGTTCAGCTGAGGATCGAAGAGACGGGCTGAATGCAGTTTCAACATTTGCGAATGGAGGACAACGAGCATGGCGGGTATCAATGGAGCGCGAGTTCTGCTGTACGTCAACTTGTCGGATTCGGCCGGTGAAAACTGGGTCCGAGTCGGCGGGCAAATGGGCGTCAGCTTCAACGACACGACGAACGAAATCGACGTGTCCGACAAGCTATCGGGTCGTCTTGGAGAGCGCGTCCCCGGACGGGCCAAGGCATCCGTGTCGCTGGACCTGAATTTCCAGACTGCCGATCCGGCGCAGGAATTCATCAAAGCTGCTTATCGTGATCGCGAGAACATCAAAGTTCAGCGGTTCTATCGCGATACGGCGGACTCACTGACGGGGACCGCGATCGAGGAAGCGACCGGTATCATCATCGATCTTTCCGAGACGCATCCCGATCAGGACAAGTCCACGATGAAGATGGAAGTTTCTCTCAACAACGATTGGGAGCCATCGGTATAAGGGAGGCGGCATGGCCTCCATACTGAGCGTTCTCAAAATCTAGCCGTGGCGGTAGCAATGCCGCCACGGCCACATACCACAACACCGATGAGGATTTATGATCGACGCCGTAATTACGATTGACGGACAGGACTATCCGGTCTGTTTCAACACGCACGCGCAGTACGCACTGGACGTCCACTGCCGTCGTGAGAAGCTGCCGACGAACGCGGGAGAGATAATCGACAGGGTTATGGCCCGACGGGCTGGAGTCATGGAAATGGTTCTGGTCATGTGGGCGATGATGGAGGGCGGTCGCAAACGGAAAGAGACGCGAGCCCGGCCCTACATGGTGGATGAGGTCAACGACCTGATCGACAAATTGCCGGGAGGACTGGTCGAGGCGATGGAGGGTTTGCTTGCCGCACTGGCCGCAGCGGCACCAAAAGCGACCGAGTCCAAAAAGAAAAAAGGCGAAGAGGATGATCCAGAAAGAAAAAACGAACAGTCGGGTTCGACGAGTTCTGGGATTCCATCGTCGAAGCCGCCATTCGAATCGGAATCACTCACGAGCAATTCTGGCGGCTGACGTTCAGAGAGATCCAGCAGATCAATCAGGCATGGGTCCGACAGCAGCAGATGGAGTTGGAGCGCGTCATTATTCTGGCTTGGAAAACGGCAGAGTATCAGCGTGCGAAGCGAATGCCTTCGCTGGAGAGCGTGTTGCGACGGTTGAACACCGGCGACGCTCCACCAACGGAAGACGATGTGAAGGCCACAAAGAGCATCGCTGACGAGGGTGCTGAGATTCTGGAAAAGAAACGGCGCTTGAAAAAAGAGCAGCAGGCAAAGAACAAGAAAAATGGCTGATAACTTCGGACAAGTCGGGTCAGCGTTCATCGCACTGGAAGCGGACATCCGCAATTTCCAGAATTCGTTGCGTGCGGCACAGCCAGCGCTGCAAAAGATCGCAGGCGAGGCTGGAGCGACCGTCGGGAAATCGATCGACGAGGGCGTTGAGAAAAACGTCAATCTTTCGGGCGTGACGACGAAGATCACCGGGCTGGCAAAGAGCCTCGCCGCGACGTTCGGAATTATCTTGGGTGCTCAGGCAGCGGTCGGCGTGTTCAAGGATCTTGCTGGGGCGGCGCTCGACTTCCAGCAGTCCATTTCGAACGTGAACAGCTTGCTGGGCGGGACCGACGTAAACGTCGGAAAACTGAGCGATCAGCTGCTGCAATTGGATGGCAATCTGGGCAGTTCGACGAAACTGGCGGACGCGCTTTACGAGGCGTTGTCCGCCGGCGTTGAACCGGCCAAGGCCATCGACTTCGTAGCGACATCCGCGAAACTGGCTTCAGCACAGCTGTTCGACGCGGGAGATTCTGCAAGGCTGCTGGCCACGGTAATGAACGCCTACGGCAAAGAGGCGGGAACCGCAGCTCACATTTCTGACGTCTTTTCCCAGACGATCAAAATCGGTGTGGTACGCGGTGGCGAGCTGGCGCACGCACTCGGCAACGTGATTTCCACGGCAGCGCAGGCCAAGGTTCCCATTGAAGATATTGGCGCGGCCATCGCCATCATGACACGCGCCGGCATCGACGCCGATACGGCGACGACATCGCTGAACCGGGCGATGCTGGCCTTTATCGATCCAAGCGTCGAAGCAAAAAAAGTCGCGCACGAGCTGGGCATTGAGCTGAACGCTCAGGAGCTGGCGCACCTTGGATTGAAGGGCGCAATCGACAAAGTGGTAAAGGCCACCGACGGGAATCTCGAAGCGCAGGCAGCATTGTTCGGCGACGTTCGCGCTTTCAAGGCGGCTCTGGCATTGACTGGCGCACAGGCCGGAATTTACGCCGATACGTTGAAGGACATGAAGAACGCCGTTGGCGTGACGGACGAGGCGTTCCGCCGGCAGCAGGACAACATCAAAACACAATGGTCGAACATCTGGAACGACGCGCAAAGGGTCGTGGACCGCTTCGTAATGACACAGGGCGGACCTTTGGTCGAGGCCATGAAGACGTTCGACGAGGCGCTCAAAAACGGTGGTGAGGGCCTGAAGGATTTCGCAATCGACGTGGGTCTGGTTGCGCTGGCATGGGCGGCATGGCGCAATGCCGATAACATCCGGCAGATCGTGACTCTCGCCATACAGGCAGGCCAAACGACCGTTGTGGTGGGCGAGCTTGCTGGAGGAGTCGGCGGGCTCACGGTGACGACGTGGTCGCTGACGGCTGCGATGTCGGCGCTGGGAACGGCACTGATGGCAATCGCAGTGCCACTCGCATTCGCGGCGCTGGCCTACGAGGTTCTGCAGCTGGTCAACGCGACAATGGACTGGATCCGCGCCAAGAAAGAACTGAAGGCCGCGCAGGAATTGGAAATGACGAGCACCGACCGTGCGATCGCGAGCCTCAAAGAGCACGGAATCGTCATCGATAAAACAGGGAAGACCGAAAATCAGCTGAGTGAGGAAATCTCACGCGGTGGTCAGATCCTGATTGCTGCGGCGAAAGCCCGTGAGGACTACGCAAAGGCTACAGAAAAATCTGCTAAAGCGGCCGAGGACGCGGCCCCAAAAGTTAAGAAACTGACCGACGAGGAGCAGAAGCTGGTCGACAAGTTCAAGGTCGCTCTGGCTCCGGCCGACGATCTGAACAAAGAGCTGAAACTTTTGGAATCCCAGCACATGAAGTCCGCCGATGTCATCGCGATCTACAGGAGAGAGATCGTCGCGGCAGCGGAAGCACAGCGCGAGCATGGGATCGCCGTCACTGGACTGGTTGCTAGATATGAGGCTCAGGCCAAGGCTGCGATCGATACGGCGGAGTCCACAAAGAAGCTGAAGGACGAGGTCGAGAGCATCGTCAAATCGTTCAGCGCAGAAGAACTGAAAGCGCCGGCATTGGTCCTTGCAATTAAGGAGCTGAGCGCAAACGGTGCGACGGCAGACCTGATTCTAAAACGGCTGGGCGATGACATCGTCAAGGTCAACGACGCGATGCTGGCCAGCAAAACTCCGGTTCCATTTGAAATTTCGAATCTGGCGAACTTGAAGAAAACCCAAGACGCGCTGGAAGAAATGATGAAGTTCAAGCCGGAATTCAAACCGGTCCAGCCAATTCTGCCGTTGATCGCGCCGACGGCCTTAGCGCCACCGATCAACATCATTGGTGGAAAAGCGCTGGAGAATATTGCGGACGCCAGAAAGCAGGCGGCTGGACTGGACGAGGCGATACAGCAGTTGTCGCGGCAGGGACTACTGACAGCGGATACGATCGCTGCACTCGGTGGGGATCTGGACACTGCGGGGAAGAACGCCAAGGAATTCGGCATCAAGTTGGATCCGGCAACGCTGGCGCTTATCCGGCAACGGGAAGAGGCGAAGAAAAACGAGGAAGAGGCAAAGCAGTGGGAGCAGGCGTGGTCAAACGCAATGGCTCAAATCGTAGTCGACTTCGCGAAGGGAATTACCGATGTGATTTTCGGTGCGAAGTCGATGAAGGACGCGCTGAAGGGAATCGCGACAGAGACCGGGAAATCGTTCGTCGAGAATTTCTTTGCGGAGCTGTTCAAGCCGCTTCAGAAACAATTTGCGGCATGGGGAAAGCAGCTGGCGGGCCTCGTTAATGGCGTGCTCAGCAAGATCACCGGCGGGATCGGCTCGAAGATCGGGAGTTTTCTGGGGATCGGCGGATCCGCTGTTCCACATCTGGCCGGAGGCGCTGCAGGTCCAGTTCTGGGTACGGCGGGAGCGGCAGGTTCGACAGCTGCTGGCGCGGGCGGTCTCGCGGCAGCAATGGGTCCGGCTGGGTCCGCTGGGTCAATAGGGGTGCTCGGACTATCGGGCGCGGCGACGCTCGGCATTGGAGCTGCAATCGGTGCGGCAGCGCTGATCGCAAACCACTACATCGGAGCCGGCAGAAAGCAGGCCAGTGTCTTCACCGGCCAAACTCAGAACGAGTTCGGTAGGAATCTGGGTAACGTCGTTGACGAGTTCAACGCAAAGAAAGCGGGCGGCACGCTGACGCTGGACGAGGCCAAGGCCCTACGAGACACGCTGACCTCGACACTCGGTGACGTCACTCAGGCAGCAAATGAATTTGCGAAGGGCGGAAAAAATCAGCGGAAAGTGGTCGATCAATTCTTTGCTCAGCAGGATCAAATTTTCGGCCGCAACTGGCAGAACCTGCGAAGCGGCTTTGACACGACGATTGCAGATTTGCAATCCGCAGCAGACGCAAAGGCAGCGACGCTGAACGCGGACGGCACGCCGAAGGCCGCAATGGCGGGAATCCCACAAACAGGGCTCGCGGCATCGGCGTCGACGACATTTGCAGACGCGGTGAAGGATCTGGTTCCAGCACTCGGACAGCTGACGGCGGCAATCACCACCGGCCTTGCGGGGACTGGATCCGCATTGCCGCCCGTGAGCGTTTACCTGAGTGTCGAGAACAATTTCAGCTTCGATGTCGGCGACGTCACGATCGCCGAGATTCGGGACACGATCATTCCCGGCATCACGGACGTGCTGGAGACTGGCTTGCGCGGTGTTCGAGAGAAGTGGTCGCAGATCATTTCAGATTCGCTAAACGGCGTCGTGTCCAATGTCACGGCGACGCCAGCTTAATGCAATTGAATTGCCGGAGATAAGATGGGCGCAAGGGGTTACTACATTTCGGATCCGGGTTCGGTGCTGACCTTTCCGGTCGGCGAGCTGTTCGGCAGCAACCCAATCGGTTTCGATGAGGGAGATCTTGTCATCGAAACAGAGCGTGGGAAGCGCTACGTCTACAAGCAATTCTCGCGCCGACTCTGGACACTGAAGTTTCGTGTCAGCGAAGTCGATCTGCAATTCTTCCGGACGCTGCATCTGGCGGTTGGCGGGCAGGAGACACCTTTTTACTTTGTGGAGGACGCTTCCGACTCCGCAGGCGAAGCGTTCTACGTGAGGAAAGAGCAGCACTTCAAACCAACAGAGATCGACCAGCCGGGAGTGGTTGGCGGCGTCGAAATGCCGTTCTACGAATACACGCTGGAGCTGACGCAGGAGCCCACTGAAGGGGAGATCGGAGCATAGGTGGCCAGCTGGTATGTGATCGCCACAATGTTTCTGGACTCCGGAAACGAATATCTGGGCTCGGGTCCGATCCGGCACCCTACACGCCTCTACGACGGCCGCGTGAAGCAGTGGGGAATCATCGACCGGTCAATCTCCACACCATCGGGCATCCCTGAAATCTCAGACGCGAAAATCCGTTTGATCGACACCGATCGCAAATGGCACGATCTTCTGGCCCATCAGACGCCACGCCGGCGCTTTATGGAGCTGAAGATCATCGAACAGGGCGCGTCCGAGTCCGCAACGCTGCCTTGCTTCACTGGAGAGATTACCGACTTCGATTTCGGTCCCGGATATGCGGAGGTCACGCTGCGCGATCGCACCTACGCATGGATCGACGAAGAGATCCCGAACACGGTCACACGGTCAATCTTTCCAGAGTTGGCGAACAGCGACGAGGGCTTCCTGCCGATCGTGTTCGGTCAGAAGCGCAGCAATCCGCTCAATCCGCAGGGTGTCATCGCGCTTCCACACATCAGCTATTCGGTCGCGCATGGCGATCGCTGGGGTGCGGCAATCCATACGGTGTGGAACGTCGTTGGGATTTATCGCAAGCAGCCGGGAGAGGGGATTTTCACGCCCGTCGATCCGGGCGAATACAACGTCGACGTCGAGACCATCGTCATCGAGGGTGTGAGCTATGACGCGACGTTCATCGATTTCATTCTGCAGCAACCGGACGGGACCGAAATCCGGGCCGATATCGACGGCATCGATTTCCGGCCAGCATTCGGAACGCTGCCGGCACTGACGCACTCCGATCTGACGGGACCGTTGCGGAACCCGATTGATTTCTTCATCGTGCTGACGCAGGTATTTCTGCGAAGGCCCGGCCCGGCGTCCAACTTCGATACGGTTGGAATCGTGGCGCTGCATTCAAAGTTTGCAACTGGTCCGATCATCGATTCGTCGAGTTCGACGGGATTTGATCCTTACTACTGCGACCATGCAATCACGGAGTCCATTGTGGCGCGTGCAGAATTGGCGCGGTTCTGCACATCGTTTCAAGTGGATCTGCTGCAGACAAGAGACGCGCTGACGACGCTGAATTTCACAGACGAGAGCGACTCCTCGCAACCGCTGTTCACGGAAGGCCGATTCATCAAAAGGGATTCGTTCTTTGAGAAGATCGCGAGCCCGACGCTGAACCAGATCCGGTATCGCTTCGATCAAAACGTCGCCAGTGGAGAGTGGGGATCGACAGAGGTTTACAACAACACTGCGGACCAGCTCACCGTTGGCGACATCGAGAGGGATTCCAGTGGCGATCCGGTCTTGGATTCAGCTGGCGATCCAATTCGAACGCCACGGATTGAGTCCGACGTGTTCGACCTTTATTGCGTCGCGGATCCGCTGACGGCCGCAGATGTGACGGCACGGCGTGCGAGCTTCATGGCGCTGGGCAGCTATCGCCAGACGTGGACAATGCCGACGCCGGAAGTGTTGGACGATGTCGAGTTGGCGGCTCTGGCGTTCATCACGACGCATTGGGGACTGGAGACGGGCGGCTACGTCGCGAGAGAAATCAAGATCATCGGTATATCGATTGATCTGGACGGGCAGGAAATGACGGTGCGGTCGATCCTGCGAGTGCCGCAGACAGTCGAGCCTCCGACACCACCAATTGACGTCGAAGCGCCGATTGAAATTCTGGACGAAGGGATCGCTGGCCGATTCTCGTTCTACACGCCATTTTCAGGCGGGCCGGAGACGGCGCGGTTTGCGCGGTCCGAGTTTACGTTCAACCCGGCGCTTTATGGTGGTGAGACGACGTTCACGTTTGAGGCGATCGTCACGAATGATTCCTATTCGCTGAGCCGGCATATTTACATCGAGCGGATGAACATCGAACGGCCACTCGACGGGCCTGTAGTCGTGTTCACAATGGAAGTTCCGGCGCAGACTTTCAAAAAGCGGATCCGGTACGAAACACCGTGGACGACGTTCGCCAGCAGAACAGAAAAGTATCGGGTGTCAATGCAGAAGGCCGCGCCATTCACGGGATTCCCCGCAGGCAGCGGCCTGCCGGACCGGTCGATCTATCCGGCACCGGCCATCTTGCCAAGCGCGACATTTGAGTTGGAAAAGCTGCGCCTGATTGCGTACTCGCAGAATGCCAGACGGGCAATCATCGAATTTCCGATGACGACTTACGAGCACGATCCATCGGAAAACGACGTGTTCGAAAGTGCGTTTGTGACCACCGAGGGTGAAGAGATTGACATTCCGGGCAGTGCGATCTTCAGGTACATCGCTGCTGCGTGGGATCGACTCGAAGCGGTCCGGCTGGTTGCCACAATGAGCATCGTTGACGGCGCGGCGACATGCTCGCTCTTCGACATCACCGATTCTGTCATCGTGGGATCCGTCGAGCTGATCGGCCCGGCGCTGCCATCGACGGTAACGGAAACATTCGCGCCAACAGTTTTGACCGATGGCCACGAATATGTTGTGCAGCTGAAATCTGAAGGTGAAGGTGGCGCACCGGCTGAAGTGTACACGGCCCATTTTTACAAGGCTCGCCTGCAGATGATCGTGAATCCAGCAAAGAAGCTGAACGTCTACTGGCGCTATGCGATCGGCGACGACAACGAGGAGTCGCGCATTCTCTATGCTCCGGAGCTGAACACGCACCTGCAAGGTATTTCAATCGAAGTGACAGGACAGGATTCCGGCGTCGGTCTCTACGAGACGAAAGACGAGGATGTGACTGAAGTCACCGAGGATGGATGGCGCGGAATCCCACTCGGAGAAACAGCGCATTTGCCCGGCTGGTTCGGATATTTCCAAGGGGATCACATCCCGGCCCAAAACTACACGGTCAACGTGAACATGGCGACGGTGGTCGCGCAATACGTGGCAGTAAAAAACGCCGACCTGCTGACGCTCGACTATATCGATCAAGCGAAACAGCGGATCCGCTGGGCCGCATGGCAATACGAAATGTTCGAGGCTCAATTGAACGTCGATCATCAGGCTTCGGTCAACGAGATCAACGCGCTGCGTGACGAGATCATTGCCGGTATGGAAGTGGACAGAGAGCCGCTGGTAATTTCTTTGAGCGATAGCTCGGTCTCGACGGATTTGACATTCGACTCGACGAAATCGCGGCAGGAGCTGGATCTGAGCGACGATGCGCTCACCACCGGTCGACGGTACTTCGGTATTCCTGCCGCGAGCGGTCCAGTCTGGTCACAAATCGCGGGGACGGCGGGAATCAATAGCTCATGGGTTACGGACGGCGTCGATAGCCGGCAGCGCGGCGCGGTGATGATCGGTACGACGCTTTACGCTGGATTCAACCAAATTGGCGCTGGCTCGCAGGTATGGGCGCTGCCATCTGGCGGAGCATGGTCCAAGGTGGGAGGCGACGCGCTCAACGGATCATGGGCCAACACGGGAACGCCAAAGAAATTCATTCAAGGACTGGCGACGGACGGCACGAACCTCTACGTGGCTCTCGGCACCGACACTGATGGCGGCGCGGAGGTCTACAAATTCGTTCCAACAGGTCCAACATGGACGAAGATCGGCCAGACAAGCTCATGGAGTGGCGGTTCCTATCAGACCGTGTTCAGCGTGCTTGTGATTTCCGGGACGCTTTACGCCAGTCTGGGCTTCGGTTCTACAGACGGCACGGTATGGCAATACAGCGGTGCCGGCACGTCATGGACGAAGATTGGTGGAAACGGTGTCAATTCCGGATGGACCACCGGCAATGGGATTGAGATCGTGTTCTGTTTGGAAAACTACAACGGAAATCTGGTTGCGGGGCTCGGGTTCGGAACTGGCGACGGCGAGGTTTGGAAATTTGCGACAGGCTCATGGACGAAGATCGGAGGCGACGGCGTCAATTCCTCATGGACAAAAGCCAGCGTCGACTCGTTGGTCGGTAATGGAACGGACCTACACGCGGTTGTCGCTGGTAAAGAGGTCTGGTCATTTAACGGCAGCACATGGTCACAGAATGCTGACGGCATCGGCTTGAATGGTTCAGACTGGTTTGCGGCGAGCATCGTTGCAATATATGAGGGCAAGTTGCTAGTCGGCGTCGGTTCGACGTTGACGTTCGCTTCGCCGGCCGTATGGCAATTCGACGCAGGTGCATGGACGCAGATCGCCGGGGACAGCATCAATGGTACGTGGGGCGACATCGAACCCGACAACGTGCCGGGAATCGATTCGCTGGTCGAGCTGAGCGGCGTACTCTACGTCGGGCTCGGTATGGGATCGCCAGTGCAATTTGCGACAACAGACGGTGTTGGTGATATGTGGATGTTCGGATAACGATGGGGGAACTGTGATTCAGGGACTGGTCGTTTACGGAATCAATGGCGGACTGCCCGGTATCTTTGACGGACCGGTTGCGTGCGGCGGGATCAACTGGACTGAGCACCTTTCCGGAGGCCAATCGCAATGGCAGTGCGTCGCATTCTGTCCTACCTTGGGCGCATCGGGTCGGCTCGTTGCCGTGGGGCAACCCGGTAGCGTGCCAGACTTCGATTCGGTGATGACTTCCGATGACGGCGGCACAACATGGACGATTCAGGGCGACCGGCCGGAAGGCTTCTGGTTCTCGGTCATCTGGGTCACTGAGCTGAACCTTTTCGTGGCTGTTGGAAGCATGGTGCCATTCTTCGGCTACGAGGACACCACCGGCATTATGACGTCGCCGGATGGGATCACATGGACGCAGCGGGATTCTCCAGATGCAGAAGTCGACGTCGATCACCATCTATGGACATCGGTCGTGTGGTCTCCGGAATTGGCGCTGCTGGTTGCGGTATCTCAGAGTACGGGAAACGCAGCGAGACCGCTGGTGATGACGTCACCCGACGCCGTGAACTGGACGTTACAGGATAGTCCGGACCAAGGCGACGGGTATTGGAACAACGTGACGTGGTCTGCGCGGCTCGGGAAATTCTTCGTCTGCGGCTGGGGAAATTTCGATTTCCCGCACATCATGTCATCGGCGAACGGTAGCGATTGGGCAAACGCGACGATTCCCGACAGCGATAATTTCTATACAGCTATCGTCGACTCGCCAACGGTGGGTCGGATCGTCGCCGTCAGCACAGCAGGAGCCGGCGTAGACAATCACACGATCTATTCCGACGACGGGATCACATGGGCGATCGGTTCGATACCACCGGGGATTGCGGACACATTCCAGCAGGAATATTACGCGGTGTGCTGGGCCTCCGGCCTCAACCTGTTCGTGGCAGTCGGTCTAAACGACAACGACGCGCTGGACGATGGCTTCCGATTTTCTGACGACGGTATCATCTGGACACAGGCAGCATTGCCAAACACGAACCTGTTCCGGAGCGTGATATGGGTCGCTGAGCTGGATTATCTGGTCGCCGTGGGCCAGCTGAACGAGGGAACCAACGGTGCGAACGTGCTGACGGGCGTCTGTTCGGATTGATCGGCGAAATTTCTTAGTGATTTTTGCAATGTACTCTAAGATAGCCGCGAGCCACCGATGAGCTTGCGGCTTAGTTAAAACGACTCGATTGCGAGGGCAGAATTTATGTCGAATTCATCGTTGGATCAATTCACCGAAGTCAGCATTCCCGCGCTGGACGATTACCTTTACAGCATCCCGAACGCCGGCGGAACCGACAACAAAGTTCATGTCTCGCGGCTGCTTGGGCAGATGTTTCCGAGGATGTGTGACGGGCTGATAACGCTTGCATCTGGGATCCCGATCTACAATCCGCAGCAGATGGTTTCAAGTTCGGCCAATTCCAGCACCGATAACATTACAATGGCGGCGGCGCACGGATGGAAAACGGGAACGATTGTAGCTCCGAATACGACCACCAACGGCGTCACGATCAACGTGCCATACTTCGTGAACGTCATCGACTCGGTGACCATCAGTCTGCATCTGACGCTGGCCGCTGCGATCGCAGGAACAAGCAAGGTCGACCTTTCTGGGACGGTCGTCGCATGGTTCACGCCGCTGGGAATCGGCGCTCAGACGATCTACTTCACGCCATATAAAGGCAACCGGCTTTCGCTGTACGACGGCACGCGCTGGAAGATGTATAGCTTTTCTGAGATTTCTTTGGCGCTGGGAACGCTGTCATCTGGCGTGAATTACGACGTGTTTGTCTACGACAATGCAGGGGTGCTGACACTGGAACTGACAGCATGGGCAGGCAACGTGACTCGCACGACTGCAATTGTATTGCAGGACGGCGTCTACGTGAAAACCGGGGCGACCACTCGCCGATATCTGGGGACAATTCGGACAGATTCGACAACGTCGACAATCGACGCCTACCACAAGCGCTTTATGTGGAATTATTTCCACCGGCCAAAATTGGGGCTGCGCCGCCGGGACTACACGTCGTCATGGACATATAACGCCACGGCATTTCAGCAGGCGCGGGCATCGGCCACGAATCAGGTCGAGTGCGTCGTTGGAATTGAAGGCGAGACGATCATCACACTGAAAGTGATTTCAGCATCGCTGAATCCCAGCTCCGGTGGCAATTACGGGATCGTGTCGATTGGGCAGGACGACGCCGTCAATCCGGTGCAAGGCGTGACCGGTGGCCGGTATATGGGCAAAACAGCGAGTTTGGATCAGCTGCTGACGGCCGAGATTCAGAAGCCGGTTCCGCTTGGCTACCACTTCTACCTATGGCTGGAGGCCGCGTTCAACACGGGCGGCAACGTGACATTCACGGGCACAGATGAAATCGCAGCCAACTGTATTGGTTTGTTCGGGTCGCTCGACGGATAGCCTATGAGCCAAGATAGCTTCAAATTGCAATCTGGC
>Ga0210380_10000854_pt1 | contig 12677 bp, 13 predicted proteins | sample PLM4_5_coexredo_FD_155476 | JGI IMG/M metagenome (GOLD analysis project Ga0210380, IMG submission 155476) | Groundwater sediment microbial communities from an aquifer in East River, Colorado, USA - PLM4_5_coex redo | ecosystem: Environmental > Terrestrial > Soil > Riparian zone | place: USA...
ACCGTCGTATAGAGCGTGCCGCTGGAATAGTTTTCCGGAAACACGACCTTGTCGCCGCCGGCGCGGGCCGCGACCGCGACCAGTGCCGCGGATGCGTACGCAATCGCGGCCGAAGCCGCTAAGAACTTGCCAATCTTCATGATGTCCTCCCCCGAGGCCGCCAGGCTCTGCTCGCGGCAGGCTCTATTATACCGCAGAGCGGGATCGCCGTGGAGCCACCTCCGGCCGCGCCTTCCGATGACAGGCAATCCTGTAAACTGTTCAGGAAATCCATGCCTTGCTCGCCACCGACCACAATGGCGCTGGGGGAACAGAATGAACACCGCCCGATTGCCGCTCTTATCATTTTTGCTCGGCTTGTCGTTTGTCACGTTGCTGGCGCCGGCGACATCGGCGCAGGATTATCCCAACCGGCCGATCCGATTCATCGTCGGCTTCCCGCCCGGCGGCAGCGTCGACGTGCTGGCCCGCGCCGTCGCCAACCAGGCGACCAAGACTCTCGGCCAGCCCATCCTGGTTGAGAATCGCGCCGGCGCCAGCACCAACGCGGCGTCGGACTTCGTCGCGAAAGAACGCCCGGACGGCTATACCGTGCTGGTGGCGAGCGACAGCATCGCCATCAATGCAAGCCTGTCCAAGAATCTTTCGTTCAATCCTGTCACCAGTTTCGCGCCAGTGACGCTGGCGATCACCTCGCCGCAGATCCTGGTGGTTTGCGCGAACTTCGGCGCGCAAACTGTTGCCGAATACCTCACCAAGGTGAAAGCGAACCCCGGCGGGGTCAACGTCGGGCTGACCGGCCGGGGCACCATCGGCCATTTGACGAGCGAACTCATCAATCTCAACCAGGGCGGCCTGAAGGTGAGCTACGTGCCATATACCGGAGGCGCGCCCGCGGTGCGCGATCTGGTCGGTGGTCATATCGATGCGCTTTACGTCACGCTGCCCGGGGTGGCGGGCTCAGTTCGGGGCGGCAATGTCATTCCGGTCGCGGTTTCGTCGCCGAAACGATCCAAGGCCTTCCCGGATGTGCCGACGTTCGCCGAAACCGCGGCGCCCGAGCTGTCGATCGATAGCTGGCAGGGGTTCCTGGTTCCCGGCGGCACGCCTCAGCCGATCATCGACAAACTCAACCGGGAGCTCGTCGCGGCACTGCAGAGCGAGGCGGTCGCCAAGCCGCTCGCGGACGTCGGCTCCGAGATTGTCGCCAGCGCTCCCGGCGCGTTCGCGGACGTCATCAAGGCCGACGTGCAGCGGTTTGGCGAGATCGTCCGAGCGGCGAATATCAACGTCGAATAGACGACGTGGCGCGATGACGCCGGGGTTGCTCAATAGCCCCGGCGACGAACCTTCTTGTCAGCCTTGCGGGCCGCGTATCGCGCATCCCGAGCCGCTTTCTGCTCAGCCTCCAGGACCGCCAAACGGTCGGCTTCAGCAGCCGCGGCGCGCGCCTTGGCTTCTTCGGCTTCGCGTGCCGCCTGTGCGGCCAGTTCAGCTTCACGGGCCGCCTGCGCGGCCAATTCGGCCTCGCGCGCTTTCTTGGCGGCCTCGCGCTCTGCCGCTCGAACCAGGCGGGCCTCATGAATGGCCGCGCGTTTAGCGCGCTGCTCCTCGATGGCGGGATCCTGCGAGGCCGCGCGGAACTTTTCCAGCATCGCCTTCTTGGCGGCGTCGGCAGCGGCCTGTCGATCTTTCAACTCAGGGTATTTGAAGCCCAATTGAATCTCCGGTGTGAACCCGCGGGGAGCGCGCCACGAAGGCGCATGCGGCAGCCCTTACATATCCAATGTCGCCCAAAAAGTAAGAGGGCATTTGCCTCGAACTGTTTCGCTGTTGAAACAAACCGGAGGTATCCGGCAGTTCAGGCCGCCGGGGCCACCACTTTCTCGTTCGTTCCCGACTCCGGCATCAGGGCTGCGGCCTTTAGTCCTTGCTGGACCTTGGGCACCGTGTTCTTCACATCGGTGATCGGCAGGCCGTGGGTCGGCGCGACGACCTTGACGTCGAGCCGCTCGATCAAGTGGTCGAGTCGATCGCAGTACACGTTCATGTCGGCGAACTTGGTCCAGAACAGCGCCAGGTCCGCGAACGTCGACGACACGTCTGGCAGGTCGAGCGACACCGCCTCCTCGGCGACCAGGCCGCAGTGGCCGTCCTCGTGATAGTGGCTGTAGGCGAAGCCGTCGCCCGGGAACAGCACGCGCTCCTTGGTATCGAAACCCCACCAGGTGGTGCGCAGATCGCGGATCACCGGCTCGACCGCCATGAGACTTCGCCCGCCGAGGTCGATCTCGTCGCCCTCCTTCATCGAACGCATACGGTGTTCGTATTGCGGGAATGCCAGGTGGTAGTCGCTGACGTCGCCGTACAGCAGCGCGTCGGGAAAGGTCTTGAGCACGCGGCCAAGACCGCCGCAATGCGGCGTCTCCTGGTGGGTGACGAACAGATACTTGAGCGGCGGCAGGCCGCGCGCGAACAGCTCGTTCATGTGCCGCTCGATCACCGGAAAATCCTTCGGATGTCCGGTTTCCACCAGGCACGACGCGGTCTCGCCGGCGACCAGGAAGGCGGCGTTGTAGCCGTGATAGACCTTGCCCTTGTGGCGCTGCGCCAGACAGTCGCCGATCCAGAACACGCCGGGCGCGATCTCGCGCGGCATCCTGTTCGCCACCGGCGTATCGAGCATGGACTTGGCGTGCGGCGTATCGAGCATGGCTCACCCTTCTGCGTCGCAGTCCCATCGCCCGGGCACGCGCCGCTCCACACAATTCCTACCTATGAATTGGGGCGATGTCAGCACCGCTGCAGCCCTCATATGAGGATTGTGCGCGCAAGCGCCGCGACACCCCATGCTACAATGCTGCTTTCAATGCTGGGGCCGCACGCAACGGCTCCGACAACAATGCGGGAGGGAGCCGATGATCGATTCGAACCGGCGCACCATATTGACGACCGGCGCCGCCGCCGCGGCGACGGCTGCAACATCTCAGGCGTTCGCCCAAGCGCCGCAGTCAGGAGTGCCGCAGGGCGCGCCGGCCGGCGCCAAGGTCGGATTCTACGAGAAGGGCAACGTCCGCATCCGCTACGCCGAGATCGGCTCAGGCTTTCCGCTGCTGGCGGCGCCGGGCGGCGGCTTGAACTCGCGCATCGCGAACTGGCCGAACGCGGTGATCAACATCATGGAGGAGTTCAAGAACGACTTTCGCGTGATCACCATGGACCAGCGCAACGCCACCAACGGCGAGTCCACCGGCCCGGTCCCGGTCGACGATCCCTGGCGCGCGTTCGTCGACGATCAGCTCGGGCTGATGGACCACCTCGGCATCGGCCGGTTTTTCTTCTTCGGCAACTGCATCGGCGGCCCGTTCGCGATGAAGCTGATGGAGCGTGCGCCGCAGCGTGTGGTCGCCGCGATCCTGAGCCAGCCGGTCGGTCACCGGCCGGAGAAGCCGGACTACATGTACGACGCCGGCAGGGATGTCTGGGCCAAGGAGCTGCGCGGGCGGCGGCCCGACGTGACGATGGAGACCATCGAGAAATACCTGCACAACCTTTACCGCGTGCAGCCCGACTTCGTGTACAGCGTGTCGCGCGACTTCGCGAAGTCGTGCCAGACGCCGATGCTGGTGTTGCCCGACGACGTGGTGGCCCATCCGCTCGTGGTGTCGACCGCCATCGCGTCGCTCTGCCCGAACGCCGAGCTCACCGTGTTCCCCTGGAAGGATCCGCCCGAACTGAAGGCGCGCACCATTAACCGGGTGAGAACGTTCCTGAAGCAGCATCAGACGGCGTAGACGGCCGCGGCTCGGTTGCCGCCTGACAGCCCCGCAGGAGCGCCTCAGCGCTCCTCGTCGCGCGTGACGTAGCGCGACACCGCCACGCTCTTGTCACACGCCTTCAGAAAATCATCCAGCATCTGGTAGTGCCGCGCCACCACCTTGCGGCCGCTCAGGATGCAACCATAACCCGGTGCGATCGTTTCGATGTCGTACTTGTCGAACACCTCGCCGATGCCACGCCGGATCGAATCGGTCGGCGCGCCTTCGAGCCACCAGTAGCGCGTGTTCAGCATGAACGAGCGCACCTCGCGCGGCGACGTCGAGTCGTTGTCCGTATCGGTGACGATCCAGGGTCCGGTCTCGCTGTCGCGCCAGACATGGGTGAACATGTCGGAGCTGAACAGCGTCTTGGTCGCGCAGTCGTACAGCCAGCGCGTGGCGATCAGCCGGATCGGTGCCTGCATGACGTCGATCGGCCGGCCGTGTTTGCCGAGTTCGATCGTATCCGCCCGGGTCACCGCGGTAACCTTCATCGAATCCAGGATGCCGCGGCTGTTATCCTCGGTGCCGAAGTCGAACCACAGCGCCGCGTCGGTGTTGCTGGTGTAGCACTGATCGACGTTGAAATGCCCGGCGAAGGTCGCGACGTTGTTGATCGACATGAACTCGTTGAGCCGCAGCGGGAACAGCGACAGCGCCGAGCCGGGCGCGATCAGCGATTCAATCTCGCCGCGGATCGTCGGCTCGTGCTTGCCGAAGCCGGTGTCGATCAGCAGGGCCGCGTCGTCCTGCTTGAGCAGATAGCTGTTCGCCACCGAAAAGCCGCGCGCGCTGGCCGGATAGGCGCTGACCCGGCCGTCGAGCGCAAACTGGTGCTGCAGGGCAAAGAGCTTGTCGTCGGCAAGCTCGGCGATGCCGCCGGTGAAGTCCCGCATTTCGCGAGCTTCCCGGGGCGCGTGCTGTGTCATTACGGACATGATGGTTGGACCTTATCGGGCCTGCACTTCAAAGGGAACGGGCTCCTTCCCTCGCCGCACAAAGCCCCCATATCCGCCGGACCGGTCTGTATCCCGAAGGAATGTTCGAATGTTCCGCCGCCTTTGCTTACTCCTCACGCTCCTGTTTGTTCCGGCCGCGATGTCGCCGGCGCGCGCCGCCGACGAGCCGGATCTGATCTTCAAGCGGCCGACCGTGTTCAAATGGCTGAGCCCGAACGACAAGCTCGCCACCTACGGACTGGACGATCCCGAGGTCGAGGGCGTCGCCTGCCATTTCACGGTGCCGGAGAAAGGCGGGTTCAAGGGCTGGATCGGCGTCGCCGAGGAGGTTTCCGACATTTCCCTCGCCTGCCGGCAAATCGGACCGATCCGCTTCAAGGCGAAGTTCGAGCAGGGCGACGACGTGTTCCGCCAGCGCCGATCGCTGTTCTTCAAAAAGATGCAGATCGTCCGTGGCTGCGACGTCAAACGAAACGTGCTGGTCTACATGGTCTATTCCGACCGCATCATCGAAGGCTCGCCGAAGAATTCGACCTCGTCGGTCCCGGTCATGCCGTGGGGCCAGAACGATCAGATTCAAAAATGCGGGGATTTCGTCGATAAATGATGGCGCGCTAGCCCGGCAGCGTCACGCCCGAGATTCGCCGGCACGCCTCGACCAATTCCCCCTGCAGCGCCTCGTCGCGGACCTCCGGGTTCGGCGCGCGCTTGCGCAGATGATAGAAATATTCGCCGGTGGCGCGCGCCGCCGCGTCCTCGCTGACGGCCAGCCAGACCTGGGTCCGGTGCCCCTGGTCCAAGTCGTCGGATGCTCCGGACCCGCCCATCCGGGTTGCCACCCATCCAGGCTCCAGCGCATTCGAGAACACCGTTGGCCAGCGGCGCGCCATGGCGAACGCGAGCAACACATCGTGCAGCTTGCTTTCGGCGTAGGCCTGCGCCCCGGCCCAGGACCGGCTGTTCCAGGTCAGATCGTGCAGGTTGGCTTCGGCGCTGCGGTGCATGCCGGAACTGAGATAGACCAGCCGCTTCGGCCGTTCGATCAAGGCGGTCAGCAGATAGGGCGCAAGCGTGTTGATGGCGAAGACATGGGGAAGGCCGTCCGCGGTCGCGATCCGCCGCTCGCGATAGCCGACGCCCGCGTTGTGGATCACCGCGTCGAAGCGCCCGAGCTTGTTGACCTGTTCGGCGACGCTGCGAGCCCCGGCGATGGTCGAGAGATCGCCGATCACGACATCTTCTACTTCGGACAATGAGGCGCGGGCGGCCTCGGCCCGGCCGCGATTGCGGGCGTGCAGCACGACCTGATGGCCCTGCTCGACGAGCAACTGGCCGGCCATCAATCCCAGCCCGGTCGACGATCCCGAAATGAAAACACGTGCCATGTGGCGTCCTGCGCAATGAAGGCGGCGCAATATCCACCGAATTCCACTACGGGGCCACAGCCCTTCCCTCACCCCGCGACTCCACCCATATTCGCGGCAATGGCGAAATCCCCCAAGCCCCCGCGCGATCCGGCCAAGCACGCCAAGAAGGACCCAGCGCGCCCGACCCGCTCCAAGGCGCACCGGCCGGACTCCGCGCCGACCGATCCGGCGCTGGAGCGGCTGCTCAATCCCGGCATCGAGAAGGGCACCGCCGGGATGGGCTCGGGAACCGGTCTGAAGCCGCCACCGGACAACTCCTTCGAGCGCCGCGCCGACCGGCGCAACGAACACACCGCGCGCCAATCGACGCCAAAGGGCGGCTTCGACGAGGCGCCGCGGCGCGGCTATGTCGCGCGGTCGCCGCTCAACATCAACGCCGAGCTCGCCAATGCGCTGGGCTACGGCCAGGGCGATCCGAACCAGACGCTGATCGGCCAGAACGCGGAGCACGCGCCGGGCGAAGTGCAGCGCGACGAGATTTCCGACATCTCCGAGCCGCGCCGCGAGAAGCGCGTGATGCACCGCCCCTCGCCGCAGCCGATCACGCTCGGCGTCACCGCCAGCATGGAGGCGCTGGACAAGCTTTTGCGCGAGGGCCGCGCGGAGTTCCGCGAAAGCGGCGGCACCGCGGTGTGGACGCCACACCGCCCGCCCCGCCCGGAGAAATCCGAAGGCGGCGTGCGGATCGAGCTCAAATCCGAGCTGACGCCGAAGGGCGACCAGCCGACCGCGATCAAGGACCTGGTCGAGGGCGCGCGACGCCACGACCGCACCCAGGTGCTGCTCGGCGTCACCGGCTCGGGCAAAACCTTCACCATGGCGAAGGTGATCGAGGCGACGCAGCGCCCGGCCATCATCCTGGCGCCGAACAAGACCTTGGCGGCGCAGCTCTACGGCGAGTTCAAGAGCTTCTTCCCCGACAACGCGGTCGAGTATTTCGTCTCCTATTACGATTACTACCAGCCCGAAGCCTATATCCCGCGCACCGACACCTACATCGAGAAGGATTCCTCGATCAACGAGCAGATCGACCGCATGCGCCACTCGGCGACGCGCGCGCTGCTCGAACGCGACGACGTCATCATTGTCGCCTCGGTGTCGTGCATCTACGGCATCGGCTCGGTCGAGACCTATTCAGCGATGACCTTCACGATCAAGAAGGGCGAGAAGATCGCACAGCGCCAGATGATCGCCGACCTGGTCGCCACGCAATACAAGCGCACCTCGGCGGACTTTTCGCGCGGCACCTTCCGGGTGCGCGGCGACGTCATCGACATCTTCCCGGCGCACTACGAGGACCGCGCCTGGCGCGTGAACCTGTTCGGCGACGAGGTGGAATCGATCCACGAGTTCGATCCGCTCACCGGCCACAAGACCGACGAGCTGGAGTTCGTGAAGATCTACGCGAACTCGCATTACGTCACGCCGCGGCCGACCTTGATCCAGGCCATGCAGAGCATCAAGGCCGAGCTGAAAGGGCGGCTCGAAGAATTGCACTACTCCGGGCGGCTGCTCGAAGCGCAACGACTTGAGCAGCGCACCCTGTTCGATCTGGAGATGATGGAAGCGACCGGCGCCTGCGCCGGCATCGAGAATTATTCGCGCTATCTCACCGGGCGGAAGCCCGGCGAGCCGCCGCCGACGCTGTTTGAGTATGTCCCCGACAACGCGCTGGTGTTCGTCGACGAGAGCCACGTCACCGTGCCGCAGATCGGCGGCATGTACCGCGGCGACTTCCGGCGGAAGGCCACCCTCGCCGAATACGGCTTCCGCCTGCCCTCGTGCATGGACAACCGGCCGCTGCGCTTCGAGGAATGGGACGCGATGCGGCCACAGACCGTCGGCGTCTCGGCGACGCCAGGGCCGTGGGAGTTGAACGAAGCCGGCGGCGTGTTCGCCGAACAGGTGATCCGCCCGACCGGGCTGATCGATCCGCCGGTCGACGTGCGGCCGGCGCGCACACAGGTCGACGACCTGGTCGGCGAGGTCCGCGAGACCGCGCGCCAGGGCTACCGCTCGCTGGTCACGGTGCTGACCAAGCGGATGGCCGAGGATCTCACCGAATATCTGCATGAGCAGGGCATCCGGGTGCGCTACATGCACTCCGACATCGACACAATGGAGCGCATCGAGATCATCCGCGATTTACGTTTGGGTGCGTTCGACGCGCTGGTCGGCATCAACCTGCTTCGCGAAGGCCTCGACATCCCGGAATGCGCGCTGGTCGCCATCCTCGACGCCGACAAGGAGGGCTTCCTCCGCAGCGAGACCTCGCTCATTCAAACGATTGGCCGCGCGGCCAGAAATATCGAGGGCCGCGTCATCCTCTACGCCGACCAGATCACCGGCTCGATGCAGCGGGCGATGGAGGAGACCGAGCGCCGCCGCGAGAAACAGCGCGCCTACAACGAGGCCAACGGCATCACGCCGGAGAGCGTCAAGAAATCCATCGGCGACATCATGGCGAGCGCCTACGAGCGCGACCACGTGCTGGTCTCGACCGGCGTGGGCGACACCGGCGACTTCGAGGATGCCGCCACCATCGGCCACAACTTCGGGGCCGTGCTGGCGGACATGGAGGCGCGGATGCGCGCCGCCGCAGCTGACCTCGACTTCGAGGAGGCGGCGCGGCTCCGCGACGAGCTCAAGCGGCTCCGCGCCACCGAGCTGGCGATCGTCGACGACCCGACCGCGAAGGTCGTCAAGCTGCCGGTCGAGGGCAAGTACGTTTCACGCCCGCACAAGCCGCATCTCGATGAGATGGGCATCGCGCTCTATCACGAGGTGGCCCCGGCACGCTCCGGCAAGCGCGAACCGCCGCGCAAGCCCACGCTCGACGAGATGGGGCCGGGCCGCGAGAGCAAGCCCTATCGTCCGGGCTCGTCGCCCGGCCCGCGCTCGACCACCGGCAAGCCCGGCATGCATGGTGGATGGAAGCCCCGTCCGCGATAATGAGCCGCTTTAGTTCTTGATCTCGCCGATCACGATCCGGTTTGGCGCATCGATCAGCAGGATGCGATCCTGCGCGCGCACGATTTTCATCCGCGCCAGCGCCGGATCGTTGGCCGAGATGCCGAGGTCGTGCACCGTGATGGTCCACGGCAGTTCCTCGGCCGGCTTGGCATTGGTCGTCTGCACCGGCGAGTTCGCTGCCTTGACGCTCGCCATGATCGCTTTCTTCTGCTCGTCGCTCAGCGCCAGCACGGCCATTGCCATGATCGGCACACGGTCGATCGCGTCATTCCGCTTCGAGAATTTCGCCGGGACGGTCTGGCTGTCGGCCGGCGCGCCGGGCACGTTCCAGTTGCCGTTGACGAACGCCGCCGTGTCTTGCGACGGCGCGTGCGAGCCCGGCTCCTCGGTCCCCGCGCGGCCGGACACCGAATGCGTCGCCTTGTCGCCCTGGCCATTCTGGCTGGTTGTCGGCGCCGCGCTGGACGGGCCGGACTGATCGTTGGTGCCCGAGGTCTTGCGATTCTCCTGACCGCCAGCTGGCGCGGACGCAGCCGGCTGTCCGGTCTCCGGCCTGGGTGCGGCATTCTGCTGCGCCGGCTGATTCTGGGCCTGGGCGGGGATGGAGGTCGAGCTGAGCAACGCGCTCAGCGCCAGGGCGACAACGCCTGAATTGCGCATGACAAATCTCCCGGGGTAAACTTTCCCGCGAGACAACGCGCCCGCCGTCATTCGGTTGCATTATTTCGCCGGCGGCGCGATCTGGGCGACCTGACCGCTTCGCTTCAGCGCTTCGGCGACGAAGCCCGACGCCTTCATCTCCTCGACGAAGCCTGCGAGATACTTCGCGCCGGCGGCGCGGCCCTTCGGTGTGCCCATCGCCTGCTGGATCTGCTGGAACGCCCCACTCATCACCCGCATCTCCGGATGATCCTTGGCATAGGCTTCCAGCGGCTGCCGCACGCCCGCCGCGGCATCGAGCTTGTCGTTGATGAACATATCGATCATCGCCCGGCCGCCGCCGACTGCGGCGCGGACGATGGTGGCGTTCTTGATCGTGCGCGTCAGATAGAGATCATAGGCCGAGCCGACGCCAACCGCGATCTTGATCCCCGGCTTGTCGACGTCGTCGACCTCCTTCAGCGGCGAATCCTTCCGCACCATGTACGTGCCGTCGATGATGACATAGGGCGCGCTGAACTCGATCTCGGCGGCGCGCACCGGCTCGACCGCGACGAAGCCGACATCCCAGGCGCCGGCCTTGGCGCCCTCGAAGACTTTTCCCGCGGCCTCGTAGGGCACGAACTCCACCGCGACGCCAAGCCGCTTGGCCAGCGCCGTGGCGAGGTCGGGCGTGATGCCCCCGGGCTCGCCGTTCGGCCCCTTCTGCGCCAGCACGCCGTTGCCGAAGTTGATCGCGGCGCGAAGTTTGCCGGTCGGCGCGAGGTCTTTAGTGACGTCGGGCGGCACGGCGCTTTGCGCGGACGCCGACAAGGTCGCGGCAAGCAGCATGACGGCGGCAGATAACATTCGCATGGTAATCCTCCCGGTTGCGGGCGGTGACAAGATTTGCGTCCCGCCTCCTGCATTGGAGGCAAGGGAACGCGATTGGACCGTTCAGCGCAAGCCCGTCGCCGCAGTCATTTCGCGCGCCGCCCCAACCGGTGAAAAATTATTTTTCCCGCAACACCTGTGTCCGCAATGTGTCCCGCTTATCTCAATGGTGTGACACGTGTCGCGTTCTTGTGCATCTGCCGCACGATCGTGCGCCGTTTGCACTCCACGCGACAGAAAATATTTTTCGCATGAGCGCTGCGCATGATCGCCATCTTGCATCCGCGCTCGCGTGCGCAAACGAATCGCGCTAAAGACAGAACAACAAAAGCAAAAAGAGTAAGGTCAGGAGACGCCCTGGAGCAACCAACGGAGTTGCTGACCATGGCCACCCACGCACTACCCTCTTCGCACATCCTCGACGAAGACGACGCGCCCGCCGCGGCTCACGCGCCGGCGCGGGTTTCGCTGCTGCGCCGCCTCTACATCGCCATTCTGGTATCGCAGATGCGCCGCGCGCAGCGCGAGATCGACCGCAAGCTCGGGCCCGGCGCGCTGCAACGCGCATTGCGCACCGAGATTCCGCCGCAGCGCTGATTTCATCGAGCCGTCGTCTCGGCGGCGTATTGCCGACACGCTTGCAGGCCAAGACTTTCCTGCAGGCGACCTTCCCAACCACCACGCAAGAACAAGAGGACTATCCCATGCTCCCAACTGTGATCTATCTGATCGAAGCCATCCGCCGCGCGCTGAAGAAGAGCGGCCGCGGCGTATTCATGCTCGTCGACGTGTTCGGCGAGGCGATGGAGGACTGGCGCAAAGCGAAGCGGAAGTATCCGTTCGCGGAATAACGCCGCACAGATTTGCCCGGCCGCCGATCTGGAACGCGGCCGGGATTGCCGGTATAGGCTTCACCCTCTGGACATAGAGGTGGAGCACCATGAACGGCCGCGCATTCAAACTCGGGACATTCGCCAAACCGGACGGCAAGCCGTTCGCAGCCATCGTGGTGGACGACACCGCCATCCATCTGGCGCAGGCGCATGAGGCCTATCGCGGCTCCGGCCGTCCCGCCTTGAGCACCGCGGCCAGCAGCCCGGGGCTGAACATCCAGGACCTCTTGGCCGACTGGGACAAGAACTTCGCCGTGCTGCAGGAGATGGCGGCGTTCCTCGACAAGGAGGGCGCGAAACCCAGCGCCGCGCCCGTTACCAGCCTGACCGCGCTGCCGCCGATCGCCCGCCCGGGCAAGATGTTCTACGCCGCGCAGAATTTTCAGGAGCACGTCGACGAGATGATCCGCGCCGGCATGTCGCCGAAGGAAGGCCCGAAATTCACCGGCGAGAAATCGTCCACCGCGCCGTATCTGTTCCTCAAGGCGCCGAGCTGCCTCGCCGGCGCCAACGACGACATCGAAATCCCGAGCGACGTGAAGAAGGTCGACTGGGAGGCCGAGATCGCCTGCGTGATTTCAACGCGTGGCAAGCGCGTCAAGGCCGAGCGCGCGCTCGATCACGTCGCGGGTTGGATGACGACGAACGACGTCTCCGCCCGCGACCTGCAGATCCGCACCGACCGGCCGGGCCTGCGCTCGGACTGGCTGAACGGCAAGAGCCACGACAAGTTCGCGCCGATGGGGCCGTACCTCGTGCCACGCGCCTTCGTCAAAGACCACATGAACCTGTTCATCCACCTGACCCTGAACGGCGAGGTCAAGCAGAACGGCAACACCTCGCAGTTCATCTTCACGCCCGAGGAGCAGATCGAATACGCCTCCAACATCCTCAGCGTCGAGACCGGCGACATCTTCGTCTGCGGCACCTGCGGCGGCGTCGGCCAGGGCACCCACACCTTCATCAACGCCGGCGATGTGATGGAGACCGAGGTCGAGAGCCTCGGCAAGATGCGCAACAAATTCGTGGCCGAGAAGGCCTGATGCGTGATTGTACCAATGTCGGGCGGCGTAC
>Ga0210380_10000855_pt1 | contig 12676 bp, 18 predicted proteins | sample PLM4_5_coexredo_FD_155476 | JGI IMG/M metagenome (GOLD analysis project Ga0210380, IMG submission 155476) | Groundwater sediment microbial communities from an aquifer in East River, Colorado, USA - PLM4_5_coex redo | ecosystem: Environmental > Terrestrial > Soil > Riparian zone | place: USA...
GTCAGAAGACCTTCGATCCTCATCTCGTGCTCGGCTCGTCGGGTCCTGACGGCGGCGGCGTTCAATACTCGGCGGACGACGATCCGATTCTCTCGACGGCGGGGACGGGTGCGGAGTGGATCGGGGACTTCTTCTTCGTCGGGGATCACTCGGGCTGTCGGTGCGACGCGGTTCCGATCTGGGGCTCGTGATGACGACTCATCGGATTCGAGAGGTCTGCGCGGCAGACAAGGCGAAGAAGACGAAGGCGCGCACGATCACTCGATGCGGGATCGAGATCCCGGAGAAGGACGTCCCGCTCTTCTCGCTCTCGGTCTGGGTTCCCGATGTCGATTGCCTCGACTGTCTGAGCTTCCTTCGTGATCGAGTCCTCGTTCATCACTCGGCACTCACGAACGAGGGCTTCGAGGTCCAGTCGAGCGAGGTAAAGTACCTGGTCAGGGTGCCTCTTCAGTAGGGTACTTGACGGGCTCACGAGGAGATGCTTTACTCTTCTCATGACGACTTCCACTCAGACCCGGTCCCTCTCAGACTTCATCGGTTACTACGGCGTCCTCGGTTCCATGCTCTCGGGGCTCCTCTCGGAGCACGAGTACCTCTTCACTCAGGCGGGCGGCACGATCCGCACTCTCGCCAACGGGAACCGCGTCGCTCTCGTCCCTCGGGCTTCGGGTCGTTCACTCGACGCCTACCCGATCGTCTGCTCAGAGCTTGTCGAAGACTTCCATCCCGAGGACGGCGAGCGTCTCGTCGTTCGGTGCGGGCTCCGCGTCGAGGGCGATCATTTCGCTTGCTCGGGTCATCAGGAGGAGATCGACTCCTACCGCTCGATGTCCGAGTGTGAGCGCTTCGAGGCAGAGGGGAGGGACGCCTATTAGATCTAATAGATTCACTAGATCCAACGGGGACCCTCGCTTCGGCGGGGGTCCTTCCGCGTCTGGGCGAAGCTCTCGACGTAAGATCCGCTTCCGTGGCTCGTGCCTCGACTCCGATCACGACGAAGACCGGGCGCTCTGTCCCTCATGGAACGGTGACCGGATACGTGAATCACGGTTGCAAGTGCGACCATTGTCGGCGTGCCTGGGCGGACTATCACGTCACCTATCGAGCCCGAGGAAAGGCGAGCTAATGCCTCAGTCACTCATCCCGACTCGCTTCCGGTACGAGGTCGTCTCGTTCGAGCTTGTGACCGATCCGGTGATCGTGGCGGCGGCGACTCCCGGCGAGCAGCCATTCCGAATGGTCCTGATCGAGGAAGGCGTCCGGACGACTGATCGGCGGATGGTCCTCCCGAACGCGCTCTCATGGCGAGACCTTCCGCTCACGCTCGGCTACCAGGGGACGACTCCCTCGGGATTCAACCCTCACGGAGACGCGGTCGCTTCGGCGCGCATCGAGGAGATCGAGCGGGTCCCTCATCCGAGCATCGAGGGCGCGTTCCGTCTCACGTCGACGGGAGCGTTCACCGCGGACGAGGACGGTCGACGAGCGGCGGAGGCGGTCCGCTCTCAGAAGGTGCGCGGTATCTCTGCGGACGTCGAGGCGATCGAGGTTCGCTATGACGCGGAGATCGATCCCGAGTCCGGTGAAGTGATCTCCGAGACCGAGGTCCTCGTCGAGGGTCGCGTGATGGGAGCGATCATTACTCCTCATCCCGCCTTCGCGGATGCGACGATCGAGGTCGACGGAGATCCGGTCGAGGAAGAGGTCGACGATGCGGCAGAGATCGACGATGCGATCGCGGCGAGCGCGTCACGCGGGATCTCGTTCTCCTTCTTCGAGGACCTCGTCCTCGACGGTCTGACTCCGTTCACTGTCGAAGAGATCCCCGGACTCGAAGGGACTTACGAGGTCTTCGGTCATATCGCTCCTCGTAACGCTTGTCATCTCGGGCTCCCCGGATGCCGAACGGTTCCGATCGACGAGACCGGGTACGCGTACTTCCATACGAAGGCGTTCACGACGACCGACCGCGGGAAGATCTCGGTCGGGCTCCTCACGATGGGCGGTCTTCATACCGACCTCTCGACGCTGGCGAACACTCCCGAAGAGGAGCTACGTCAGAGCTTCGAGAATATGGAGACGGTGACGTGCTTCGTTCGCGCCGGTCATGATGCGTTCGGCGTCTGGGTCCACGGTGTCACTCGGATGGGGATCACTCCCGAAGCGGTCGAGCTTCTCGCCGCGTCGAATCCCTCGGGCGAGTGGAAGCCCGTCAGAGGGAAGAGCGCTCTCATGCGGGTACACAACGTCCCGACCGGAGCGTTCCCGGTGCCTCGGGTCCTCGTCGCTTCGGCTCTGTACCGGAACGGCGTCCAGGTCTCCTACATCTCGGCGGGGGTCCCTCGTGACCCGATCTGTGAAGAGGACGTCTCGACGCTCCCGTTCACTCCGAGCGAGACGATCGCTCTCGTCGCGTCCGCCTTCGAGTCGCACAATGCGACCCTCGATCTCATCCTGAAGAGGCTCACGTCTATCGAGCGGACTCAGGGAGCGATGGCGCGCTTCGGCTCGTTCGAGCTTCCCGATCATCTCTAGATCTCCCGAGATCCATCCCGCCCGGATCGCTCGGGAGCGGAACGACCGTCTCACTCGCCCGAGGCGGTCGTTCCATTTACGGACCGGTTCCACTTAGAGTCCCGTACTCAGAGAGAGGCGACCGTCGCGTAGCGCGGGAACGAGCGTCCGTAGGACGTCCCGTCTGGCTCCTCGAACCGAACTAACGGCTTCGACCATAGGAGTTACAGATGACCATTGCTGAGCTTCTCGCTCTGCTCCTCTCGGGGAACCTCTCCGAGATCTCCGACGACGATCTCGCTCTTCACGAGACGACCCTTCAGGACGAATTCGACGCTCGGCGCGCGGCCGGTGTCCGGGGCGCAGAAGCGCTCGCGGAGCTTGGCCAGATCGTCGACGCGGTCGACGCGGTCCGCGACGAGGCGGCGGCTCGTATCCGTGCGGCAGAAGAGGACGCGGAAGCGGCGGCGGTTCTCGAAGCCCGTCTCCGTCCCGTCGCTGAATCCGACCCGGAGCCCGACCCCGAGCCTGAGCCTGAGCCCGAGCCCGAGCCCGAGCCGACCGAAGAGGCGTCGACTCCCGAGCCCGAGCTTGTGACGGCTGGCGCGACGGCGGTCGTCCCCGCTCCCGCTTCCGTCGTGACCCGAGTCCAGGCTCGACCGGTCGCTTCGCTGAGCGCTCTCCGCTCGGACGCTCCTCCCGCGGCTCCCGCTCCCCGGAACCCCTTCACGCTCGTCGCGAACCCCGGCACCGTTGCCACTCGCGAGACGATCGCGGAGGCGTTCATCGAGATGGACCGAGCGGTCGGGATGGCTCCCTTCTCGATGAATCATCGGGTCTTCTCGATCCGAGGCGAGTACCCGGAGAACCGGCGTCTCGACCTTCGCAATCCGGCGCACAATGACCGGATCCTCGGGGACCTCTTCGGTCCTCAGACGCTCACCGCGTCAGGCGGAGCGATGACGGCGTCCGCGTTCTGCGGACCTCCGACTCCCTACTACGCGCTCGCGCAGATCTCCTCTGCTCGGACCCCGTTCCATGACGCGATCTCTTCGCTCTCCGTCGCGGAGCGCGGGAAGATGGCGTTCAATCGTCCCTTCGGTCTCGCGGACTTCACCGCGGGAATCGGGATCTGGGATGACGACGACAACGAGGACGACGAAGCCGTCAAGAATTGCGGGACGATCACCTGCGCGACTCCCGCGGAGGCAGAGGTCCTCGCGTTCACTCGATGCCTCACGATCAAGAACTTCTTCGCTCGGTACAACCCCGAGATGGTCGCGCAAGCGGTCGACCTGACGGTCGTCAATCAGGCGCGCCAGCGTGAGACGTGGCTCCTCGATCAGGTCAAGGCGGCGTCGACTCAGACGGTCTCGGGTCGCGCTCTCGGCACGGTCGCTGACTTCGTCTATACCCTCCGAGTCGCGGCGGCGGGCTTCCGCAACGCGTCACGGATGGACGAGGACGCTCCGCTCGTCTCGGCATGGCCAGCCTGGATCGTCGACGCTCTCGCTGGCGACCTCGCCAGGGCAGATCACAACTACGCGGAGCAGCTTCGTCTCACGCGTGCCGAGGTCGTCGCGATCGCGGCAGAGTTCAACGTCCGTCTCGTCTTCTACATCGACTCCCCGTCGACGGGGACGAGCCAGCTATTCACCGCCCAGGCAGTCGGCAACCTTCGCGACTACCCGGAGAAGGTGCAATGGGGTCTCTGGCATGAGGGCGCTCACGTCGTCCTCGACGGCGGACCGGACCTGAACTTCGGTCTCGTGCGCGACGCGGTCTCGAACCGTGCGAACGTCTATCAGACGTTCGGTGAGTCCTTCGAGGGCTACGCGTATCTCGGCGTGAAGTCGCTCTGGAACACTCAGGACATCTGCCCGAGCGGCACGTTCTCCGCTCCCGACGTCGTCCTCGATGACGTCTGCGGCGGCTCAGGAGTCCCCGGTTCCTGACCGGGCTGAAGTCCCTCGGGAGGGTCTCGCTCACCCCGGACCCTCCCGAGGTCCCGTCCGCCCAGAGCTACAGAGGTAAGCGATGCCTCCGATCTTCGACGTCGTCTCCGCTCCCCCGATCCTCCCGGCGACGGTCGGGCTCCTCCCTACGCTCGGTCAGAGGGTCCAGACGGGCTCAGGACGCTGGGAGGGCGGGTACGCCTTCGAGCCGAACGGATGCCTCTCAGGAGGCGTCCAGGGCTCAGCGTGCGATGCCGACACGGCGAAGACGATCGACGACTTCGCGGACCCCGTCCGTCACGTCCCTAACTTCGCTTGGGTCGGCGGACGGTGTACCTCGCTCGGCGGCATCCCTCGCGCGGAGATCGGTCCTCGGGTCCGAGCTTCTCTCGAAGCGAGTCAGGGTCCGAAGATCGAGCGTGAGCTATGGCGAGGCGACAACGCGACCGGCGACTCCGCGGCGAACCTCTTCCTCGCTGGCGGTTCCCCTAACTTCGAGGACCTCACTCCCGGAGCGGGGACGTCTCCTGGCGGCTACGCGCTGGCGGCTCTTCAGATGTTCCTCGCTCAGTGTGCTGAGGGCGGACGCGGGATGATCCACGCGACGAGGGCGACAGTCGACATCTGGCTTCGTGAGTACCTCGTCGAGATCCAGTCGGGCGGGACGCTCATCACTGACGCGTTCGGAAACTGGATCGTCGCGGGAGCGGGCTATGACGGCTCGGATCCTGACGGCGACGTCGACGCTTCAGGGGAGACCGCGTACGCGTACGCGACCGGGCTCGTCGACGTGAAGCTCGGGGACATCGTCCTTCTTCCCTCGCTCGACGCGATCGAGGAAGCGGTCTCACGTACAGACAACCGAGTGCAATGGATCGCGGAGCGAGTCTTCGGAGCGACCTGGGATGGTTGCTGTCATGCGGGAGTTCGCGTCGGTCTGTGCGAGACCTGTTGCGATCCCGCGGGGTCGTAAGCGATGGTCGTCCCGGTCGTCACGTCGGCTCGTGCTCGGTGCGCGTGCGGCGGTACTGACTGTCCCGACTGTCCTCCTGGCGCGTGCGCAGACGGCGAGGAGTGTCTTCCCTCCGACTTCATCGATCCCGATGACTGTCCGGGCGGCGAGGGCGCGCCTTGCTTCGATCTTCTCGCTTCGGGGTTCGGTGCGGATATTGACGACGCGACGACCGACCCGATCGATACGACCGGGGCGACTCTGCTCGTCGCGTTCGCGACTTCTCCCGTCGAGCCCGATAGCTTCGACGACTCCGAGGGGAATACCTGGGTCACGGTCGCGGAGAACACTCCGGGCGCGTCCTTCGGCTTCGTCTATTACGCGGAGAACCCGACGACGTCCGCGGCGCATACCTTTCACGCGACGCTCCCTAGCTCGTCGGGACTGGCGATCGTCCTCGCGGCGTTCGTAGGTCCGTCGATCACGGGCGCTTTCGATGGTTCGTCGTCTGAGAACGGAACGGGATTCCAGACCGGTAGCGGTTCACCTTTGCGACCAGGCTCGATCACTCCGTCAGCGGACCGGGCGCTCGTCGTCACGATGGCAGGAGGCGACGACCTCACCGCTCCCTATATTGCGGGGTATCAGGTCTTCGAGGATCATGACGGAGCGCCCGGAGTGTCAGGCGCGATCAGTGTCGCGTTTCAGGTACAAGGCACGGCTACCGCGACTAATCCGGAGTGGACGGCTCCCGAGGTAACCGACCCAGAGACCTGGGGAGGAGCGGTCCTCGCGGTCGCGTTCCTCACAGACATCGAGTGTGATCCGTCCGCGGCGTGCGCGGATTGCGCGCCGTGCGAGGAGGGCGGCGGTCCTACCGCTCCCGATGGGATCGAGGATCTCCTCTTCTGGTATGACGCGACGGACTCGGGGACGGTCACCTTCACTGGCGATCAGGTCGAGACCTGGGCGGACAAGAGCGCGAACGGACTCGACCTCACTCAGGACCAGGCGGGCGCGCCGCGTCTCCTCCCCGCGTCGCTGAACGGACTCGACGGCGTCTACTTCCCGGTCCGCGATGGCGGCAATCCGAGGATGCGCACCGATCCCGGAACCCCGATCGGCGGAGTGAACGCTCCTCTGACGATCTTCGCGGTCATCCGCTTCGACCTCGACGAGTCGACGGCATCGGGCGATCAATGCCTTCTGCGCGGCGAGGACGGGATCTCGCTTCTTCGGATGGACGGGACTCACGGCGGCGGAGCGACGAACAAGTTCTTCGCGGCCGGGACGAATCCTGACTTCCCGAACAACGGCTCTCTCGTCCCCGACTCTCATCCGATCCTCGCGACCTTCCAGATCGACGGAGCTTCCTCGTTCGGTCGAGTGAACGGCGTCGAGATCTGGCAAACCGACATCGGAGAGCAGACTCCCGCGATCGGTGACACGATCTTTATCGGCGGCGAACAGGGCGGCGGCTCCCCGATGGAGGGAGTCGTCTGGGAGCTATTCGGATACGACCGGGCTCTCACGCTTCCCGAGATCGTCTCGATGGAGAGCTACCTGACGGCGAAGTTCTTCGAGGAGTCGACTCAGGCTTCGGGGTATGCGCCCTACGTCCTGAACGTGAACGAGAATCATCCCGACGTCATCATCCTCAGGACCGGTCCCTTCGGATACTGGAAGCTCGACGATGCGTCGGGCGCTCCTCAGGACTCCTCAGGGAACGCGAATCACGGAAGCGTTGCTCTCGGGACCCCGACGTACGCGCAAGCGGCGATCACGTCGAAGGTCGGTGACTCGATCGCTCTCGACGGGACGGCGCGTCTCGCGTTCCCCGCGCCAGTGAACCTAGGTCACGTCGACTCGGTCAGCGCGATGGCGGCTCTCGTCCAGATGACGGGAACCGGTAACGATGGCGACGGCGACGTCGTCTGGCGCGTCTTCATGGGCGGAGGCGCGGCGGGGACCGGATGGGTCCTCTCGTACTTCGACGAACAGCTAGGCGGATCGTTCGCGCTTGATGGGATCCTGACGGCTCTGATCGGCGTAAACAATCAGGCGGTCTGGGGAGCCGACGAGCAATTCTTCGATACGAGCTATCCGGGCGATGATCCGAAGTTCATCATCCTGAACGCGGTCAATAGCGCGATGGAGATATGGGTGAACGGCGTTCTCGTGACCTACGGGAAACGGGATTCGTCGCTCGGCGGAACCCCGGACCTCTTCGTCGGTCAGGAGCCCGCGACCTTCTGGGGCTCTCCCGCGATGCGCGTCTCGAACGTCGTCTCGTGGGATCGCACTCTCACTCACGCGGAGATCAAGGCGATAACGGACGCGGTGCTCGACGAGGCGGCTCTCTCGAACGCATGGCGACCTCAGGCATGACCCGAACCGATCGTTCCATTTACGCGACGGCTCCGCTTACGATGCGGACCGAGACCTCCGAGGAGGAGTAACCGATGCCGAATCCCCATTGCTTCGGATCCGTTCAGGCGTGCGCGATGCGCGTCGGGAAGCTCGACGCTGCGGGCGCTCCTGACCCCGGAGCGGACAACCTGTACGTGACGGACTCCCTGATCCAGGTCCAGACCTCGTACGAGATCGAGACCGGCGAGGAGTTCATTCAGAAGAACGGATGCGGCGCGATCTGTCAGAACTTCAAGGAGCAAGACAAGCTCAAGCGCGTGACGTTGGAGCTTCAGCTTTGCCAGTACGACTACGAGCTTCTCGCGCTCATGCTCGACGCGACCCCGATCGTCGGGGACGTCGTGACTTCAGGCGGGACGATCGGTATCGTCCTCCCGTCCTCGACGGCTCCCGCGTCTGACGGCGTCTCGCTAGAGATCTGGTCGAAGGCTTGGGATGGAGGAAGCCAGGCGGTCTCCGCTGGCGGCGATCCTCTCTACCATCACTTCGCATGGCCTAAGACGACCTGGGTTCCCGGTCAGCGGACGATCGAGGCGGGAATCCTCGTCATCCCGATCTCGGGTATCGGCACGGAGAACCCGACGATCGGTGACGGTCCCGCGAACGACTTCCCGATCTGGGGACCAGAGGGTCCCGAGTTGACGTTCCTCGACGACGAGATCCCGGATCCCGTCTGCGGCTATCAGGCTCTCGTCGCTTCGTAAGTATTCGGCAGATCTGCCGACATAGCTCTTCGGGGGTTCACTCTCTGTGCTTAGCTCCTGACGGTGCGCGTCCCTACGGCGGAGGTCTGACGAGTGCTCCTTCTTCAGCCTCCCCTAGTTCGGCTCATCTTCGACGGGGTCGTCGGCGCGGTGAACCGCGACACGGTCTCGACCGGGGTCACGGTCGCTGTGTGCACTCTCGTCGCGCTGGGTATCGTGCGGATCGTGGGCTCATGGCTTCTAGAGAGTGCGCGCGAGGACTTTCACGACTCGGTTCGCAAGGTCGTATCCGAGGAGATGGAGAAGACCGGGAAGAACCTCGCTCCCGTCTGGGAGAAGATGCGGAACGATGTCGCCGCGATCAAGAAGGAGACCGCGGTCGGCTCGGGTGACTCGATGAAGGCGAGTCAGGCTCGAACGGAGCTAGAGGTCGGCTGGCTCATGGCGGCGACGCGCAAGATCGCTGAGACGGTCGGGATCGATCTCGACGTCCCTCCCTCCTGAGTAGCATCCGCTCATGAGCGACGAGTTCCCTCTCTGTGCTCCCTGGGCGACGAACGACGAGGCGCGCGAGTGCTCGGGCTTCGACGGTATCGACGACGACGGTCCCTTCGGTCTGACGGCTCTCCTTCAGGCGTCGACGTATCTCCTCTACCTCCTCTCGGGTCGTCGGTATCCGGGACTCTGTGAAGACTTCGTCCGTCCTCCCGCGGTCTGTGATGACGGGCGATGCTGCCGCGACTCATGCTCGTGCTGTCATCACGGCGTCTCGAAGCTCACCCTCGGCGCGTACCCGATCCGCGAGATCCTCGAAGTCGAGATCGACGGCGAGCTACTCGACGCGTCCGAGTATCAGATCTTGAACCGTCGCTTCCTGATCCGGATGGCGGACGTCGACGGGAACCGGCAGAAGTGGCCAGGGATTCAGAGGCTCGATCTCCCCTTCGGTGATCCGGCGACCTGGGGAGTCCGCTTCCGCTATGGCCAGGCTCCTCCCCGTCCCGGTCAGATGGCGATGATCGCTCACGCTCGGGAGCTAGGGAAGGCGTGCGGCGGCGATGCGACTTGCAAGCTCCCCGCTCGGGTCCAGTCGATCGCGCGGCAAGGCGTGACGATGGTCATCGGGGACCCGAACGCGTTCCTCGTCGCTGGGCTCACCGGTCTAGGCGAGTCCGACTCCTGGCTCGCGGCGGAGCGGTATGCGGCTCGGTCCGGTCGACGTCCCGCCTTCGTGAACCCCGACGTCATCCTCTGCGGCGAGGGAGGCGTCTCTCGGCTCTCCGGGGACGTCCTTCAGTCATAGAGCGGCGTCTCTGTGTCTAAGCGACGATGGGTCCTCTCCGGGCTCCTGGGAGCCGTCCTGAACCTCCTCGCGGTCGTCGCGGGAGTGAGCCTGATCGTCTCGATCCGGAACGACTCGGCGCGCTACCTCGGGATCGCGGTCGTCTGTGCCTTCCTCGTCGTGATCGTGGCGCTCTCGAAGTCCTTCATCGATCGGGACTCGATCCTCCGCTAGGTGGTCGAGCCCTTCTGACGGATGGTGATTACGCAGATCATCCGGTGAGGGTAGAGGTTCGGCATGAAGAGCGAGCCGTCTCCATTGACGGTCTGGTGCTTCCCGTCTCTTCCGCAATTGATCGAGGTCTCGGTGAGACCGTCCTTCGAGTCGACCATGATCCCGACGAGAGTCCGGACCGAGGGCGGCGGAGGCGAGGTCGCGGCGGAGGCGGCGACGAAGGTCGAGCTAGCGAGAAGTCCGCCAGCGAGGACGAGGAACGGTTTCCGGATCATGAGGGCGAGACTAGGACCGGTCTCTCAGGGTCCTCGATGATCCCTCAGACGCTCAGTCGCTTCGGGGCTCCGGACGTAGCTCCGTGACGTTTCCGAGGCTCTCGGGCTCACTGAGCGGCTCGGGCGCACTCTCGACAGAGGTCGTCTTCGCTCACGGCGCGGGTCCGCTTCCATCCCTCGACCCGAGCTTCTCGTCGCGCGGCGGAGACCGTCGATTCGACCGGCTGGAAGATGTCCCCGCATCGGTCGCAAGTCAGGATGAGGTAAGTCACTCGCTCGACGCTCACGACGACTCCTCCCGCCAGCGAGCGAGGTCCCGAGCGTCGACCTCGGGAAGGTCGGCGAGGTAGAGCTTCACGGCTCGACGGACGGTCTGGGCGAGGTTCCGCTCCGATGCCTGACAGATCTCGTCGAGGCGGTCGAAGGTCTCCCGGTCGAGCTTCACGTTCACCTGTACCGGATCGTCTCCCGGTCCCGCGTCCTGGGTCTTCTTCCCTCGGGCGGTCTTCGGGTCCGCGGTGATCTTGCCTCCCGGCCCCATGAAGTAGGCGCGGCGCGCGCTGAAGCTCTCGTCGCTCACGGCTTCTCGACAATGCCTAGAGCGAACGCGGCTCGAAGCTCAGCGAGAAAGTCTTCGGTCGAGGTTCCCTCGGGGACGACGAGCGTCTCGGGGATGAGGAGGAGACCTTCGCTCGGGAGCGTCCGAACGTCGAGGGTGACCTGAGGGATCAGTCCGTCGACCGAGGTGTACCTCACGACGAAGCCAGCGCGGCGGAGCTTGTGGGCGGCGACCTGGGCGGCGACCTGAGCCTCCTCGCGGGCGGAGCGAAGTACCTGTCGCCTTTCGTTCAGCGCGAGACGCTCGACCTCGTTCGCTTCGTACTGAGCGACGGTCTTCACCTGACGGGGAGGTTCGAGCCTCGGGGTCCACTCGATCGGGTCTGTCTTCGATGGCATCGCGAGGAGAACGAAGGGGCGCTTCGCGAAGGGTGAGCGGTAGACCTTCGGGGCGACGATCACGGCGGGATGCCAGCCGAGCCAGTCCTGAACGTAGACCTTCATCCCCGGCGTCATCTCTGAGGACTTCACGGAAGCTCCTCGACCCAGGCGTCGACGAGGACGTAGGACTCATGCGGGGTCTTGTCGGGATGAACGGGACAGAGCTTGACGGGGATCGCCTTCGTCGCTCCGCAATGAACCTCCCCTTCGAGGAGCGTGAGCTTCCCTGGATAGACGAGGCACTCACACTCGGGAGCGACCATCCCTTGTGTCATCGCGCGAACGAAGATCTCCCGGAACGGATCGGTCAGTCCCGCGCTCACGACTCCTCCCGTCCGTCGAGGGCGGTAGCGAAGCGGCGGAGGAGATCGGCGGCGGCGTGATAGCCGGGATCCTCGAAGGACTCAGCCTCGAAGTGATAGGTCGACTCGACGAGGTAGCGGTACTCGGTCCGCTTCTTCGTCGAGAGGAAGACGGTCTCGATCGCGTCGAGGTAGTGAACGCACGAACCCTCGACTCCGTCGATGAGGTCAGCGGCACGTCGGAGCTTCGCGGCTTCCCGAAGGGTCGGGTCGGTGATCTGCTCGATGGTCATGAATGGTCCTCCTGGGTCTTCTCGTTCAGGCGGTCGAGGTATGCCTCGAAGGCGGAGATCTGCTCGGGGGTCTCGGGGAGGGAGCGGTAGTAGCGCTCGGCTTCCTCGCGGTCGGTCTGCTCGTCGAGGTCCTCGGGGGTCCAGACGTTCTCGGGCTCGATGTCGGCGGCTTCGACGACCTCGTCGATCCGGTTCAGGTCGAAGGCTTCGTCGTAGGTCATCGTCCGTACCTCCGAGCGTTCCGCTCATGAGTCTCGACTGAGTCTTCGAGGCGGGCGATCTCGATCTCGATACCGGTCCGAGTCATGCGACCCGAAAGGCTTACGGCTTCGATGATCCGATGGCGATAGCGGGCGGGACGGTTCCCGAGCTTCTCGTGAAGGCTCATGAGCCTCTCGATCTGCTCGGGGGTCGGGTAGTCGGTCGTCGTCATGGATCTAGTAAAGCATCCCGAGGGAATCCCGTCAAGTACCTCTCACCGTTCCACGGAGTAGAGGCGAGGCTTCTCGACGAGCGGCTTCCCTTCCGGACCCTTCACGTAGCTCTCGACCCTGATCCTCTTCCTGAGGCTCATACCCGGTCCGTACGCTTGCCAGCGCCAGTGATCCCGGACTCGCCATCTGTGCGAATACTGGCGGTCGAGACGCTTCCGCTCCGCCTTCTCCTCGTCCGTCAGACCGAGGGCGGCATCATAGAGGCGGCGGAGATGGATCACCCGAACCGCGAGGTCGGG
>Ga0210380_10000856_pt1 | contig 12672 bp, 20 predicted proteins | sample PLM4_5_coexredo_FD_155476 | JGI IMG/M metagenome (GOLD analysis project Ga0210380, IMG submission 155476) | Groundwater sediment microbial communities from an aquifer in East River, Colorado, USA - PLM4_5_coex redo | ecosystem: Environmental > Terrestrial > Soil > Riparian zone | place: USA...
GGTGCGCGGCTACAAAGGTACAGAGTGGGCAATAGGTACGCATCAGTTAGGCGAGCGCTTCATAGTATTAACGGAGAATAGCGTCAGGCGTATCAACGACGCGCTTGCCGATCTGGATATGCAGAGGCATTTCAAAGCCGTGACTTCCGGCCAAGCGATCGAGAATGCCGCTGTGACGTTGTTCACCGATACTGGCGTGAGTTTGAAACCGATTTCTCCGGTCGACATCAAAGGCTCATTCGACATGAGCGACAATGTCGTCATCGATTGGAATCGCCGCTCGCGCCTCGTTGGCAGGAATGGCCGGGACTTCTTTGACCCGCCTCTCGGAGAAGAAAGCGAAGTCTATGAAACTGATATTTTGAGCGATGACGAGTTGACCGTATATCGAACTCTCACATCGACAGCCCCAACGGTCAGCTATTTGAACGCCGATCAGGTCACCGATTTCGGCGCAACGAAAACATCGAACTTGCATGTCAACGTTTATCCGATCAGCGCGGCCGTGGGGCGCGGCTATCCCGGTCACGCGGTCATTCATCCTTCGGGAGAATCCGGCATTGGTGCATTTGAGATGGAATTTGAAAGCGGCGCTTTGATGGAATTTGAAGATGGCAGCGCAATGGAGTTTGAAACAGCATGAAATGGTCTGATTTATCAGGAACCGCAATTGTCACCGATCTTCAAACCGCTGACATGCTTATGTTGCTGCGTACTAGCGATGGCGCCGATGGTAGCAAGGTTATCGACATCGATGATTTAATCGCGGCTTTGGACGACCGCGAGGGGAAGCATATCTACGCGATTCACGGTCAGATGCTGGAAGTCCAAGCGGGCTCGGCGATCATCCTAGGCGTTATGCCGCTCGTCGATATCGTCATACCCGCCGAGACGCTAACTTGCGGCATCGCCAAAGTCGCGGCGACAGCTTTGACGGTGTTCACGGTTAAGAAAAACGGAGGCACCGTAGGAAGCATAACTGTCAACGCTGGCACGACGACTCCGGTTTCTGACTTCGCCAGCCCCGTTACTCTACTCGGCAGAACCGACTATCTGGAAGTTTTCAATCCGGCGTCACCAGACGCTACGCTTAACGGAATGTATTTTGGTTTTCGGGGATTGAGGTAAGAAAATGTCTTTAGATTTTTGGGCAAGTCTGGGCTACTCAACTACGATACTGGATAATTTTTCCAGCATTGGCGGCTCAGGTTCACAGGCGATCAATGCAACGGGCGGGCGCACTGGCGGACCGAGTCTACGCTTTACCAGTACTTCAGGCGCTCCGTCCGTCAGAGGATCGCTTCTGACATCAGGCCAAACGCGATGGGCTCCAGTAGCGATACGAATATCCGCACTGCCGTCACTCGACCGCACCATTTTACAGCTATTGGAATCTGCTACGGTACAGGTCGATTTAAGAATCACTCCAGAAGGCAAGCTGCGAGTAACGCGCAGCGGCACAACTCTCGCCACGTCGACCAATCAGGTTGTCTTTGCCAACGTCTATTTTCAAGTCGAGCCGAAGGTCAAGATTGATAACTCTACTGGAACTGTCGACGTGAGGCTGAACGGAGACAGTGCGGGTATTCTTGGTTTAGTAGGATTGACCGGGCTCGATACTCAAATTACTGGCAATGCACTAATCGATTCGATTGCGTACTGCAATATTCCTGTCAGCGGGTCCGGCAGCGAGACTTTGGATTTTTGCCACATGTTAGTGCGAAACGACGATTGGAGCGGCGACGCTCATGTCGATTATTTCCCGTCCAACGGAGCCGGCAACTACGCGCAGTGGACGCCACTCAGTAGTACCAACGTCAGCCAAATCGACGAGTCCGGGTCACCTAACACGGCGGATTATAATTTAACCGATACGGTTGGCGATAAAGATAGTTTTACCCACGGATCGATACTTGCAACGTCAACACCTATCGCGGTCTGTCCGGTGATGCTTGTTAACAAACAGGACGCTGGCGGCGCGCAGTTAAAGTTTTTACTTCGCCAGGGCGGAACCGATTACAATCCCGGAGCCGCTTTAAATCCGCCGCTCGGCTCAAACCAGTATGTCAAAGAATGTTTTACCGAAGATCCCGATACCGCCGCGCCATGGATCGGGTCGGGAGTCAATTCGGTCGAAACCGGCTATGAGAGGACCGCTTAAATGCCAACAGAGACAAGGGTTCTACAACAAGGCGCAGATATCGCCAGGACGGAGACCGTTCTCGATACCCGCGTTCTACAGCAAGGCGTGGACATAGCACGAGTTGAAACGGTACTGGATACGCGAGTCTTACAGCAAGGCGTAGATATAGCACGAGTTGAAACGGTGCTCGATACGCGAGTCCTGCAATGCGGCTTCGATTTGATTTATCTCCGGCCTGCGGTTCTCGGCAATCAAGCCGCATGCAGAATGTTCGCCACGGTCTAACACTATGGGAAATCTTTCACTCGAAACAATCGACGGCAACCAGGCCAACAACTATATCGACAGCAATACTGCCGACGATCAACTTGATTTGGCGATGAGCGAACTCCGTCAAGTTGACGTCTCGGCAAACGTAGACTGGTCAACCGGCGATGAGCAAGTAGCAACGTCGGGGAAATATAAAGCGCTGCGCACATCGATCATTGAATTCACCGGCGCGCAAGGAGCCGGCCGCACCTTCACCGTGCCGGCAAATAAGAAATGGTATCTATTGCTCAACTCTTGTACTGGCGGATTTAACACCACGTTCAAGACCATCACCGGAACCGGAATCACCGTGGCCAACGCCGCCAAGAAAAAGGTGTTCTGCAATGGCTCGGAAATCATCGACTGGACGGGAATTTGAATGAATAAATTATTACGGCGGCTCTTTTTCACAATCGCGATTCTTATAGTCGCAGCCCCGGCACTCGCCGAGCGCGGCCTGTTTGTCGTCAACAACGCAACCTGCGCAGGGATTCCCTCACCTGAAGCCAATCTGACCTATTGCTTGCCGTCGAGCGGCGTCAATCAAAATCAGTTGATGGTGTGGAACGGCTCGGCTTGGGTAGCGGCGATCAGCGGCACAGGCTCGGCCTACGCTACCGTCCGCGATGAAGGGACGGCGCTTGCCCAACGAACTACGCTCAATCTCACTGGTGCGGGCGTGACGTGCGTAGATAATTCCGGCGCGAGCCGAACGGATTGCGATATTCCTGGCGGCGGCGGTGGCGGTGGCCTGGCGTCAACCGATATTGATACAAGCGCAGAATTGCGCACCATTGTTACCGACGAAACCGGAACCGGTGCGCTCGTCTTTGGCACTTCGCCAACTCTAACGACTCCCAATATCGGTAGCGCGACAGGATCAATTAGCGGGAATGCAGGCACAGCAACCGCGCTTGCGGCCAACGGCGCCAATTGCAGCTCAGGGAACGCGCCTTTGGGCGTCGACGCTAGCGGCGCAGTGGAGTCCTGTTTCGACGTTGCGACGCAAGCGGAATTAAATACTCACGCCGCCTTGACTGGAACGAGCGCACACGGCGCAGTAGCGACAAACACGGCAAGTCAGATTGTTACTCGCGACAGTAGCGGCAACTTTGCGGCAGGGACGATCACAGCGGCGCTTACGGAATGCTTCAACCGCTACCGCGTTGGCGGCCAATGGGGCGAACTGCTCAGGCAATAATTTTGCGCTTGGGGTGGATGCCAGCGGAGCAGGGGAGTGCGCTCAACCGGCGTTTTCGAATCTCAGCGGATCAGCTACCGACGCGCAGATACCCAACAACATCACCGTCGATCTCGCCACAACTGTCACCACCAATGCAAATCTAACCGGCCCGGTAACATCGAGCGGCAACGCGACCAGCATCGCCAACGACGCGATTACTCTCGGTACTCATACCACCGGAAACTATGTTTCCAGCGCTACGGCAAGCCAGGGGCTTTTGCTTACCGGTACAGAAGGCGGCTCGCTTGGCTTGATCGATTGCGCGGCCAACGAAATTCTCAAGCGCAACGCCGGCGATACGGCATGGGAATGCGCCGCTGATTCAACCGGCGGAAGTCCTTCATTTGACACGATTGCAAGCGGTACCAATACCGGCGCCGCGATGGTGGTCGGAACCGGCGCCAGCTTGGCGGTGAGCGGGAGCGGCACGATTGCGGCGACGACGGCCGCAGCGCTTGCGGCTAATGGATCCAATTGCAGCGCCGGCCAATTCCCCCTTGGCGTAGATGCTGCTGGAGCGGTCGAATCCTGTACAGCGCTACCAACTACAATCGCCGGCACGAGCAATCAGATAGCGGCTTCAGCCTCTACCGGCGCCATTACGCTATCGATTCCTACTAGCCCGACTTTGCCGGGAACAACAACGGGAACTTTCAGCGGCAATCTTACTGGCGCCGTAACAGGAAACGCATCGACGGCCACGGCCTTGGCCGCGAACGGGGCAAACTGTTCTAGCGGGAATGCGCCGCTCGGTGTGGATGCATCGGGAGCGGTAGAAAGTTGTTTCGATGTCGCTACCCAGACCGAGCTCAACGCGGAATTTGCTCGCACCGCGCGCGGCGATGCGGCTTATACAATTTTAACGACTGATCGGTTGATTGGCGTCACGGCGGCTTTAACCGCGCCGCGTACCTTCACCTTGCCGGCGGCGTCGGCCTATCCAACAGCCCGTGTCCTTAGCGTAGTTGATGAGGCCGGCGGTGTGACGTCTTCGAATACTCTGACCATCGCGCGCGCCGGTAGCGACACCATCAACGGCGCGACCAGCGTGGTGATGAAAACGGCGAATAGCGCCGTCTCCCTGGAAAGCGATGGCTCATCGAAATGGACGATGGTGAGCAACGCGTTGACGGCCGCGCAGGCTTGCGGAGCGGGCGAGTTTTTCAGTGCGTTTAATGCCGACGGTACATTTACTTGTACGGCGGCCAGCGGCGGCTTGGCGTCAACGGATATCGACACCAGCGCCGAACTTCGTACCATCGTCACCGATGAGACAGGTACGGGCGCATTAGTTTTTGCCAATACTCCAACTCTTGTCACGCCGATACTCGGCACGCCGACAAGCGGAACGCTTACCAACGCGACGGGATTGCCCATAGCAACCGGCGTTTCCGGATTGGGAACCGGAGTTGCGACCTTTCTAGCGACACCATCAAGCACAAATCTGGCGTCCGCACTAACCGGAGAAACGGGAAGCGGCGCCGCCGTGTTCGGAACGGCGCCAACTCTGGACGCGCCGATCGTCACCAGCTACGTGCGACTTCCGCGCGTGACGGCGTTTCCTGGCAGTCCAAGCGCCGGCGATACGGTAATCGTCACGGATGATTCAGCCGCCGGCGCGTGCGATTCAGCCGCTGGTAGTACGACTTCGCTTTGCCAATACAGCGGCTCGGCGTGGGTCAAGCTTGGCGATGGTACGGGAGCGGGCGGCGCGCTGACTTCCAGCGATATCGACACGAGCGCTGAGCTGCGCGCTATCCTTACCGACGAAACAGGGACCGGCGCGGCGGTTTTTGCTAATACGCCTACGCTCGTGACGCCGGTGCTAGGCGCGGCGACCGGAACGTCTTTGAATCTTTCCGGCCTGACGGCTTCACGCTGCATCGAAACGGATGGCAGCAAGAATTTGACCAGTGCGGCGGCGGCCTGCGGGAGCGGCGGCTCGGCGACCGGCACATGGTCATCGACCGCGCAGCGCTCGACCAATAACAGCGGCACGCCGAACACACAGTTTGACCTGATTGCCGATCAGGTTATTTTGCGTAATCCAAGCGACAACACGATAGATATCGTCAACTCTCCCTCGACGGTGACGTGCAACGTCTCTACCGCTGGTCCAGCCGCAAACGGGCGCGACCAGGCCGGCGCCTTTTCGGCAAATAGTTGGATACACTTTTACTGGATACGAAACGGCACGACCCTGGCCTGCCTTGCCAGTACCGTAGCGCCGATGACCGGGCCAACATTTCCGTCGACTTATACACACTGGAGTTACGCGACGAGCGTACGATTCGACGGCAGTTCTCATCTCTATAAAGTCGAAGCCGATGGCAACATGGTTAGGTATCTCGATGATGAGTCGAATTTACTAGTCCTGACAGCCGGAAATGCGACAAGTTTTACGGCTGTGGATATGTCCGCATTTGTCCCGCCTAACAGCCGGGAGGTTGAGGTCAGTGCTATCCTTCAGGGCCTGGATTCCGGTATCGGGGTCCAACACGAATTGCAGTATCGACCGACTGGCTCATCTGCTGTAATTGGAATTGCTCGTGCTTACACTCAAGTCGGCACCATCCCAGCGTCGGCTCAGCAGTTTGCAGTCCTTAAAACCAACTCGGCGCAAAGCATCGACTACAAATTTGACGCCGCTTTTTCCAGCAGCGGCGGCGCATACATTATCGTGGTCGGCTACAAAATCCCGAACAATAGCAATTAAAGAAAAATGATTTCCCGTCGAAAATTTGCCCGCACCTTGGCGCAGGCCGCCATCGGCGTGCCGCTGCTGATCCGCTCCGCTCAGGGCATAGGGTTTAGCTATAATTTTCACAATGCACCGGCGGCCGCAGTCGCCCGCGGCTACAACCGCCTGGTGTTCTGCGATGATTTCAACGCCTCGACCACGGTGGACTTCGCCGATAGCGGCGCCGAGGGGTTCAATTGGTATCGGCGTTTGCTTTGGCCGAACTCCATCAATACGGGCTGGCATACGTCGCCGACTACATCGGCGGATGCGCTAGCGGTGCAAGACTCCGTGCTCACCGTTTTGACCAATACTATCCCAGGTACATTGACGATCATGAGCGCCGCCCACGCGGACAACGAGCAGGGCTATGTCGGCAAGATGTTCGATCCGACGCAGGGCTATTACCTAGAATTCCGTGCGCGCTTTGATCCTTCCCTTGCCGATCCCGAAGCCTCGCCGATGGGCTGGCCGGCAATCTATGCCAGTGGCAAGAATTTTTTCATCGGCGGAAATGATCATTACATCGAGCCAGATTTTTTCGAGGCTTACGTCACCGGCGTCGGAACGATACAGCCATTAATGGGTATCCATGATTGGGTCATCAACGTCAGCAATTTGGAATTCAATCCGAGTCTCTCTTCACTTGGCTCACCCGACTATCGCCAGTGGCATACCTTTGGGACTCGGCTAATACCGACCGCGGCTAATAGTGGAACGGGTCTCTTTGAGCGGTTTTTCGATAATAGTCAGGTGAGTGCCGCAGATCTGTCCTACACGCTGACGACCGGCTCAACGCCGCCGTCATCGGGCGGCAATCCCAACGGAGTATTTTCGCTGGTCGAGCAGCAGCATTTCCCGATTCTGATAGGCACGCAACCGGGGATGCCGCTCTATATCGACTGGATTGCGATCTGGGCACCATGAGCAACGGGAAACCCGAAGGCCAATTTTCCTTCATGGAGCTGGAGCGCAAGATTAAGCGCCAGATGCGCGAGCTTTGGCACGCCGCGCAGGAAAATAAATACGACAAGAAAAAATGGGGTGAACTGCAATCGGATTTCGACTGGTACGTCAGCCATGTGAAAAAGATATTGAAGCTCGACAAGTTGTGACCAAAATAACGGCGATAAAAAGTAAACGGATGATACGCCCACAAGGACTCTATTGGATGTGTACGCGATCGGGCATCGACATGCAGGTAAGAGCGGAACAGATAATAGCCGCCGAGCCCGTCAACGGAGAAAAGGTATGCGTGCTTTACCTTGGCGCTTATGACAAGGAGCATCAAATAATAGTCGCTGAAAATATTGGGCATCTTTACGACAGGCCAGTTTTTACCAATGGCCAAACCGGAAGATGATGACGCAGAACGCCAACGCATGAAATGGATCATGGAGCGATTTGAAGCTATAGGCTGGAAACGAAGGAACATATTCGCCATCGATGAAGCAATTGAATGGTGGATGAAATACAAACCTCGAGGCATGCCTACTTTATCCAACAATCCCGATGAAGATTTATGAGACAGTCGGTCGGCATTTTTACCATCATCGCCCTAGTCCAAACCTTCGGCGCGGCCTTCGGCGTGATTGTCTGCGCGCTCGTGGAGGGTGTGTACAAGTTTCAGGTAAGCAAGGAACTAGCGGCAAGTGTTTCGACTGTAATTATCATTCCGTTGGAGCTTGCGTGTTATCTCTATGCGGCCAAACAAGGGTGGATAAAAATTGAATAAGCGCGGCTTCACCTTGATCGAGCTGATGGTCGTCGTTGGCGTCGTTGGCATTCTTGCCGCGATCGCCATCCCGCAATTCACCAGCTATCGCAAAAGCGCTTTCGACGCCGCGGCCAAGGCGGACTTGCGGAACGCCGCTGTTAGCCAAGAGGCAGGCGAGAAGTACACCGATTCAATCGATGAGCTGAAGGCACGCGGCTTACGCGTTTCGCCTGGCGTGGAAATGTCGATCGTTGTGAGCGAAGGCGCATATACGATTACGGCCAAGGTGAGCTCAACGTCATGCGCGCCGGGAACCGGTGAGTATAGCTATTCGAATGTAACTGGACGGGTTGAAGGCAAGAAGTGCGAATGAAACGGAGGTAATTATGTTGACGGTGATAATGGTTTTAGCTTTCGCGGCTTTCGTCGTGGTGATTCTTAGCGCGATTTCTCCACCGCGCGCGCCGCTGTGGGTTGCCGTGCTGATCTTGACGCTGATCGAGCTACTGCGCGCGCTGCCGCTGGGTAGATGAACGGAGAATGGCCTTGGTTTGAAAAGCTACCGTCTTGGTTGCGGGGCACTATAATAGTGATTGCGATTACTACCATGATAGCAACTCTTGTTTTCTTCGGGGCCTTGGGCGTGATATGGGTGCTATAGATGTTTTCGGCGTCGGCTTTGATTTCGTTCGCGACGTCCTGCTGTTCTGCTATGGGTTTTCCCTGGCGCTGCTCGGCGAGTGGTTTTACCCGATCATGTTCGCCCTACTTGTGCTGATGATGATTGGCGCATTGACTTTGCTCAGGCGCTTTTATTTGTGGGTCGGGAGGCAAGATTGAATGATCTAATCATCGGCGCTGCGCTTCTGGCGGCGTTGGCCTGCGTCGGCTGCGGCGGCATGACGCCGGGACCGCATGCGGATTTCTGGGATCAATGCGTGAAGGCGGAAGCCTACGGCCTGACCATGCTGACGCAATACGGTCCGATCAACTTCGGCAAGGTCACATGGGAACGGAATATTGCTTGTGACAAGGATTTGAAAAAGGACGACCCGCTAAGTCACTTATTGACCCGATGATCGATCGCAAGTTCTTTTTCGACTACGTGCGAGCTCAACTGTTTGGCAAGAGTTTGACGCAAGGCCAGGTCGACGGCATGGAAGCGATTCTAGCCGAATGGGACCGCTTGCATCCGGCAAGGGATCCGCGCTGGCTGGCGTATATCCTGGCGACGGCTCACCACGAGACCGATCGAACCATGCAGCCTATCGAGGAGTACGGCCGAGGAATAGGGCATCCCTACGGCAAGCCGGACCCGCTGACCAGGCAGACGTATTTTGGCCGCGGCTTCGTGCAAATCACCTGGAAATTCAATTACGAAGTCATGGGAAAGAGGCTCGGCATTGACCTAGTAACTCGTCCCGAGCTAGCCCTTGACCTTAAAATCGCCGTGGAAATTCTGTTCACCGGTATGATGGATGGTACGTTTACCGGCGTCGGTCTAGGCAATTACTTCCGCGCCAACAAAGAGGATTGGATAAACGCGCGCCGGATTGTCAACGGGCTGGACAAGGCGGCATTGATTGCCGGGTACGGGAAATACTATTTAGTCGCGGTTGGAAATTGAGCCTATGCCCATCGCACCAGCCCGCCTATGCGCTCATCCCGGCTGCTCACGGCTCGAAAGGCACTCACACAAGTCGGCTTACGAGGAGCGCCGTGGCGGATCGACGGCGCGCGGCTACGATGCCGTATGGCAGAAGGTGCGCAAGCGCGTACTGGCCGAAGAGCCGCTGTGCCGCTATTGCGACCGCGCCGGCCGTATCGTGGCGAGCACTACAGTTGATCACATGATGCCGCTCAGTCGTGGCGGTGAGCGGTTGCGGCGGGAGAATCTTTGCGGATGCTGCGCGACGTGCAATTATTCGAAGGGCGACCGGACGGCGGAGGAGTTTCTAAATGGATATAAAAAACCAAATACCGTGTCCCTATAATTGTCCGCACGGCAAAGTTATGAAGGGAAAGCATTTCAAGGGTGATTTAGTCCAGCACTTTTGGGGCTATCACAAGATGGACGTTGTTGTTGCTCACAGCGCCGCCGAGTATTTCATTACTACGGGCAAGCCTATGCCGGTAGAAGAATCAGCGACGGCGTGAAGCAAATTTATCATCCTTATACGGAGTGGGAATGTGTCGACGGCGGCATGTATGAAGGCCAGGCACCGGCGCCGCTTACACCGGATGAAGCCAGGGAGCGGTACAAATTATTCCTTAGCGATTTGGATCGATTCGAATCCGCCCTCAACAGAGTTATCGCCGAGTGGCCGATCTCTTGTGAGCAGTTTCTATCAAACGAGAATGTCAATCGTATCGCCTGGCTAGGGCAATCGTCGATGTGTCTTGAGACTCGCGTTCCGTCGTTGTTTTGTGGCGGGTTTCGCCTGTTATCGCTTGAGCAGCAAATCGCCGCAAACGCGATGGCTCTAAAGTATTTAAATATATGGCTACGATCACGAGGAGAGAGCGACTCTGAAATGTCTGTAAGTTCAATCGAAGATGAAGAAGACGAGCCAGAACTAAACGTAGACAACGCGATGAAGACGATTGCCAGGATCAATCACTATATTTCAACATGGAGAGAGCGCGGGTATTCTGATGACATTCCTGATGAAGTCCCAAGTGGATTGACGCAAAGATTACTGGCGCCGTCCTACAAAGCGATAGTGCATGCAATTCTAAAGAACGACATGCCGCTAAAGTCTCTAGGATTTGTGCCTAAACAATCACAATTTTATGGAATCTTGAAACGAATAGAAATAGAAGCGAGGCCGCAACTACTGCAACAGCTGCGGTTATTTTAGTCGGCGATCAGTTCCTCATCGTCAAGTGTCTCTACTAGCTCTGGCAATCGACTTTCCTCTTTCCATGCTTCCGAGAAGTCTTCATTAGCGAAGAGCGCGGCGATTCCTGTGACTTGCTTTAGGCGCAAGAGCTCGTCTTTATCCATGCCGATATTTCTAAGAATCCAAGCATCGCTCATGCCGGCAGTAGTGAGCTCGGCGACGATGTTCGACATCAATTCAATAGAGTGACTTCCCCTTGCGCGATTGTGTCGGATCGTCGATGCCATCCGATTAGATAGGTCTTTGTTAATTACCGCCACCGGAAGATGACCGTCTTCGCGCCGTCGAATCTCATCGTTTTGAAGCATGACCGTATAACGATGATACCCGTCGACGATTTCATAAATGTCTTCAGCGGCGATGTGATAACAAACGATGGGCATCGTGTAGCCGTCCTCCAAGATCGACAGCTCCAGCAATTTCATTTCCGGTGGAGCTACCGCGTTTGGGTTGTAGGCGTTGGCTCGAATCTTCTCTATTGGAACGCGGACGATATTGTAAACGGGGGAAAGCGGCCTAATTTCCATTCTGCAACTCCGATGGTTCCTGGTTGTTGCCATTGCTTTTAACGGCGCGATATCTATTTAGCGCGTTACGCTTCAATAGATTTTGATCTTTGGTGCGCGAACAGCCCATGTAAGTACAGGTGAAATCGTTTTTCATAATCGTAATGCATACGGATTTCCAGCTAGGGCAAATACGGAAGTTAGCATGGACTTTCGTTTCTTCTGGAAAGCCACTTTTAATCTTTACGATCTCGTAGATATTTGGTTTGGTGCAGAGCTTCGAAATGACGTGAGTATTTTCTAATTCGATACCTTCTTCTATCATTCCGCGAATCACGTCGGGATTTCTGCCATATCCGTCCTCTTCCCACGATTTCATCAAGCGATTAAGGTGGAGCAAGAGTTTTTTTTTGGTCTCAGTTGGAAGCGTCGAGATAAGAAATTCGGCGTACTGTTTCCATGTAAAGTGATTGGGTTTGGTTATCTTGTGCCAGCCCATCGCCGAAGTCCCGCCGTAGATGCCGCCGAAGTTGCAGCCATTTACTCGACCGACCATCCTGCCCCAATTGTTCGGATCGATTACTCGGTAGAGTTTTAGGTTGTCTTGGCCGGCCTGATGAAACGGGCTCGCTGTGCGCATTTGGTCAACGGTTAATCCGGCCTGATAATACAGATCGTAGAGTTTGTTATAATCCCAATTGAATCGAGCATTGGCCGTCCAAATATCTTCGGTCTTCCAATCAAAGAGCGGATAAAAATTGCACATGTGATCGTTGAGAGTCTTCGAATATTTCAATTGCTTATGCATGAATCTACGGTGTTGACTCGTGAAAATCGCCCGCCGCGTCAGAGATTCTTGCGCACGAATCCCTATCAAGACGGCAGTATTGCCGCCGTATTCCTTCGCGTACCATTCGGCAAATTGAATTCTGGCGTCGAATCCTTTGGTTCCCTTGATGAACGGATACGGGCAATTGCTGGAATTGATGACGTAGGGATAGGCCGGCATCTTTCGAACCCAGAGCTCTTTTTTATCTTCATCCCAAGGAATCCAAGTATTTTCATACATCGAGACGGAACACGCGGCGCGAATCGGTAGGCACAACCAGAA
>Ga0210380_10000857_pt1 | contig 12662 bp, 14 predicted proteins | sample PLM4_5_coexredo_FD_155476 | JGI IMG/M metagenome (GOLD analysis project Ga0210380, IMG submission 155476) | Groundwater sediment microbial communities from an aquifer in East River, Colorado, USA - PLM4_5_coex redo | ecosystem: Environmental > Terrestrial > Soil > Riparian zone | place: USA...
TCGAGATGCGGAAAGTCCGGACCGAGAACCTGTTCCTCAAGCGCGAGCTCAAGAAGGGTCACGAGGAGAAGACCATCATCGGCACCTCCGACGAGATGGCGAAGGTGTTCAAGATGGTCGACCGGGTGGCGGAGAGCGACGCCACGATCCTGATCCAGGGCGAGAGCGGCACCGGCAAGGAGCTGATCGCGCGCGAGATCCACTACCGCAGCAAGCGTGCGAACGGCCCGTTCGTCAGCATCAACTGCGGCGCGATCCCGCGCGACCTGCTCGAGAGCAACCTGTTCGGCCACGTGAAGGGCTCGTTCACCGGCGCGGTGCGCGACTCGGCCGGCCTGTTCCAGGTCGCCGAGGGCGGAACGTTCTTCCTCGACGAGATCGGCGACATGCCGCACGCCACCCAGGTCAAGCTGCTGCGTGCGCTCCAGGAGCGCGAGATCATCCCGGTCGGCGGCACCTCGGCGGTCAAGATCGACTGCCGGCTGGTGGCGGCGACCAACGCCGAACTCGAAAAGGAGGTGGCGGAGGGCCGCTTCCGCGCCGACTTGTACTACCGCCTCAACGTGATTCCGATCCGGCTTCCGTCGCTGCGCCAGCGCCGCGAGGACATTCCCCTGCTGGTCGACCACTTCCTCAAGCGCCACGTTTCGAACGGCGTCGAGAAGACGATCAGCAAGGAGGCCCTCGAAACGCTGATGAAGTACGACTGGCCCGGCAACGTGCGCGAGCTGGAGAACGTGATGGAGCGCGTGTTGATCCTCGACGACAGCGGCTGCGTCGAGACCGAGGACCTGCCCGACAACATCCGCTTCGGCCATCAGCAGCGCGGGAGCCTGGTGATCGATTCGCCGACCATGACGCTCGAGGAGCTGGAGAAGGAGTACATCATGAAGGTGCTCCAGCACACCGCCGGGCAGAAGAAGCGGGCGAGCGAGCTGCTCGGGATCAATGCCTCGACGCTCTACCGGAAGTTGATCGCCTACGGCCTCGAGCGTCGCGGCGGTCCGGGGAGCGAAATGGGTGAACACGCCGCCTGAGTTGCATCGCGCATCGGCCGTCCGCGGTTCGTGCGCGCTGCATGCTCACCGGCCGGGGCGCATGGAAATTGCCCGGCCGCAGCAGGGGGCGGAAGAAGCGTCCGCCCGGGAGTGGTTTCACAAGTCGCTGGCCGCCAAGCAGATCCCCGATCCACCCAGGACGGGCCGTAATCGGCACATCGGTTGCTCGTAGTGATCGAATGAGGGGTCGACAACACGGGAAGCCCCGGGACACCAACAGGAGGCACGGGAATCATGGTCAAGTCGCAGAAGGGCTTCACGCTGATCGAGCTCATGATCGTGGTCGTCATCATCGGTATTCTGGCTGCGATCGCGATCCCGAACTTCATCGCGATGCAGAGCCGGGCGAAGGAAGGCAGCACCAAGTCGAACATGCACACGTTCCAGCTGGCGGCCGAGGATTACGGCGTCCAGAACGACGGTGCGTATGCCAACGCGGCCGCCACGGTGCGCAGCCTGCTGCCGCAGGCGGGTGCCAACTTCAAGAACCCGTTCAACCAGAGCATTGCGGCCGGTCAGGCGTACGAGGACCGTGCCACGATGCAGTCGAACGGTGGGACGGCGTCGGCGGTTCCTGGCATCACCAGCTACGCCGACTCGCTCCTGGCGAACTACGACATCCTCGGCTATGGCAAGACCACGCAGCTGACGCTGGTCCTGTCGGCCGGTCAGTAGTCGATCCAGTAAGACTCGAGAGCGGGGGCGGACCTCACGGTCCGCCCCCGCGATCGTTTTTGTGGCAACCGGACTCGCAACGGCACAGGCATTGCAAAATGATCGATCGACGAGTCGTCCCACGGCTGGCCCAGTGCGCCAATACATGCACTCGCAGGGGATTGCGATGAACCGCGTCGAAACCGATCAGATGACGGATGCCCAGAGTATGGCCGATCCCGGGGACCGGGCGGTCGAGACCTGTGCGCTCACGAAGTCCTACCGGAATCCCTGGACCCTCAAGATCGGGCGGGGAATCGAGAACCTCGACCTGACGGTCCGCCGGGGCGAGGTCCTCGGCTACCTGGGCCCCAACGGGTCAGGCAAGACCACCACGCTCAAACTGCTGACCGGCCTGCACAAGCCGACCTCCGGGAACGCGTGGCTGTTCGGCATCCCGGTCCACGATCCGGCGAGCCGCCGGAGTCTCGGGTTCCTGCCCGAGCAGCCGTACTTCTACGACTACCTGAACGGCCTCGAGTACCTCGAGTTCGCGGGCCAGCTGTCGGGGCTCGGTGCTCACGAGGCGACGGTGCGCGGCCGCGGCTGGCTCGGCCGGGTCGGCCTCGGCGATCGCGAACGCACGATGCTGCGCAAGTACTCGAAGGGAATGCTCCAGCGCCTCGGCCTGGCGGCCGCGCTGATCCACGATCCCGAGCTGCTGATCCTCGACGAGCCGATGAGCGGACTGGATCCGTTCGGACGCCGCGACGTGCGCGAGCTGATCCTCGAACAGCGCGCGCGCGGAACCACGGTGCTGTTCTCGTCCCACATCCTGCCCGACGTCGAAGTGCTGTGCGACCGGGTCGCGATCGTGCTCGACGGGCGTCTGCGCCGGGTCGCCACGGTCGGCGAGCTGGTGAGCGACAGCGCCCAGCGGGTCGAGATCCGCTGCACCGGCCGCCCGGTGCTCGAGATCCCCGCGGGCTTGTCGTCGGTGCTCGAGCGGCGCGACCAGCCGCACGAAACGGTGTTCGTGCTGAACGACGACACCCGGCTGCGGGAGACGATCGCGTGGCTGATCGGGAAGCAGGTCGAGCTGCGGGCCGTCACGCCGCAGCGCGCCACCCTCGAGGAGCTGTTCCTCGCCACCGCGGCCGGAATCGAAACGCCCGCACGGACACCGGCCGGGAGGGTCGCATGATCGCGACATTGATCGCCCGCAACACGTTTCGCGAGGCCTCGCGGGACCGCCTGCTGGTGGGTCTCACGGTCGCCGGCATTGCCGCGATGATCGTCACCCAGATCGCGAGTCCGCTCGCACTCGGTGAGGGCACCCGCATCACCGTCGACCTCGGTCTCACCGTGATCTCGGTGCTGGGTCTGCTCGCCGTGCTGATGGTCGGGACCAGCCTGGTCGCCAAGGAGATCGAGCGTCGCACGATCTTCAACCTGTTGTCGCGGCCGATCGCACGGCCGCACTACCTGGTCGGCAAGTGGGCGGGGCTCACCGCCTCGCTGTGGGCGGTGTCCGGCGCGCTCGCGATCGGACTGTGGGGGGTGCTCGCCTTGCGCGGCGCGGGCGACCACGGTCCGGCGATGTTCCAGGCGGTCTACCTGGCCGGACTCGAGATCAGCGTGGTGGTCGCGATCGCGGTGCTGTGCTCGGCGCTCTCGACCCCGGTGCTGTCGTCGCTCTACACGCTCGGGTTCTACCTGGTCGGGCAGGCGAGCGGCGATCTGCGCGCGTTCGCCGGTCAGTTCCCCGAGCCGCTCGCCACGATGGTGCGCGGCGCCGCGAGCGTGGCGCCCAACCTGCCGCTGTTCAACATGCGCTCACTGGCGGCCGGGGGGGACACCACCTCGCTGGTCCACCTCGGGATCGCGACCGGATACGCACTCCTGTATGTGACCTGCGTGCTGGCGCTGGCGTCGGCCGCATTCGAGTCGCGGGACTTCAAGTGAGATCGCAGAGCCTGGCGCCCCATCTGCGGCGGATGATTCTCGCGTGGTCGCTCGCGCTGGTGGCCGGTGCGGGCGCGGTCGTGCTGGGCAACCACGGCTGGCAGGTGCTTCCGCGGCCGCGGCCGCTCGAGGAGCTGTCCTACTACCCGTCCGGACGTCACCTGAAGAGTGCCACGTTCGGACATGCCGAGAGCGCGGCCGATCTGGCGTGGCTGCGTGCGGTGCAGTACTACGGCGCCCACCGGATGACCGACAACGAGTTCATCCGGATGCGCCACGTGTTCGACATCCTGACGTCGCTGTCGCCCGGCTTCGTGCCGGCGTACGTGTTCGGAGGGTTCGCACTCGCCCAGGAGGGCCGCGACTTCGCCGGCGCCGAGGCGCTGATGCTGAAGGGTCTGGAAGCGAACCCACGCAGCGGATTGCTCGCGTTCCAGCTCGGGTTCCTCTACTACGTGAAGCCGGATGGCCGCGAGCTGCGCAAGGCGGCGGAGATGTTCGAGCGGGCCGCCCGCCAGCCGGACGGGCCCCCCCAGTCGGCCCGGTTCGCCGCGTTCGCCCGCCAGCACTCCGGCGACCTGCGGGTGGCGTGCGAGCTGTGGACCCGGGTCGCCGAAAGCTCGCAGAACCACTACATGCGCGAAATGGCCCAGCGGGAAGTCGAGAAGATCCGGGCGGCGCTGGCGGCGGGGCATGCGGAGCAGGCGATGCGCCGGCTCGCGACCCCGCGGGTTCTCCTCAAGCCCGGTCGTTGACCCGGAGGGCGGTGGATCGCCCGGTTCCGGAGCCTCTCTGCGGCGCCGCAACACAATCCTCTCAAGTGCCCGGGACCCCGAGTCGATAGATGAATGTGGCAGGCCATGGGATACGGCCATCGTACCGACGGTCGGTAACCACGCGGCGCGCGACTGGTGCAGCGCCGAGTTGCACAGCGTCCCGGCCGGAAACGTCCGTCATCAGGGAGTGATACCCATGTTCTTCGGCAAGAAGCAATCGCTGGTCGGGCTCGACATCGGCAGCCATACCGTCAAGGTGGCCGAGCTCGAAAGCCACCCGAGCAAGGGCCACAAGCTCGTGAATTGGGGCATCTCGGCCCCGCTCGCCGAGGCGATCGTGGACGGCGAGATCATGGATCGGCAGCTCGTGATCGATGCGATCTCGAACCTGTTCGAGTCGCGCGGGATCACCACCCGCAACGTGGTGGCGGCGGTCAGCGGACGCGCGGTGATCGTGAAGAAGATCACCATGAACAAGCTGTCGCCCGAGGATGCGCAGCAGGCGGTGTACTGGGAGGCCGAGCAGCACGTCCCCTACGACATCAACGACGTGTCACTCGACTTCGAGATCCTCGGTCCCGCCCCCAATGATCCGAAGCAGATGCAGGTGCTGCTGGTGGCGGCGAAGAAGGACATGGTGGTCGCGTTCAGCGACCTGATGCGCGAAGCGGGTCTCACGCCGCTGATCGTGGACGTCGACTCGTTCGCGACCCAGAACGCGCTGGAAGCCAACTACGACTTCCACTCCGACGAGGTGGTGGCGACCCTCAACGTCGGCTCCGAGATCACGAACATCAACATCACCCAGGCCGGGGTCCCGTACTTCACCAAGGACCTGCAGGTCGGCGGCAGCTCGTTCGTCGATGCCGTGCAGCGCAAGTTCAGCCTCAGCCAGTCCGAGGCGGCCGCGGCGGTGCGCGGCGAGAGCGTCGCCGCGATGGAGATCACCCCGGTCATCGACCAGGCGTGCGAAAGCCTGGCGACCGCGCTCGAGCGCGCGCAGGCGTACCTGCGCACCGCCGGCGAGGCCGGAGCGATCACGCGGATCCTGCTGTGCGGGGGCAGTTCGATGACCCCCGGAGTTTCCGAGTTCCTGCACCGACGCTTCGGCGTCCCGGCCGAGATCGCCAACCCGCTGGCGCGGATCGACCACGATCCGGCGCTGTTCGCGGGACAGGATGTGAAGAGGGTGGCGCCTCTCCTGACGGTCGGCATCGGTCTGGCGCTGCGCCGCCTGGGAGACAAGAAATGATCCGCATCAATCTCCTCCCGCGGGAGGAAAAGGCACAGCGCAGGGCGCCTGTCAGCTTCAAGGCCGGGGAGCTGCTGATCCCGGTCGCGGTGGTGGTCGCCGCGCTGCTCGTGATGCTCGGCACCTCGCTGTCGCAGGGTGCGCGGGCCACCTCGATCCAGAAGTCGATCGAACAGGTCGACGCGGAATCGCGCGCGCTCGCCCCGCAGATCGAACGAGTCAACCGGCTGGCGCAGGAGCGCGCGGAGCTCGATCTGCGGCTCGGCATCATCGCCAAGCTGGAGAAGGGCCGCACGCTGAGCGTCGAGATGCTCGACGAGCTGGCGCGCTGCGTCCCCGATCACATGTGGCTGACCAATGCCACGCAGGACGCGGGCACCAGCGTCAGTCTGGAAGGCGTCACCATGTCGAATCTGGTGGTCTCCGACTTCATGTCGCGGCTCGAGCGTTCCCCGCTGTTCGCCGGGGTCACGCTGGGTGTGGCGGAGCGGGGCAAGGTCGCCACTCGCGATGTCGTCAAGTTCAAGCTCACCTGTGAAGTGACGCCGGACAAACCGGCGAATTAGAGGGGGAGGCTATGCCCGATCTGGACCTCAGAAACAAGGCTGTTCTGAAGATCGCGCTCGGCGTCCTGCTCGCGGGCGGCATGTTGGGAGCGTTCTTCTTCACCCACGTGCCGTTCGGATATCAGGAGAAGCGCGACAAGGTGAACGCCCTCAAGGGCGAATACGAGAAGAAGTCGACCGAGCTGGCGCGCGCACGCGCGTCGGTCGCCGACCTGCCGCGGTTCGAAGCCGAGTACGAGCAGTTGCACGACCGCTGGATCCAGGCGGCCGAGCTGCTGCCGGCCGACCGCCAGTACGCGGCGCTGCTCCGCAAGGTGACGCTGGCCGGGGAGCAGACGGGCGTGACGTTCGTGCTGTTCCGGCCCGACGCGCCGCGGCCCGAGACCTACTACACCGAGCTGCCGGTCGATATCTCGGTGAGCGGCGGATATCACCAGGTCGGCGCGTTCCTGGCCGAGCTGTCGAACATGCGACGCATCATCACGGTCGGCAACCTCAAGGTGATGTCGAACACCAAGACCGATGAAAACGGCGCGACGTCGGCGACCCTCCGGGCGTCGGCGTACAGCCTGAATACCTCTCCGGCGCCCGCTCCGGCGGCCACCCCGGCGAAGAAGGGGGCGAGCGATGAACACAAGGATTCGTGAGCACGCGCCCGCACTGCGGGCGTGGGTTCGGAACACACTGCTCGCGAGCCTGGTGCTGGCGGCGGGGAGCGTCCACGCCCAGACTCCGGCTCCGGCGAAGACCGCTGGTGACTCGGTGAAGGCGGCACCTGCACCTGCGCCGGCGACCAAGGCGGCGGTGGCGAAGGCTCCGGCGGCATCCGTGAAGAGCCCGGCACCCGCGACCTCTCCGGCCAAGGCGACGGTGGCTCCGGCGCAGGCAACTCCTGCGACGGTTCCGGCCGGAACCCAGGCGAAGCCCGTGACCGCTCCGGCGAGCACCCAGGCGAAGCCCGCGGCCGTGCCGGCGGGAACGCAGGCGAAGCCGGCGAACGCTCCGGCGAAGCCGGCGACCGGCATCAAGGGACCGCCGACCAAGGCGGCACCGGGCACGCCGGTTCCTCCGACCGCCAAGGCTCAGGGCAAGCAGACGTCCGTGAACGCCACGACCGTGTCGAAGTCGACGCTGGTGGCGACCCGGCCCCTTTCGTCCGCGGAAGCGGCGAAGACGTCGAGCGGAGTGGCAACGTCCGGAACCCAGCAGGTCAAGGTGCCGGCGGCGCAGCTCGATGAACACATCACGTATCAGTACAACACTCTCGGCCGCCGCGATCCCTTCCAGTCGATGCTGGAGGGTGAGTTCGTCGGTGCGGACGTGGGTGGTGACGCTCCGCCCGATATCGGAGGTCTCACCGTGGTCGGGATCGTGTGGGGTGATTCAGATCGCTTCGCCCTGTGCGAGGACGCCCGTGGGAACAGTCACATCCTGCGCAAAGGCGACAAAGTCATGAACGGAGTCGTCCAGGAGCTCAAGCGGGACGGCGTGGTGATGAATCTCACCGTCGACGATCAGTCCGAGTCGGTGACGATTCCTCTGACTCGGAAGGGGGAGAAGAAGAATGCGACTCGGTAAGGCCCTGATCGGGCTTGCTCTGGTGTCCGTCGGCTGCCTTGCGGTGCTGACGGCCTCGCCCGCGGTTGCGCAGGACTCGCAGGCGATGAAGCAGGTGGGCTTGGTGCGGACCGGCGCCAGCACCTTCACGATCGACGTGGAGGGGGCGGATGTCCGCACGGTGGTGAAGGCGATTGCCGAGTTCAGTGGCCGCAACATCGTGGTCGCGCAGGACGTCAGGGCAACCGTCAAGATCGCGCTCCGCAACGTCGGCTGGCAGGAGGCTCTGCGCACCACGCTGCGGTCGGTCGGTCTCGATTACACCGACGAGGGTGGCATCCTCCGCGTGGACGAGAGCGGCAAGCTCTCGGCCGAGATCGCGGAGCGGGCGACCGCGCGGGCCAAGGAGGCGGAGCTGCTGCCGCTCGAGACCCGCGTGATCAAACTCAACTACGCGAACGGCTCGGAGTTGATGACCGCGATCCAGGCGTCGATGACGCGTCGCGGCCAGATCCAGGTCGACAAGCGGACCAACTCGCTCATCATCAGTGACCTGCCGGTGACGCTCGACGCGGTCGAGAAGATGGCGCGCGACCTCGATTCGACGACGCCGCAGATCGAGATCACGGCCAAGCTGGTGGACGTCGACTCCGAAGCGCTGCGCGGCATCGGCGTGGAGTGGAATGTCTCCGGCCTGAGCCCCGGCAACGATCCGGCGAACGGAACGATCGACGTCGATCACACCACCACCATCGCCGACCCGGCCACCACCGTCAGCTACGGCATCGTGAAGAGCTGGGGTGTCGTGCAGGCGCAGATCCAGTTGCTCGAGCAGAATCGCAAGGCGAACATCATCTCGAATCCGCGCATCACGACGGTCGACAACCGCGAGGCGAAGATCCTGGTCGGGCAGAAGATTCCGCTCATCGTCCAGGACATCGCCGGCAACCCGGTGTCGCAGCTCCAGACGATCGGCATCCAGTTGAAGGTCACGCCGCACCTGACCGACGACAACCGCGTCATCATGGATCTGCACCCCGAAGTCAGCGATCTCTCGACCCAGAGCACCGTGCAGGGCGGCGTCATCATCAACACGTCGGAAGCCGACACGCGGGTGATGGTCGAAGACGGCCAGACCGCGGTGATCGGTGGTCTGATCCGCACCAACGACGGTGTCGTGCGCCGCGGCGTCCCGCTGCTCAAGGACATTCCGCTGGTCGGGATGCTGTTCCGCTCGCAGAACACCATCAAGCAGAACCGCGAGCTGATCATCTTCGTGACCCCGAGGATCATTCAGCCGACCGCGTCGAACAACTAGCTTCGCAACCGAGTCGCAGCGAACGCCGCCGGATCCCCCCGGCGGCGTTCGTGTTTGGTCCGCGTCAGGTGTGCGCGGTCCGCGGCGGTTCGCCTGCTGCGCTGTGCTAGGGTGGTCGATCATGCACGGAACATCACTGCCGATCGCGCTGATCGGCCTCATGGGGGCCGGCAAGAGCGCGGTCGCTCGCATCCTCGGCGAGCGTCTCGCGGTCTCGGTCGCCGACCTCGACGCCATGCTCGAAGCCGAAACCGGCCACCCGATCGCCGCCCAGTTCGCCGACCACGGCGAGGCCGCGTTCCGGCGGCGCGAAGCACTCGCGCTGCGCCGGGCACTCGCGGCCGGCGTGCGGGTGATCGCGTGCGGCGGCGGCGTGGTGCTCGATCCCGGCAATCGCGCCCTGTTGAAGGAGCGCTGCGACGTGGTGTGGCTCGAAGTCGGTCCCGACGAGGCGGCCCGCCGTCTCGCCGCGGTGCGCGAGACCCGTCCGCTGCTGGCCGGCGCGGATCCGGAGGCCCGCCTCCGCACCGTGCTGAGCGAGCGCGCCGACTTGTATCGCGACATCGCCGCGCGCCGGATCGCGACCGATGGACTCGGCGTCGAGCAGGTCGCCGATGCGGTGCTGGCCGGCCGGGTCGGAGTCGCGCAGTGAAGCGCGTGGCGGCGGTGCTGGGAATCGCGCTGCTGGCCGGCTGTGCGCCCCGCCCGACGGCCCCGGTCGACGTGACCCGCGACCTGGTGCGCGAGCGCTTCGAAACCCGGCACGCCCAGCGCGTCGCGCAGGCGGCCGGCCTCGAGGCGCAACTCCTGGTCTGGACCCGGATCCGGGACGAGAAGTATCCCGGAGTCGAAGCCCGCGTGCTGCTCGCCAGTCCCGAGCGCGCACGGATCCGGGTCGCGTCCGCGTTCGGCACCGCCGCCGACCTGGTGCTGCACGGCGACAGCGCGCTCGCATGGATTCCCTCGCGCCGCACGGTGGTGCGGGTGGACGCGGCGGGTGAATCGCTGGGCGTGCGTGATCCCGCCCGCTGGCTGGTCTCGGCACTGACCGCGACCTGGAATCCGCCTGCCGAAGCGTGGGCGGCCGCCGAACGCCGCGACTCGCTGCTGCACGTGACGTGGACCGACGACGGCTGGGTGCGCGAGCTGGACCTGGGCAGCAGCGGCCTGCCCCGCGCGGCGCGTGTCCATTCCGAGGCGGGGACTCCGCTCGAGATCCGTTACGAGGGCTGGGTCGGGGCCGCGGGTGTGTCGTGGCCGGCGCGCGGCACGGTCGCGAGCGGCGATGGCCGCTGGTCGGCGACCTGGCGCCTCGAGCGTCACCGCGCGATCGGGCCTCCCGATCCCGCACGCTTCCGTCTCGTGCCGCCCGCCAATGCGCGGCGGGTCACGTTGTCGGAGCTGCGCGCCGCATTCACCGAAACCTTCGAGGGATCCGAATGAGAATCCAGGAAACGTCGTCTGCCTCGTTGTCCCGAGGATCGCGGTGGGTGCCGGTGGGGCAGCGGATCGCGCTCGGATGTGCGGTGCTCGCCACTCTGGTGGCGGTTGCGGCCGCGGCCCCGGTGTCGAGTCGCACGTTGTCGGCGCGGCTCGCGAAGTCGGGGCGTGGCGAGGCAAAGTTCGTCGAAAAGATCACCGATCCACTCGGCGAGCCGCATGAGCGCTCCGGCAAGGTGGCGCTCGAGAAGGGTCAGCGCGTGCGCCTCGATTACGGCAGCCAGGGCGAGGCGCTCACGCTGCGACCCGACGGCGGGGAGTGGCTGCAGCCGGATCTCGGCCAGATGATCCGTCTCGGCCCGGCCGGCAGCGAGGTCACGCGGATCTGGCAGCTGCTGGTCGGCGGGGGCGGGGACGGCCTGGTCGAGCGCTCGCGCGGCACGCGGAAATGGACGCTGATCCCCGCACCCGGGGACGCGGTCGCCGACAGTGCGTACATCGACCTCGACGCGTCCGGCCTGCCGGTCCGGCTGGTGGTGTTCCTCGGGCCCGAGCAGTCGATCGAATACCGCTTCCAGGCGTGGCGATTCGCCGCCGCGCGTGGCCGTAGCGCATTCGTGCTCACGCCGAAACCCGGCATGCAGGTGATCGAGGCGCATTGACACGATTCGCGTGCGCGGGGAGACTCGCGCGCGAACGTGCGTGTGATTGCGGGCTCACTCGGCGGGCGGCGGCTGACGGCGCCGCGGGGGCGCGCGACGCGCCCCACTTCGGACCGTGTGCGCGAGGCGTTGTTCATGAGCCTCGAGCCGCTCCACGGACTGCGGGTGCTCGATCTCTACGCCGGCAGCGGAGCCCTCGGCATCGAGGCGCTGTCGCGGGGCGCCGAGCACGCGGACTTCGTCGAGTCGGACCGGGGCACGCTGGCGACCCTGCGCGCCAACCTGGATGCGCTGGAGCTCGCCGGGCGCGCGCGGGTGTGGCCGCTCGAGCTGCCCCGCGGGCTGGACCGCCTGGGCGAGGTGCTGGGACGTGCGGACCTGGTGCTCGCCGATCCGCCGTATGGTGGGGAAGAGGCGCGGGCGCTGCTCGCCGCGCTGAGCCGGACCCGGCTGGCCGGGCACGTGCGGGTGGTGGTCGAGCATCACGGCAAGGATGAGATCGACGAGCGGTGGGGCGACCTGGTGCGCGAGCGCCAGCGTCGTTACGGAGAGACGGTGGTGAGCACCTACCGACGCGTGGCGGAAACCGATGCCGCGCAGGCCGAGGAGGAGGAGCGATGACGCCGGAACGCACCGCGCTGTTCCCGGGCACCTTCGACCCGTTCACCAACGGGCATCTCGATCTCACGCGGCGCGCGGCGAAGCTGTTCGACCGGGTGGTGGTCGCGGTGGCGCCCAGCCAGGCCAAGCACACCCTGTTCACGGTCGACGAACGGCTCGCGATGATCCGGGACGTGGTGCGGACGTTGCGGCGGGTCGAGGTCCAGTCGTTCGAAGGCCTGGTGGTCGACTGCGCGCGCGACGTCGGAGCGACCGCGATCGTGCGCGGACTGCGCGCGGTGAGCGATTTTGAGTTCGAGTTCCAGATGGCGCTCATGAACCGCCGGCTGACGCCCACGCTCGAGGTCGCGTTCCTGATGCCGAGCCAGCAGTACGTCTATCTGAACGCGACGCTGGTCAAGGAGGTTGCGCGGTTCGGCGGACGCGTGACCGGCCTGGTGCCCGGAAGCGTCGAGCGCCTGCTGCGCGAGAAACTCGGCACCCGTCCGACCGGCCCCTCGGTGCGTGCGGCCGGCGCCCGCGCGCGCCGCAGCACCGGGACGCGGAGACGGAAGTCGTGAGCGAGACACTCGAGCGGTTCCGCCGGCTCGCGCGCGCACGGCCGCAGCGTCTGCTGCTCGCCGAAGCCGACGACGAGCGGGTGGTCGCGGCGGCCGACCGGATCGGGCGCCTCGGCGTGGCCGAGGTGGCGCTGGTGGGATCGGCGGAGGTCGCGCGCGAGACCGCGCGCAAGGCGGACCTGAGCCCGGGCGCGATCGCGGTGCGCGACGCCGCCGACCCGGCCATGATCGAA
>Ga0210380_10000858_pt1 | contig 12630 bp, 19 predicted proteins | sample PLM4_5_coexredo_FD_155476 | JGI IMG/M metagenome (GOLD analysis project Ga0210380, IMG submission 155476) | Groundwater sediment microbial communities from an aquifer in East River, Colorado, USA - PLM4_5_coex redo | ecosystem: Environmental > Terrestrial > Soil > Riparian zone | place: USA...
GATTCGCCTTGCTTGAGACTCTTGCCAGCGGTAGCGACGTAGCCTTGCCACAAAGCGACCGCTAGGTCGTTGGTAGCCGTCTGGGATTTGTCGAGCATCCCGAAAATATCGTCAAAAGCGATCTCTTCCTTGGGCTCCCGCACCAGCGATGCCCATAGCAGCGCCGCAAGCAGGTCCAAGGGAAGTGGTGCGCCCATGAACGTCATGGCGTTGAAGGCATTGACCATCAGATAGTCAATCGACACCCGGCCAAAGGCATTGTTACCGCGCACGCGGTTGACCTCGCCTTCAGCGCGAAACAACGCCGCGTGATTCACCAGAATCTTGCGCGGCTTGTCGAGCAGTATCTCAATCGGTTCGATCAGCACGGATTAACTCTCTTGCGTCCATACCCAAGCGCCGGTTGGCGCCAGCGTAATGCTCAAGCGACGCGCATCCTCGGCGTTGCTGGTCGGGTTGAACGCGGTGACACGCGCTTGGCCAGTGCAACGGCGGATATGGCCATCGGCCATGAAGATGTTGTAACGAAAGCTAGTCGCCAGATCGTCGGCGCGCTTGGATTCAATCTCTTGCTGGGAAGCGTTCATCGGCAGGAAATTACCCGCCAATTGAATGGTGCCGCCTTCAAGAAACGTCGCCACGTTATCGCGGAACGGCGGCGTGGATTGATGGGTCGTGGTATCAGCGAGAGTCCGCGTTCCAAGGTTGAATGAAATATCCTTGATGCCGTCGATCTCGTTGAAGCCTTCGGTCGGCGTTTCGCCATCGCCATATTCTATTGAGTCGCCTATTGCCCACTCTGCATCGGTATCAGCCATGATTCTTTTCTCCTTGTATTATTCCGGCCATTTGTAGGCCGCGACTTTTAAGTCCTCGGCATCGTCGTAAGTCATCTGCAAAGCGCCGTTGGCATCGCGCCAGCGGGTTGGCGGCGCCACGAGTTTCACCTTCGCGCGCGCGCCGGCGGCTACGGTCACGGCCTTGTTCACGTCGGTTCCGTAGTCAGACAGAACAATCGAATTGAACGTGATCGTCTTGGCCGCCATGCCATCGTTCTGAAATTCAAGCCATTGCTTGCCGGTGTAGTTGTTCACGAAATTGCCATCGGCATTGGCGTCGGCCATCTCTTCGGTCAGCTCACCGGCGAGAAACTCAATCGGCGTGATTGCGGAAGCGGCCATCAGGCGAGCGCCTCCCAATGCTGGATTAAATAATTTTGCTGCACGCGGTAGAGTGCGAGCGATTCAACCGTGTCAAAAATGTAATCGTCGATCTCATCTTCAAGGAAAACGCCGCGCACAAGGTCCATGTAATTTTGCATGAGCGGTGCCGACTTGCCGTTCATCGCCAAGCGAACCTTTTCTGCCAGCGGCTTAACGTCGGCAAGATATCCAGCGCCGAGACACTCAACCTGAAAACGCGACTTCACTAGCTTGGTCGGTCCCTGGTGTGTCTGCTCGCGTTCACGTCCCGCCAGGGTGAATAACACCGCAGGGTAAAAGACTTTGTCCTTTTCCAGCTGCGGGATCGTCAACGGATAAACATTGTCGCCGACGATGGCTTTCACGGCGGCGTTTTGGTTAAGCGTTGCGTACACAGCTTCCTCAATCAGCGTCATGTTTCACGCCGCACTCCGGTGTAATTTCAAATGACACCGTCTGCACAGCCACGTTATTAGTCTTGGGTCGGGATAGTGCTCATGATGGACCTGAGCGTTGGGATCGCCGCAATTCGTGCATGGGTCTTGTCGAATTTCGCCGCGCTTAATTAGAATTCGCGTGTAAGCACGAGCTTTGGCTTTCATTCTCTGAACTGAATTAAGTTCGCGGTACTTTGGGCGATGCGCTCGCATATATGCAGCATGGCAATCGTTACAAGTTCTGCGATGATCAGGTCGCTTATGCGATGGATCACAAATTTGTTTCACGTGGAGCAATCCCATTTTTCTAAACAATGCCGATGGCCTCGCCTGCGTCTTGGATCTCTTCAAATCCCTTGATGACGCGCGAGGCGAAGATACGTTCGGCGGCGCTGGAGTTCCGCGCTCCCGCAGTTCTGAGATAGTGTTTACCCGGTATGAATCGCGGGTTATCGGCGGCGGCCCTGGTAGCGCGTCCTGTCGCCTTGAAGCCAAGCTCCTGATAGCGGCCCTTCAACAAACGACGGCCCGGCCCAATGATTACCCGCAGGCGCGCAAACGTTCCCTTTTTTACAAGCGCAGGATTGATGCTGCCGCGCAGTTCGCCACTCCTAACCGGTGCGTCGGCTTCGGCGCCTCTGTCGATCGGTTCCGCCGCTTCGATCAACGCGCCGGCAACTATGGTGCGCTGCAATTTAATGAAGCGGCCGCGAAGCTTGAAAAAAGCCCGCTTGGCGTCCTTCACTTCAACTTTTAAAAGGTCGGCCATCAGGTTAATTCTTTCGCTTCGATCTCGGTCATGATGCCGCGGCTATTCACGTTAATGATGCTTTCAATATCGAAGATTCTGACTGCGCCGGTCTTGCCGTCGGTATGCGTCATGCGCATCTTAGGCGTGAGATATGGCGCCGCGTTGCCGCGTATGGTTATCTTCGTGTCGGTCACGGCCTTAACTTGCTGCGCATTGAAGCGCTCGTCGCCGCGCATCGGCGCGATTGAACCGCGCACACTGCCCCTGGTAGCAAATGTTTTTACTCGCTCGCCGACCGAATTCTTGACTTCGATCGCCTCTTGAATCTCTAAGCGAAATCTCAGCTCTCCCGCGCGCATGCCTCACACCTGCAATCTCCGGTTGGCGCCGATCAGCGCTTCGTATCCCATTGGAATGTTCTGCATCGATACGCCGACGATAGAGTTCTCGCGGTTGGCGTACATGTGACCGATGTGCAGCAGCAACGCTTTGTTGATGTGCTCGGGAATGCCGCCGACGATGGTTGACGGCGTTGCCAGCGTTGAAGAAAACACCACGTCTTGCGACAAGGCGTCTTCGTCAATGGCGATCACTTCATGGGCTAGCGTTTGCAGCGGCGTCCCGCCTTGGGCGAGTACGTCAATCTCGGCATCAGCCGGCGCGGCGTTGTCAAAATTGACATGAAAGCCAGCGTCAGTTTTTTCGCTCACGCCGAACTTGGTTGTCCAGTTAGGTTCGATGCTTAGATGGTAATTGGTGCCGTCGAATGCCGGGTCCGGTGTAGTAACCGCGTCACCGTAGCCGACGACGAACTGCACGCGCACGCTGCGCGGGAAGCATCGGCTTGAAGGCCAGTAGGTGTTGTAGACCGGCGCGAGATAGGAAATCTCGTTGACTTGGTAATGGATGTATGCGGACGGATCCAGAGTCTGTAAGTCGCCATTGCCGTCGACGTATTTAACAAAGCTGATCGCCTGGACCGGAAAATACGGCAGCTTAATGACACAGGGAAACTCGGACAGCTCCAGCAGCCAGGTTTGCGAGCACAAACGGCGCGCGTCGCGCTCCTCGAAATAGGTGCGGGCGGCAGTGATGAGCGATTGGATCAGGTCGGAGTCTTCGACCTCTGGCGCAATAAGATGATCGTAGGCTTGCTTCAGCGTGAGCGGCTCGCCCACCGGTGCAGCGATGAGACTGAGGGATGATTGCGGCTCTTGGTACATGGCCCTAAATCGAACTTCTCCACGTCATCAGCCGATCAGGCCGTTTCGGGCGGCTTAGTTCGCATGCCGCCACGGCCGCGCGGTGACAACGCTTGCTCTGGCGCACCGGTCCTAGCGGCAAACTCCGGCTGCTTCTCGTCGCTCTTGAACTTGCCTGTCGGCGCCTGCGCAGGTACGACCCAGTCGTTGTTGAGATAAACTTCGGCGAGTGCCGGCTCTAATTCGAACTCGTCACCCGGTTCGCATTCCTGCTTTTTGAGAATGCGGCGCATGTCCTCGTTTCGGACATGCGCCGTGGCTCGTACAAACATTTTGGCGTCTACTCCCGCGCCGATTAGCTCGGCAACATTGAGAGATACTTGATCGGGTGCGTACCAGCGTCGAGCAAGTTACCGTCTGACCGCAGGTAGGCGATGAACGCTACTTGATCGGTTGCGGCATAGAGCTCGTCGAGCCGTACCAAGCGTAAGGTCGCTTGGTCGCGAATCTTGTATTTGCTGAAATCGCCGAAGGCCATCACTTTTGCGCTGGCGATTGAAGCGGACGGGAAAGATTGATTGATCGTGTAGGGATAGCCCAACAGCCTGTCTGGAACGCCAGCTTGCAGGCCAGGCTGCCAGATATAAGCGTTGGTCGTCGACTCCTTCAGCATGCGGATTTCGGCGAGAATGGAGTCGTGCATCATGAATCGCGCATTGTTGCGATAGGCCGGGTCAACGCTGTGGATCAAGCCGATGACATCATCGGAAGCGATGACTAAATCGTCGGCGGCGGCAAAGGTCGTGCCTGCAACCAGGACGCCTTTGGGTAAGGTCGTGCCGGCACCGGTACTGAAATGATCGTTCTGGATTCTGGCGATACGGATAGCGAGCATTTCGCCGATGCGCGCGCCGAGATCGAAGGCGCTATCCTGCAAAAGCTCGGTGCTGATCAGTACAGGCTTGGAAGAGTATTTGAACTTCTTCAAGATCACTTGGCTGAAGCTCGGATCAACGCTTGATCCAAAGTCAGTGGCTTCGTCCAGGATCACGCCCTTGTTAGAGCTGTCATTGACTGTCGGCAGCGGCAAGTCGCCTTCGCTGTCGGTTCGGATGACTTCAGAAACCGCGCGCATGCCACCGAACTCCAACATCGCCACTTCCAATGAACGGACAAAGCCTTCGGAGATGGTTTCAAGGCCCTTATTGGTGGTCGTGACATTCAAGGCGCGCCACTCACGCTGAAACTGGCGATAGGTCTTAACCATCGGCAAAAAGATTTCTTTTTGGCGGAAGTCCTGGCCGAGAAATGTCGCCGCGTCGCGATGCTCTTGCTCAATCTTGGGGTTGCCTTTCGCGTGGCGTAGCCAAGCCTGTAAAAAATAAGTGCTGTTAGTTTCCAGCTGCGCGAATGTCGGCATGCGGGCACCGATCGGACTCGGCGAATGAATGCCGGTCCAGCCTTTGCCAGCATTGAGATCGTTGCTGCGCTGGTTCTCGTCTAGGGATGCCGCATTCGCCTTTTCGCGCGCCTGGATATCTTCTTCGCGCTTAATACGCTGCTCCAGCGCGGAACATTCGCGGTTGCGATCTTCGAACCACTGAGTCTCTTCCGACGTTTCACTATTCTTCTCGTCAATTTCGTCCTGCTTTTTGCGCATCGCCGTCACTAACTCGCCCTTTTGCTGGCGCAATTCGATAAGGTTTAATGCCATGATTTTTTCTCCTTGAATTGGTAACTGTTTAAGTTGCGGTAACCCGGCAACGTTTAAGAATCTCGGCGTAAGACCATTTGTCGGCAGGCGGTGTGTTGGCTGCGATGAACTCCCGGCGCGCTTGGGCGCGGGATTCGAACAAAGCTTTGACCTGTTCCTCGTCGACCGGCACGCCGCTCAATTCCTTGAGCTTAGCCTGCGCGATGGTGCGTAGTTCGGCGCGTACGCCGACATCGGTCTGCGGATAAGCGGGAAAGGTCACCGGGGAAACGTCGAAGAGTTCGACTTTGGTGAGCGTGCGCACTACGCCGCCGTCTTCCATGCGCCAGCTGCTCCCCTCCGGAAACACCATGAAGCCGAAAGACATTTGATCCACGTCGCCGCGCTCGATGGAGATCAGTAAATCGCGGGCAAATTGAGTATCGGGGAAATCAGCGTCAATCTTCAGCCCTTCGCGGTCTTCGGAAAGGCGCAGCGTGCCGGATTTGGTGCGGGCAAGGATAAAATTAGGATCGTGATTCCACAGCGCGCGGACATCGCCGCCTTTGATGGTGTCGGCGAAAGCGCCGGGATGAATCTGCTCGCGGTAGCCGCCTAAATCGTCGGATAATTGATTGAAAACGGCGGCGTGGCCGGTAATGCCAGGCTTGGAGCCGCTACGGGTGCGGAGTTCGGATACGGTGAAGTCGCGGTATTCGGTTTTTTGTTCAGCCATAAAAAAAGGCCGGTCCCGCCGTTAACGGGATCGGCCTAATTCGTTTCTTCAGCCGAGGACGTGATCAGCGCCCGGCCAAAAATCATTCGTGGCTGATTATCTTGTTATGTGACTATTTAGTAAATGGTAAAAGTGCCGATTTTGTCGGCAAGGGACGGATGGTGACGCTCTATTCGAAGGTAATATCGCCAGATCCAGCAAATCCGAACTCTGCCGTACCCGCCAAGGGATTAACGTTGCAGAAATGTACCCAGCCCGCAAAGTTAGCTGGCGGGCGGTCAATGAAATTCATTCGGCATTTTGGCTGAGGTTCTTGGCTAACGAACTTTTCAGCTAATAAATCTACTTCCGACGGAGGATTTTCTTTTGGTTTCCATCGCATGCCGATTTTAAAACCGTCATCGGTCCACTCAAAAGAATCAAACTTTATGCTGTGACCGTCTATCCGAATCACTATCGGCACTGAGTCCTGTAAATCCAGGGTTTGAATGTACCGACCAAAAGTCAGATATGTTACCAATGGTCCCCTAGCTACCATTACGCGCTCCTGGAATCTTTTTTTTTCAACCGTTCAACTTCTTCGGCTTCAATCCTACGGGTATCGCCGATCTTGAATGACTGAATCTCGCCGCGCTGGATCAGCCGCTCAATGGTCCGGCGCGATACGTCGAAATCCTTGGCTAGCTCGTCTATGCGGTAAGATTTTTTACTCATACTTAATGTGCCGCTCCATTCGTCAGTTGCGCCGGCTTGGCCGCGCCGTTAGTCAGCGCAGGCGCTTGCGGCTCGTCCGTTTCGCCAACTTGATCCAGTCGCGTCATATTGCTCTCACAAATGTATGTTTTCCCTTCACCGTTGGGCAGCGGATTCATGTCAAGCAGCTCGCGCCACTCATCGGCGTTGATAATGCCGTTGCGCCGTTCGATTTGCAGCTTTTCCGCTTGCTCCTTGGCGTCGCCCCACAGCATGACGGTCGGATTGAACTTGACGAAATAGCTCTGCCGCTCGGTCGGCGTAAAGAGCGAATAGCGTAGGCGCTTCTCCCAATTGTCGGCAATGTGTCGTATACAATCTTCCCAAAATGCGCGATTGGACTGCTCCACGGACGCGTATGAGACCGTTCCCGATTTCATTACGCCGATCTTATGCGCCGGTACGCCGAAGATGCCGCAAATATCTTCCTTGGTCGCGATATGCCCCTCGATATACTGCGCGTCGTTGGGCGGAATCCCTACGTCTTTCCAGTCCATGCCCTCTTCAAGAATCATGAAGCTGCGCTTATTGTTGCCGGTGGTTTGGTCAGTAATCGTCTTGCGCAGATTGCTATGCGCCTGCGGGCTCAAGGTCAGCGGATGCTTCAGCACACCGCCCGGCCGCGCGTCGTTGGCGAAAAACCGCGCTCGATACTCAATCGACGCATTGGATAGGCCGAAGAGTTCGCGGTGCGTGGTGATCATCGAATAGCCGCAGTAGCCGTCACCGCCGAGTCCGCGAATATGCAGCACTTCGTCTTGGCGGTAGACTTCAAAGCCGCCTTTCTCATCGTAGTGGTAATAGAAAAGTTTCCCGTCGATCATGTCCATGCGCCAGCTAGTGCTCTTCCAAGGCCATAGCGCTACCACTTGGCCGGAGCCATTGCGTTCGATGTAGGCGGCGGAATTTCCCACTAAAGACGTGACGCCTTGCTGCGTTCGGAGAAATTCAGTCGATGTCATGAACGGATTAGCGGCGTTTTTGAGAATATCGTAAACGGGATGGTCGACGGCCTCCTGCGTTCCCTTGCCAGGGCCCATGCGGCGGTAAGTCGTCAACGGGAGTGAAGCGAGCTTTTCAGCGATGAGCCGCACGCAGGCGTAAACCGCGCTAATCTTGATCGCGTTGAATTCGGTGATGTGCTGGCCGCTGGCCGTCATCGAACCGCCGCCGAATAAATCCTTTAGCGCGGGATCGCGTAGAGAAAGCTGCTGCTCGGTCGATCTAAATTGTCTGAATGCTGGTTCAAGACACTTCATTTTGAATCTCCCATATAGATTAGAACGCCAATTGCTAAGAAAGTCCCGCCGACCAACACGTAAGCCGATGGCGGATAAATCTGCCACACGCCATATCCGGCCAACGCCAGGCCGCCGAAAAGAAACACGTCCTTGCCTTCGATCCACACGCGCCGCGGCGGCTTGTCCTGCGGCTCGGCAATACGTACGTTGCGGCGGCGCTTCTTGCCGGGCTTTTTGAATAGCTGGATAATTTTTGTGGCGGCGGCGTTCATTGCTTCACTTTTACTTTCGCAACAAATGCGTTAAGAAGAAACACATTCATAATTTCACCGCCTTGAATTCGCCGCACCATTCACTAGAGTAAGTGATTGGCCACTTCTGGACGGAATTCGCAATCGGCCCATGGCGACGACACTCCGCGATTGAGTCCGATGCTTCGTTTCGATTCTCCAATGTGCTCCAATACCGGCAAAATTGACATTGCTGCGGCGCTGCCAGCTTTACTATCGGCTTTTTCTCAAGCAATTTATACAAAAATCCGCCGGCGCTGCCGATATCCACTGCGTGAATGCCGCGCGAGGCGAGGCGATTCGCGAGGCATGTTGCCGTCGGGCCGCAGGATAGGATGACTATCTCAGGCTTAGGAAAGCCGATCTCGAATTCAAGTCTGCTAATCTCATCGTATGCGTTATGGCTCGGACATTGGACGTGACATGTCGACGCCGCCGTACGCTTAACGGCCTCAATAATGCTGTTTTTTACCTCTGATACGATTACGGCATCCTTACCGCGCCACAACCGATCAACCTTCTCCGCAAACTCCACCGTATTAATCCACGGCGCAGAGTCTGGCCGCGAAATGAACGCGCTGTAGTATTGCACCTTGTCCGGCCGCAATAGCTTGGCGAAGCGCTCGGCGTGGCGCATCCAATTGTCGTACTTCGGCCCTTGCGGGTCCATCGTCGGCACGCCCGCCAGGCAATTCTTATGCGGGTTCTGCAAAATCTGCACAAGCTCGGCGGTGATCTCCTCCGTGGCGGGCTGGCGCGAGTATCCGGCGCCGTGCATGAGCTTCAGTTCACCGTCGCCGTAGCGGGCAATGCTTTTGCCGGCGAGAATGGCGTCGAGCGTGGCGAATTCGCCGATGACTTGGGGGTAGGTCACAATTCCCTCACCCACTCAAATCTCAGCGGGTTTCTCGGCACATCGTCGCCCATGGCGGCCTTTTTCCTGCGGATGTTGGCGCCTATCGTGGTGTCGCGGGATAGCGTCAAGTCATTGGCGTCGGCGATGGCGTTGCGCGTGTAGACCTCCAAGCGGATCGGCTCAGGCAGCAAATCAACCGGGTACATGCTCTCCAGCCGGCGCAAAAATGCGCCCCCGCCGCCTAAACACCCGGCGTAGTCCTCATCATAGCCACCCGTTTCCCAATACGCAGCCTTGCGGATCAGGTACGAGTCGACGTGCGGATGGACCTGGCCATACTCGCAGGCCGGCGCAATGGCGTCCTTGCGACGCGTCCCATCGGCGGCGCCAAAGCGCCAGCGCGGGAAGCGATACCAGCGATTCGGATCGGGAGTGAAGGCCAGTAGCGCACGCGCGGAGTCCGCTGGGAGGATGTGATCGATGTCGGCTTGCAAAATCCATTCAGTAGTCGCTATGTGCGCGCCGAGATTGCGCGCGCCTACGCGGTTCCATGGCTTATCGACGAGAATTCGGTAGAGTTGAATCGATTGTGGCCAGCTAAGAACCGATCGCCCTTCGTCGTGGTTACTAACGTCAATAAATTTGCTATGGGAACTGCCGGTGATAATCGGTAACGCCGGCTCCGGACTGCCATCGTCGACGCAAATCACCGTGACGCCTTCAGGATATTGATTCCACTCCTCGACCTGGCGCGTGAGCATGGCGACGTTGCGGTAGAACGGTACGATCAGCGTGAATTCGGTCATTGCCTTATAAGTTCCAGCATCCTCGGCAGACTATGATATCGAAGCCGCACGCAAAACCACGGTGTGTGAAGTACGCGAACCATCGTTTCTGCTGGTGGACAATCTTTCCATACGCCAAATTTTTCTGTGTGTATTAGAACCCCTTGCCCAAAAAGATTTATTTCAAAGAGCTTGTCGCCGGTAAATGAATCGTCCGCTACCTCACAATCTGGGTCCGAACTTGAATGACAATAAAAGCTCTTTAGCGGCATACTTAGATAAAAATAGAACAGCATCCGGTGATATAAAGAAACCTCAAGCCAAACTCCGCGAGTTCTGACTAACTTTCCGGCCTTGTCCCAATCGTAGTAAGCGGAATTCCAGTCAATCACTTCGCTTCCACCACCCGCAGCCAATTCTTAATCCGCTCCTGGTGCGTCGCGCCCTTCATCACTTGCTTGGTCGTGGCTACGCGTGGGTAAGCGATGCCGAGCTCGGCGAAGCGTGCCAGGATTTCGGCCTGGCGATGGCGCTGGCTGGCGATCTTGCGCACGTCGAAGTCGATCATGGCGAACGTCACCTTGTCGAACTCGCCGCTGTCGAGCAGGTCGTCGAGGATATCGCACTCCGCGCCTTCGCAGTTGAGTTTGAGTAATACGGTGTCGCCGGCTTCGATGTTTTCACTGAACCAATGGCTCGCACAGACAAAATGACAAACCTGATTGCTTGCGTCTAATCTCATTTTGTCTTTCCGCCATAAGCTAGCGCCGTCGCTGCCGGGATCTAAAAGCTGTTGTACAGTGGTTTGATTCCACAAGCCGTATTGCTCAATACTTACCCTATCATCCCACTCAGCAACTTTTTTCAATTCTTTCCAACATGCGCGTGCAGGCTCAAAGCAATAAATCTCGTCGAATCGAAACTCCGGATCGAGCACGGCGGCCAGCGTCTCGCCGGTGTGCGCGCCGACATCGAGAAAGATGCGCCTGCTCATCGCCGCTCCATCTTGAGAATCCGTTGCCGTCCCGGCCATGGCACCTCGACCAGCGAGTAGCCCAAGTTAGCGGCGAGCTTTTCGTAGAGCGACAGCGGGTGTTTGAACTGCTTCAAGCCGGTGCGCGTGTTGTCGGGCAGGTTCGTCGGCACGTAGCTGAAATAAAATTTGCCGCCTGGTGCAAGGCGGCGCAAAACGCCAGGAATCATCAATTCAATGATATCGCTCGGCAAATGAATAAAGACAGAAAACGCCCAGGCGAAATCAAAATACCCGAACAGCTCCATACTGCTCTGGAAAAATCGTGGATTGCGTTTACTCCAGCCTTCCCCGATCGATAACCTATCTGCATTTGACAGAGCCTGCGAGGAAATATCTAAGCCAACATAATTCCATTCGTCCAAGAACGGCACGATCTTGCGCGCCAGGCGGCCCGTACCGCAACCAACATCAAGCAACCGATGATGCGGTTTTAGCCCCTGCGCAATCAGAAAATCTCGTTGAATATTGCCGTACTCTTCCCACTCGCCGCCGATGGCGAGCTCCGGATTGTCTTTCACGCGCAGGTCGGTATGGCGTCCGTAGGCGGTAAGGAAATCGTGCTGGCGGTAGAGTTCGACGACTTCCGGATCGCGGCTCGACTTGTCGGTGAGCATTTTTAGTTCGTCGTCGGTGATAGTCATCGCCAGTATTCCTTAATCCAAGGGTAACGCGCCTGTATTTCCGCGTTCCATGGCGGCTTGGCGCCGTTGGTGAATACGATGCGCGCGCCTTCCGGTGCTTCCTTGGCGTGTTCCGGCGTCCAGTTGAGCTTCACCAGGCCATCGCCGTTGCTCCACTGGCCAGCGGGCGGATACATCTTGTAACTCATCCATGCTTGGTCGCTGCCCATGTAGCCTGCGGCTGCAGCCTCTTGCGGTGACGTTGCAGGGTCGAAATCATCCCAGATATGCGGCATGGAGCCTGTTTTGAGCAAATAAATACCGCCAGCAATCTTTCGCCAGCCAAATTTTGGGTCGCACCAGCCGACGAAATCTTCATCGCGGTCAATCAGCGGCATTAGAAAGTCGAGAATCACTAAATCAATATCCAACTGTAGAATCCGCTCGCCTAATATCGTTGCTTCGCGGGAAAAATTCCATAATCGGCAATAACACTGCGGGAAACGCTTCCCTTGCGGGTTTGGTACATCGTCGAAGCGTACCGGCATCGGCATTGTTTCTATATCCGGATCAAGTCCTGCGGGATCATCGGTAATACAGACAAAGCGAAACGGTTGCTGATACTGGAAATCGACCATGGAGTACAGCACGTTGACATGCTCGGCGAGAAACTCGCGTCCGCTGCCCGGCGTGTGCCATTTCCAGGTGACGAAGGTGATCATGGAATGAATTAGAAACTCACTGCACCTGCGCCTACAAAGGTAATTTTGAATTCGCTCGGCACTAACCGACCGTCAATATTTTTAAAAGTTTGATCGATATATATTTGATCGTCAGTTTTAAACCACGACGGCAACTCTAAACCCCCATCAATGGCCAGTTCATGGCTTATCCAGATCGTTTTGGCGGCGATTTTATCACCTGGCTTGCTTGCCATTCGACTTACTCGCGTCAAAGCCATTTCTTGAATCATCGATTCTATTTGCGCCTTGGTAGACATTCGGAGTCTCCTTTACTTGGATTCACTT
>Ga0210380_10000859_pt1 | contig 12624 bp, 9 predicted proteins | sample PLM4_5_coexredo_FD_155476 | JGI IMG/M metagenome (GOLD analysis project Ga0210380, IMG submission 155476) | Groundwater sediment microbial communities from an aquifer in East River, Colorado, USA - PLM4_5_coex redo | ecosystem: Environmental > Terrestrial > Soil > Riparian zone | place: USA...
TTATTCTGAGGCATTCAAAAAAGCTTACTTCGAGGGACAGGCCAAGCGCATGAACCGGCTGATCGACTTGGCACTGGAAAAACTCCGCCGCATCGAAGCAAGCGCCAACCCGAAGGACGACGCGCCGTTCATCGTGCCCCGCGCCGACGCCGCCAAACTGTTCCAGCTCGACCTGAGTATCCTGCGCAGCACCAGCGCGCCGCGCCGGCTGCTCAAAAACGACGGCACCATCGACGATTGCTGCGTCCTCGACAGCGTGCGCGTGGCCGTGCCCGACATCGCCAAGCAGAACTCTACCTTCGACGGCGGCACGCTGTTTCTCACGGTGCGCTCGTTCTTGAGCGCCAATGCCGTGCGCGCGACCAATTCGCTTGACGGCATCGACCATTGCTCGAGCAACAACTCCACCGTTTGCGCCCTGCAAAATATTTCCGTGCCGGTCCTGTTCGGCGCCATGGGCGGCCACTACTTTATCCGCGACAATGAGATCCATTACGAAGTCGCCAAGAGCAAGGACAAAGACTTCATTACCATCGAAGGCGCCACCCACGGCATCACGCCCTGCGCCGAGTGCGAGAAAACCAAGGGGCAGTATGCCAATTCAGTGAAAAACTTTTTCGACTACGTGGCCAAATGGGTCAATGCGCGATTCTAATCGACAAACCGGGAAGGCCGCTCAAGGTCGTCCACCTACGAGCGCACCCGCAAAGTCGCCGTCATGACGCCGGATAGCCAAAGCCCTCCTTGATCTTGTCTATTCAGGGATAGTTATCATGGCAGCACGCGCATCGGGATGATTCGAACTTCATTGACACCAAGCTCGCTGCCGCGATAAACATTGAGCGTTCCGTTTATCGAAAGGATCGCGCGATGGAACTGGAGCTGCTCGATTATTCAATCGGAGAACTCGCATGGGGCGAGCGCACGCGGCTTAGCGGCGCCACCCTGTCGCTCTGCCAGGCCGAGCTTGAAAAGCAAATTGACGACCTTGGTCACGGCATTCAGGTCGATTTCGCACTGGCTCGTCCCGGCGAAGCCAAGCGGATCGTCCATGTGCTCGACACGGTCATGCCGATTGCCAAGATCTCCGGTGGCGGCTCGACTTTCCCGGGATTCGAAGGCGCGGCGGAACTGGTGGGCAGCGGCCAGACGATGCGCATCAAGAATTTACTCATTACCGTCGCCGGCCGCTTCCCTCATTCCGACGAACTGAACCCCATCGAGAAACAGCGCGAGGGCATTCTCGACATGAGCGGCGTCGGCGCACCCTACTCCCACGGCTCGGATTGTTTTCATCTGGTGCTGTCACTCACTGCCGATGCTTCCGTCTCCAATGCGGGCTTCGATCACGCGCTCCGGCTCATGGCGCTACGCTGCGCGCGCTTTATTGCACAAGCGGACAAGCACCACGCCGCGCCCCAGCGCCACAGGGTTGCGCTCACTTCGGTAGACGCAAGTCTGCCCAAAGTTGTCTTGATCTACCAAGTGCAAAGCCAAGTGCGCTGCGCCCGGACATTTTTCTATGGCGAAGAAATCTCACGGACGCTGCCGACATTCGTCCATCCGGCGGAATTTTTCGACGGCGCTCTGGTCAGCGGCAACTTCAAGAGCGAGCGCAAGCTGCCGACCTCGCTCCACTGCGACAACCCGTTTATATGGGAATTGCTCGACCGCCACGGCCGGGGCGTGAACTTTCGCGGCGTGATTCTCTCGCGCGGTTATAACGACAGCTTCGAGCAGAAAAAAAAGATGGGCCTGTGGGTGGCGCGGCTGGCAAAAAATTTGGACGCCGACGGGGCGCTGGCTTTCATGGAAGGCACCGGCAACGGCACTGTCGATTTCATGCAGACCGTCAAGGCATGCGAGGATGAAGGCATTAAGACCGCCGCAGTGTTGCATGAATCCAATGGCCCCAAGGGCTACGAGAGGCCGCTGGTCGATCATCCAGAAGAGGCCGACGGCATGATCAGCCGCGGCAACGTATCGGAGAAAATTTATATACCGCCGCTCGCCAGCGTCATCGGCGGGCCTGAGATCGATCTGCATTTGAAAGCGCGCCATGACGCGCGCGAACCTTTTCTCTTCGACCCGACGATTTTCTTCGGTTCCTATAGCAAAATGGGCATGAGCGGTTTTCGCGCCGCGTACGAAACATAAGGTCGCTGAATTGGGAGAAAGAATTGCACCACAGAGGCACAGAGCACGCGGAGTTCGGAGCAACGTTGATCGATAATTCTTTTCTCTGCGTCCTCAGCGTCTCCGCGGTGAATCTTCCGAAATCTTGCGCAACTCCCGGAGGAGGCACACCATGATCAAAGTCCTCTATTATCTGAATCAGTTCTTCGCCGGTATCGGCGGCGAAGCAAAGGCCGGACAGGAAGTCGTATTTTTGCCGCAGGCGGTCGGCATCGGAGTTGAAATCGCAAAGAGTTTGCAGCGGCACGGCGTCGAATATGCAACGCTGGCCTGCGGCGACAACTTCTTTCATGAACAAGAAGAGCACGCGCTGCGAACGATGCGTGCCGCCATCGACCGGTTTCAGCCGGATTTCTTCCTGGCCGGTCCAGCCTTCAACGCCGGCCGCTACGGCATCGCCTGCGCCAAGGCGTGCAGCTGGGTGCGCGACAACTGGCGCATTCCGGCAATCACCGGCATGCATGAAAACAATCCGGGCACACAGGAGGTCGGCCGCCAGGTATTCGTCGTGCAAACCGGCGCATCCACCGCTTCCATGGCGGAGGCGGCAAAACGCTTTTCCGCGCTGCTTGAACTGTTGATAGCGCAAGACCCGGCTGGCGCGGAAGCCTTTCGCGCCGAGCATTGCTTGCCGATTCCACGCCGCTTTACCGTCAGAACCCGCAAGCCGGATTATGTCCGCGCCGCCGATCTATTACTCGCCAAGCTTAACGGCCAAGCCTACGAGAGCGAGATCCCGCTCATAGCCACCGCGAAGCACGCGATTCCCAATCTAACCGGCAGCTTGAAGGATGCCACGGTGGCTCTCGTCACCGAAGGCGGTCTCGTGCCCAAGGGTAATCCGGATCGGCTCGAAAGCTCGCGCGGCTCACGTTATTTCAAATATTCGCTGGCCGGTCTGGACGATTTGATGTGCGGCGAGTACGCGGCGATGCATACCGGCTACGACACCTCGACGGTAGATGAAGATCCCGACCGCATTCTGCCGCTGGATGCGATGCGCGCGCTCGAGAAGAGCCACCGCTTCAAAAAACTCCACGAGCGCTATTTCGTCACCACCGGCACCGGCGCGATGCCGAGCAAGATGGCTGAGCTCGGCGCCGGCATCGCCGGGGAACTGGCGAACTCCGGTGTGAACGCCGTCATCTTAACCGCGACCTGAGGCACCGGCACGCGTAGCGGCGCTACGATCGCAAAAGAAATTGAGAAACAAGGAATCCCGGTGGTGCTCATCACCTGCCTGGCCAACGTCGCCGCGCAAGTTGGCATTGGCAGAATCGTCGCCGGCAATAAGTTTCATTATCCCGTCGGCCAGCCGGAGCTGCCCGCCGAGGAAGAACGGCGCTGGCGCATCGCATTGATGGAAAAAGCGCTGGCGTCACTGGAGAGCAAAGCCGACAAACCGACCGAAGTTTGACTATAAGGAGCCAAGTTGGGAGCACAGTCTTCCGTTTGGCATCTCTGATCGCTAAAACGGCTTGAACGGGTTAATTATTTAAACCCGCAAAAACTTCTTGGCATTGAGTCCCAGCACCTTAGCCTTCTCATCGTGGGTTAAATCCGGCCGCTCGATGGTCTCGTGAATCATTTGCTTGGCGGCGATCAAATCGACCTCATGAGGATAGTCGGATGCATAAGCGAATCCCTCCGCGCCGCATTGCTTGATCACGTAGGGTAAAATCCATTCGTTGCCTTCGACACCGACGAGTACCTGGCCGCTAGCGAGATAGTCGTTGAGGCTGCGCGCGTGTCCGGTGCTGGTGGTGTAGACATTGTCGTCGCGGTCCATGCGGTCTTTTAGCAACAGCAGCCAGGCACAGCCGCCTTCGAAGAATCCGATATGAAGTTCTTTGTAGCGGTCGAGCACGCCATGATAAATCAGCGAGACAAACTCCAAAGCCAACGGTACCGGATGGCGCAACACCCGCGAAGCCCAGGGATCGGTAAAGGTATCTTGGCCGAGCCCGACCCCGGAACCGCCGTGAATGCCAAGCACGCAGCCTAGCTCGGCCGCCTCCTGGTAAATCGGCCAGTAATAATCGTGGCCGAGATGAAGCGGCAGGCCGCGTGACGGCAGCATAGCGCCGGGCAGTTTGAGATCGACAACCAAACGGCGCAGCTCTTTCTTCGCTTCCTTGACATCCTGCATGGCTAGCAGTCCCATCGGATAGAGCCGCTGGTCGACTTTGCGATAACGTTCCGCGACGTAGTCGTTGAATGCGCGACAGACCCGGGTGGCGTAATCGGCCTGCTGAAAGAAGCCCACCGACAAACCTTCGGACGGAAACAAGACAGCTTCGCTGACTCCGGCTTTTTCCAAGAACGCCACCCAGTCTTCACCCGAACCTTTGCGTTGGTTGCTGGCATCGACACGCGGGCGGCGCGGCGCTTCTACCTCACCGGTTTTACGAATGTTGCGCGGATAATGAATGTTGTCCAAGCTCGCGAACACGCCTTGGCGATTGCGCGGCGGCGCCAACGCCACGTCGCGATCCACCGCGTCGAGAAACGGCACCATCTCGGCAATCGATTCGATGATATGACCGTCGCAATCGAAGACCGTAATATTTTCCGGCATAGTCGACCTCCGAGGAATATATGTTTGGCAGCTAAATTGTCTCTATCACAATGGCGAATCGGTGTTAAAGTCGCGGCCAATCAGCCCGGACATTACTGGCCGCTCCGCCAAGCGGTGCCGTGCCGCGGAATCACAAAAATAAAAATTGAATTGGCTGGGAGGATTCGTCGCAATCCTGGGCTAAAAGATGACAGCGCGGGAAAACCAGACCATCCAACTGGGTGAGAACTGAATCTCTTTGCGCCCCTAACGGCAATGCCGCCGCGGCTTCATTGACATTCGCCAATGATATGAATAAGTACCGTCACCAGAAGCAACATCCTCATGTCGAAATATCGCGCCCGATCTTGTCCCAAGTGTGGTTACTATCTCGGCTTCTCCATCTCGAAGCGGTTGCCCAAAGCCGTCCAAGTCGCGGTGACTAACTTTTGCCTCAATTGCAACTATAAATTGCCTGTGTTTAGTATCTTGCGAGGAGTTCGGCGCGCGCCGCGGCCATTCAAACGCGGCCCCTTGAGGCTGATTAACGGCGGTGATCACAGCCCGGCGATAGCGTCCAATGTGCACAAGCTGAACAAATCCATGGGCAATATCGATTTCTCGCGCCATTTGCGCGTCATTGGCCACGATCTGGAGAGCCTTCACTTGGACAGTTTCAATCTGGAATGCACCGGCGATAATTATCTGGTTTGGTTGCGCCCAGAGTCGCCAACGCCAAGCCAAAATCCGCTGCTGCGAATTAGCCGCAATCGCCTGCAAAAACTTTGGAAGAATCGAGTTGCGCCGCGGGCGGTCGGCCACGAAGAGACCTATACCAATGCCTCGTCGCAACTTGCCAAGCGACTGCGCTATTCGTTCCAGGATCTTGACCGGATCGAGCGCGACCGGCGCCAATTGCGGCGGCGCCACAGCCGCAGCGCCGACGGCCACGGTCTATCTCAGCTCATGCGCACCATCGGAGCATTGGTTGAGCAGCGCAACGAACGACTGCTCGGGGTATCCTGGCAGGAGTTATCCGTCAGCATTGTGGTAGAGACCGCCCACGGCCGCAAACGGATCGATGTCTTTCGGCCTGACAATCTTTACGACCACTGGGTTAAAATGTACTTGAAACGGGGCAATCGGGCGATTTCCGACACGCCACGCTAATATGCTGCGCCGCCCCCCGCGCGCCGCGGCTATCTCGACTCTAAACCAATCTTCGGTGTTTCGATTGAGCTAGGCAGCAAAAGCTGTTCATGCAGCGTCGCTCGCTTGTACAGCGCTATCGGGATGCGCATGGTAAATGTCGATCCCTTCCCCGGCTCGCTGTCGACGCGAATCTCACCGCCGAGAATGTCCATGTACTTCCTGACGATGTAAAGTCCCAATCCGACGCCGCCATGCTGCGGTACTAGATGGGAATCGTGCAGTTGGCGGAACTTCTCGAATATCACGCCGCGCTGTTCGCTTGCCATACCGATTCCGGTATCGGCCACCGTGAGCTCAAGAGTTTTAGCCGCTGCCAAATAGTTCAGCGAAATCGTCACGCTGCCCTGTTCGGTGAACTTCACGGCATTGTTGATCAGATTTTCGGCAATGCGTTTGAGCTTGGGCCGGTCACTTTGGATGGTTGGCAAATCCGCCGGATAATCCCAAACGAGTTTGACGTTTTTCTCTGGAGGGATGTCGTACTCCGAGCGCAGCTCGGAAAGAAATTCCCACAGATTGATTTCGTTTTCGCCGGCGCGCAGAATCTCCGATTCGATATCGCTTGCCCGCAGCACCGTATTGATTAGAGCGCCAAGCTCTTTCGATTGGCGCTCGATGGTTGCGATCGCCTTCTCTTGAATCGGCGTCAGTTGGCCCAACAATCCTTGGTTGAACATGTCGGTGTAACCGGCGATCACGCTGAGCGGCGTTTTCAATTCGTTGGAAACCACCTTGAGAAACTCATCTTTGATCTTGTGCGCATGACGCAGCTCTTCGGTCTGCTGCTGGCTTTGGCGGTACAACTGCGAGTGATGGATCGCCATGGCGGCTTGGCCGGCCAGCGTGTCTAAAAACTCGACTTCTTCAGCGCCAAAGACATGCTCTTCACGGGTCGCATAGACAAGACAGCCGAGGGTTTCGTGGTTGGCCACCAGCGGCAGGCCGATGATCGACACTAAACCTTCTTTCTTGAAAAACGCCAAATTTTCGAACCGCGTGTCAGCAAAGACGTTGCGCACCATCAAGGGCTCGGTGGCTTTCATGATCCCATCGACAAAGCTGAGCGTATCAGCGTCCAACCGCTCTTTAGTATCGAAGCCTTTGGCCGCAACCGTCTCGACCAGCCGCGACTGCGGGTCGCGCAACCTAACCAGCGCCGCGGCATAGGGCAAGTGGCTTAAGGTTTTCTCTAACAGACCATTCAGAATGCTCTTGGTTTCGTTGGTCGATGTCACGGCGACGTTGACTTCATGCATCGCCTCCAAGCGCTCGCGCTGGCGGCGCAGCTCTTCCGCCGAACGCTGCTCGCGACGCACCTCTTGCTCTTTTTCCTGGGCCAGCCGGCGCATCCTGCCGACCTGAGCGAAATAACCGTAAAACAGCGATATCACGAAGGGAAACGGCAGCTGAACAAAAAGCTCCGGCTCGAGCACGGTGGACGAGCTAAACAATGCGTAGCCGTAGAGAAGCGGCGCCAAGATGGTCACCACCAGGAGGCCTCGTGAGTCGTTGCAGATCAGACTCAAGACGACGGTCACAATACAGGCGATATAGAAGTCGGGACTCGCCGCACCGCTGGCACTCAAGACGACGATCAGCACCAGGGTATCGAATACCAGCAAAGGACCGTAGAAATAGGGCGAATCGAAAAAATCATCCGCCAAAAAATACAGCGTGGCATGGCTCAAGAGATAGAGACTCAGAAGCGCTTGAACCTGCGTTGAGGAGAGCCAGGCAACCGGCGCGTAGTAAAGCAAATAAGAGGAAAGAATGACCAGCGGCCAACGCAAACGAATAACCGTTTCCTTCTTGGCCACACCGAAGATCCAATCGACGTTCCATGACCGCTTCTTACTAGCAAATTGATGGTTTTGCTGAGTTTCCATAGATCACTGTTGGCGCTATTAATTTGACCTTGAGCCCTCCCCGGGTCTCATCAGCACATGGCGTGCCAGCGGCCTCGAAGCGCGGCTGGAGATCACCAGCGATAAGATTTGTCTAGCGTTGTTAATGAGTTGACTGCCGGCTGCAATGAACCCGGGGCAATCGTGGCAACGATGACGGACAATTCGCACCGCAGCGGCACAAAAATGTTGTAAGTTGCCTTAAGGCCCCCATAACGACAGAAATGTTCAAATTGTGGAATTGCAGCGGGCGGGAGTGGACGACTGATCAGCGATTGACTGTAGCTTTAAGCTTCACCCGCGCCGCATGGACCGCGCGCAGGATATCGGCATAGCCGGCGCAGCGGCAGAGGTTGCCGGCAAGGTATTCGCGGATCTCGTCATCGCTCGGATCGCTGTTCTCTTCGAACAGGGCCTTGACCGAGAGCACAAAGCCAGGCGTGCAATAGGCGCACTGCAACGCGCGCTCTTCGACCCAAGCTTGCTGAATCGGATGCAGCGACTCACCTTCGCTCAAGCCTTCGACTGTGATGATGTCACAGCCGGCGGCACGCGCAGCAAGCAGGAAACACGAGCTCACCGGCTTGCCGTCAAGCAACACCGTGCAAGTGCCACAGGCGCCGACGCCGCAACCTTCGCGCACGCTCCACAACTTGAAGCGCTCGCGCAAGAGTTCGAGGAGCGTGTCGGCATCGTCGATGGTGACACGCTCAACCCGCCGGTTGATAGTCAGTGTGATTTCGCGTTTCATATTATTAATGATAGCTGCAAGTTTACCAGACTCGCGCAAATTTTAGCGTCTTCGACACTAGCTACTTCATGCGCGCAAGTGTGTTCACCACGAAGGCACGAAGGACACGAAGGGTTCGGATGATTAATATTCCGAACTTCGTGCTCGTCGTGTCCTTCGTGGTGAAAATTGTCGTTCATATTTGATTGCAGCCTCGTCTGGCTAAAAGACTAATCTTGCTTATCCGCTTCGGACTTTTCGGCCAACGCTCGTAACACCCGCTCCGCCGTGATCGGCAAATCGCGAATGCGCACACCGACGGCGTCGTCGATCGCGTTGGCGATCGCCGGCGCGACCGTTAAGGCGCCGGTCTCACCGGCCCCTTTGGCGCCGAACGGCCCGTCCTCATGGGGCACCTCGATGACCACCGGACGAACCGCTTCCGGCATATCTTTGATCGACGCGATTTGGTAATCGAGCAGTGAGCCATTGACCAGCTGTCCGTCCTCGAAAATCATCTCCTCGAACATGGTGAGTCCCAGGTGCATAAGCGCAGCTCCTTGCAGTTGCTGCTCGCAATGGCGCGGGTTGATCGACGTCCCAGTATCGCCGACGCTCACCAGTTGAAGCACTTTGACCTGGCCGGTCTCGGTGTCAACTTCGACCTCGGCAGCGGTCGCCGACGGGAACCAGTACTCCGTGCACTTCTCGGACTGGCCGGTTTCGGGATCCATATGGGCCGCGCTCGGCTGGCAAACCGCTTCCGCCGCCAATGTGGTACCGAGGCTGCCAAACTTGGCCAAAAAAATTTGCCCGATGGTCATGCCGCGCTCTTCCAAGCCGCGGACGTAAATGCGCCCCTTGCCCGCTGCCAGATCGTCGGGATCGACCTCGAGCTTTGACGCCACCACATCGCACAGCGCTGCCTTGACCTTGGCGGCAGCCATGCGCACCGCGTTGCCCATATGGTACGTCGAACGGCTGCCGGCGGTGATGGTATCGTAAGGCGTGACATCGGTGTCGGGCTGGACGATATGAACCTCGTCGGCGGCGATGCCCAACTCCTCGGCGACGATCTGACTCATGGTCGTCTCCGACCCTTGGCCCATTTCCACCGTGCTGCTCAAGACATTGGCCGTGCCGTCGGCATTGAGAATAACTATCGCGCCCGATATCGATGGCGTGAGCACCGCTTTGACGCCGGCGGCGATGCCTTTGCCGCGAAACTTGGTGCCGGATTGCGCCGCGCGCGGTTTCGACCAGTCGATGGCTTGGGCCGCTTGAATGGTCGCCTGTCTAATACCAAAGGACTTCACCAACGTGCCGGTGGCGAACGCCTCGCCTTCGTCAAGCATCGGCCGGAGACGAAACTCGACGGGGTCGGCACCGAGAGAGCGCGCGATCATGTCAGTCTGCGAATCGTACGCCCAGATCACCTGCGGCACGCCGAAACCGCGAAAGGCGCCGGCGGGAACTTTGTTGGTGTACACACAATAGGAGTCGATCCAAACGTTTGGGATCTTATACGGCCCGGCGGAAGTGTAGCCCGATTTATGACCGATGCGCGGGCCAATCTCGGCGTAGGCGCCGGTGTCCCAATAAACCTCGCACTTACGCGCTGTGATCGCGCCGTTCTTGAGCGCCGTCTTGATCTTGGTCACTACCCCATGCTTGGTGACGGTCAGGAACTCCTCTTCTCGCGTCAAAGCGTAACGCACCGGTTTCCTGGTGATCAGCGCTAGAAGCGTCACCAGCGGTTCCAGTTTAGCGTAGAGTTTCGCGCCGTAACCGCCGCCGAGATAGGGCACGCGCACGCGAATCCGGTGCATTGGGATGCCAAAGGTCGCTGACACTTCCGTTCGCACATACGATGGCGACTGGCTGGCGGTCCAGATATTTAACCGTTCATGCTCGTCGAGATAGACCAGCGTGACATGGGGCTCCATCGGCACATGCTGCGCCGGCGGTGACGTGAACTGATCTTCGAACACCCGGTCGGCTTCAGCGAAGGCCTTATCGACGTCGCCCAGGCGAAGTTTAAACTGATAACAGATATTGGACTTTTGGCCCGCCTGGACATGAGCCAGATCAGCGAACGCTTTGGCCGGTCGGTGCACTTCATGGACCAGCGCCGATTTTTCTGTGACGGCATCGAGCACATTGAAAACCGCCGGCAACGGATCGTAGTCAATTTCAATCAACTGCAACGCGTCTTCGGCCGTGCGCTGATCGACCGCCGCCACCGCCACCACCGGATCGCCGACATGGCAGACTTTTTCCACAGCGAGTATCGGCTGGTCGCGAAACGCCGGCCCGAAGTGGGGATCGATCCCCGGCATCTTGGCGATCTCAGCGCCCGTGACTACCAGCGCCACACCGCTCAGCGCCTCGGCCTTGGATTTGTCGATGCGCGCGATGCGCGCGTGGGGATACGGACTGCGCAATACCGCGACATGAAGCATACCCGGCATATCGATATTGCCGACGTACAAAGCCCGACCCGTCACCTTCGGGTTGGCGTCCTTGCGATAAACCGATTGTCCGACCACTGCGAAATTTGCCATGGGTCTATCCGTTCAACTGCGCAATCGCCCTTTGAGTAAACAGCCGCGCCATGCGGCGCTTGTACCATTCCGAGCCGCGCAAATCCGCTGACGGCGATATCTGCTCGTCCACCGCAGCCAGAATCCGATCAACCAAGCCGGTGTCGACAAACTGGTCGTTGGCGAATTCCAATCCGGAGATCAGCAGCGGCGTAGCCGCCACGCCGCCGAGCGCGAGACGGAGTTCCTGACACCGGCCATTGTCCTTGCGCATGAAAGCCGCCACGCCCAAACAAGGCCAATCATTGGCCGACAATGCGTTGTAACGCAGGTAGACCGCTTCGCTGTTTACCGGCAGCTGCGGAATGAATACCTCGCAAAGAATCTCGCCTTGCTCCAGCGCGGTTTCATACATGCCGCGGAAAAATCTCTTGAGTGGAATCGTGCGCAAGCCGTTGGAGCCGAAGACCGAGACTTGGGCGTCAAGAACCAGCAAGGGCGGCGGCGGGTCCAATCGATAATCGGCATGGGCGAGATTGCCGCCAACCGACGCCGTCTGACGCACGCGCACGTTGCCGATATGGCTGAACGCCTCGGCCACCACGGGGACTGCTTGACGAATGACCGGCGACAACTCCACCATGCGATGGGTCGCCAGGGCGCCGATGCGTATGCCGTCACTCCCTTTGGTGATATGGTTCAGCTCCGGAATCGTCTGCAAATCGACCAAGTAAGGATAGTGCAGCGCGCGCTGCTTCATCAAAATAACCAGAGTCGTGCCGCCGCCAATGGCGCGGGCGTCGTCGCCATGCTTATACAAAAGCTCCACGGCTTCGGCCAAGGATCGCGGTTGGAGCAAATCGAAGGAGCGAATAGTCATCGGCGTTTTTTAAGATCGCTTCGTTTCTATCCTTCCAGGTTTTTAGAATCAAGGCGCGTTCGCCGGAAAAACCGCCGGGAGCACCGGCTTTTATCCATTTGACAGCAACCCCTAACTTTGAGAAGAATCGCATACACAAGGAGGGCAATCCGATGTTTGTGAGCATTCGCCATATCGCCGTGATGACCGAGAACTGGAATCGGGAAGCCAAGTTCTATCAGACGATTTTCGGCATGAAAAAAATCACCAACGGCATGACCGACCAGGATGGCAACTACGATCCCAATCGCGGCCATTTGAGCGACGGCGTCATCGGTTTGGCTCTCTTACAGCGCCAGCCGGGCTTTCGTTCCGGTCTCGACCACTTTGGCTTTGCCGTCGAGAATGTCGACCTGGTGCGCGAGCGGGTCAAGCAGTCATACCCAGATGTGAACATTCACCAAAGCCAGAGCCATGTCCCCTTCGCCGGCCTGCGTGGTCACGACCCCGACGGCAACCAGTGGGACCTGTCGCAAATGGGTATGGCCAACGTTCGCGAAGGCTATGTCGAGTTTGGCTGGGAGCAGCCGCGTTGGATCAATCACATCTGCCTGCGCAGCGGC